>JGI24143J45723_1000059_pt1 | contig 55776 bp, 37 predicted proteins | sample BarGraIncu00432A_FD_45723 | JGI IMG/M metagenome (IMG submission 45723) | reverse complement strand
CCCCCCTCCCGACCNCCCCCCTCCGGGAGGAGGAGAGCTGGAGTTAGTGCAATCGAGCTGGTTCTCGACCCAGTCCTTAAAGCGGTGAGAGGGTTCACTGCGGCTGATTAGCACCAATCAGGTAAGGTAATGTTCTGTAATCCCACCCCTCTCCCGGAGGCGAGGGGACCCAGGCGCATATCCCTTCAGGGCATTCTAGCGCCACGGGCCAAGGCGAGGCGGGGCAATCCGACGATGGCCAGCCAGCCGAGCAACGCGCAGCCGGCCATGGTGGCGGTCATGGGAAGCGCGCTGCCGTTATGGAGCACCCCGACAATCGCCCCCGCGCTGGCGCCGATGGAGTACTGGATCGTCCCCAGTAGCGCCGAGGCGCTTCCCGCCGCCTTGTCGAAGGGGGCCATGGCGAGCGCGGTCACATTGGGGTAGAGCAGCCCGGTCATGGAGATGCAGACGAAAAGCAGCAGGACCTGGGCGGGGAAGCCGCCGACCCCGGAAAGCGAGGAGGCCGCGAGCAGTACCCCGGCCAGCGCGCTGACAACGAGCGCCGCGTCCAGAATACGCTGGGCGCTATAGCGGTGCAGCAGCCGGCGGTTTATCTGCGACGCCCCGATGAGACCGCAGGCGTTGGCCCCGAAATAAAGCCCGAAGTGCTGCGGGGATACCCCGTGCAGCTCGATGAAGAGAAAGGGAGCCCCCGAGATGTAAGAGAAGTTGATGCCGGCGACGCAGCCGAGCGCGACCGCGTAGCGCAGATAATGGCGGTTTCTTAAAAGCTCCCCGTAAACGGCGCTCATCTCGCCCAGGTTGCGCCGGACGCGCCGTTCCACCGGCAGGGACTCCGGAAGCCCCAGCGCCGCCGCAGCAAGGGAAATGATCCCAAAGACCCCGAGAAAGACGAAGATCCCCCGCCACCCGGTAAGAAGCAGCAGCTGCCCCCCCGCGATTGGCGCCAGTATCGGCGCCGCCCCCATCACCAGCATGAGCAGGGAAAACATGCGCGCCGCCTCGGCGGTGTCATAGAGGTCGCGCACTACGGCGCGCGAGATGACCATCCCCGCGCCTCCGCCGACCGCCATCACCACACGCCAGAATATGAGCCCCTCCCCGGTCTGTACCAGCGCACAGCCGAGCGTCGAGGCGACGTACAGCGCGAGCCCCCAAAGAAGCGGCCGGCGCCTGCCATAACGGTCGGCGAGCGGGCCATAGAAAAGCTGGCCGGCGGCGGAGCCGAACAAAAAGGCGGAAATGGAGAGCTGCACCGTGCCAAGCGGCACCCCGAGGTCCCGGGACATCTGCGGAAAGGCGGGGAGATACATATCGATGGACATGGAGCTGAAAGCAGTCAGGGCGCCAAGTATCAGCACCATGCGCGCCATTTGGCTACGGGTCATATTGTTGGGGTTTATTTTCGAAGCGATGGCGCGGGTCTCCCTGGGTGCGTCGGATTTCCAAGCTGAACGTTTGACAACTAACTTGAGTAGGATCGGTATTGGGGATGGGAACAGCGCTGCCCGTGGCCTCCGGTCGCCGTATCATACAGCCTAATGAGCCGAACAAGCAACCCGATTAGGACGAAAAATACCGTCTCAACTGTCGCCGCAAGGGCCCCTTTGAGCCTTAACAGTCCGTCTGCAGGTAAAAAACTCTTGTTTATTAGTCATCTAAATTCCATACTTGTGGTTAGAAATTATTAACTTTTAGACTGGCAACCTGCTGACACCTGTAGCAGTATTCTGAAATTCCTTGGTCGCCCAGGGATGCCAGCCAACCGGCAGATAAGGAGCCACCACATGAAAAATGAGAAAAAGTTCTGTCAGAAGGCAACCATGGTTTCCGCGCTGCTAGGCTCGCTGCTGATCGCCGGCTGTGCGGGAAACAGCACCATTCCCGCCGAGAAGATAGCAGCGGCAGAAAACGGCGTCAACCAGGCGGCTAAGAGTAACGCACCCGCCGACGCAGCCGTCGAACTGAAGGACGCTCAGGACCACCTGGCCGACGCCAAGGCTGCCATGGAGAAAAAAGACTATGATAAAGCCAGCCGCCTGGCTGAATTGGCATCGGCAGACGCCGACCTGGCACTGGCAAAGGCCGCTACGGCAAAGTCAAAGAAGGCGGCGTCCGGCATGCGCGACTCGGTGAACTCACTGAAAAGAGAACTGAACGAAACTCAGACTAAGTAAACGGAGTAACCCTAAGGAGGACAGAGATATGAGGCTTACAACGTGCGTTTTGATTAAAAAATGGCTCTTTTTGACCACCCCTCTCTTACTTTTGCTGGCGGGGTGTAGTTCAACAGAAGAAGAAACCATGGCGAAGGACCGCCTGGAGCAGGCACGCACCGTATATCACCAGGCCCAGGCCAATCCGACGGTGACCGGCGCAGCGCAGGTCCCCCTGATGGAAGCCAAAAAGGACCTGGAGGCAGCCGAGAATACCTCCGATTACCAAGTGATGGGACACCGGGCTTATCTGGCCCAGAAGAAGTCGCAGACAGCGCTAGCGCTATCGGAAGGAAAGACCGCTGACCGGGACCTTGAGCACCTGCAAAAAGAGAGTAACGATGCCATCTTGAGGTTGAAGGAACAGCAAATGGCTGCCAAGGGGCGCGAGTTGCAGAGTGCGCAATCAGCAGCCGAAAGGGCGAAGTCAGAGGCTGAAAGCGCCAGGACAGAGGCAGTAACGGCGAAGACGCAGGCCGAAATTGCCAAATCAGACGCCGAAAGGGCAAAATTCGAGGCCCTGACCGCGAAGACTGAGAGCGAAAAGACCAAAGCGGAGAACGAACAGTTGGTGCGGGAACTCTCCGAGTTAAAGGGCAAAAAGACCGACCGCGGGATAGTACTGACCATCGGCGACCTGCTCTTTGACACGGGAAAATCGACCCTGTCTGCGCAGGCCAATGCCAGCATAAGTAAACTTGCCCACTTTCTGCTGAACCATCCCGCCCGAAACCTCTCCATAGAGGGGCATACCGACAGCGTGGGGAGTGAGGCATACAACGACGTGCTCTCGCAAAAGCGAGCCGAAGCAGTAAAAAATGCCCTGGTGGCGCAGGGTGTCGGCACCGAGAGGATCGTGACCAAGGGACTTGGCAAAAGGTTCCCGATAGCGAGCAATGAAACGGCCCAGGGACGCCAGTTGAACAGGAGAGTAGAGGTAGTGGTTTTAAATGAGGCAGCAACCGGAGGAGCGACGGGTGGAGCGACCGGCGGAGCCAGCGAAGCACCTGCGCCATCCAACGAATAAATTGAGGCAGAGCTGCAACTGCGCCTCCCCTGGCAGGGGATGCACTCAGACGCCTTCTTTGCTAAAACTCGCCCCCTCCCCTTGCGGAAGGGGGCGAGTTTTAGCACTCCCCTTTTATGCGCTATCAAACACTTCGCGCAGTTTAGCCGCCAGATCAGGCATCGAGAACGGCTTCTGAATGAAATGTACACCCTCGTCAAGCACGCCATGATGGGCTATGACGTCAGCCGGATACCCCGACATGAAGAGACGCTTGAGGTGCGGGAAGAGCGAGCGCAGATTTTTAGCCAGGTCCCTGCCATTCATCTCGGGCATGACCACATCGGTCATGAGCAAAGAAATCGCGCGCGGGTGTTCCCGAGCCAGCAGCATGGCTTCGGCCGGGGAATTCGCCGCCAGCACGGTATATCCGAGCCGGGTAAGAATCATGGTGGATATGTCGAGGATGGCCGCTTCGTCTTCCACTAAAAGGATGGTTTCCTGGCCGCAGTTGACCGGTTCTGCAGCAGCTTTCCGCCCGGTCTGCGCGCTCTTTCCTGCATAGCGGGGCAGGTAGATGGTAAAGGTCGTTCCCAAACCCGGTTCACTGTGTACCTTGATGAATCCGTTATTCTGTTTGACTGCACCATACACGGTGGCCAGACCAAGGCCGGTCCCCTCGCCTACCCCTTTAGTCGTAAAGAATGGCTCAAAGATATGGGCCAGAATTTCCTTATCCATGCCGCAGCCATCGTCGCTGACCGCGAGGCGCACGAACTCGCCGGGCTCGAATCCGGCGTTATGGGCGCAGTAACTCTCGTCGATGACGCTGTTTCCTGTTTCTATGGTAATTTTGCCCACGTCGTCAATGGAGTCGCGGGCGTTGACACAGAGATTGGCCAGCATCTGGTCTATTTGCGACGGGTCTACCCTTACCGACCAAATCTCCTCACCTGATTGCCAGGCGAGATTAATGTCCTCGCCGATGATCCTTTGCAGCATCTTCAGCATGCCTGCGACGGTTTCATTCAAGTCCAGCACCTGGGGCATGACGGTCTGCTTGCGCGCAAAGGCGAGTAACTGCCGGGTCAGGTCGGCAGAGCGTTCCGCCGCCTTGCGAATTTCCTCGATGTTGGCATAGAGCGGTTCGACCGGGGAGAGGTCCATGAGGGCCAGGTTGGCATAGCCGATAATGACACAGAGCATATTATTGAAATCATGCGCCACTCCGCCTGCCAGACGACCTACCGATTCCATCTTCTGGGCCTGCTGGAGCTGTTCTTCGAGTAGATTTTTTTCCTCCTCGGCCAGCTTTCGCATCAACGCCACCCCAACCTGCGCCGCGATTCCCTCCAGGAGCTCAACTATTTCCCAGGTGAAGCGTTCTTTGCCACGGTCATTGAACTGGATCAGGCCAATAATCCTGTCTTTGCTGCGAATGGGAACCAGGGCCATGGAGCGAAAGCCCTCACGCAGGCACTCGTTGCGGGGATGCAGCCGGGGATCCTCCTCGGGGGTGAGGTTCAAAAGCGCAGCGGAATCGTTAATCCAGAAACTGCCCCCCGGCGTGAACCAGGGACTGGTAGCGTCGCCCGCACCGGAAAGGACCAGGCCGCAGGTACATTCCAGTGTGACCTGGCACTCTTTGTCATGGCACCCGCCAGGAGCGCCGGAGCGCTTCAGGAGCGAGTCTTCCTTAAGCAGGAAATCCTCTGGGAAGCCATCCTGGGCGGTGTACCGGAAGTCCTCCCCGGCCTGCAACCGGATACCGATGGCATCCAACCCGGTCCCGGTCTTCAAGGTGGCAATGACTTTTTGAGTGGAATCTTCCCAATCTCTCGTCTCATTGAGTATCTGCAGGATTTCACGGCTCATTTCCGTGTAGGCTTCCGCCCTCTTGCGCTTGGTGATGTCGCGCGCCGTCGCATAGGTGCAATTTTCCTGTTTATTGTAAACCGCACGCCAGGACAGCCAGTGCAATGAAGCGTCCTTTCCCAGGTAGCGGTTCTCAAAATCCAGGGTGGATCCTTCTTTCAATTGCCGCGCCATTTCCTGAAGCGTTTTCTCCCGGTCCTCGGGATGCACGAGTTCGATAAACGGCCTGGCCACCAGCTCCTCGATGGAATACCCCAGTTTCTCGGTAAAGGCAGAGTTGACCTTGGTAAAGGCGCCGTTAGGGTCGGCAATGCACATTAGGTCAGAGGAGGTCTCGAAAAATATTAAGAACTGTTCTCGTTCTTTTGCTATCCGTTTGCGCTCGGCGAGTTCCAGGACCAGTTCGTGCTGCAGGTCGACGATCCGTCTTCCGGCACGAAGCCGCACCCGCAGTTCATCCGCCCGGCAGGGCTTGGCAAGATAGTCATCGGCGCCGGCATCCATGCCGGCAACAAGATTGTCCTCCCCATTGAGTGTCGTCAGCAGGATGAGGTAGGTGTAAGGCTCCTTCCCGGCGCTCCTTACTCTTCGGCAGAGTTCGGCACCATCGACCCCCGGCATCATCCAGTCCAAAATGACGATCTGCGGAGGATTCCCGGATTGCAGAACCTGCCACGCCTCGTTGCCGTCCCTGGTGGAGACGACGTCGTAGCCCCACTTTTCCAGCTGGGCTTCCAGGAACCGGCGTGAAATGTTGTCATCTTCTGCTATCAGTATTCTCAAGGTGCCTTCCTCTGGAGAAACTCCGGCGTCTCAGGTAGCGGCCCGAAAGGAAGTCCCTTCGGCAACCCCAATCTCACGGTGAAATGAAAGGTACTTCCCTGGCCGGGCGTGCTTTCCACCCAGACACGGCCTTCCATCATCTCAACGAGGCGGGCGGCCAGGGTCAGGCCGAGCCCGGCCCCGCCATGACTGCGGGTTTTTGACCCGTTGACCTGGGTAAAAGGAGCGAAAATCATCAGCTGTTTTTCCCCGGGGATGCCGACGCCGGTATCGGCAACGGCAAAATGCAGCGTCGTTTTTTCGCGCTCTGGTTCCAGGGCAACCGAAAGCGCCACTTCCCCCTTTTCGGTAAACTTGACAGCGTTTGACACCAGGTTGACGATGATCTGTTTCAGCCGGCCGAGGTCCCCCACTACCGCGTTCGGGACCTCGGGGGAGACCCTGCAGCAGAGTTCGAGTCCTTTCTCCGACGCCCGCAGTGCCAGGGGATGCAGGATAATTCCCAGGCTTTCGCGCAGTTCGAACTGCTCGATTTCCAGGGCCAGCGTCCTTGCCTCTATCCTGGAGAAATCGAGGAGGTCGTTGATGACGGCCATGAACGAGCTCACTGACGACTGTATCCCCTGGACGTATTCCGATTGTTCGTCGCTTAGCTCGGTATCCGCTAAAAGGTCCGTCATCCCGACGATGCCGTTCATCGGGGTGCGTATCTCATGGCTCATGTTGGCCAGGAACTCGCTCTTCACTCGGTTGGCAGCTTCGGCAAGGTCCCTCGCCTTTTTCAGATCCTCCTGAACCGAACGGATACGCAGAAAGGCCTCAATTCTGGCCAAAAAATCAACTTTGCTAAACGGCCTGATGACATACCCGTCAGCCAGTCCCTGCCTCAGGCCGTCAGCCTGTTCTTGCGGAGTTATCCGCACCCCCGAGACCAGCACGACAAACTGGCTGGCAAGTTCAGGGTCGAGCTTCATTTGCCGGGCAACAGCCACCCCATTGCCGTCAGGTAGCTCGACGTCCAGAAGTACCAGGGACGGGTGATGCCTTTGCGCCAGAGTCAATGCCTCAGCGGCAGTGCCGCCGCTCAGTACCACATAACCGGCCTCCTCCAGCATCCGCGTTGTGGTCCAAACCACATCCGGATCATCATCGATGAGGAGAATCGTATTGGCTGAAGGATCAGCTACGGTTATTTGAGACATAAGCATGAAGGCACACCCTTTTTCTGGCGGTGGGAAATGACACCGGGAATAGGCAAGTCATTTCCCTGCCGGTTGAATTGAAATCTGGGAACCATTCAGCACCCTGTTTTCAAACTCATGCTACCTGCAAAGCTCCCCCTCGCCCGCGGGGCGAGGGTCGGGATGAGCGGATCAAGGCACCAAAGGAGCGCCTGGCACAAATTCGCGTCCCGGTCCGACCAACCATAGCTCCAATGAGCTTCTGAGGCGCGCGATCTCTCCCTCGAGTGCGCGGTATCCCTCCCAGGCCCCGTTGAAATCCCCGTTGGCGCCCAAAAGTTCCAGTCCTAAAGCGAGTTCCAGGGAGACAGCACCTCCCACATATCCGAGGGCACCCTTGAGGGTATGGGCCGCGCTGGTGAGCCTAAGCGGGTCTGTTGCAGCAATGGCGTCACGTATCTCCCTCAAAAGCTTGGGAGAGTCCACCCTGAATATCTCGACGCAGTCCCGGAATAGTTCACCATCTCCATCCATGCGGTCGAGCGCTTTTTCATGTTCCATTGAGTCATAATCTGCCCGGCGCAGGCCTGGTATCAGGGTGGGTCGAGCGCCCAGCAAGCTATCTATAGCTGCCAGGAGACCAGCGGACTTGAAAGGCTTGGCGAGGTAACCATCCATGCCCGCCTCCAGGCAGATTTCCCGGTCTCCCGCTACGGCGCGTGCCGTCAGGGCGATGATCGGGAGGTGCTTTCCGCTGTCCTTTTCCTGCTCCCGGATCAGCGCGGTCGCAGCCAAGCCACCCATTTCCGGCATCTGCACGTCCATGAGTACCAGGTCAAAAGGTTTGGCACCCTGCCCGGCAAGGGCGGCGAGGGCCTCTTTCCCGTTGACGACCGCAGTCACCAGGTGTCCCTGTTTTTCCAGCATGCCAACGGCTACCCGCTGGTTAATCCTGTTGTCCTCTGCGAGGAGTATCCTGAGCAATCCGGCTTTTCCAGTCAGCGTGTGGATGGTTACCAAAGGGATCCCGGCAGTCTGCGGCAGCCCCGTGCCCAGGGCAGCCAGCAGCGCCTCGAGCAGGACTGACTGCGCAACCGGTTTGCTGAGGTATGCCGAGATCCCCAATTTCCGGCAGCGGGCGGCGTCGCCGCGCTGCCCGGCGGAACTAAGCATCAAGATGGTGGGACCTGCCTCCCCGGGGTGTGCCTGGATTCGTTCCACCAGCTCAAAGCCATTCATCTCCGGCATGCCGGCGTCAACCAGCAGCAAAGGGAAAGGTGCCCCCGCTAGCCGGGCCTCGGTTATCATCTGCAGGGCAACCGGACCGCTGTCGGCCAGGGCCGGTTGCATGCCCCAGGTTCTCAGCATCTCGTCCAGGATACGCCTGTTGACGGCGTTGTCGTCAACCACCAGCACGCCCAGGTTCTGGAGGGACTCCGGCCCCGCCGGAACCAGCCTTGCCGGGGCTCCCTGCTGCAACCCGAAGCTTACCTGAAAATGAAAGGCGCTCCCCTCCCCGACCGTGCTCTCAACCCAAATACGGCCTCCCATCAACTCCACCAACTGGGCGCAAATGCTCAGCCCGAGCCCGGTCCCGCCGTACTTTCTGGTGGTTGAGGAATCGGCCTGGGAAAAGGGCTCAAAGATCAGCTGATGTTTTTCCGGGGCGATGCCGACGCCGGTGTCGGCAACGGCAAAGTGAAGGGTAACCAGATCGTCATTTTTATGCACGGAACTGACGGAGAGGATCACATCCCCGTGTTCGGTAAACTTGACGGCGTTCGACACCAGGTTGACGATGATTTGCCTCAGGCGCCCCGGGTCTCCCACCACGTCATCGGGTACCTCGGGGGGTACGCTGAAGGAAAGTTCCAGCCCTTTCTCCGAGGCCCGCGGGGACAGCGAGCCCAGCATGCGTCCCAGGCTCTCACGGAGCCCAAAAGCGACGTTTTCCAGTACGAGCTTCCGGGCCTCGATCTTGGAAAAATCGAGGATATCGTTGATGACGCTCAGAAGCGACTCTGCCGAGGACTTTACCGCCTGAACGTGTTCCGTCTGTTCCGGATCGAGGTCGGTATCGGCGAGCAGGTCGGTCATTCCGATGACGCCGTTCATCGGGGTACGAATTTCATGGCTCATGTTGGCCAGGAAATCGCTCTTGGCACGGTTGGCGGACTCCGCCTGCTCTTTGGCAAGATGCAAGCTCTCTGCTGCCTCGATGTTAGCCGTTATATCGGTCACGTGGGTCAGGTAGCCAGAGGGCTTGCCATCGGAGTCAATGAAGGGAACCAGCGAGGCCTGGGCCCAAATTACCACACCGTCGGCGCGAGGCAGCTGGTGCACGCAGATAGCCGGCACGCCGGTCAGTACCTGCTCGATGCAGGGGCGCGCAATTTCCCAGGCGGCCTCACCGAGAACTTCGCGCACCTGGCGACCAATCAGCCAGTCAGCCGGTTTAGCGAACCAATCCTCATATCTTCGGTTGATCAAACGGTAGCGAAGGTCGTGGTCTACGTGGGAAATGCATGCCGGCATGGAGTCAATGACGACCCGGAGCAGGTGTTCCTGTTCTTTGAGAACCTCTTCGGCCTGCTTTCGTTCAGTGATGTCTCTCCCCGTCCCCGAGAAACCGATGACCGTGCCGGTGCCGTCCCTCAGGAGAGAGGAACTGAATTCGCAAGGGATTTTAGTGCCGTCTTTTATGACTAATAGTGCATCTGTCTTGCCAGTGCCTTCTTGGTACACTCTCTCAAGACCCTTAGTTATCACGCCAACGTCTCCACCTGAAAAGAAATCGGTCACGCTCTTCGAGGCTAACTCCTGGTCGCTATAACCGGTAATTCTGCTCAGAGTCTTATTCCAGCCGACTATTTTCCCGTTCACGTCGAAAACATAGAAAAAGTCAGCGATGGAGTCTAAAGTATTTTGGGTGAAAATCTTGGCTTCCCGCAGCTCCTCTTCGACCCGTTTGCGACTGACGTAGCGGGCGATCCTGTCTCCCAGCGAGCCCAGTTCGCCGAGGTTCTCCAAAGAAAGCGGCGTGCGGGAGAAACAGCCCAAGACTCCAACGAGCCGGTCACGGACTACCAGCGGAAAACCGGCAAAGGCTACCAGCCCTTCCCGCCGGGCCCAATCCCTCTCCTTGATACCGGGGTCCTTTTCGACCTCACTGCAGCAATAGGGCTCCCGTCGCCGGGCGATCAACCCGATGAGGGAGACCCCGACCGGCACCCTGGCAAGGGGCCCCTGTAAGTCGGTCTCCCCTCCGGCGCAGGCCTGCATTTCCAGCACCTGCTCCGCCTCGTGAAGCGTCCAGATGCGCAGATATGCCACATCCAGATACTGGACCAGCAATTCGGCACAGCGCTTCAGTACCTCCCTGACACCATGGTCCTGGCCCAGGGCGGCTCCCATTTCGGCGCGCAGCGAAGCAAAAAGGGCATGCTTAGCCAGTTCCGTTTCGGTCCGTTTCCGGTCCGTGATGTCCTCATGGATACCCAAGTAGTGAATGATCTCGCCTTGGAAGTTTCGTATCGGGGACACGATGACCGATTCCCAAAAGGAGGCACCGCTCTTTTTGGTGCCCTGAATCTCGCCGCGCCAGGTGCAGCCGCTGGCAAGTCGCTCAACCTGATGCCGGTAGATATCGTCTGCCATGGCGCCGGATTTCAGGGTACGCGGATTAAGTCCTCTTGCCTCGGGTAAAGAGTAGCCTGAGATTTGAGTAAACTTGGGATTCACATATTCTATTTTTCCCGCCAGGTCGGTAATCACGATGGAAATCGGGCTCTGGTCCACGGCCTGCTGCATCTTGAGCAGTTCCTCCTCGGCCAGTCTTTGCTTGGTCACTTCCTCGGCGACCGCCACATAGCGGTAGACCTCCCCGTTTTCCCCAAGGACAGGATGGGTACGGGTATGAATCCAACACAAAGACCCGTCGGACCGGACGATGCGGTAGGTTTGGTCGAAGGCATCCCCAAGGTGCTTGAGCTGGTCCAAAGCAAAGAAAATCCGCTGCCGGTCCTCCTCGTGGATGATGTCCGTAAAGGAAAGGGGGTTCTCGTAGAGGCTCTGACAGCTCAACTGCCAGATCGTTTGGTAAGCGGGGCTTATGTAAACCATTTCCCTCAGATCGCTGGAGATGAGAAAGAACACCTCGGAGCAATGTTCGGCGATCTGGCGCAAACGCTCTTCGCTTTCCCTAAGGGCCTGTAGCGCCACCAGGCGCTCAAGCTCGGTCAGCTTTCTTTGGGTGATATCCTGCACCGTGCCGAACATGCGCAGAGGAACCCTGCCGTCACCAAAGGTTACCTCCGCCATGGCTGAGACCGTGCGCTCCGTCCCGTCCGGTTGCACGAAGCGATGCTCAAGGGCAAACGGCGTTACTCCCTGCAAGGCCTCCGCTACTGCCCGCGCCACTTTCTGGCGATCTTCCGGATGGATGAGGCCCAGGAAAGCCTCATGGGTGCCGGCGAAAGCGTCCCGACCCAGGCCAGTGATCTGGTACATTTCCTGCGACCAGCTGATCTTGCCGGTTTTCAGCTCCAGTTCCCAGTTCCCCACCTGCGCCATGCGCTGGGCATCGGCCAAGAGTCCCTTTTCCCTGACCATTGCCTGTCGGTCCTGGTCCAGCTCTCGTACCATGCCATTGAAAACAGCGGCAAGAATGCCGATCTCGTCACCCGGGGTGGCGCAAAAGAAGCGCTCTGGCCCAATCTTGTTCCCAAAGGAGCCGACATGGCCGGTGAAGCGCAGCAGGGGCGCGGTCAGAAATTTCATGCTGTACCAGGCAACCAGCACCGAGAAAACGAGAGCGGCAAGTAAGAGAGCGGCCATGTACCGTTTCACCTTGGCAAGGGCCGCATACGCCTCCGACTGCGGCAGGTTGGCCGCCAGGATCCAGTTCGTCGTGCCCAGATGCCTGAAGGTGGTGAGAACCGCCAACCCTCTTGAATTGACCGTTTCCAAGGTACCATCAAAACCGGCAATGGCCTTATCGAACCCGATGTTTTGACCGGGCGACACGTCTTTGGTCAGTATGCGCTTTTCGTCGGGATGCATGATCAAGGTGCGATCGGTATTGAACAGGTAGAGATAGCCGCTGCTGCCAATGATGGTGTGGGCAATTTTTCCGAGGAAGTTTTTGCCGGTGAGGTCGATGCTTCCCACCAGCACCCCGGCAACTTCACCTGCCGCGTTAAAAAGGGGCGCAGAGATGACCACCACCGGGTGACGGCTCTCCTTGGAGGAGAAGAACGGGTCGGAAATGACGGGTTTTGCCGATGCTACGGTTTTTTTGAAGTAGTCGCGGTAGGAAAAATTGTTACCGCCACGCCCCGGGATAAAGGGTATCTCCGCGACCAGATTTCCTTCCCGGGAGAGCAGGACGATAGTATTGTCAAAAGTGGTTTTGTGCTCGGTCTGAACTTCAAGAAAGCGCTGCGCCAGGCGGGAATTATCCAGGATGCCCCGGGGGGCATTGTGGGCAATTCCAGTCAACTCGTCACGCGCCATGGTGAGGTTGTCATCCAGATGCCCGGCGATCGAGGCGGTGAGGACTGACTGCTGTGCTGCGACATTATTTTTAAGTTGCTGTTGAAAGTACGACAGGGATAAAAGCGCCAGCGCAGACGTTATGCCAGCTACAATCAGACACACCCCAAGGGTGATTTTTGTTTTCAGGCACAAGTTAAACCGTTTCATCGCCTGCCCCCGTGCTTGGTGTGCTGGAAACCTCCTCCCGCTCTGTCGCATCTCCTTTACCAAGCCGGCAAGGAGTGCCTTCCAAGCAAAAGCCTCGGCTTACCACGGAGAAATAAAGATTCACATTATTACTATCCCAAGCTCATCCAGATGCTTTATCAGCGTTTTCTTTATTGCGCCTTGACTCTTCCTTGATTACAGGGGAGCTACTATTGTTACTACCAGGCTAAGCAGAGGGGAGCACCGCGTTGACTTATCGAAGTACAAAATCTTCGGTTCATTTATAAGCAATTGCTAGCAGCAGTCTGCCGAGATAGATGTTTTCACAGTATCTTTTCGGTCCAGGTGTAATTAACTGAAGGCTCGATTTATTATAATGTTTTCTAGAACAAAGGGCGCGGTCCCCTACCTGCTAGAGCGCTTCAGTTTCAAGCCTAATACGCTATGAGCCACGTAGGTTCCGTTGAAGCATGAAACGCGACAGCAGCGACAGCAATGGCGCACTGCAACGCTTCAGTTTCAAACCTGGTACGGCTATGAGCCCCGTAGGTCGAAGGGAAGCATGAAACGCGACAGCAATAGCGCGTCTGGTACGCTTAAGTTTCCAGCCTGATACGCTGTGAGTTGGCGGGTGGGAATCGAAGGCATGAGAATTCAATCGAGGTCTTCCCGGCGGAGGCCGCCGGGCTATTTATTGTGGCAGGAGTAGCAGAGTTCGCTGTTTTGGTCGCTTTTGACCAGATGCCCTTTTTCCAGATTCATGGGGTCGTGGCAGGTGAGACAGCCGACAGCGCCGTTGACAAAAATCATATTGGTGTTCATCGGCATCGCCTTGTACCCTTGGTCCAAGGCCACATAGTTATTGTAATTCATCCCGATGGGATGGTCGTTGGTGAAGGAATTCACCTGCGAATGGTGACTTACCGGGTTATTGCGCAGATCCACCCCGATGCCGGTTGCGGTTGAGCCGTCATGGCAGGCGATGCAGTCCTTCGAAAGTGGATCGATCTCTACTGCGCTGGCGCTGGGGGGAGACCAAGGGCCGGCGGCGAGCAGCGCAAGCGCCAGCAATCCGGCAGCGCGCATTTTGCCACCGATTGCCTCTCCCAAGCGTTCAGCTAAGACTTTTTCTGACAATGTGCTGCTCCTTTTCTGTACCAATCGGCAAGGTTGAGCGGTCTCTCTGATATTCAGCACTACCCCTTTGAAGCAACCCACCCCGAAACCGTATAGATAACCTCACAACCATTATAGGCAGTCTTTAATATAAGCGGAATGACTGTCTCTGACTGAGCGACAAAGTACATCTTACGCCACGACAGCTCCCTTGTCCAGTAGCGGCCAAACTTCCCGTTTCCTGCCAAGGAACCTGTCTGCCGAACGCCCTGCCCTGGCGCACACTCTAGCGTCCCCTACTCCAAACCGAATCCGGCTGCAGATGCCGACCAGGCAACCTCTGCCGTCTCATTAACGCTGGCGCTCGCCGGCTTGATGTTGCTATACATTTCTTCCACGGAGTTCTTGGCAGTCTGCGTAACTCCACGGGCTTGGTCCAATTTCACCAGGTATTCCCGCTGCGCTGCCACCGATTTATGCAGCTGTAGTGAGAAAGTGCAGGTCCCGCGAGCCGGTTTGGCAGCGACCTCGGGAAGGTCGTCCGCGCTTGCTATCTGGATGGTGGTCAGCACGAAAAATGCGGAGAGGAGGGAAATTGCTATAGATGCAAAAGCTGCTGTCTTTTTGGGGATGGTTTTCATGGTAGACCTCCTGGTCGGTTGCTTGCTTAACTGCAACCGTTACAAGCCGAATGCCATTTTCTTGTAAATTGTTTTCCGGCAGTCAAGCAGCCGAAACTTTCCCCTTTTTTCCTTTTAGGGCGCAGCCAATTGAATATGAATATCATTTGACTGCTGTGCATGATCTGCACAAAGCTGTGCCGAAACCAGATTTTGTTTCCCGCCCGGAGTAAAAGATGGCCTGCTGAGCGCCAACCTTTCGCTGCAGCAGACTCTTCCCCCCTTCCAGGGAGGGTCCATCCCTTCCTCCTTTCCTTTGTAGCGCCAAGTGGCGGGAAATAGTGACACTATTTCGATTTTAACGGCCACTATTTTATAAACCTGAGACTGGTTCTAGAGAGACGAGTCAAACAGTATGATGTCTGTCGTCCCAGAGATTGGCCTCTAAAGGATACTCACAATTATTTTAGTCAAATCATTCAAGGCATTCCGGCCCTGGCGCTATGCATTTTTTTCAAATGCGCACCCGGGAAGCAATCGATTTAGTGCAATATCGTTCACTACCGTGTAGCATTGCAGCAGAATGCAGGAAAAATCAGCCGCAGCAACCAGACACGGCATAGAGAGAACCGACCAATGGGAATGGAAAAAGGGAGTAGTTCCGCGGCGGCCGGCGTGCTTTCCAGCGCTCAAAGCAGTTCCAGGATTGCCTTGCGAGAGAGCGAGGCCCGGATGTATCGTCTGGCGGAATTGGCCAGCGACGGGATCATCATGCTGGATGACAGCGGAACCGTCACCTTTGCCAACCCCTCGGCCGAAAGCATGTTCGGCTGCAGCGCCGGGGAGATGGCCGGACGCGATTTCCACCAGGACTTCATCCCCGAGGAACTGAGGGCCTCTGCGCAAAAAGGTTTCGCCCGCTTCCAGCAGCAGGGGACCGGGCCGCTGATCGGAGGAGCGTCTGAGCTCACCGCGCTCCACAGAGACGGCAGCCAATTCCCCCTGGAGCTTTCCCTCTCGGCCCTGAAATCCGGGGGGAGCTGGCACGCCATCGGGATCATAAGGGACGTCTCCCAACGAAAACTCCTGGAGGCGCGCACCGCGCAGTTGCAGGAAAGCGAGCGCTTCGCCGCCGACGTCATGGACTCCTTGACCGCCAACATCGCCGTTCTCGACTGCAACGGCATCATCGTCGCGGTCAACAGGTCCTGGCAGCGCTTCGGCTCCGAGAACTGCGGCCCGACACCGGCGGCGAGCAGCGTCGGGAAAGACTACCTCAGTTTTTGCCGGGACAGCTCCGGCGCCGACGGGGAGGAGGGGCTTGCCGCGTCCCTCGGCATAAGAGCGGTGCTGCAGGGCGTTCAGAGCACTTTCAGCCTGGAGTATCCCTGCCACTCTCCGGACACCAGGCGCTGGTTCATGATGAGCGTGTCAAGACTGCACGGCCCCCTTCTGGGCGTGGTCGTCGCCCACACCGACATCTCCGCACACAAACAGCTGGAAAGGGAAATCCAGGACGCCCGCGAATACGCCGAGAACATCGTGGAAACGGTGCGCGAGCCGCTCGTGGTGCTCAACAGCGAGCTGAAGATCCTCACCGCTAACCAGAGCTTCTACCACACCTTCCAGGTACTCCCCGGGGAAACCATCGGGCAGTTCATCTACGACCTCGGCAACCGGCAGTGGGACATCCCCAAGCTTAGGGTGCTCTTCGAGGAAATCCTTCCCCACGACACCGTGTTCAACGGCTACGAAGTCGAGCACAATTTCAACGACATCGGCCGCAAGACCATCCTACTGAACGCACGGCAGATTTTCCGGGAGAACATCGGCTCCCACATCATCCTGCTCGCCATGGAGGACATCACCGAGAGAAAGGCGCTGGAGGCGGAAATCCAGGATGCCCGGGAATACGCGGAGAACATCGTGGAGGCGGTGCGCGAGCCGCTCGTGGTGCTCGACTGCGACTTGAAGGTCCTCACCGCCAACGGGAGTTTTTACCGTACCTTCCAGGTGCTCCCCGGGGAGACCATCGGGCAGTTCATCTACGACCTCGGCAACCGGCAGTGGGACATCCCGAAGCTTCGGGTGCTCTTCGAGGAGATCCTCCCCCACGACACCGTGTTCAACGATTACGAAGTCGAGCACAACTTCGACGGCATCGGCCACAAAACCATCCTTTTGAACGCCCGCCAGATTTTCCGCAAGAACGTCGGTTCGCACATCATCCTGCTCGCCATGGAGGACATCACCGAGCGCCGGGCAGCCGAGACCGCCTCGATAAACGCCCTCAAGTTCCAGCAGGTGCTGATGGACGCCATCCCCTCGCCGGTCTTCTTCAAGAACGCTCAGCGCCTCTACATCGGCGCCAACCGGGCGTTCGAGCGCTACATAGGACTGCCGGCGGACCGCTTCATCGGCAAAAGCGTCTTCGAGATCGCCTCAGCGGACCTGGCCCAGGTCTACGACGCCTCGGACCTGGAGCTCCTGGGCAATCCCGGGGTGCAAACCTACGAGGCAGCGATGCTCTATGCCGACGGATCGCGACACCACGTGGTCTTCAACAAGGCCACCTTCACCGACGCCGCGGGAAACCTGGCGGGGCTGGTCGGCGTCATCCTGGACATCACGCCGCAGCACGACGCCGAGGAAAAACTGCTCAAGGCCGTCGAGGAAATAACCGTGGCGCACGCGGCCTCCGAGGTGGCGAGCCGCGCCAAGTCCGATTTCCTCGCCAACATGAGCCACGAGCTGCGCACCCCGCTCAATGCTGTCATCGGCTTTTCCGAGGTGCTGCTGGCCCGCATGTTCGGGCCGGTCAACGACAAGCAGCAGGAATACATCCATTTCATCCTGGACGGCGGCAGGCACCTTTTGTCGCTCATCAACGATATCCTCGACCTCTCCAAGGTTGAGGCGGGCAAGATGGAACTGGAACTGGAGACCTTCCCGCTCGAAGAGTGCCTGGACGCCTCGCTCGCCCTGCTGCGGGAAAAGGCGCAAACCGAGGGGGTCGGGCTCAGCCCGACCTCATCCGCGCCGGGTCCCGGGTTGCCCGTCGCGGCGGACCGCAGAAAGCTGAAGCAGATCATGTTCAACCTGCTTTCCAACGCCATCAAGTTCACCCCGCGCGGTGGAGCGGTACGGGTGAGCCTGCAGGAAAAGGACGGCTGGGTCACGGTCAGCGTGGCGGACACCGGCAAGGGGATCAAGGCCGAAGACATCCCGAAACTCTTCCAGGCGTTCACCCAGCTGGAAAGCGCCTACACCAAGGAGTACGAAGGGACCGGCCTCGGCCTGGCGCTGACCAGGCGGCTGGTGGAACTGCACGGCGGCAGGATCTGGGTGGAAAGCGAGTTCGGTCTGGGAAGCAGCTTCAGCTTCACCCTCCCCCTCGCCCCACCGGCGTTACCTTAAGGTCACCAGAAGGAGTACCATTCATGACGCAAAAGATTCTCATCGTTGAAGATAACCTCAGCAACTCCGTGCTCTTTCAGGACATTCTGACCTTCCACGGCTACCAGGTGTCGCTTGCCAGGGACGGCCAGGAAGCGCTGGCTCTGGCCAGGGAGATCATGCCCGATCTGATCCTGATGGATATCCAGATGCCGGGCATGGACGGGAAGACTGCGGGGATCATCCTGAAGGGGGACCCGGTAACGAGCGGGATCAGCATCATCGCCCTGACCGCCTTTGCCATGCGCGGTGACCGGAAGCAATTTTTGGCGGCCGGGTTCGACGCCTATCTCAGCAAACCGATCGGCATCTCCGACCTGCTCGGTGCGGTGCAGCGCTGCCTGGGCGGGGAGGCTCAGTCATGAAGCAGACGCTGCCGAGAATACTTTGCGTGGACGACGAATACATGAATTTGGTCCTGCTGGATGCCATGCTCTCGCCCTGCGGCTATGAAATCGTGCCGGTGTCCAACGGCGCAGCAGCCCTGGAACTGTTGGAAAAGGAGCACTTCGACCTCTGCCTCCTGGATGTCATGATGCCGGGGATCGACGGGTTCGAGGTGTGCCGCAGGATCAAGGCCGCCGGCGGGCAGCGCCAGATCCCGGTTGTCCTTTTGACTGCCTACTCCGGCAAGGAGCACCGCATCCTGGGGATCGAGGCCGGGGCGGAGGATTTCATCTGCAAGCCGCTCGATGCCGCCGAGGTGCAGGCCAGGGTGAAGATGCTGCTGCAGGTGCAGCAACTGGCCGAGCTTAACCGCAGGCAGGAGGAGCAGGAGAAGAGCCAACTCGAAGAGCAGCTGCAGCACGCCCAGAAGCTGGAATCAGTCGCCCTTTTGGCGTCCGGCGTGGCGCACGATTTCAACAACATGCTCTGCGTCATCATCGGCCACGCCACCCTGGCCCTGGGGGGCACCGTCCCGGGCCAGGCCGCCCGGGGGAGCCTGGAACAGATCCTCAAGGCGGCCGAGAAGTCAGCCGAGTTGACCCGGCAGTTACTTCACTTTGCCAGCAGGCAAAGCGTCGAGCCCAAGGTGGCGAACCTGAACCTGCTGACGGCCGGCACCTTCAAGATGCTGCAGCGCCTGATCGGAGAGGGAATAGACCTGGCCTGGATTCCGGGGGAGGATCTCTGGCCGGTCAAGGTCGACCCGTCCCAGATCGACCAGATCCTGGCCAACCTCTGCGTCAACGCCCGCGACGCCATAGCGGGTGTCGGCAAGGTCACTATCGAGACGGGAAACTGCGTCCTTCAGGAGGGGGACTGCGGCTGCAGCGCGGAATTGACACCGGGGGAGTACGTGCGGCTGTCGGTCAGCGACAACGGGTGCGGCATGGATCAGCAAACGCGAGATCGAATCTTCGAGCCGTTCTTCACCACCAAGGGGATCGGGAAGGGAACCGGGCTCGGCTTGCCAACCGTGTGGCGCAGCGCCAGGGAGAATAACGGCTGCATAAAGGTGCAAAGCGAGCAGGGCTCGGGGACGACCTTCACCCTGTACCTCCCCCGTCAGGCAGTTGCGGCCGCGCCGGAACCGCTGCGCGCCGTAGCGCTCGACGCTCCGCGAGGGGAGGAGACCATCCTCCTGGTGGAAGACGAGCCGGCCCTGCTGGAGATGACTGCCACCGTTCTGACCGGTCAGGGCTACCGGGTAATGGCCGCCGCGTCACCGGGGGAAGCCATCAAGATGGCCGGGGAAGTCCCGGGCGGGATTGCACTGCTGCTAACCGATGTCGTCATGCCCGACCTGAGCGGCCGTGACCTGGCGACCCGGCTCCTTGCCGGCAACCCTGAGCTCAAGTGCCTGTTCATGTCGGGGTATTCCGCCGATGTCATCGCCCATCACGGGGTTTCCGACGAGGGGGCGCATTTCATCCAGAAACCGTTCACCATTTCCCACCTGGCGACCAGGGTGCGTGAAGCCATTGACGGCGGAAGCTAAAAGAAGTTTTTTACTAGTGGAATGAGGATGGGCGGACACGAGGTTCGCCCCTACGCGCATCATGGTGCCTGGTAGGGGCGAACCTCGTGTTCGCCCGTTTTCGCGTGGGGAGGCTCAGCTCATCCCTTTGCGCCACGAATAGGCCCTTTTCTGGCACATGCAGGCATCATCAAGAGAGATGCTCAACTGCTCCAACTGCTCGCCGAGATGGCTGAATTTCATCTCATCGAGCAGTTCGGCTGCATAAAGCAGTTTTCCCAGTCCGCCCTGGCGTTCTGTCAGGGCCTCGTGCACGTCATCGGCGAGGCTCAGTTGCCGCACCACCTCGTCGATGGATATATCGTAGACATCAGTTAGCGACGACAAGATCCCGGTCATAAAAGCTTTTTCGGGCGAGAAGGTACCTGCTTGATGACAGATTGCCATGTTTTCCATAAAACAGGCCCTGACCGCGGCCATGTCCACCAAAGGATTTTCGCTGCCACTCTGATCATCACTGGCAAAAAGAGCCAATTGGACCCATCTTTTGATCTGGTTACGGCCCAAAACGGCTATCGCCTGCCCGATAGTACCGATCTTGTTGCGTGTGCCGACACCTACGGTGTTGACCAGCAAAAGAAGCTTGTAGGTGAGCCCGGGTTCCCCCTTGAAAGCCGACTCAAGCTCTGACAGTTCCGCATCCTCATTGAGCAGTTTCAGCAGCCCGAGCAAGGTCACGCCGGATTCGTTCATGCGTTTTTTTGCCATGATCGCCGGCTTGGCAAATAAATATCCCTGGAACAAATCAAAGCCAAGCTCAAGACAGAATTGGAATTCCTCCTGAGTCTCCACTTTCTCGGCAAGCAACTTCATCGGAAAGGCTCGGAACTCTTTTACCGACTCCTCAATCCGGGCGCGGTCGCTCTGCATGAGGTCAACTTTAACAATGTCGATAAATTCGTATAATTCGCGGTACATTGGGCTGTACTCGTGATCGTCAAGGGCGAGGGAAAAGCCGTTATTTTTGAGGAAACGGCAACGCGCTATCAGTTCGGGTGTAACTTCCAGGGTTTCCAAAAGCTCAATAACCACCTGTTCTTTAGGCAGTATATTCACGGCGTCATCCATCAAAAGCTCCAGCTCCAGATTGATGAAGCCCTTATGTTTCCCCAGAATGTCGCTCAGTCCAAAGCCGGTCAAGGTGTTGATGATCACGCTGGCTGTCGCTTGTGAAGGGTCGGTAACATTGGCGACGATCGAACCTGTGGAACGAAAAAGCAACTCGTAGGCGACTATTTCCTTGCTGCGGTCGAGAATCGGCTGCCTGCCAATAAGGTATTTAAAATCTCCCGAGTTTATGACGTAATTCAGGTCACTCTTGAGGATGTGGTCACTTAACCAGTTTTTCAGGAAAGACAGGACCTCCATCGACAGACACTTTTTGCCCTGCTGAAAATCGTGTTGAAATTCGCTGACAATTACCGCAAACCCTTCATGTTCGCTCCGGTGCTGCAACCTTTCAGCGTAATCGCTAAAATCCATCCACTTTTCTTCGGCGGCAAAGTGATATTTAGCATAATCCACCAATTGATCGACGACACTTATCAATAGTGCGTCAGCGCTGCTTTCACCAAAATTTTCAAAAAGATCATTTAACAGGCTGAATAAAATCTTATGATGGTCATCAAGATGTTTAACGCCAAGTTCGAACTTCTCATCCCAGTCTAAAAAGGCCATGAATCCCTCACACATTTACCGATGAATGGTAGCTCTCGGGCTTATCGGCACGGAATGCATTTTACTGAAGGATCTTCCCTCGTTTAATAAAATTAACGTTTACCGAGCCCCCACTTGTAGAGATCAGCTGTCAGCAAAATGGGATCGCATGGTTTGACCAGGTAGTTGTCACATAAGTTATCGAGTAACAGCTCCGACTTGTCATATATCGTATCAACGGAAGTTACTGCGAAGAGTATGGAGCGAGGAGATACTGCATGTTTATTCTCATAGTCCCTTATCGCCCTGACGACCCTGTGCCCATTCATCTTTGGCATGATCAAATCAATGCAGATAAGGTCGAACGGCTTTGACCTGGCCATCGCTTCCAGGTAAAAGGTCATGCCATCTGCGCCGTTTTCAGCCATCACGCATGCCCCGAACATGGAAAAGTTTTTCCCCCCAGGGCATTACGACCTGCCCCGGATACGACTTCAAAGCGGGATTGCAATTGCTGCGGCCCGATGTGGTCATGCCCGGAATGAGCGGCCGTGCTCCGGAAACCAGGCTCCCCGCCGACCCGCGCCTCTAGTGGCTGTCCCTGTCGGGGTGTTCCGCCGCTGTCGTCGCGCCCCACGGGGCACTAGACCCTGCCACCAGGCATCAGACTGACAAGGGGGTTGGCCACCCCGCCACCAAAGTAATGGTTCCCCTTCATAATAGCGTGGATTGCAGTCACGACCTCTTCATCGACCGACTCCTTGAGAATATAGCCCATAGCTCCGGAATCCACCGACCGGGCACAATTATCGCTTGAAGAATATAAGGTAAGCATCAGAACTTTCACCTGTGGCAACCGTCCATGGATGACCCGCGTCGCCTCGATTCCATCTATTACCGGCATGGCGACATCCATGAGGATCACGTCCGGTAGGAGTGCCTCGGCTTGAGCGATTCCGTCCCGGCCATCCGTGGCCTCCCCCACCACGATAAACTCTTCCTGAATTTCGAGATGCCGCCTGAGAAGCTTTCGAATCATCGCATGGTCGTCTACAATCAAGATGCTAATCGCCATTATTGCCCCCCCCTATTTGAACGACGACTGAGGTCCCCGCCCCAGGCGCCGCATCGATCCGGAACCTGCCACCTACTAACTCCGCTCTTTCGCGCATTATCGTAAGCCCGTATCCGGTTCCTTTCGGCAGAATTAAACACCCGGGTAACAGTCCTTTGCCGTCATCGGTTACCAGGAGAAGGACTGAAGAAGCAGCGCACTCCAGGGTAACCGTCACCTTTGTCGCAGCCGCGTGTTTTACAATATTGTTTAGTGCCTCTTGAGCTATGCGAAAGAGAGCTATTTCCTTCTCAGAGCTCAATCTCGGGAAGTCAGGCGAGGCGTGGACAATGACGGCAATGCCGGACCGTTGTGCATACAGCTCAACGTGGGAGCGAATGGCTGACTCCAGGCCGTATTCCTCAAGCTGGGTAGGGCGCAGGGTATTCATCAGATTGCGGACAGTCCGGTTGATTTCCCTTGCCAGTACCCGTGAATCGTCGAGGGTAGGCCGCAGATCGATCCGGTTCTCTCCCCCGAGGTATTTACCGAGATAAGCCAGATTGAGACTGAGAGCCGTGAGTTCCTGCCCGACGTCGTCATGCAGCTCCGTGGCAATGGTTTTTCTCAAGTCTTCTTCCTGTTGGATTAAACGTTGAGCATACTCGCGCAGTTGTTCGTCTGCTTTTATACGTTCACTGATGTCATGGCTGATGCCAAAAATGCCTGTCACCCTGTTTTGACCGTCAAATACCGGCCACTTGTTGGTATTGATCCAACCTTTTCTCCCTTGTGCGTCAAGGAATGTGTCGGTCATGTTTAAAATCGGCCTGGCATCACTAAAAGCGGATAGTCCCCCGGAGCAAAATGAGGCTGGGCCGTCGGGAAACAAAGCACGATCATGCTTGCCGACCATATCGCGCCAACTGGCGTACCCGGCAAGGTCGGCCAGAGTCTGGCTGCAAAAACGGAAACAGTCGTTTTCGTCCTTGAAATAAATAAAATCGGTGGTGTTTTCCAGCAGGATTAAAAAGTCTCGATTCAGTTCCAGGACCTTTTCTTCCGATCGCATCCGTGAACTGATTTCCGACTCAAGGGTGCCCGTCATGGCATTGATGGACTGGGCGAGCTCAGTGAATTCGTCCGCCCCCTGGACATTGAGCCGGTAGTCCAGACGACCGCCGCCAATGATTTTAGTGCCCAGGTGCAGGGAAGCCAAACGCACACGCAGCAACCTCAGCAGATTCACCGAGTACACCAGGGTGCCAAGCGCCAGCATTCCCGCGAGCAAAATGACCATGACGGCAAGTAACTGGTAGGTCCGCCCGACGCGCCGGGCAGTCGAATCCTTCAGGGCCGACACCGCATCGCGTATCGAGGTCGCTTTCAGCAGCAACTGACTGGAGAGCCTTTTGTCCAGTTCCTCCAGGATTTCGCGATTGCCGGCAGCGGTTTTCAATACCCTACTGTTGGCGGTGATCCGATAAAAAATGACCGCGGTGTCATCGATATCCCTGATTAATTCCGTGACGATCTGGCGGTCGTCTTCACCCTGGAATTGAAGCTTTGCCTGGAGCAACAGCCGATTCGATTTCTGTTTACTTTCGTCCCAGCGAATCCGTGTTAGTTCTTCGCGATAAAGGAAATACTGGTCACTTAGTGAGGATCGCTCCAGAAAATTGACCTGAATCCTGTCGACCAAATCGAAGTCCTTTCGTGCACTCGTGCTTGAGCTGAAGGACCAGAAGACGGCTGGCAGCAGCATGACGAGTGCCGCGATCATGGCAATTGAAATAGTCTGCAGCTTTGTGGTGATCCGCATGTTCGGTTACCTGTCGGCCTTGACCGCTTCCGGTTTAACCGCCCTGAGGCTGTCGAGGTGAATGTATTTGCGATAGTCGGGAATGACGGTCTGGTCGGTGAGTTTGTTCTTCATTGCCCAGCGTGTTTCATCCTCCAGCGTGAGAAGGAGTCTCTTGTCAAGAACGACGCGGTACTGAAAGCTGTTCCAGACCTCGCGGACCAGGCTCAGGTCCGTTTTCGTGGCAGCGCTCATAATGGACTGGGACTCGTCGGTATGCTTTGCGACGAAAGCCTCCGCGCGGATCAGGGCGCGGAGAAAGCTTTGCACCGTTTCGGGGTTATTCCGGACGAAATTCTGCTGAGCGGCGATGTTAAAGGTTTCGGTATAGATCACCGGGTCCGAAAAGATCGTGACGTCAGCCCCAAGTCGCCGCTTGATTTTTGCCAGGGTGTAGTTCCAAGTACAGACGGCGTCGACCTTTTTCCCGATGACGGCATCCAGCATCTCTGCAGAGTTCAGGGCGACGGGCCGGATCGCCTGCCGGGTCAGGCCCGCTGACGTCAGGAAGGAATCCAGAAAGAAGTCGGAGGTGGTTCCCGAAGTGAATCCGATGCGCTTTCCTTTCAGGTCGCCGGGTCCCGAAATACCGGCATCCTTCCGGGCAATGATGGCGTTGTTCAAGCCGCTCGCCTCTACATTGGCAATCACGCAAATTTTCTCGCCCTTGAGCACTTGGAACATGATGGGGGTTTCCGCTACCGAGGCTAAATCAGCCTTGCCTTCGATAAGCGATTGCAGCGCCTCCTTGCCATAGGAGTACTTGAGCGATTGAATCTCCAGCCCCTCCCGGGCGAAATAGCCCTTGGCAAGGGCGACGTGAATGAGCGTTGATTGGGGTTGATCCGTATAGGCAATCGTGATTTTCCGGGGCTGAGCCGCTCCTTCTTGCCCGGATTCCCGGGAAGGTGACTTTTGACAACCACAAAGCGCCGCGGTGAAGATAAGAACAAGAACCGTTTTCCACATGGGGTGCCCCAAAAAAAAAGGAGTTGAATAGTGTGACAGCATAGCGTTAACGACGGCGACTTCGGGCCCCATTTATGCCTGCGGCGAATTATCTAGCAACTTGATTGTCACATCGACCGTGGTTCCCTGCCCCAAGACCGAATGGACCCGGAAGCTGCCGCCGATTAATTCGACGCGGTGGCGCATGTTGTTAAGCCCCCAGCCGGATCCAGCCGCGGGAGCTGCCGCCTCGGAATAGGTAAATCCCTTCCCGTCATCGGTTATGGTGAGCCGGGCAAATTTCCCTATCCTGCTCAGGAAAATGGTCACCCTCTTGGCCGCCGCATGCTTAATGACATTGTTCAGCGCTTCCTGCGTTATGCGGAAGAGCGCGGCCTCTTTCTCGGTTGCCAGGCTCGGGAATTTCGGATCGACTGTGAAGGCAGCTTCGATGCCGCTTCGTTTGAGAAAAGGCTCCAGATGCGCACGGATGGCCGCGGCCAGGCCGTCTTCATCCAGGTGGTAAGGGTGCAACTCAACCATCAAATCGCGGACGCTGCGGCTCACCTCTTTGGTCAGCAGTTGGGTGTCTTCAACAGTCCAAAGGACACTATCTGCCACCCCGCCCTTCAATTGATTTTTGAGGTGAGCCAGGTTGAGGCCGATGGCGGTGAGTACCTGCGAGATGTCATCATGGAGGTCCATGGCGATTTTCCCGCGCAGTTCCTCTTCCAGAACGAGCAGACGTTGGGTGTACATCTTCAGGTCATTTTCGGCAAACTTGCGCTTCGTGATATCATCATGTGAAATTACCGCATATTTCTTCCCTGACACACTGAAGGCGTGGCTCTTAAGATGATCCAGCGCTCCAACTCTGGTGAATGGCACGGGTACTCACTGACGAATTCCGGAATGCTCCCTGCGATGACTGCTCTGATGGCAGCCGCAACCTCCTGGATTCCGGCCTCCCCGTTTTCAGAGATGACACGGTCGCAGACCTCCAGATAATTGGCACCTTCGCAGGAGGCTTTTAGCTCCGAACCGTTTTCCGCCGCAAACTTTTTCCAGGACTGGTTGGTGAGAACAATGCGCCCCTGCCCATCGAGCACGCACACGTGGGACCCCAGCCCGTCGATAGCCGAGCGAATGATCTTTTCCGGATCCGGCAGGGCTCCTTCCATCCTTTTTTGACCAGTTTTATCCATCGATGCCTCGTTCCTGACTCTCGCGGTTTTCTCTCTAAGGCCGGATTCAAGATCGACGAGCAACTGGCTGCGACTTGAGGTTACGGTTTCAGCGGCATTAAAGCACCATTTCCGCGTCGTCCAGCACCTCGCGCACTTTTACCGCGAAGTTGAGTAGCGAAAAGGGCTTATGGATGAAATGCAGGCCCTCATTGATTAAGCCGCGGCTGGCGATGATGCCGGCCGGGTATCCCGACATGAACAGGTGCTTCAGCCGGGGGCAGAGTTCGAGGAGCTTTTGGGCCAGTTCCAGGCCGCCCATTTCGGGGAGGCACATCCTGGCGCGCTCCTGCATGCTCATCATGCCGTAGGCTTTTTGAGAAGCTACCTGTTCCGGAGTGATCCCGCAACCATTATCCGAAATTTCCAGCAGCAGCTCGCCTCCGTTTCTGCAAAGCGAGATATTGATCTCGGTCGCCCGGGCGTGACGGGCCACATTGGTAAGCCCCTCCTGGACGACCCGCATGATCGCAGTCGCCGTGTTCCTGTCGTTCACGGCGATATCGTCGTTCAGCATCATGAAGCACTCGAGGCCGGTGCGCTTGCTGAATTCAGTCACGTGCCACTCGATGGCAGCCGGAAGTCCGACGTTATCCAGCAGGAGCGGACGCAAGTTGGCGGCAATCCGCTGCACGCGGGAAGTCAGTTCGTCGATGCTCGCGTGCATTTCCTGCACCCGCCCGAGAATCTCGCCATTTTCTGCCGGTATCCTGCGCGCAATCCATTCCAGGTCAAATCAGTACGGTGAGGTTCTGCCCGATGTCGTCATGAAAATCACGGGCCAGGGCCATGCGTTCCTGTTCCTGAACAGCCTGCAGATGCTCACCGAGAGTGCGCAACTGGTGATTGACCTCAATCAGGGCATTTTCATTCTTCACACGTGCAGTAATGTCCCGAATGGCCGCGACATGCACCTTGCGGCCCTGGTAGTCGAAGTAACTGCCCGCTATCTCAACCGGGAATACCGTGCCGTCTTTTTTGCGGTGCATGCGCAGTGGGATATAGGTCTGGATGTCGAGAATCGGTCAGGAGCGGTTCGGCAGAGAGGTCCGCGGGCTTCAGCTGCAGAAATTCCTGCTTCGTGTAGCCGTACATGCCCAGAGCCGCGATGTTGATGTCGATAAAGCAGTTGGATTCCAGGTCCAGCATCAGGACAGTGTCCGACTCCATTTCGAATAACCGGTGATAACGCTCCTCGCTTTGCTTGAGGGCTTCATCGGCGCGCCTTCGCTCGACAATTTCGGATACCAGGTTCGCCTGCTCGGCCTGGTGACGGGCGGCGACGGCATCCTGCATAAGGTTGAGAGCGGCCCGACGCGACTCCCGCAATCTCGCATTGGCAACCTGCTGTTCGATGCCGCTTTGTTTCAGCCGGGCAGCCTCGGTTACGTCCTCAACCCGGTGAATGATGCAGACAACTTCCCCATCGGGCCCCAGGACGGGAAAATTAACCGCATCCCAGAGACGCTCCTCGAAGCCGCCCCCTTCGGAGGCGGGGCGCTGGATGTCATGCTTGCGCACTCCCATGACATCGATGGCGCCGGACTCAACCACCCGCCGGAAGGATGCCCGGGCGTAATCCACGGCATTGGTCTCGGGGTCCCGGGGATTGTCGGGGAACACCTCGAAAACCCCCTTGCCGACAATCTCGTCACGACGGGTCTTGGTAGCCCGCAGGTAGGCGTCGGTCACCGCGAGAATGGTGAAGCGCGGGATGTCGGGCGCGAGCACGAGAAACGCCCCCGGCACGCCGGTGAAAATCTGGGCAAGATCCACCGAACCGGCGGTCATGCAGTTCCTCCCTGGAAATGGCGTGGTAGCGCGGCGCTTCCTCTGCTCTGGTGCAAAGCTCATTAATTTCCTGCTTCAACTCGATCATGCGCAGTTCCCGGCCGACGGCAGCGCTGTTGAAGAGCATCAATTCTTCATTCGCCTCCCGCAGCTCGTCCTCTGCCAGCTTTCGGGCGGTAATATCTTCGCTGAAAATAACGATCCCGCCGATTTCGCCCGCGACCTTGTACCAGGGCTGGATTTCCCAACGCAACCACTGTTCCGACCCGTCGCTGCGCACGAAGCGGTCAGCCTCGTTGCTCAACACCTCACCCGACAGGCAGCGGCGGTGGGTTTCTTTCCATACTGCGGATATCTCCGGAATGACATGGTAGTGCGACACCCCGAGCAGGTCGCGATTTCCCAGCGAGTAATCGCTTTTCCAGCGGTGGCTCACGCGCAGATAGCGCATGTCGCGGTCGAACATCGCCAGTGCCGCCGGGGCATTCTCGACAATGAGTTTCAGCTGCGCTTCGCTGTTTCTCAGCGCCTCTTCGGCCTGAATGCGCCGGGTTATGTCCCGGGCAAGAACCCTAGCCCCGATGATCTCATTATTGTCGTCAAATATGGGATTGAAATAACTTTCATAGTAGGCCAGCTCAATAGCTCCGAATACCCGCACATTCGAATGGGATTCACCCGCCAGCGCCCGGTCATAATTTTCCCGGATAGCTTTTTTGTCGCTGTCCGAGGTGATGCACTCCAGGATATTCATCCCTATCTTGATTTCCAAGTGGTAGGCAATTTCCATGACATCGTGGTGGGCTTTATTGAAAAAGAGGTAGCGGTAATTACGGTCGATAGAGAAGAGTATGGTGTCTTTCTGGTTCTCAATGCTGGATTGCAGCAGCAGGCAAGAGATTGCCAGTTTCTCCTCGGCCAGCTTGCGCTCGGTGATGTCCCGAACGACTTTGGTAAAACCGGTCAACTCTCCCTTGGTATCCCTCAGGGCCGTGATGACCACATCAGCCAGGAATCGCGAGCCGTCTTTGCGGAGCCGGTACCCCTCGCCCTCGAACCGTTCCTCAGCCACGGCAGTCGCCAGGCCCCGTTCGAGAAGGCCGCACTGGACGTCTTCAGGGCAGTAGAACAAGGAAAAGTGCCGGCCAACTATTTCCTCCCGGAGATACCCCTTGATACGCTCTGCCCCCGCATTCCAGCTCATGACGAATCCGGCGGGGTCGAGCATGATGATGGAGTAGTCGATGACGCTTGCCGTGAAGGTCACAAGTTCAATGTTTTTGAGACGCAGCGCTTCCAGGGTCGCCCTGATGCGCAGGAAGGCTTCGATCCTGCCCAGGAAATCAACCTTGCCAAACGGCCTGGTGACATATCCGTCGGCCAGTCCGTAGTTCAAGCCCTCCGCCTGCTGCTGCGGGCTTATCTGGGCCCCTGACACCAGCACGACAAACACGCCGGCGAGTTCGGGGTCCAGCTTGATCTGCCGGGCCACCTCCATGCCGTTGCCGTCGGGAAGCTCGACGTCCAAAAGCACCAGGGCCGGGCGGTGCTTATGAGCCAGAGCCAAGGCGTCCGCAGCGCTATTGCCGCTCACTACCGCATAGCCGGCTTCTGCCAGCATCCGTGTTGTCGTCCAGACCACATCCGGATCATCATCGACCAACAGGATCAGACATTTACTCTTTGACTTAGACGCCGTTAAGTCCAGCTTGCTCATAGCCCCGCCTTCGACAGCATTTGTTCCGGTTCATAGTACTCTCTAGCCCAAGAGATTAGCAAGTTCAGTTTAAGTTTCTTCTTGTATACAAGAAACACGTTGAGCCGGGAGAGCGCCTCCGTAGCTTCTGCCAGTGCAACGTTAGTAATGCTGTTTCGGATTTCTTCACCAAAAGCTTTAGTGTTATCAATCGGAGCCACGGCTGCTCCTTCTCCGCACACTCCTTTACTTCGGGAAATAAACAAAGGACTTAAGCCATTTAAGCCCAAGTCCTCGCTATTTGCTGGTCAGACTGTTTCCAGTACGCTCGGGCCCGGCGGCAACGGCAGCGCTGCCGTGGGATTTCACCCGGCCTGAAGCTACTTTGAGTCCAGCACCTCCCTGACTTTGCGCAGCAGTTCCATCGGCGCCACCGGCTTCATGACAAGTTCAATCCCCTCCTCGGAGACCCCTCGATTCTGGATGAAATCGGCGGTATATCCGCTTAAAAAGATCACCTTTACCTTCGGCTGAATGCGACAGATCTCCTCGAAGGCGTCCTTACCATTTTTCCTTGGCATGATCATGTCCATCAATACGAGGTCGATCCTGTCCCGGTTTACCGCAAAGGTCTCGACGGCATCCTGCCCGTCCAGGGCCTGAATGACGTTATAACCAAATTGAGCCAGCACGGTAACCAAAAGGTTGCGGACATCGGCATCGTCCTCTGCCAGGAGGATGGTTTCCCTGCCGCCTTGGGGCACTGTCAGCGCGGTTGGCTCCACCTGAACCGGCAGTTCCGCCCTATAAATCGGTAGAAAGATAGTGAAGGTGGAGCCCTGCCCCGGTTCGCTCTGAACCTGGATAAACCCGTTATGCTGTTTAATAATTCCGTACACGATCGCCATCCCGAGGCCGGTCCCTTTGCCAACCTCCTTGCTGGTAAAAAACGGTTCGAAGATCCTTTTACAGGTATTTTCATCCATTCCGCTGCCGGTATCCGAGACGGTAACGACGGCATAAGGACCGGTTTCGCCACTGCTCCATTCCTGGCCCGGGGGATCTTCGATCAGTTGGAACCCTGTTTCTATGGTCAACACGCCCCCCCTCGGCATGGCATCACGTGCATTGGTTGCCAGGTTGATCAGGACTTGCTCGAGTTGACCTGTGTCGGCGTAGATGGTGAGCTCTTCCGCGCAGGTTATGGTCTTCAGGAGTATGTCCTCTCCGATGATCCTGCCGATGAATTTATCCACATTTTTCGTGATGTCGTTGAGGTTGACTGTTTTCGGGGCCAGTATCTGTTTGCGGCTAAATGCCAGCAGGCCTTGGGTCAAATGAGCTGCCTTCTCAGCCGAGGAGAGGATCTGGCTGACCTTTTCCAGTTGCTGGTCATCCAGGGCGCCGTCCATCTTCAACATGCTGCCAAAGCCCATGATCACCATAAGGATGTTGTTGAAGTCATGGGCCACCCCTCCTGCCAAAAGCCCCACCGCCTCCATTTTCTGCGATTGGCGCAGTTGTTCTTCCAAATGTTTGCGATCGGCGATGTTACGGACAATGGCACAGTTATATTCCAGATTGTTGTAACGACAATAATTGGCGATCAGTTCAACCGGAATAATCTGTCCGTCCTTGGTCCTGTGCCGGGTTTCCAGTTGGAGACTCCCTTTTTGTTTCAGGTTCTCCCAGTGCGACGGCCACCTGTCCACGGAGAAATCCGGGTCGATGTCAGGAATGCTCATGGTTAATAACTCTTCTCTGGTGTAACCAAGCATATCCAGGGCGGCATTATTGACGTCCCATATTTTGCCATCCACCGCGATCCAGTACACTGCATCGGTTATCGAGGCAAGTGAAAAGTCTTTGAGTTCTATTTGTTCCTCCGATCGCCTGAGATCGGTGATGTCCTCCTGCAACCAGATGACGCCTTCGGCAAGGTCCGTCGGATCAAAGGCCCTGCCGGTAAACTTTATCCAGATGGGGTTGCCGTCGCGACGGATCATCTCCTCCTCGAAGACGAACTCGCGCCCTTCGGCGAGCACGGCGGCAGAATCCCTGCCAACTTTCTCGTAAGCCTCCTGGGAGGGATAAAATCTCCGGGTAGATTGACCTTCCATTTCCTCTTTACGGTACTGGAATACCTCAGCTACCTTCCGGTTTACCCATATCTGTATTCTTCCCTTGACAAGAGAGATGCCGATAGGGGCATTGTCCAGGATGATCTGTTGCTCGCGCATCAGTTGAGACAGTTCCTCCTTGGCAGCATCGCGCTCGGTCAGCATCCTGGACAGTTTGATCGAACTGAAACTCAGAGAGGAGATCACCTCGGCAAGCTTTGAGTAGAACTTCATGCCCGCGTCGACCGCTTCCCTGCTGAAACGCGGTACCCGGTCGAGAGCCGCAAGGTATTCCGTCTCATCGAAACCGTAGAGCCGGGCCTGTTCGCGAAACAGTCCCAGGTCCGGCGCCTCACCCTCGTAGAAGAACTGCCCGATGAAAACATTACCGACATGCCTGCCCCCAACCACAAGGGGTGTAACCATGTCCCACATGTTGTTCTTGCAGCGGTAGCGCTTGAAAGTTCCCGGCGCCACGCCACTGGTGAGGATGGTATCGCTTTCAGTGCAGTGTTTGAGTGTCTCGGGATGGCACCTGTGGAACCTGGTACAGATATCCTGCCAGCCGACAGCGACCAGAACCTTCCCCGAAACGTCGAGCACAGCACCTAACATGCCGGTAAGCTCGTAGAAATCTTCCATCATAGAACGCAGCGCTTCGGGATCGATTATGTCAGAGAGTGCCAGCGCGCCGATATCGCCTTCCGGTTCAAGGATAGCTTTCAGCTTGTTCCTGACGGTAGCTTCACTTAGCTGTAAAGCCTCCTCAATCTGCCTGCGCTCTTCTATCTCCTCCTCCAGTATGGTCGTCTGTTCCTGAAGCGCTTCCTGCGCCGCCTGGCGCTCCGACAACTCCTCTTCAAGCTGCATTGCCTGCAGCCGCAGATCGTGTTCCAGCTTTTCACGCTCGGTGATATCCAGGTAGCTGGCGCGGACCAGTTTGCGTTTTTGGCCGGGAAGTTTGTTCAAACGCACCGCACAGGTCAGGTATCTCCCGTCGGCGGTAAGAATTGCCCGTTCGAACTGAACCTGCTCCCCTTGCAGAGCCTGCTCGTTGTGCTCGGCAAAACTCTCGCCGACCTCGCGCCCGTCGAGCTGTCGCGGCGGATAGAATCGTTGCGGAGCCGATTGCAGCAATTCCGCGCGACTGCAGCCAAAGAGTGCTTCAGCGCTACTATTGGCGTCCACAAACGTCCCCTGGTCGATATCGTAAACGACGATGGCGTCCGGTGCCTGTTCAATCAGCACGCGGAAGCGGGCCTCACTTTCCCGCAAGAATTCTTCACTCCGCCTGTGTTCCCCGATTTTCTCTTCGAGCAGGGTCGTTTGCTCTTTCAGCGCCTCCTGGGAGAGTTGCCGCTCGGTTAACTCCTCCTCGAGCCGGACGGTCTTTAGCTGAAGTTGCTCTTGCGCCTGTTTGCGCACATTCACCTCGCGGTTCAGCGCCCACATCGCATACGCCATCCCCAGCACAAGTGCCAGACAGAGGAACTCAAACATATGTAACGCCCAGCCAAGCTGTCCCAGTCCGTAAGAGCCAAGCTGCAAAAACACCCCGCTTTCACGCGGTGTCAGGGGGGCTTTGTGGACCAGCTTGTCATCGACACGCCCCGATTGGGGCAATTGGGACAAAACCCGCCCGGTGGCGTCCACCAGACCGACATGATATGCCTCGGTGAGCTGGGTAGAAACAAGGTCCCGCAAGACCTTTTCGCAGGAGTAGACCCCCGCGAACAATCCAAGGAATGTGTTTCCCTTAAAAACGGGCACCCATATTTCAAAGGAGGCTTTGCCCTGAATCGCCTCGAAAGGACGGGTATAAACCGGCTGTCTCGCCTCCCTGGCCAGGTGCGAGACCCGCTTGGGTTCAGGTAAGTCCAGATGTAACCCGATGATCTGTTTATTGGCCGGCAAAGGCGCGGAATCCCGAATGAAATAATCGGCGTCGATCCAGGTGATGTTGATTATTTCGGGATGTTCCAGCACGTAACTGGCGGCGCGTTCCTGAAACTGCCTGGCATTGAGGGAGCCTGCGGCACGGTTTATCGCGAGCATCAGCAGATAGTTCTCATTCCCCTCCAGCCGCAGACGTATGCTCTCGCTGACAGCTACCGTACTTTTTACCAGTTCATTCTGTCTTGTCGTACTGGTGTTCTGGGTTGCCAGCCAAATGACTGCGGCAAAAGCGACCAGGAATAGAGCAAGCAGCAAAGCCGGACCTAACCAAAGTGGTGACTCGCTCTTTTTTGGGAAGCTCATAGTTTCCTAACCATTAGTGGTATGAAAAGGGGAAAAATGACTGTTACCAGCGCATGAGGACGGGGACAGCCTGCTGTCCCGGTTGTCTGAAAAGCCCAAAAGAAGTCCGAGGAAGCAAAACGATCGGGAATCCGGCAAGCCAGCTGATTGTATCTGTAATGCGTCCCCAGTAATACAAAAAAGTGGAAACCGCGTTTGTCGAATTCGGCCTGCCATGTGAAAGAAGTGCTCTGCTGCCAGCGGAGACAGGGGGAGGGAGAAAAAACCTGGCATAAAAATGTCGCGGGGGAAGTCCGTTGGGAAAGGTCCGCCTGAAAGTTAAAATGGCCCCCGGCTGAATGAACCGGGGGCCTTCTCCTGCCTTTCGGGAACTTGAATTCCCATCTGTCTCCATCAGGTGGCGCGAGTGGCCTCACGCTCCACAAATCCCCTTATAACCTGCATCCTCAGAAAAATTCCACCAGGATGATATCCTCCGAACCGTAGGGTATTCCGCAGAATTTATTGTCCACCAGGTCTCCCATGACCCACTTGCCAAGGGAAGTCGCCGCAACGCCGTCAATCGAGCGTTGTGAAGCGACCCCTGCGACGGGATCAATGATCAGGATATGGGAAGCGGTGTACGGGACGGCGTAAATTTTGCCATCCGGCCCGAGGATAGCCTCTGACCAGCCTGACCCGGATAGATTCGCCCCCATGGTGCTGAGGGAGGCCGAGTTGGCCACCGGGTCGATGATCAGGATGGCGGGAGAATCAGTATAGGGGATGGCGTAAATTTTCCCGTTCGGCGCGAGAATCCCGTCGGCATACCTGTGGCTGCTGGTAAGAGGCGCCCCCATGGTACTGCGGGTGGCAGTCCCGGAAGCCGGGTCTATGATGAGGATATCTTGGGAACTGCGGGGAACACCATAAATCTTGCCGTTGGGAGCAAGAATCCCGCCCGACCACTTTTCGGAACCGGCAAGGTCCGCCCCCATGGGGCTTCTTTCGGCGCTACCGCGGGCTGGATCAATGATCAGAATGCTCGTTGAACCGCGCGGGATGGCGTAAATTTTGTTGTCCGCTCCCAGAACTGCCCCCGCCCACTTGCCGGGATCGCTGAGATCGAGGCCGAAGTTGCTACGAACGGCTCTGCCGGTTGCCGGGTCGATAATCAGGACATCCGGGGCATCGTAGGGAACGCAATAAATCTTCCCATCCGGTCCCAGGCAGCCGCTCGCCCACTTGTTGCTGCCGGAGAGGTCCGCCCCCATGGTGCTGCGCAGCGCACTCCTGGCGGCCGGATCAATGACGAGGATGTCATTTTCGCTGAACGGGACGCCGTAAACCCTGCCGTCCGGCCCTCTGACGCCGCCCCACCACTTGGGATAGCTGCCGGAGATGCCGGCACCAAACTTCCCTATCGTGATAGCGATATCCTTCGATGCTGCGGTATTATTTGTAGCGCCTCCGCCTGTACTGCAAGCGTTGAGACATAAAACCACTCCCCAAAAAAGCGCGACCATGGGAATTTTCATCGTCACCTCCCGAAGTTTCTCGAAAAGGAAATGCCCTTGTCCAGACATCGTGAGAACCCGGGTGAAGGGCAGTTAGGAACTTGGTGCGGCGAACCCGCGAAGACGAGGGAATAGTACAATGCATCAACGTTTTTTCAAGTCCCGTTTCCCCTGTCCCGTCTTTTCCCAGTCAATATCCGGAAATGGCGTGGTAAGGCCGGAGGATCAGATCTAGATCCGTTTAGCTTTCGAGGTGATGATTTTCTTCGACCAGCTTTTGGTGAAAGTCGCACTTTGACTTTTCAACGACACATTTTAAACACGGCTTTCCCTTTGTGTCGTACCAGCTATTGACGAAGACACTCTGATGTATTTTGGCCGTCTGACATTTGCCGCGGACAAAGTCGCCCATACCTACTTTCCAGGGGGTCTGGCCTGCTTCATTGGTAACACTTATGCCATTGAGCAACCGTGTCTGAGCTTCAATGGCAATTTCCAGGTTCTGCTTCTGTTCAGGGAGAAAACTCTGCATTTCCGTCAACGCCTGCAGGTTTTCCAGATTCGATACGATGCCATTGGCTAACCTCATTAAATCATCGGTCCTCTCTATCGCGGCCCTCAGTCGTATTCTCGATCAGGTAAGCCGAGAGATCGCCCGGGAAATAACCTCACTAAAATAGCCTTTAATCCCCATCCCCCCTGCCCTGCCCTACCCTCCATCACTCAAGCTCAGCGCATATCCCTTGGTTGGCCGGTGGAAGCCAGGACGTTGTTCCAGAGCCGTCCTTCGGGATCTATCTTCTTCCTGCGTCCCGTGGCCATCGCCAGGGGAACATGGGTGAAGCGGTGGTTCCAGAATCCGACCACCATGCCGGTGCGGCCGCTCATGCCGGCATGTACGGCGCTATGCCCCAGGAGCAGGCAGAATGCGGAGTCGTGGGAGTTGGCCGGCTGACTGCGGATGATGTAACTGGGGTCGATATACTTCAGGTTGATCTCCATCCCGGTGCTGGCAAAGTACTCCCTGATGGCGTCCCGCAGGTGGATGCCGATGTCGCCGAGCTTCGCGTTACCCGAGGCGTCGCACGCCTGCGTCCTCGCCATCAGTTCCTGGCCGGCTCCTTCGGCGACGACGATGACCGCGTGGCCGCGCTCCTTCACCCGCTGCTCCAGGCTGCGCAGGAACCCCTTCATGGTAAAAGGGGACTCCGGAACCAGGCAGAAGTTTACCTGGCTGTTGACCAGCGTCGAGTCGGCGGCGATGAAACCCGAGTCGCGCCCCATCAGCTTCACCAGCCCGATGCCGTTACGGGCACCGGTCGCCTCGGTATGGGCGGAGTAGATGGCATGATGCGCCTCGTTTACGGCAGTCTCGAATCCGAAGGTGTTCTTGAGGAAGGAGATGTCGTTGTCGATGGTCTTGGGGATACCGATAACACTGATGGATCTCCCGCGCCGGGCGGCCTCTTCGGAGATCTTTTGGGCTCCCTTCAGGGTGCCGTCGCCACCGATGGCGAAGAGGATGCCTATCCCCAATTCCTCCAGGTAGTCCACCATTTCTACCGGGTCCTGGGGGCCGCGCGAGGAAGCCAGGATCGTCCCTCCCGACTCGCCGATACAGTCCACCAACTCGGGAGTGAGAATGAGCGGGGCGTTGCCGAGGCGTTTTACCACCCCTTCGTAGCCATAGCGGAAACCGTAGATGCGCCGCACTCCGTAGTGGTGATGCAGGCTCAAGGTCACGGCGCGGATCACGTTGTTGATCCCGGGGCAAAGGCCGCCGCAGGTCACGATACCGCAGGCAAGCTTGGGCGGGTCAAAAAAAATCTTTTCACGCGGGCCGGCCAACTCCAGGGCGGGCGGTTCATTTCCCGCGTCCAGGTACGTCATCAGTTCCTTGAGCGTTACATGGTAAAGGATGCGCTCCCCGTCTCCGGTGAACTGCCCGCGAGCCATGGGGGACGGGAAGTGGCACTCCCCCAGGCGCTCAATGGTAAAATCCATGTTTTGAATGTCCATCATCATCCTTCTCCTCGCTGAAAACTCATACCGGGCTTGCAAACGTAACATACTGCCATAAATCGCTGGACCGTGCCTCGAATATCTTCAATGGCTGCCCATCTGACAGGCAATTGTACCGTATTATCCTGAGGCTTTTGAGGGTGAGTTGCAGCAGACTCCGTGAAAAACCCTAAAAAAAGGTTTTGATAAGCCTCCGATCAGGTTCCGCAAGAGGTCGCCCGAAGGGTGACGAGTCCACTGTTTTTCCCTGATCTGGTCGTTAAGCAGAAGCGACGCTCTCAATCCAAGGGTGGACTGAAGGTCGTCTGCCCTAACTCATGCTAAAAATCGGCAATAATCAGCTTGGCGCACAAAACGCCTCGGGCGCAGGTGGACATAGTTGAGTTCGTTGTGTTAATAAGGAAGTAACCAGACTCAACTACGTTCACGCCCATTGAGAGATGTATCTAGCCACCCCGTGCAGCGCCTTGATATCTTGAGAGGAATCGTGTGAGAGTTATTTTTTCCGCAGCTATCATTGTTCTTATTTTCTCGGCCCCACTGTGCGCTGAGGTATTCAGTTGGAGCGACACCAGGGGAACGCAGCACTTCACGGACGATCCCGCGACTATCCCGCCCAAATATCGGAAGCAGGCGGCAAAACTCAGGGAATTCGACGATTCGGACGCTGCCCCCCCTGCAGCAAAGCCAAGTTCACTATCCCAAAAGCCCCCCGAACTGAGTGCACGCGACCAACAGGCAAAGGCGGACCGTCTGCCCAAAAGCCTGCCCCCATCGGCTCTGGAGCTGTTGGCAACGACGCTGCTTGAAAAAGCGGAGACAGATAGAGACAGTGCCTACGCCGCCTTTTCCTGGATTCACGCCAACATATTTTACGACAATGCGTCAAAGTGGCAGAGAAGATACGGACAGCAGGGCGGCGACCAGAGTCCGGAGGGAGTACTTGCCGCCAAGAGGGGGGTCTGTGCAGGGATGGCCAATCTGTTTGCGGCCCTGGCAACCCAAATGGGATTAAAGAGTGCCGTCGTCACCGGCAGGGCCAGCGGATTTCGCCAGGAGGCACACGCCTGGAATGCGGTCATGATTGATGGTAACTGGGGACTCGTCGATCTTACCCGTGGAAGCTTTCTCCGTCCACCACAGGAGTTTCTCGCCCACCACTTCCCTAACGATCCGCAATGGCAGCTATTGGAGAAACCACTGACGTATCAGGAATGGCTTAAACTATGACAGGCCGCCTTCGGGGGCGGCTTCTGAGAGCTTTGCCGAGGACTAGCAAGGCGGCCTCTGGGCTATGCCATTTTTTTCTCACCTATGTGCGATCGTGTCAGATCCCCGTGCAACGAACCCCCTGCATGCGACTTCTGACGGCACTCCGGCGCATTAGATTCATAACGGTCACGGCCATTTTTCTTCGCTGTGTAGAGCGCGTCATCGGCGCGCTTTATCATGCAGGTGGGGTCGGCCTCTCCGGCTTCCGATACCGACACCCCGAGGCTTAGTGTCACCGGTACGGTTACGCCCCCGACATAGAAGGGCTCTTCCCTGACCAAGGCCCAGATTTTGCGAGCCACGCCGCAACAGTGGCTCAACCCCGAACCGGGAAGGATAACCACAAACTCATCACCACCGAAACGCCCCAGCGCATCGTAGACCCTAAGGGAGGACGAAATCCGCTCGGCGAACTGCCGCAAAAGAACATCACCGGCAAGATGACCATAGCTGTCGTTGATCTGCTTGAACCTGTCAATGTCGATCATGATGCATCCGACCTCCCCCTCCGCCAGACCCCGTTTTCTGCCGCGAATTGCCATGGCAAATTCCTTTCTGATCAGCATTTCGATTTGCCTTTTGTTGTAAAGGCCGGTCAACGGGTCGGTGATCGCCTGGGTGGTGAGTTCTTTTTGCATTTTCCTGATATTGTGCGTCCCCTTGCGAATCATGAAAAACGATGGAACGAAAACTAAAAGCTGGGCAAACGCGACAATAAGGACTGACCAGATGACCGCCGACTCTGTCTGATCCCGGTATTTCGTTACGTCGATGTAGGTCTCAAAGCAGCCGAGCACCTTGTTATTTTTGTCCTTGATAGGAACATAGGTTTCCACCACGTCGACGTCAAACCTCTTTTCGTTGGCGAGATCAAGAACTTCGAACTTCCTTTCGACGTGTGAATCATACTTGCCTCTGAGTGCGCCTTTAAGCCTCGGGTTGCCTCTGTCGAATTGGCCTATGATCTTTGTGTCGGTACTGTAGACGATTTTAGCATCGGCTGTGTATATCTTTATTTTGTGAATATTGAATGGTCCGAGGAATCTCCTGAGGTGTCGATCCAGCCCGGGTATGTCCTCACTCCTGACATCAGGATAAGAACGACCGTTGCTCATTGAGGGCCCCGTATCGAAAAGTAAAGCATTACAGACATGTATCGCGTCGTCCTCCGCGTTACTGATGATGTAGCGCTGCAGAACCTCATGAAAACCTGATCCGGTAAGAAAGAGGATGACTACGAGAGAAACAACGGTAGTGGCAAGGAAAAGACGCAAAAGGGCATCCGGGTTCTTCTTCGTATCCAGCCTCAGCAACCGGAATATTTTCATCACGAACTCCTGTCACTGTGTCCGCAGCCATGGCTACGTGTTTTTTTCAGCTGTGTCGTCGTGCCAAGATGAATTGCTAAGCTCACCTTGGTACGCATGACCGGGTTTTGCACCCAATATGCCAAGGCGCGTCTGGGGAGATTGATCAGATAAATGCTGCAGGAAAGCAGCAGCTTGGAGAAGGTGTGGCACCAAGCTGTAAGGAGGAAGGCTGCCAGCATATCGTCGATAGCGACAGTAACCCGTCATATTTGGCGGCAGTGCAGAAAGGGCAACAATGCCGGAGCGGACGTTGGTAAGTTTGGTGCACTCCGCGGCTTCTGAGAGCGACGCTAGTCTAAAAAACAGAGGACCAAGCGGGCGGATACAAGATCCGCCCCTACGTTACGACCACTGCAAGGGCGGTTCACCAGCTTTTTGCCGTTTGCAATGACCTAACCGGATACTGCCGGGTTACGCCTCAAGGGGGACCGACCACCTGCGCGGCCGGCCCCCGTGACTCATTGGGCGCGGTAATAGTAGCGGTTCAAATCGAAGAGTCCTCCTTCAACCGGTTCCTCTTCATTGAAACGCTTTTGAAACCAGTCGTAGGTCTCCCATAACCGTGCATCGGACCGGTTCACACCGTATTTCGCCATCCGTGCCAGATTCCTGGGACTCTCATCATAATGCTCCAGCAGATCGATGAAATCGGGAAGGTCTCTCTCCTGCACATCGAAGAAGTAATTCGGGTAGGACCCGATGAGACCCTTGATGAAATCTGCGCTGTCCTTGGCCGGATCCAGACGGGCATCCTCTTTGACCAGGAAGGCGACATTGTCGTGCCAGCGGTTCACCACCATGGAAAAGGCGACGTCGCGCCCCTGCTCGCGCCGGATCCTCACGTAGGCCAGGTTGGAGTTGCTGCCGTTTGCCATGGCGAAAAACGGTGCACCGGGCCTTGACAGGTGGCGAAAGGCCCGCAGGTAGTCGTCGTTTGTTTCATAGCGCTCCGGCTGGCCGCAGGGCTTTTCCCCCGCCCGCAGGTAGTTCACCTTGTCAAAGGCAATCCCCGTTGCCGGCAGCAACTCGCGGTCCACGACATGCTCGACGAACTCGCGCTTCGGGTCGGCCGTCGTGAAGGATATTTTCGCCGGCAGCCGGGAAGGATAGTAGTCGATCTTCTTGAGCTTAACACCCTTGTACCACGACTGGATAATGGGCTGCCGGTCCGCCGGGGGAAGAAAATCGAGGAAGTTACTTTCCCCTTCCAGGCGCAGCGCATCCATGTAGAGCCGGGTCGACAACTGGTGGCCCGCCGTGCCGTAGATGTCAAAACCGGCCACAAGGGCATAATAGATGCGCTCCAGCATCGGGTAGTCGACGACCCACATGGTTTTGGGCAGGTTGCCCAGCGGCCCCTTGTGCACCGAGGCGCTTTCATAATGCCGATAGATGGTCAAAAGCGGCGCATCGCCGGCGCGGTTCCCCTTCCAGATGGAGTCATAGCCAAGTCCCGCGTAGTTTAACGAGGTGTAGAGATCCTGCCGGGCCCGGTAATATTCCAGCGCCGCCTTGCGGTGTTGGTCCTTGTATGCCGTATAGACGCCCATATCGCTCCCCATCTCGATCGGCATGCGCATCTTGTCGCTGTACTGCTTCAGGAACCCGGGATTGGCCACGCTCAGGTCATGGTCCGGATCCAGGAACATGAGCCAGGTCTGGTCGTCGATAACGTTGAGGGCGACCTGACCCTTGCAGACCGGGCCGTGGATGAAGGTCATGACGATGTAATGGGAATTATCCAGCAGGAACTGATACCGCGAGCGAGGCGGGATCTGCTCGAAGCTCAGAAACGGGTTGGCGCTCAGTTTCCTGTCATAGCCCATCTGATGCGGCGGCTGCAGCCACTGTGGCTTGATGAACAGCTCGTCAAAGCGCTGCAGTTGGGCGTCGTCGAAGTTGAAGACCATGTGCGTCTTGTGGACAATGGTGGAGTGGACCTTGCGAAAGCGGTAAAAGATGCGGCCGGCGCCGGGATCGTCATAAGGGCGCACGGTCGCCACCAGGTCGAGCGGCGTCCCGGGCGCGGTCCTGGAGCGCACCAGTTCGTAAAACTCGTTGGTCGGAGTGCCGAACTTTATATGGGCCAGAAAGAGGTGTTCGTAGAGATAGCGCGCCGTCACGGCATGCTTGGGGTCGTCCTGGTTCAAAAAGGCTTCCCACTGCAGGACGGCCAGCAGGTCACCCGGCTTGGGCGCCGTCAGCTCCGCCTGCCGGGCCGGGTCCGGCCCCTTGGCGCCTTGGACCAGCCAGCCTGCGATAATGTCGAATTCGTCCTGCTTAAGCGGGGGAAAACCGAAGGGCATGCCGTTGTTCGGGTGCTTTTCCAGATAGCCCCCCAGCTCTTTGGCGTTTTCCGTACAGGTCAGGTTCTCTGCCTCGGGCTGGTACTCCCCGGTGCTTTTGGGGTTTTTCATCTTGTGGGACAGCAATTGCAGCATGATCGAGTTATTCAACCCCTGCGCCACGCTGGAATCGGTAACGCTGAAGAATTTTTTGTCGCGCCACTGCGCCGTGGACTGGGCATCGGTAAAGAGGCGCGACGGCTCCATGGAACTCAGGCGGTAGGCATTGTAAATGGCCTTCTTGGTGGCCCCGCGGTCGACACCCTCAAAGGAGTCCATTTTGAGCTGACAGGGCGAATTGTAACAGGAGTGGCAAACCGTACAGCGCTTGTCCAGGAGCGGTTTGACCTCCTCCTGGTAGCGGATGGTCCTGGCCGGCATGTTGAACGCGACAGGCGGGAGAGCTTTGGCGGCACAGCCGGCCAACAAAAGGGTCAGCAACAGACCGGGAATGCAGATGGCTTTCACGAATTGGTTCACCTCTTCTAAATTATTCCAAGGGCAGTTATCTTTACTTCCAGTCCGGTGCATGGCGACTGGCAAAGCCTCCGGGTGCCAAGGCAAAGCCTGATTGGCCCCAATCTTCTGCAGTTCACCTTCCTCGGCCGCGTAAAACTTGCACATGGCCCTGCTGGGTAGGGGCGGATCTCGTATTCGCCCGCTTTTGAATCAGGTTGAGACGTGCACCTGCGCCGGTCCGCGCCGCTGAGCAATTACCAAACCCGGAACGATACTGCCTTGGGAGGGAGTTACTGCTGCGGATGATCAGCACCGCTGAACCGCGGCCGCTCAGCCAGCAATCGCGTCAGGTCGACGCAGCGCGAGCGGTCCCTGCGGCCCGATCACTTCTTCATGTCGTTGATTGTGTCCTTGATCTTGTCCCCGGCTTTTTCCAGCTGTTGGCCGGCCTTGTCAGTAGACTTGTCGATCTCCTTGCCGGCGCGCTCCGCCGGCCCTTCCTTGTGACATCCGACCAATCCCGTCAATAACGTGCCTAACGCCATCGCTACAACAATACCTCTGGCTACTTTCATCATGTGCACCCCTTCTATTTCGAGTTTGAACTGACCTCTGCTTTCTTCAGCCACCTTGCTGGTGCCCGACGTCACTGCCAGCTTCAGTTAGCCAGCTTTCCCCATTAAAACACCCGAACCCACAGCAAGTACCCTGCCAAGGCGGGATCAGCATGAGGACAGTTGCCGGAACTAAAGTGGGCCAGGTAATTGCCGCCCAGATTCACTGCGGCGAGGTCCCCTGAGAAGCGCTCCCCGTAGCTGGCAGCGCGGCAACCCTCAACAGCGCCCTGCATATATGGCAGTTACGTCACACCTGACGGATTTAGCTGAAGACCCTGGCCTTTCCCGGCGCACTTCGTTGTAGCTTACCTGACCATAATTAATTACTTGCGCCAGTTGCCAGCGCAGGGCTCCCGTGGCACACATATTGCGGTTATCTATCGCTGCAACACTTGAAGGTGCGCGCTTTCCGGTGCGGCAGGCGCAGCTTAGCTGCCCTGAAAGCTCACGCTGAACCCCTAAGGGAGGAACGTCATGTAAATCCAGCTTGCAGCACCCAGTTGAAAGCACGGTAAGACAGCTAACAGCGAATCACGAGCTAAAATACAACAAGTTTGGGGGATTTATGAAAAACAAATGTAATGCGGTATTTCTTGGTGCCTTTTGCCTTTTAATGACGGGATGCTCTGCTGTCATGGGAAACCTTCCCAACGTTTCGGCAGGTTTGACTGGCTGCCCGCCGGCCACAATTGCCATTCATGACGAACAAATAGGTTACTATAACGACACCTGGACAGCTACCTGCCAGGGAAGGACTTTTTATTGTACCAGGCAGGTAAAGGGTGATACTACCTGCACAGAGGCCCTACTACAAAATAAATAGTTTATGCCGGGTAACCTGATATCTAGTTCAGTTAGTAAAAAGCAGGACAGTTTGAGCTGAATAGTAAGGGCCGAAAGAGCCGCTCATCACTGAGCGGCTCTGCTTTTTTATGCGCTGAAGGCAAAGGCTTAACTGGAACCTGGTACAAGCGGATTCTTTACTGTCTTGTTAGCGGCGTTCTCCCTCTGGCCGCACCCCGTCGCCTTCCCATTGCACGCCACCGCCCTCCCATTTCACCCCGCCACTGCCGCCATCCTTAGGATCGCTCCCTTCCCAGTGCACCCCGCCACCTTCCCACTGCACGTCGCCGCCGCCGTCACGATGCTCACTGGGGCCGCGTCGATACCCCTCATCCCTCCAGAGACATCCCGACAGCGCAGCTGCCGACAACAGTAGGACTGTTACACCTAAAACGATTCGTGTTCGCATTGATACCTCACCTTGTAGGCTACTGAAATTGACGCGGCATCGGCGTCCAACAGTCACTACCAGCAAATAACGTGCCTTGGAAGATCCGTGGATCCTGAAGGTGCTTCGGCTGAGGCTGCCGGAAGCCGGAGGCACGAGGATAAGCGTCGCACAGCCAAACTGACCGCAACTTTTCCTTGCAGTGCCGTAACCGCCAAATAGTGCGGAATCCGGCAGGCGCGGACATTTGGCAATGCATAGCCTGACGCAGGTATACAGTTTGCCAAGGCCGTTTTTCAGGGGACCGGACTACGACGCGGCAGGCGCCTTCTTTAGGTATAAATCGAGGTAGATTGCACTGTTCTCATTGAATTACCAGCAGAAGTGTGCCATATTCCCAGGCACACTTTCCTTGCTGCGGCAAAGGTCACACCCCCGTCGTACGCGGATTCGACCCCGGGGAAACCCACAGCGCATACCGCAACATATGACGGTTATGCCAAATATGACGACTCATATTGACGGTTTCCCCCGGGCTACACAGCCCGCTTCCATTTTTACCACGCAATATTAGACCTTTGCTCCCGGCATATGGGGCAGTTTTCCACTGGCACGTTAGTTGCGGGTTACTAGTGAGCGGGGACATCAGCAGCGATCGACTATGGTATTTCTGGACGAGGGGCAAAGCCTCTGCATGAATCTAGTGGCGCGGTTGGAACTTTCTATTTTTAATTAATAGAGTAGCGCATTCCGGTTCTGTCAGGGCTAAAGGGTTTTGATTGGCAGGACACAGTGGTTACCTTGCTTGTAACAGTCGTTCTTTGACAAGTTCCGGATGTCAGGGAAGCTATTTGAACTTGATGATCCGCCAAAGCCAGCCCGAATTTCATCCGATGCTTTTCCGAACTGAGCTCTCCGCGAATAATAAAATAAAAACAATGACGGCAACCGTGGTATCTTGCCTGGATGCCTGGGACCTGCCGTTTCGTTCTGCGCCACCGGGGAAAAAGGTTTCCAGAGCTAAAGGCGCTGCAGCTGTCCTGAGAGTGCCCCGCCTGAGCCGAAGCGGCGGTCGTGAGTGCAATTGCTGTGGTACGGGGAGAGGTAAATGGTACCAGGGGTATCACGGGTGCTGGTCACGGGCGGAACCGGTTTTGTAGGGAGCCACCTGGTGGAGCGCCTGCTTGCGGACGGTTACGCGGTAAGCTGCCTGGTGCGGGACCTGCGGCGTCCGCGCTGGCTGAAAGGCTTGCAGGTGGATCTCGTGGCAGGCGACTGCACGGAGCCCGCATCTCTTGCCGCCGCCCTGCAGGGGGTCTCGGTTGTCTTCCATTGTGCGGGGCTCACCAAGGCCAGGCACGCCCGCGACTATGACACCGTGAACCACCTGGGCACGAAGAACCTTTTGGCGGCCTGTGCGCAGGTCAGTTCCAGCCTGGAAAAATTCATCCTGGTATCCAGCCAGGCCGCGGCAGGTCCCAGCCGGGACGGACAGCCGGTTAGCGAAGCTGACACTCCGCATCCCGTATCCGATTACGGCAGCAGTAAACTGCTGGCAGAAGAAGCCACACTCGCCTGCCGGGACCTTTTTCCGGTCGTTATTCTCCGTCCGCCCTGCGTCTACGGGCCAAGAGACAGGGATGTGTTCGAGTTGTTCCGTTGGGCTAAGCGCGGCCTGACGGTTGAGATTAGCGGAGGCGACCGGTATCTGAACCTCTGCTACGTCGCAGACCTGACAGCGGCGCTGCTGGCAGCGGCCGAGTTGCCCACCAAGAGCGGCAGCATTTATTTTGTTGCGGAAAAGAACTCCTACTCGTGGTCGGAATTCGGTGCCTTGCTGCTCTCCACCGGTGGCGTGCCGGGGCGCACGGTCAAGATCCCTTACGGGGCCGCCTGGCTGCTCGGCCTCGCGTCCGAAATCGGAAGTCTCATTACTAAAAAGCCTGCGCTTGCCGGAAGGCAGAAGGTACGGGAAGCCGCTCAACGCTATTGGCTGTGCGACGTTGGCAAAATCGAAAATGACCTCCGCTTCCGGGCGGAATACCCCCTTCAGAAAGGACTCGAACTGACATGGCAATGGTACAGAAAAAACAATTGGATCTAGCGGAGGCACCCTGCCCTCTGGAGGTTGTCGAGGTAAAAACGCCGGACGTCTTCGAAAAGTGCCGCAAGTTCACCAAGGCGAAAGAGGCGATTGCCGCCGGGGTGTACCCCTATTTCCACGTCGTGGAGTCGGAGCAAAACCCCGAGGTGGTTGTCGAGGGACGCAAGATGATCATGCTCGGGTCCAATAACTACCTGGGTCTTACCAGCCACCCCAAGGTGAAGGAAGCGGCGATCGAGGCCGTGAGAAAGTTCGGCACCGGCTGCGCGGGCACCCGCCTTTTGAACGGGAACCTGGAAATCCACATGAAGCTCGAGGAGAAACTTGCCTCGTTCTTTCGCAAGGAAGCGGCCCTCACCTTTGCCACGGGATACCAGACCAACCTCGGGATCATAACCTCCCTGGTCGGCAAGCACGATGTGGTCATCATCGACAGGCTCGACCACGCAAGCATCATCGACGCCTGCCGGCTCTCCTATGCCGAGGTCAGGAAGTTCAAGCACAACGACATGGAGAACCTGGAATACGTCCTGAAGGATTGCGGAAACCGCGGCAAGCTGGTGGTGGTGGACGGCATTTACAGCATGGAAGGGGATATCGCGCCGCTGCCCGAGATAGTCAAGCTTTGCAAGAAGTACGGGGCGCGGATCATGGTGGACGATGCCCACGGCGTCGGCGTGCTCGGCAAGACCGGGCGCGGCACGGTGGAGCATTTCGGGCTGGAGCAGGAAGTCGATATCATCATGGGCACCTACAGCAAGTCGCTCGCCTCCATCGGCGGCTTCCTGGTGGCAAGCGAAGAGGTGATCCACTACATCAAGCACACCTCGCGCCCCCTTATTTTCTCCGCCAGCCCGCCGCCGGCGTCGGCCGCGGCGGTCATCGCAGCGCTCGACATCATCGATCAGGAACCGGAAAGAAGGGAGCGGCTCTGGCACAACACCAGGAAGATGCTGCAGGCCTTTAAGCAAATGGGCTTCGACACGGGGAACGCCGAAACGCCCATCGTCCCGATCGTCATGGGTAGCCAGGATCGGACCTTCATGATGTGGAGGGCGCTCTTCGACGCCGGGGTGTACGTGAATTCCGTCATGCCGCCGGCGACGGCGCCCGACAGATGCCTCATCCGCACCAGCTACATGGCAACCCACACCGACGCGATGCTGGACCGGGCGCTCGAGGTGATCGGGGAAACGGCAAGAAAACTCGGCGTGATCTCATAGCCCGCGCGGCTGGCCCAAGGCTTTGGACAAAAGGCGCCGCAATCGCGGTGCCAGCGCTATCGTGAACAGCGTCAGCGCCATCCCGGCGAACACGTCTATGACGTAGTGATATCTGAGATAGACCGTCGCGACGAGCAGCCCCGTCACCACCGGAAGCAGTACCAGGAAAAGCGTGCGCTCCCGCTCTTTCCAGGCGTAATAGAGGCAGATGAGCGAAACGGCGCTGTGTCCGCTCGGGAAGGCGTCAGTCTTGTTTTTTTCCAGGGCGTCCAGGGTTTGCTGAACCTTTGCGGTGAAGGGTGAAAGCTGCAGGCTGGCGTGTTGAAGCTGGTTCAGGGTAAAGCGCGGGCCAATCGCCGGGAAGAGCAGGTAACCCAGGTAGGAAAGGTAGAAACAGAGCAGGATGCCGAAGAGGACCTCCTCGAAAGCCCCGAACCTGCCCCGGACGATCAGCACGATGCCAAGCGCCAGAGGGATGAAGTAGTAACTGATGTAGGCGAGCTGAAGCAGGTCGGTGAGGCGCGGGTCGCCAAAGCGCTCCAGCCACACCGTGGGGTGCACGCCGAAAATAGCCAGGTCGATGGCGATCAGGGTGGCGTCGCAGTAGGCGCGCTGAAAGCCGGCGATGAGCGCCCCCAGGCTGTCGAAAACCAGGGCTACCGCCAGTACCGAGACTGCGACCGAAACATGGAACCCGCTCTTTGCCGGGCTCACCCTGGTACGGTAGGCGGCCGCCGCCAGAACCGCCAGCGCCAAAGCCGCATAGGTCGCGAGCAGCCTGGCCCAGGACGGGTTCCCCGCTGCGGAAAAAAGCGCGAGGGTGCTCAGCAGGGTGAGAAAGAAAAGTGTCAGTACATCTGAAGGTTTCAAGATGGTCATAATGATTGACATATAACACTACCTTCGAAGCAAAAGCAACCGGACTGGCAGGCAATGGTAAACGTGGTGAATTAACCAGCAGTGCCCGATTAGGTTCCTGCTGAGTCTCAAAAACCTCCCTCCCACCTTGTGGGGGAGGGTCGGGGTGAGGGGGAAGGCGCCATTGAGGACTCCGTTGGCAGCTTCNCCCTCCCCCCAACCCCCTCCCGTCAAGGGAGGGGGGGCACAGTGCAAAGACCTAACCGAACACCGTGGTGAATTAACCTCTCAAAAGGATCGATAATGGCCGGTGTAGATATAGTAATTGTGGAAGGAAAAGCGGCCTTGAAGGAATTCATCAACCTGCCCTGGAGCCTCTATGCCAGCTACCCCAACTGGGTTCCCCCTCTGAAAAAGGAGGTCGAACGACTGCTGGACGTGAGCAAGCACCCTTTCTGGGAGTTTTCCGAACGCATCCTGTTCCTGGCGCGGCGCGGTTCGAAGACGGTGGGCAGGATCGCGGGGATTGTCGATGGTCATTATAACCAGGTCCACGACGAGAAGATGGGTATCTGGGGGTTTTTCGAATGCGCCGACGACCCGGAGGTTGCGGCAGCCCTCTTTTCCCGCGTCGAGGATTGGGTAATTCAGAAGGGGATGACCTTCCTCAGAGGCCCGCTCAATCCCTCGATGAACAATGAAGCGGGACTGCTCATCGAGGGCTTCCAGTACCCGCCGGTGGTGGGAATGACCTATAACCCGCCCTATTACCAAAGACTGATCGAATCGTGCGGCTTCGAGAAGGAGAAGGACCTGCTGGCCTTTCTGATCGACGGCGAGTACCGGCTGCCGGAATGGATGGACCGCCTGGCCGAGCGGACCGCCAAGAAGAAAGGGGTCCGCATCAGGCACGTCGACCCCAAAAAGATGGATGCCGAGTTCGCCCTGATCCGGGAGATCTACAACGACTCCTGGTCCGGCAACTGGGGATTCGTCCCCCTGACCGAAAACGAGATGAAGGAAATCCAAAAAAACGTGAAGCCCTTTGCGGACCCGGACCTGGTGTTCTTCATCTATTACGACGACGAACCAGCGGCGGTCTGCGTGATCTTTCCCAACGTGAACCCCCTGCTCAAGCGCCTGAACGGCAGCATCGGCCTCATGGGGATCATCAAGGCGCTGCTCTACCGGCGGGAAATCACCGGACTTCGTCTCATCATGTTCGGGATCAAGGAGAAATACCGGCAGCTGGGGCTTCCCATGCTGGCCTTCCAGCACATCTACGAGGTGGCGCGGCAAAAGAAGGGCTTCAAGGACCTGGAGATGGGGTGGACCCTGGAGGACAACGAGTCCATCAACTTCCTGACCGAGGAGACCGGCGCCAAAAGATACAAGACCTACCGGATCTTCCGAAAGCCCCTGGGTGATGCTCAATGAAGCAGTGGCTTACCGGTTGGTTTGTCGAAGCGCTGCGCTGGATCGCCGGGATTGCGGTCAAATGTACCGGGCGCTCGCCCAACCTCTGCGCTCCCCTGCAGCCTAACGGCTGGCAGGTCAAGACCTTCGCGATCAATCGCCGCTTTACCCCCGACGCCGATCTGGATCCTGAATTGGGCACGCCGGTAGGGGACGAGGGATATTTCCTTTATGTCCTGAACGAGGCTGCCAACTGGGATTACTCCGGCCACCGGATTTTGCTGCTTTCCATCTGGCAGCGTCCCTGGGGGCATAGCTGGCTCATGCTGGAAAAACCCGGGGAGCGCCTGGAATTCGGTCACAGCGGGGACCTCGGGGAGAGTCAGCCGCGCTTTCACGACGGCGTGTTCCAGAGAATCCGGGACGGGCACGAAAACCCCATCGCCTATTTGTGGGAAACCAGGACCGACGGCTTTTTCCAGGTAGGAAAGCCGAACCGTCCCCCCAACTTCGTCTGGAAAATCCCGGTTACCCGGCAAAAGTACCAGCTGATGCACGACTATGTCATGGGGCGGGAATACAGCCGGTTCGGGGTGGTGAGCAACAACTGCACCGACCTCGTGGTCGCGACGGCCGCGCTGGCCGGCATCAACCTTATCCACCGCATTCGACTGATCATGCCGTCGGAAACCGATATCTGGTTCCGCATGAGGCGGGTCTGGACGGATCCTCAATACCACATACTGGATTACAGCACACCCGATGTCCTGGAAGCGGACCTGCGTCAGCTTACCCGGCTGGGAATCGGGACCGATGTTACCAAATGGTACCTTGCTTTAAAGCAGTGACGACCGCACTTAACCGCCATTCCCCCCTGTCCTCCCCCTTGAAGGGGGGGACAGGCGTGTTTGCGGAAGATCAGTGCCAATCAGGTTGGAGAATGTATGAGCTTAAAGATAACTTCTAAAATAACCGCAGCAGCACGGACTTCCAGTATCAGTTTCGTTTGGCGGCCGCTTGAGATCACGCAGCCGGTGCTCCAGATGGCCCGGCGCACCGGCAGCAGGGCAATATTCGATTTTTCCGCCCTGGGAACGGAAGGATTGTTCTCTTTTTTGGCGACGGCGGACCCCGCCGCTGAGGTCAGGGACATCAAGGTCTCCATCCCGACCTTCTTTGACCCGGCTCTGGGGCCGTTTTTGGAGCGCACGGGAGTCCGAAACCTCTGGGTAGCGTGTCCCTCCCCGCTGTCCCGGGAAGATACCACCCTCCTGCTGCAAAGATTGAGGGAACTGTCAGTAAACCAGCGCTGCTATCCCATCACCGGCGACCGGGATCTGCTGGCCGCAATCGCCAAGGATACCTCGGGGGTCGGGCGGGTCGTCCTGAAAGGGTGCGAGGCCTCCGGTTTCGTGAGCGGCGAGACGACCGCGACGCTTTACGCGACGCTGAAGGAAATGCTCTGCGCAGGCTCCAAGCCACTGGAAATCATCATCTGGGGCGGCGTCGCCATCCCTGAGGCCGCGGCGGCGTTCCTCTCCACCGGGGCGGGCGGGGTCGTTTTCGAGAGCCTGCACTGGCTGACGGACCTGGTTGCCATCGACGAGGTGCAGCGCCAGCGGATCGGCAAGCTCCGTCTGGACGCCAGCGAACTGGTCGGCGTGAACCTGCAGGTCCCCTGCCGGCTTTTCAACAAGGGGAACTCGCTGGCGTTCAGGGAGATCAAGGCCTTCGAAGACTCGCTGAGCGACGGCCCGATCAGCCTGGAAAGCCGGCGCCGCCTGGCAAGCCGCATCCAGGAAAGAGCCCTGCACCCACTGGAGAGCCATTTCGGCCAGGACGAGGTCATTGCCCTGGGAGTGGAAGCCAGCTTTGCAGCGTCCTTCGTGGAGCGCTTCGGGTCCTCAACCGAGGGTGCGCTGCTCGCCTTCCGGGACGCAATCGGCAATTGCCTGGACCGGGCCGAGGCAACCAGGGACTTCTTTCTGGACAGCCCGGCCGCCCGGGAGATGGGAACCCGCTACCCGTTCATCCAGGGCGCCATGTCCTGGATCACCGATGTACCGGAGTTCGCCTCGGCAATCGCCGATGCCGGCGGCCTCCCCACCATAGCTCTCGGCATGATGGACGAGCAGACCCTGGACCGTAGGCTGGGATGCCTGCCGGAGATCATGGCCGGGCGCCCCTATGCGCTGAACCTCATTTCCCTGGCGGAAAACCCCTACCGTGCGGTGCATCTGGCCTGGATAAAAAAGCAAAAACCCCAGTTTGTCGTCATCGCCGGTGGCGATCTCGCGCCGGCCCGGGAATTGATGGAGTGCGGCATAAAGGTCGTCTACCTCGCGCCCGACGAAGCGCTGCTGCGGCTTGCCCTCGAGGCAGGGGTGGACTACGTCGCCTTCGAGGGGTATGAGGCCGGCGGTCACGTGGGGCAGCAAAGCATGCTCACCCTGGCGCAGATGGTGCTGGAACTCAAGCGGCGCACGCCGGAGCTGTTCAAGACCACCCGGGTGATCCTGGCCGGAGGGATTTATAACCGCGAGACCGCATTCCTGGCGGCCATGCTCGGCGCGGACGCCGTCCAGATGGGCACCGCTTATTTAACCACCCGTGAGATCGTGGAAACCGGGACCCTGGTCCCCCTTTACCAGCGCATGCTCCTGAAATCCCCCCCCGAGGGGACCGTCGTTACCGGCCAGAACACCGGCCTTCGGGTGCGCTCCCTGAATAGCCCGAGGGTGGCAGCCATCCTCTCCCTGGAGCGCGACTTCGCGGCAGGCCATCACGACGAGGCGTCCTTTCGCAAGGAAATGGAGGAGATGGCCGCAGGGAGCCTCTACGCTGCAGCCCGGGGCATGGACCGGCCGGCCGGCGCGTCCTTGGACGAAGCCGCCTGCCTGGAACGCGGGCAGTTCATGAGCGGAGCCTGCGCCGGCCTGATCCGCGAGGCGAGAAAACTGCAGTCCCTGCACCTCGAGCTGGCCGAAGGTCCCCTTTTGCTGCAGCACCCCGTGGTGGGCGAGTTCGGGAAGGTCGAGGTACTGGCATCCTTGCCGTTGCGGGAAACCCAGGTCTACGGAACAAGTGGCCCGGGACTTCGGCAGATAGCCCCCCCGGAATACGCCAAAGAACGGATCGCCATCACCGGGATGAGCATCCTCAATTCCCTCGGGAAAAGCCCGGAAGAGATCTGGGCCGCAAGCCTCGCCCTGAAGAGCGGGATCACCGGCATCCCGGCTTCCCGTTGGGATCACAGTCTCTTTTACGACCCCCGGCCGCTGGTCCTCGACAAGACCTATTGCCAGGTGGGCGCCTTCCTGGACTTCCCGGTCTCGCGCGCCGAACTCGGGATTCCCCCCCAGGATTTCCGGACCATGACCGACGCCACCAAGCTGACTCTCTGGCTGGCGGAAAAGGCCATCCAGGATTCCGGCATCCTGAAGTCGGACATCCCGCGTGAGCGCATCGGTGTCGTCATCTCCCAGAACTCGGGAGAGGCGGCGGGAACCCTCACCAGCATCATCATCAGGGCCTACACCCACGACATCATGGAAGCCGTCAAGCGGACCGTCCCGCTCACGCCGGAGCAGGCTGTCGCCGTGGAGCGCGAGGTGAAGGCCGGGCGCATGGCGCCGGACGACACCACACTACTGGGGAGACTCAACTGCGCGGCACCCGGTTTCATCTGCAACAAGTACGGGTTCACCGGCCCGAGCTATGCGGTGTCCGCTGCCTGCGCCAGTTCACTGGTAGCACTTTACAACGCCATCCTGATGATCAGGAGCGGGGTCATCGACGCGGCGATCGTCGGAGGGAGCGAGGACAACCTCACCCATCTGCATTTCCTGGAATTCGCCGCAGTGGGCGCTCTCTATGGGATGTCCGGACAGGATAGGCCCGCTCGCGAGACCTCCCGCCCCTTCGATAAGGACCGCGACGGCATGGTGCTTGGCGAAGGCGGCGGCATGATCGTCATCGAGCGCGAAAGCCTGGCCCGCGCCCGGGGGGCGCGCATCGACGCCCTGATCACCGGCATGGGCGCCAGCAACAACCATATGGGCATGGTGGAATCCAACAGCCTCACCCAGGAGATGGCGATACGCGCCTCATTCAACGGGATCTCCTATGGACCTGACGCGGTGGACCTGGTGGAATGCCACGCCACCAGCACCCGGCAGGGAGACGTGGAAGAAGTACGCGCCCTGAAGTCGGTCTTCGACCCCTCCAAACGCACGGTGCTCACCTCCTTCAAATCCCAGATCGGCCACACGCTGGGCGCCTCGGGCATCACGAACCTGATCCGGGGGACCATGGCCATGAAGTCGGGGATTTTCCCGGCCACCCTCAACTACCGTCAGCCCGACCCGGCCATGGGTCTGGAAGGGTCCGGATTCCTCATCGCCCCGGAACCGCTGGACTGGAAACAGAATAACGGGGACCCGAGAAGGTTCCAGGTCAACGCCTTCGGGTTCGGCGGTTCCAACTACGTGGTGCAGGTGGAACAAGACCGAGGCGACCAGGCCGCCGTGCTGGTCTCTCCGGACCGGATGCCCGGTCCCGCCACGGCGCAAGGCGCCAGCTGCGCCAGAGCACAAGCGAACCTCACCCCGGCCACCCCGGCTGCCGAAAGGTTGGCGCTCCCCTCTCTATCTCCGGCTGGCTCAAACGCTCCCTCCCCCCTGGCGGCCACTGCCATTAAGTCAACGGTCCCGTCTCCGTCTGGCCTAAACTCTCCCTCCCCCCTGGCGGGGGAGGGCTTGGGTGAGGGGGAAGCTGCCATATTGAGTGAAGTTG
>JGI24143J45723_1000058_pt1 | contig 56287 bp, 46 predicted proteins | sample BarGraIncu00432A_FD_45723 | JGI IMG/M metagenome (IMG submission 45723) | reverse complement strand
GTTCGATGGCGTCATCCACCGAAGCACAGACATCAATAAAATCTGCACCGGCTTCCGCCTGTTTGATTGCTAAATTTTTAATAAATTCTGAATCCTTTGCTGCAATAGCCTTCGCTGTGGAAGGAATGGCACCGTTAATTTTTTCTCCAATGATAATCATTTTTTATCATCTACCTCCTTATAATAACTTTTCAAAACGGTCTTGAATCATCGTTTTCAACGAGCTCTCTAACTATACGCGTATATTTTATTTGTATTTAGTATAGCATCGTTGTAAAGGTGCGTCAATGTTTTTTTATACGCATTTAAATATTTATATTAAATTTTAAATACATCCATTTCAGTACATTAATCTAATACTATTTTATTATTTAAACGCATTTAAAATATCTTGTGTAAGACGACTATTCTCGACTAATCAAGTGAGTATAAATACTCATTTAGCTTGTTGCTGGCCCGAAAAAAGCATTAGCGGATTTCAACAATCCCCATCATAACAAATCGACAAACGAATTGATCAAAGAATCGTTTTCAGGCCGATTTTAATTTTTTTCATATGATCATCAATTTTTCTCCATAAAAAAAGCACCCTTATACAGAGTGCAAATCGACAATATAATTATTTTTCTTTGTTTTCCGGCACAACTAATGATACTATTTTAACAGTTGCTTTTTTATCAGCTTTTTTCTTCTTTGTTTCTTTTTTTCTTGGACTTTTGTCTCCCATGATATTCCTCCTAGTCACTTAGCTTTATCGAATTAAAAAACGATCCTGTTCGGAATATCGATAAAGCCTATTTTAAAATTTTATTAAAATTGGTTTTCAGCCCGCTTGTTTTTAGAATAATAGTGTTCTTCATTATTTTTTCTCGTTTTATTTTTTGAAGTACTGGTTGAATTTCCCCTGCGGTGTTTAGTTGGTGGTGTTTTAGGACCAAATGATCTTCGTGTGGGTACCCCTTTTAATTCCGATGGCATTTCTATCAATGGATAAGGATGATCTTCAACCATAGGGATTGATTTTGACACAAGTTTCTGAATTTCTGCCAATAGTGGCTTTTCTTCCTGATCACAAAAAGAAATTGCGATTCCACCAAGACCGGCTCTTCCAGTACGACCGATTCGATGAACATAGGTTTCCGGAACTTCGGGCAAATTGTAATTAAAAACATGGGACAATTCTTCGACGTCGATTCCACGGGCGGCAATATCCGTTGCAACTAATATCCTTGTTTTTCCCTGCTTAAAATTATTTAAAGCCAACTGTCGTGCATTCTGGGATTTATCCCCATGAATTGCCTGCGCCTGTAATCCAGCTTTTACCAAAAGTTTCACAATTTTATCTGCACCATGCTTTGTTCTGGAAAACACCAATGCAGAAACAATGGATTTATCTTTGAGTAAATGAATCAATAAGTTAGTCTTATTGCTTTTATTCACAAAATAGACGGATTGTTCGATAACTTCAACTGCAGATGATACCGGCGTTATGGCTATTTTTACCGGATTCTTTAATATATTACCTGCAAGTTTTTCAATTTCCTTCGGCATCGTCGCTGAAAAGAGCATGTTTTGTCTTACCGCAGGCACATACTTCATGATTTTTTTGACATCTTGAAGCATTCCCATATCCAACATCATATCTGCTTCATCCAGTACAAAATATTTTATCTTATCCAGATGAACATATTTTTGATTAATCAGGTCGAGCAACCTTCCCGGTGTTGCGACCAAAACATCAATTCCCTTGGTCAGCGCATTCGTCTGCGGATGTTGGGATACTCCCCCATAAATCGCAAGTGTTCTTAGGCCTAAATGCTTGCTATACGCTTTAAAACTGTCTGCGATTTGAATTGCAAGCTCTCTTGTTGGCGCAAGCACCAATGCTTTTATAGGTCTATTTCCTTTTAAGTTTCTTTGTTCAAATGAAATGCCTTGTAGAATTGGTATGGCAAAGGCTGCTGTCTTCCCCGTACCTGTTTGAGCACACCCCAGTAAATCCGCTCCATCCAGTAATTGGGGAATGGCCTCTGACTGGATTGGTGTTGCTTCTGTATATCCTTCAGTTTTTAAAGCCCTCTGAATTGGCTCGATTATATTTAAATTTTCAAATAACAATAATTATATCTCCTTTATTTTTTTTCGTAATTATTACGTATTGTGATTGGCAAACCATCAAGTGTTCAATTATTTAGATGAACGCTTGCTTTTGCGAAAAATAAAGAACGCATGCACTGCGTTCTTTCAGAATGACGACATATTTCTTTTACTACAAATTATTTGTCAAAAACTCCGCCAGATTTTTTGTTTCTAAACGCTTTTCGGCTGTTAACTTTTGTTTGACTCGGCTTTTTGCCATTAACACCTTGTTGTGAACTTTGCTTCTTTTTCTCTTCAATTAATTTTTTCATTCCTTCAATATTGTTCATAAGAATAATTTTCCTCCTTTGCTTTCCCTTAGAGAACCAAAGGCAGATGCAGGCACAAGGACATTTTGTTTATCTTTTTTCAAGAACAAACAAAAACATCCCTGTGTCTGCACCCTAGCTAGTATGGAAACCCGTATTCTGTAAGGTGTTATTTCGTAACGCAACATTTTCTGGAATCTTGCAAATGTACGGTTATTTTCATATTATATCCTATTAATAAGAATTTAGCTACAAAACATTTTAAATTAAGGCATTAAACGTATGTTTCTTGAAGTTATCAACTAATTTTTTAAGAATCCTTCCTGTCACAGTTGGTCTTCATCTCTTTTGAAAAAATGAAAAAAATGCTTCCAGTGAACCGTAATTATGGTAAACTATTATAAGTTTATCAAATCAATATTAATTAAATACAGATCATAACAATTGTGTGTAGAGGTTAGCAATAATAAGGACCCCTTTTTTTTATTTTACAGCACGATGTTCAAACGGCATATTTCATTCCTTTTGCAAGTTCCGATAGCTTAAAACGCCAATTTATTTTCCATCGTTGTTTCTTCCTAATTCAATTAATTTTATTTCATTTCTAAGGGCTTCCTTAAAAACATTCACAAAGTTTTTCTGTCCGGAATACAAACAGGTATCATAATCACTTTCTGAGAATTCTCCTGTTAAGACATAGGTTGAATCGATAATAAACCGTATTTGTTTATCTTTTTTATCAGCCAGATAAACTTCAGCTCCCGGCATTTTGAAATCTTCATTTGTTATCACAACTACCTTAATCCCGTTATCAATTAGTTTTTCTAATTTACTTTTGATTTCTTCTAGATACTCAAATGGCAAAGAAATGTAAATCCTTTTTTCTGCTTGATCAAGCATATTAAACATCTTATCTTTTATGTGCACGCAGCCGTCAATGGTAATGTAGCCATCTGTTGCATCTTTCGCCGGAATTAAGTTTTTCAACAAAAATTCTTTTGCCTCTGTCATTGCCCGCAGTTTATTGTTATAAAATTCTTCAAATGGCACGGCAATATATTTACTGGAAGCTCCTTCCATCAGATATGCTGCGCCCTTTTCCACTAACCCGGCAAGAGCATTGTATACATTTGATCGGGAAATGCCAGTTGCCTTGGCTACTTCGTATCCATTAGATGCGCCATTTTGAAAAAGACTTATATAAATGGTTGCTTCCTGCCTGGTTAAACCAAACAAAGTTAATTTATCAATCATCCGCACATCCCTTTCTGTTTATTTTACGTTAGTAGTATTCATTAGGAATACTTTATCCATTTTATGTGGTCTTGTCAATAATAATTCATAAGACCATTAGATTTAATCGACAACGATCATATTTAACCAACCATTAATTGATTGAGTACTCAATTTTCATATTACTATTTCTCAAGTTCTAACTTTCTTTACTACAACGCACCTTTTAATGTGATATAATTTTTTTATTAAATATTGTTGGAAAGGAATGAAACAATGAAGAAAACACTCACCCTTATTCTTGCCATATGCTTGCTGTCTACATCACTTTCCGGCTGTACGGAAAAATCTGCCTCTACAACAGCCGAAACCGATGTTTGGCAGACTGTCTCAAATGCCTATGTTTACTGTCTTCCCCTTGTTCTGGTAAATGCAACGATGGAAGCAATGACAAATACCGTCGAGCCCAGCGATACCAGAGCTCCCATCAATCAGCTGATTCACGCCAAAGGCCTTGCGACAGCCGCATCAAAGGATATTGTAACCCCCAATGTGGACACCGTCTATTCCCAGGCATTCCTGGATCTTACTGAAACAGCCATGGTCTACGTCAAACCCAAAACAGACCGTTTCTGTTCAGTCGAAGTCATGGATGCATATACCAATGCGGTATCCATTCTTGGCTCTGGTGGCGATACTCAGGATCAACAGACATACCTGTTTACCAGCCCTAATTTCACAGGAACCGTCCCTGACAATATGAAGCAGATTTCCCTGCCTACCAACCTTTCGTGGATTCTTATCCGTGTTGTCTGTAACGGAGACTCCGATCTGGATAATGTCTATGCCATTCAGAATCAGATGCAGCTGCTTCCTTTGGATGCCTACCTGTCGGGCGATCCCTATACACCTCCAACCGGAACCGATACTGCAGACAACGATTTTGTCCCATTCACTCACGTCAATGAAATGACACCTGAAGAGTTCTTTGACACTGCCAATCAGCTCATGGTCAACAATCCCCCTACGGCTGCAGATGCACCTATAATGAAAACCCTGAGCAGTATCAATGTTGGTCCGGGATCCACTTTTGACCCCTCTGTTCTAGGGGATAATGCATCCGCTCAATGGAAAACCATGGTGACCAATCTCACCAGTGTTTTAGCTAATGAATGCAGCAATTTTTCTGTATCCCTTGGAAGCTGGAGCTACTATGGTGAACCGATTGCTAAGTTTGGTACGGAATACGAATTCCGGGCATTGATCGCAATAAACGGAATTGCCGTAAATCCTGCTTCTGTTGCCATTTATCCAAAAGCTTACAAAGATATTGATGGTGAAGCCCTTAATGGCAGCAATGCTTACACCATTCACTTTGATAAAGGCGCCCTGCCTCCAACCCTTGAAAATGGATTCTGGTCCATCACCGCTTATAACAGTGATAATTTTCTTATAGATAATGTATTGAACCGTTATTGCATCAATGACCGAAGCGGATTCACATTAAACGGAGACGGTTCCCTGGATATTCTCGTTCAATCTAATGCTCCTGATGCATCGAAACAGAGTAACTGGCTTCCGGTTTCAACTGATGATTTTCATCTGTATCTGCGGATCTATCTGCCTCAGAAATCAGTTTTCAATGGCCAATGGTCTGCCCCAGTCATTAAAAAAGTAGTTTGATCTGATAAAAGCAGTGCCACAAAACAGCTGAGAGCTGGATTGCGGCACTGCTTTTTACCACTTTTAATGAAAAATCATCATAAAAGTCAGTTATTCCCTCCATTTAAAAGTTATTTCGCGTCTATTTTTGTTATCATTTTCCACTTTAAAAATTATTTCGCGGACTTTTGAAGTCAAACTTGATTAATTGCCAGGAATTCTTTCCATTGGGGTAAATCCCGCTTTCCCTGGGCATATCCCAAACGATAACTTCTAGATAACTTGTCAAAATTAATCTCTCGATTGGATACCGGCATGGTTTCCGGGTAAACGAGAAAAGCTTTTCCTTCTCTTTCCAGAACTTTAAGTTCATCCAGCGTCTGATTGTAAATAATATGACGGCTCAGCATCGCTTCTGCTACTTTAGGATGCTTGCGATAATAGGTTTTAATCGTCCGTTTTAATTTCATCGGACTTTTTCTATAGCCCTTTTCTCGGGTGAGAACTACAAAGAACTTCTTAAATCCATCCTTTTTAGCAATATCCAAGGCAATCCCTCCGCCCAGACCGCCATCTACATAATAATGCTCTTTATAACAAGTGGGCGGCATAAAAATCGGCATGGATGACGAAGAACGGACAATTTTAACCAAATCATCTAACGTGTGAATATCATTCTTCGTATAATAGACCACTTCACCCTTGTCCCGTTCAAAAACCCCGATGCGTAGCTGTGCCGGATTAGCCATAAATTTGTCAAAATTAAAAGGGAGTGAAGCACCTGGTTCCGATGTTTTTTCATAAATATAATCGGATCTAAAAAAGCCTTCACCTTTTAAAAAGGATTTCCACCCACCAAATTCAGGATCTAAAACTAAATCCACAAATGAGCGTTTGGCACGGCTCCTATCCCGAGATAAGTAATTGATACTATGGCTGGAACCTGCTGAAATTCCTGCAACATAATCAAAATATATTTCATTTTCCAGCAGATTATTCAAAAATCCAGCACTGTAGCTGGCACGCATTCCACCGCCTTCAAAAATCAATGCTGTATCCTTAATATTATTAACTAATTCCATGGGTTTCAACCTCCTCTGAATTTTAACCTAATCGTCTTCTTTTAACGCCAGTTTAAAATCTTTATATCGTTTTCTTGCTTTTGTTTGCTTTTTTATTCTGGTCTTAGTTACTTCCTGGTAATGGTCTATCAAAATCTCCACTATTTTTTTATCGATCTTATTGTCTTCAGCCATTGCTTCGAGAATTTCAATCACAGCTTCCTTCTGCATGCCTTTGCGATAAGGTCTGTTTTCTGATAATGCCGTAAAAATATCGGCAACGGCCATAATCCGTGACCCTAATGACAGGTCTTCACCCTTTAATTTAAATGGATAACCCGTTCCATCCAACCGTTCATGATGCATGGAAGCATAGGCATTGATTTCCTCAAGCCCCTTCACCTGATCCAGTAAAACATAAGTTTGATAGCTATGCCCCTTGATAACCACAAACTCCTCTTCCGTCAATTTTCCCGGTTTTTCCAGAATTTCCGTTGGAACTGACAGTTTCCCAATATCATGGACATAGCCTGCGGCCAAAATTTTTTTACAAGTCATTTCATCGCAATTTAAAAACTGCGCCAGCAGCCTGGCAACAGCCGCAACCCCTTCACTATGGACGGCTGTAAAATTGCTCCTGAAATCAATCACCCGAGCAAATAATTTTCCAATACCAATCAGTTCATCAATATCAACCAAATGATCGTTAAAGCTTAATTTTTTATAATAATTACTGCTGCAGGAAATAGCTTCCAGATCAAACCAAAAATATTCTTTTTTCTTAAGCCGTTCAAAAGCCTTTACAAATTCAGGATTGAATCGTTTCCCTGAAGCATCTTCTATTCTGCTATAAATTCGGTCCGCCTGATTGAACGGTTTATCATCCTTTGAAATTAGGGTAGCAATGCGATCGGCTAAATGGATCAGGTGACTTTCCAAAGGGACATTTTCACCGTCTTTTTTCAGTCCATTGCCATTGTCCCAATCAACATGATGAAACTTGATGATCTTTGCCTCTTCATAGAACTCTTTATAGTCTTTTAACAGCATCCATCCAATTTTGGCATGTTTATGAGGGTTAATCTCATCAAATTTTAGGACATCCAGCCTTTCCTGCATGCTTAACCCGCCAATATCATGCAGAATCGCGGCCACACTTAAGTGATTCTGCTGCTTTTCATTTAAGTTCAGTTCATCCCCAAGATTATAAGTAATATAAGCAACCAATCGCTGATGATTGTTCAGCTCCGGGCTTACCAAATCGGAAGCGCATGACAGTTCAAGGGTCAACTCTAAAAATGAGATCATGGTTACTTTTCCTTTCTTCAAAATCATTCCACATAAAGCACATTGTGCTATAAAATTGAATTTTTGTCAAATTTATAAATAAGGAAAAATAATTTGGTGATTTCTATCATTGTATCTGCAATCAAATAAAACATGGCCTCAATTTAGCCACCAGACGGAGATAAATCGACTATCTTATTTTAACTAATCGACTTCCAATGCACCGGTATACAATTGGTAATAGATACCCTTTTTCTTTAACAGACTTTCATGGTTTCCACGTTCAATGATACGCCCCTGATCCATTACCATAATTGCATTGGAGTTTTTTATGGTAGATAGTCGATGTGCAATCACGAATACCGTTCTTCCTTCCATCAGATGATCCATCCCCTCCTGAACAACTTTTTCGGTACGGGTGTCAATGCTGGAAGTAGCTTCATCCAGAATCAGTACCGGCGGATCTGCTACCGCCGCCCTTGCGATTGCAATTAATTGTCGCTGACCCTGAGATAAATTACCGCCATCACCCGTGAAAACCGTATCATAACCATCGGGTAAATGCTTGATGAATGAATGAGCATTCGCCAGTTTTGCTGCTGCAATGACCTCTTCATCAGTAGCATCCAGCTTACCGAAACGGATGTTTTCCATAACTGTTCCGGTAAACAAATGCGTATCCTGAAGCACGATTCCGAGAGAACGTCTTAAATCCGGTTTTTTAATCTTATTAATATTAATCCCATCATAACGAATCTTACCATCCTGTATATCATAAAAACGGTTGATTAAATTAGTGATCGTCGTTTTACCAGCTCCAGTTGCTCCAACAAAAGCAATCTTTTCCCCCGGTTCAGCATACAATTCGATATCATGTAGAATCATCTTGTCGTCATTGTAGCCGAAATCGACATGGTCGAATACAACATTTCCTTTTACCAGCTCATAAGTGGTAGTATTATCCGCCTTATGATAATGCTTCCAGGCCCAGATGCCGGTTCTTTCTTTAGATTCGCTTATTTTTTCATCTTCTGAAACGCATGCATTGACTAATTCAACATAACCTTCGTCAAATTCAGGCGTTTCATCTAATAATGTGAAAATTCGCTCTGCTCCTGCCAGCGCCATCACAATCGCATTCAACTGTTGAGACATCTGATTGATTGGCATGGTAAAGCTCTTGTTAAATTGAAGGAAAGATGCCAGACCCCCAAGGGTAAATCCGCCAACAGCAAAAATTGCCAGAATCGATCCGATGATAGCAGTAATGACATAGCCGATATTTCCGAGATTTGCCATAATCGGCATTAAAATATTGGCATACATGTTTGCTTTGTCGGCGCTGTGAAACAATTCGTCATTCCGGCGGTTAAATTCTTTCAGACTCTCTTCTTCATGGCAGAATACTTTGATGACTTTCTGTCCTTCTACCATTTCTTCAATATATCCGTCAATCGAACCAAGGTTTTTTTGCTGCGCGATAAAATAACTGCCACTTTTTGCAGCCACTTTTCTCGTAACAACAAGCATCACGCCAACCATTAATAAAGTTACCAATGTCAACGGGATATTTAATATCATCATGGCTGCAAAAACGCTGACAACGGTAATAACTGAGGATACCAATTGAGGGAGGCTCTGGCTGATCATTTGTCTTAATGTGTCAGTATCATTTGTATAAACACTCATGATATCTCCATGGACATGGGTATCAAAGTATTTTATCGGCAACTTCTCCATATGCGAAAAGATATCATTTCTGATGTTTCTCAAAGTACCTTGAGCGACATTGATCATAATCCGATTGTAGCCCCAAGTGGCAAGCGCCCCGCAATAGTAGACACATGCCATTATCATCAGCGCGCGAAAAAGAAGACTGAAGTCAGGGTTTTGTTTTCCAATAAACGGTACGATGTAATCATCAATTAAATTTTTCATAAACAACGTTCCCGCGACATTAGCTAAAGAAGAGAGAACAATCAACGTTATAACTGCTAGGCAGTGAATTTTATAGTGTTTAAAAATGTATCCAAACAACCGCTTAATACTTTTTTTCGAATTATTGGTTTTTCTTTTTTTATTCTCCATCGATGTCAGCTCCTTTCGTCTGGGATTCATAAACATCTTTATAAATACTACTGCTTTCCAAAAGCTTTTCATGCGTTCCCATGGCGTCGATGACGCCATCATTCAATACGATGATTTTATCCGAGTCCTGTACCGATGAAATTCTTTGTGCAATAATAATTTTTGTCGTATTCGGAATTTCTTCTGCAAATGCTTTTCGGATTAACGTGTCAGTTTTTGTGTCGACTGCACTGGTAGAATCATCCAGAATCAAGATCTTTGGTTTTTTTAGCAGTGCTCTTGCAATGCAAAGCCGTTGTTTTTGTCCACCGGATACATTGCTTCCCCCCTGTTCAATATAAGTATCATATTTTTGTGGTAATGTTTGAATAAACTCATCAGCTTGCGATAGTTTGCAGACTCTTTGCAATTCTTCATCAGAAGCATCCTGACCTCCCCAGCGAAGATTATCTTTAATCGTCCCTGAAAATAATACATTCTTTTGCAAAACCATAGTGACTTCATTTCTTAATGCTTCAATATCATAATCTCTTACATTCAGACCTCCGACCCTAACTTCCCCAAGCGAAGTGTCATAAAGCCGCGGGATGAGCTGAACCAGAGATGATTTTGCGCTGCCGGTTCCACCAATAATTCCAAGCGTTTCACCTGATTTTATTGAAAAATTGATATTGCTTAATACATAATTATCGCTGCTTTCTTTATAAGTAAAACTCACATTTTTAAACTCGATCGATCCATCTAAAATCAAATTTTGAGGATTTTCCCCATTTATCAAATTTGGTTCTTCTTTGATGACTTCAGCGATACGATCGGCTGATGCCTTGGCCATTGCCACCATGACAAAGACCATGGAAATTAACATCAGACTCATTAGAATATTGATGCAATACGTAAATAGTCCCATTAACTCGCCAGTAGTTAATGATCCTCCCACAATCATTTTGGCCCCTAGCCAGGATAGCAAAAGGATGCAGGTATACATCACAAATTGCATAATTGGCATATTCAACACCAGAAGTTTTTCGGCTTTTAAAGATATTTTATATATTATCTCAGCAGATTTTTGAAAGATGCTTTTCTGCTGTTCTTCCCGAACATAAGCCTTGACAACTCGAATGGCATTGACATTTTCCTGTGTGCATCCATTAAGCACATCGTACTGTTTAAACATTACCGTAAATATTGGAAATGTTTTGACTGTAATAACCGTAAGAACAAATCCCAGAAATATAATTGCTCCCAAAAAAATCAATGATAATCTTGCATTAATATAAAAAGCCATCGCCATTGCACAGATCAACATAAACGGAGCTCTCGTACAAATACGTAGAATCATCTGATAGGCATTTTGTACATTGGTAATATCGGTTGTTAGCCGTGTGATCAAGCCGGCTGTTGAGTACTTATCAATGTTTGAGAATGAAAACTTCTGAATGTTTTCAAATATTGCTTTTCTTAAATTTCTGGCAAACCCCGAGCTTGCTTTTGCTGCAAATATTCCTGACAGCACTCCAAACACAAGCGAAAGCATTGCCAGCAAAATCATTACTCCCCCCATTACACAGACATGTGTAATATCGCCTTTTTCAACCCCATTGTCAATAATCGATGCCATCATTAATGGAATAATAACTTCCATGATAACTTCGAGAATAACAAATAGCGGAGCTAATATTGAATCTTTTTTAAACTCTTTTATTTGTGACATTAATGTTTTAACCATTGTTCCTCCTAATTTTTCCTCTTATATTTTTTATTGAATTCAAAATTGTTCATGTCCTTACTGTAAGGTTCCTTACTATAAGGTTAAAAAAGGTTAAAAATAGTTAAATTTTAGATCATTATCCATTGATATTTCTTGAAAGTATATTTATTACACTTAAAAACGTGTCCAGATCCTTATCAGAAACGCCTTTTATCAAATTTTGCTCAAAAAAATAAATATTTTCGTGCAAATGATCTCCTAATTTCTTGGCCTCTTTCGTTATCCCAATTTTCTTTAGTCTCGCATCATAAGGAACGCTTTCCCTAGAAATCAGTCCTTTTTTTTCCATCAGCTGCAAAATACCTGTCACCGAAGACCGACGAATTTGTAATTTTTCTTCAATATCTTTTTGAAATACATCCCCGTTATTTTCTTGCGCTTCTGCCAAAATTCCCAGCACCCGTGCTTGAACACCAGTTATTCCACTGTCTTCAGCGGCACGGTCAAGCGATCTTTTAACCTGATTTGATAATACAATGACTTTTTTTCCGACATCATATTTTATTTCCATCATTCACCTCCGCATTTGTTAGCTACCTAACATATAATAACATCAAATCTCTATATGTCAAGTTCTATCAGCAGTTTTTAATTCCCCCACATTTTAAAGAATCCATTCGTAAAGTTACGAACGAATTCACTAACTGATACCATATTTCTCAAAGCGGCGTTATTTAAGAACAAAAAGTACTCCCAATGTATTGGGTCCACAATGCGAAGATATTACTCCGCCTGCCTGAGTAATCAGTATCTCATCAAATTTATCCAAACTTACCAAGTACTCTCTCACTTTATTGACGAGCTTCTCTGGGCAGCCGGAATGGGTGATGAACACTCTGGCAGGATCTGCCAATAAAAGATCTTTTTCCCGATCCTTTACATATTTTAAAACAACTGATTTTTGGCTTCCTCTATATTTCTTTCCGACTTTCATTTTCCCGTCAGTCACTACAATTTCCGGTTTCAATTTTAAAGAATTACCAATAAGTGTCGTTACCGGAGAACATCTGCCGCCTCGATAAAGAAAGGTTAGTGTGTCAACGACAAAACTGGCCTTTACTTTCCCGTTGATTTTTTCGTTATCTCTTAAAATTTCTTCTACCGTGCATCCCCTGCTTGCCTGTTCAGCAGCCCGTATAATCTGCAGTCCGATTCCGGTTGATAAATTTTTCGAGTTCACAACAAACAGCTTTTTGTAATTTAAAGTCTCAGCCGCCAATCTCATGACATTGCAAGTTGTGGACATCATCTCTGAAATTCCAAAAAATATAATTTCTCTATCTTCATTATTATAAGGTACTATTATATCAATGGCTTGTCCAATGGTTGGTGCCGCTGTCTTAGGTGTTTCGCCTGTCTTATTAGACCATTCATAAATCGCTTTCTGATTTACGCCATTGCCGTCCTTCACAGATTTATCCCCCATAGTAATCGTCAATGGAACAATATCAATGTCATATTTTTCTATCAAAGCCTCTGATAAATCACAGGTACTGTCTGCTAAAATTTTAATATTATCCATATGTGTTTCTCCTTCTCTTTTATTGATTCTCGTAAAACAGTTTTGTCATGAACTATTTTAATGTGATCTAAATATCTTGTCAATAAATAAAAACAACCTTGAATTTCATATACCAAGAAATCCAAGATTATTCATACAAATTATTTAATTTACTGATTGCCGCCGTTCCAAATCAACCGTTTTATTTTCGCAAAATCAACATGCTAACTGAGCATGTCACGCATTGGCTAAATTTAATGCCTTCATCACATCAAAATAACGGTGAGTAATAGTTTTAATGAGTTTTATAATATCCTTAACATTTTCCACTTCTTCATGTTTCATAATCAATGTGTCGGCTATAAGCAATGAAAGCCGCCGTGCAGAGTTACGACTGTCGGGATTTTGCAATACATCGAAATCCGGCAACGGAACAATGGCTCCAACCCGACTGGCAATCTGACATCCTGCAAATCCGCATACTTCTTTTATCTGTTTTTCAAGAATATCATCCCGATATTCCGTATACTCCCGATAGATTGGTTTTGCATCTTTATCCCAGCATGCAGAATACACTTTTTGATATTCATAGACCATGTCTTTTATATAACCCAGGATCTCTTTTCGATAGGCTTTTCGAGACTTTTGGGTTCCTTCAGTATGATAAAACCAAGCAATATATTCATAAATCAGGTTTCCCATCAGATAGCCCATATCCGACGATGTCGGCCCCATAAAAGGGTACTCCATATCGATGACTTTCATTTCTTTTTCATCAATCATGATGTTTGACGTATGCAGATCTCCATGAACCAGACACTCACTTCTTTTCATGAAAATTCCACGCAATTTTAATAATTCAACTCTTATTTCACGTTTATCCCAAAACAATTCAGCCATTGCTAAATGATTGGGGTCTCCCTCCAAAATATGATCAATATCATCTTCAAGAAATGACTCCCTAGAGAAGAGAATCGTTTCCATGATTCGTCGCATCTCCGGATTCATAAACTTACATTCCAGGGCTTTGTGGGTAATCTGGTCTAAATAAATTTCCGACGTATAAAAATTTGATTTCGCAATGAATTTGCCGATTTATTTTGGGAATTCAGGGAAAGATTTTCCTTTGATCAGCTCAAAACGCATGATTTTCAGATGGCCGCAATCTTCATAAATAAATAGATTGTTTTCCGGATCGACATGATACATTTCCGGCAGATATTCAGGCGTGATTGCTGTCCTCAGCTTAATGATTTCTGCTTCTGTTTGATTTCGTTTAGTTGTCAGTTTTGCCGTTTCTCCTAACACCCGCATGTGCGGTTTTGCCTGTTTCAGAATAACTGATTTTCCGGTGTCATCCCAAACCCGGTAGATATGATTGACAAAACCATCGCCATCATCTTCTCCCTCTCCGATTTCATAAACATTAAGGATGGACTCAGCGGGAAAAACATTCGTATATTTTTTTATATATTCAATGACTGTTTCCGGCATCAAATTTCTGTAAGACATATCTTACCTCACGTTTTCATTACTCGATAACTATAAAAGTTATTTTATCATGATCGCGAACGGAAATAAATGAACTATTTATTTCAATAATGCTAATTATTTGTATAACAGCCTAAAAAAACGATTGATTTGGATCACTTTCTCTTTTTTAATCAATTTTCCGTACTCACTTTCAGAAGTTCCTTTTTACTCACTCTTCCGCGAATCAGAGAAAGTATCAGAGCAATCAGTGCACAACCAGCAGCGGTAATACAAATGATCCTCATTGCATAACTGAATGCCGCCTGTTGAAGCGCAAGTCCCTGAAATCCCTTTAATCCAAACAACTTAGTGCCACTGGAGATGTTTGAAGCAAGGAGTGCTGCTGAGATGGCTTCTCCCAAAACCATACCGATATTTCGCATCGTCCCAAGGGTCGCCCCTGCAATTCCTCTATTTTGAGGTGATACACTCCCCATCACGGCACTGTTGTTGGGGGTTTGAAACAACCCAGCTCCAATACCGGTTAAGGCAAAGTCAGCCAACAACAGGCTAACCGGAGTATTTGTCTTAAATGTGCCGAAAAAAAGAACTGAAACGCCCAAAATACCGAGGCCTGCACAACTGATAAAACGACTGTCAAATTTATCGGAAATCATACCGCTTACAGGTGCTACAACCATCATTGCCAGAGAAATCGGCAACATCATCAACCCTGAAAGAGGCAAAGATAACATATGCTGTTGTTGGAGATAATAAGGAGCAAGAAAAAGCACGATAAACTCGCACATATAAAAAAACACTGCGGCAAAATTGCTGGCCGTAAAAATTCTGTTATTAAAAAGACTGAGATTCAAAATAGGATGGTCGCATTTTTTTTCATAAATAATAAATACCACAATCATAAGAAGTCCAACACCAAGAGTGCTAAAAATCAGGATGGGATTTGTCGAAGATATACTCATCATATCAAAAGGCAGAAGAACCATCACCAGACCTAATATGATCAGCAGACTCCCTATCGGGTCGAATTTTTTATCTGATTTTTGTGCATCCCTCTGAATATTTCGAATCGCCAGAATTGTTCCTAATACTCCGATGGGAATATTAATTAGAAAGATACTATTCCAACCAAATGAGGAAGCCAAAAGGCCACCAAGGGATGGACCGGTACAAACGGCAACTCCAACTGCAATTGTTGTTATGCTAAGTGCTTTTCCTCTATTCTCAGAAGCAACAGTATTTGTAACAATTGCACTGCCTGTTGATATCATCATGGCACCAAATAAAGCCTGAAAAATTCGGAAAATAATCAGCATTATTATGTTCGTTGATAATCCACAAAATAGTGAGATAACTGTAAATCCGATAAAACCGGACACATAGATTTTTTTGAGGCCGTAGAGATCCGAAAATCTGCCAAATGTAAGCTGTGTTGCACAAAGTGTGAGAAGATAAGCAACCACCACCCATTCCACCACCCCAATCGTTGTATTAAAACTTGACTGTATCAATGGCAGAGCGACATTTGCTGCATTGACATCAAAACTGCTTACGAATGTTCCAATTGCAACGGTAATCACCGTTGCACGACCATTTTTTTTAACTAATTCCATATTCATTCTTCTTTCTTTTTATTAATATGAGTAATTGCTCATATTATAACTCCAAGGTTCTTCTTCGTCAATACTTTTGTGAGTATTTACTCATATTTATTGACAATTTTTTTCTATTGTTATAAAATAAAATTAAGGAGTTGAGATTATGGATAATTATAAAACCGTACGCAGCCCTAAACAGGCAAGAAGCTTGAAAACAAAAGAAAAGGTACTTGACACTGCATATCAGCTATTTTGTAAAAAAGGCTACTACAATACAACCACCAATGAAATCGCAAAAGTCGCCGGTGTCTCAATCGGAAGCCTTTATTCTTATTTCAAAGATAAGGACACGATTTTTCTGGAAATATTGGACCGTTATAACGACTCTTTTTTCAAAGTGCACAGCAAAATGACAGAAAATATGGATATTTACCGCACCGATAAAAAAGCGTGGCTTCGCCAATTTATCGAAGGTATGATAGCCACCCATGAAATTTCAAAAGAACTCAATCGGGAAATGAAAATATTATGCTATACCAATCCCGAAGTCGCCTCCATTATGGAAAAGCAGCATGAAAAGTCATGGCAGTCTGTACTTAATTTGTTTTATTTATTTAAAGACGACTTCAAAGTAACCGACTTTGACGCCTCTGCTATTATTATTTACAATCTGATCAACTCAATTGTGGATCAGATTGTATTTTATGAAAACAAGATCGACAACGAGCGCATTTTACAGGCAGGCATTGACGCGGTATTTAAATTTTTGAGAGAATAAATATTTTTTTAACTATGTTATACAGCTGTGGATTAAATTGTTATTATTTTGATGCATTCAACCTTTATTGATTGCCATTCTGAAAAAATTATAGTAAACTTATATTAATTGCTATAAATACTATCCGTAAAGAGGTTATTGCATCGATGAACACCATGCTTTTCGCAAACATGCTATCAAATAAAAATTATTTAAATTTGAAATGCATATATTTCAACCTAAAGTGTCATAATTTATTGATTGATGTAAAGAAACTCCTTCAGTGCGCTGCCAATTGACGATTTTAACAGAAATCAACTGGTGGCTTTTATTTATAAAGAAGATAAAATAATTAAATTTTTAATATCAACTACCATTCACTTTTGTACTGTATGCTTCATCTATACTTTATCAGGAAATATAATAATTGATAATACAACTCTGGTTTCTATTCATCAAGGCTACTCATCTTTCGTTGTTTTTTCTCTCGTTTCTATCATATCAATTCCAGGAATTTTCACTTTCGCACTAACGTTTGACATAATTTCCAATAATTAAAGAAAGGAATAATGGATAATGAAAAACTTTTATGACACAAATAGCCAAAATGAAATATTAGAACGGATTTTTTCTCTAAATCTTGGACTTCTATGCGTAACGAACATAAATGGTCAGTTTCTAAAAGTGAACGCTGCCTGGAAAAGTACACTCGGTTATTCAATGAATGAACTCGCACATAAAAATTTGATTGATTTTGTACATCCAAATGATTTGGACGCTACACTTTTCGCCATAAAAGAGCTTATCAACCAGAATGATGTTCTCAGTTTTACAAATCGATATCGTTCAAAAAAAGGCACTTACTGCTACATCGAATGGGAATTCCACCGCTATGGCAATTTTCTCTATATTGCTGCAAGAGATATCCCTCAAGCAAAAGCAAAAATATCTGAAGTTTCAAATCAGGAATTCAAAGCTCATGTCGACAATAAACAAGAGCAAAATCGAAACACCCATGAATCAAATTCAAATAATAGACAGCGAGTCCTAATTGTAGATGATTCACCGTTGAACACAAAAGTATTGGAGCAGTCCCTAAGTGGAGATTATGCTGTTCTTGTCGCGCACAACGGCATGAAAGCATTATCCATTGCCAATTCAAATGAACCGCCTGATATTATTCTTTTGGATATTGTCATGCCGGAAATGAATGGATATGAAGTATGCAAAAAGCTCCATCTGAATCAAAGTACAAAAGAGATTCCTATTATTTTTCTTACCTCGCTGAATCAAGCTGATAGTGAGGAATATGGATTAAAACTTGGTGCTATTGATTACATAACCAAGCCCTTTAGTATCGCAATTGTAAAAGCCAAAATAAAAAATCATTTGGCATTGAAATACTATCAGGATGTTTTGAAAATAAATACAGATATTGATCAATTGACCAATATTGCCAATCGCAGACGATTCGATGAGATGTTATCCATTGAAATAAAAAGATCAAAACGAACCGGTAGTTATTTATCTTTGCTAATGATCGATATTGATCATTTCAAATTATATAATGATACCTATGGACATTTAGAAGGAGATGAATGCCTGCGTAAAGTTGCTTTTATCTTAAAAAGCACATTGAAAAGGCCCGGAGATTTAGCTGCACGCTGGGGCGGCGAAGAATTTACCTGTCTGCTTCCAGATACCGACAATAAGGGAGCCGCTAAAATCGCTGAATTATTAAGACTAGCCATTATGGATTTAAGCCTTCCCCATGATTCCTCTCCGGTTAAAAAAGTCGTTACCATATCTATTGGGGTTGCCACGTCAAGCCCTTCGGACGAAACATCCTATGAAACCCTTTTAAAACATGCTGATGATGCTCTATACAAAGCAAAGGCTTCAGGACGGAACCGAATAAGCATCGAACACCCTATTGAGCTTTCTACTTATGCCCATCAATCTATAAAGGCCATTGGATGAGACCTAATCAACATTGCACACTGTTTTTCAAAGTCCGTGCAGGCACAAAAATCACTTTTTTTTAGTAGATATCAAACAATACACAGTATTTGATAATAAGCCCAACTACGCAAATGATAAATTTGTTTTGTTGGTTTTTTTTTAGAGTGATTTAACAAATACTTTTAATTTCTTTTTCTTAAGTTATATTCCTACATGCCGATAAATGAATAGGTGTTGTGAATTATTGATTAGCTTTGAAATATTTTAGGTGCTCAATATTTTTTTTATTAATGTATAAAAAATATTTTTGCATCACTTTAAAAATCACTGTTAATTTTGATTCAAACAAAAATTGAAACATGGAGGTTTTATATGCAATGGTTTTATAATATAAAAATAAGAGCTAAACTGGTATTGGGTTTTGTTCTTGTAGCGCTTATATCAGGAATAGTAGGTATTGTTGGAATTGTAAACATTAACTCATTAAACACTTCAGGCACTGAGCTTTATGAAAACATGACAGTACCAATATCTGATGTTGGTGTAATATCAGCTTCGTTTCAGAGAATGCGTGTAAATGTCCGAGATATGATTCTTGAAGATAATCCTGAACAGATCAAGGTGGCTGCTGATAAAGTCGCTATCAGAAATGATGAAATTGACACAGCCGCCGCCGACTTTGAAAAATCAATTGATTCAGATGAAATGAGAACTGCCTATGATGAATTTTTAGCTTCACGAAAAGCGGTTGCCGAACAATTTGAAGTAGTAAAAATACTAGCCACTCAAAATTTGGATGATGAAGCAACTGCCCTTATGTCTGACAATGCTTCTTTTGAAAAAGCCTCAAACATCGAACAGGATGCCATTTCCAAGTTAGTACCAATGAAATTGGAAGCTGCTGGCGTAAAGGAAGCGTCCAATACAGCACAAGCAACTAGTTCAACAATTGTGATGATTATTATTACAATTATCGTTATTATCGGTGCAATTGGTTTAGGTCTATTCCTCAGTTCAATTATCAGCATTCCCCTTAAAAAAGCAGTTAATATGATTAAAGACATGAGCAAAGGGCATTTGGGAACCCGGCTGAATATGAACACCAAGGACGAAATTGGTGAAATGGCAGTTGCCATGGACAACTTTGCAGACGATCTTCAAACGATCACCATTGGAACCTTAGAACGGATATCCAACGGCGATGTATCCAGCACTATAGAAATCACAGATGAACAGGACGAAATTAAACCAGCACTTAAAAAAACCATCGACAGCATCAGAGGGCTAATTGCTGAAGCATCCATGCTTTCCCAAGCCGCTGTGAATGGTAATCTTGATACAAGAGGTAACGCATCGGTTTTCAATGGTGGATTTAAAGAAATTGTTGAAGGGGTTAACAACACTCTGGATGCCTTAGTTGGTCCACTTAATACCACTGCTGATTATATTAACCGTATCGGGAAGGGTGAGATTCCACCAAAAGTCAACAAGACTTCCTACGGAGATTTCAACACCATCAAGAACAACATTAATGCCTGCATCGATGGGTTGGAAGCCCTTCAAGAAGGCAATCGCGTTCTCGGCAAGATGAGCTTAAACGATTATTCTGAAAAGGTTGAAGGCTCATACCTCGGTATTTATGGTGAAATAGCTGATTCGATCAACAACGTTCATACCCGATTATGTCGTGTTGTGGAAATCTCAACCCATATTTCTGAAGGGGATATGCAAGATTTGGAAATTCTGAAAAATGTTGGAAAACGCAGCGAAAATGATCATCTTATTCCGAGTTTGGTATTGATGATTGAAATGATTGTTATGCTGGTGGAAGAAACTGATGAAATGGCTCGAATTGCGATTGAAGGCAACTTAAATAATCGAGGAGACATTAGTCGATTCTCAGGAGAATATTCAAAAGTCATCGATGGTTTTAACAATACTTTAGATGCAATCACTGCACCCATTCAGGAAGCCTCCCTTGTCCTAAATGAATTATCCCAAGGTAATTTAAGCTCTTATATGAAAGGCAACTACCAGGGCCAAAATGGCAAAATTAAAGACGATATGAATAAAACCGTTGAGTTTCTCAAACGTTATGTCAGCGAAATTACTGCAACTTTGGAAGCCCTCGGTCAAGGAAATATGGATCAAGAAATAACGACCGAATATCTTGGCGATTTTTTAGCCATCAAGAATGCTTTAAATGATATCACCACAAACATGAGCAACACCATGAATGAGATAAATATCGCTGCCGGGCAGGTTGAAATAGGTGCCAGACAAATCTCGGACGGCGGACAGGCATTGTCTCAGGGAACAACCGAGCAGGCTAGTGCTATTCAAGAATTAACTGCTTCTATTGATGAAATCGCCAACGAAACAAAGAAAAATGCCTTAAATGCCAATAAAGCAAATGAACTAACAGTTGATGTTCAATCAAATGCTGAAGTTGGCAATGGCCAAATGAAAAAGATGGTCACTGCTATGGATGAAATTAACGCGTCATCCAACAATATTTCCAAAATTATTAAAGTCATCGACGATATTGCATTCCAAACCAATATTCTAGCCCTGAATGCAGCGGTAGAAGCTGCCCGGGCAGGACAGCATGGCAAAGGTTTTGCCGTAGTAGCTGAGGAGGTACGTACTCTTGCCGCTCGAAGTGCGGAAGCCGCTAAGGAAACTACCGGTCTTATTGAAGGCTCTATCCAAAAAGTAGAAGTCGGAACAAAGATCGCAGATGATACAGCAGCAAGCTTAAAAGTAATTTTAACTAATATTGGCGAAGTTGCAGACTTGGTTGGAAACATTGCCCAAGCTTCCAACGACCAGGCATCTGAAATTGCGCAAATCACCCAGGGCATTGAACAGGTTTCCCAGGTCGTTCAAACCAATTCAGCAACAGCTGAAGAAAGTGCCGCAGCTAGCGAAGAACTATCCGGTCAGGCTGAAATGCTTAAAGGAATGGTAGATGAATTTAAATTAAAAGAGCAAAACAAAAATCCTATGAATGATCCATCTGTTTCACAGTCGTTTAAACCAATTGATAATCGGCCCTCTAAACTAATTAACAATCGTTCATCAGAACCAATCATCATTTTGGATGATATGAATACAGATAAATACTAAATCCATCAACACTTTAATAAAATGATATTCGCTGCAAAAATCACTTTCTGATACTACATTAAAATTTGAACCAATAAGACCCTATTCTCTACGCATTATTATGCCTAAGCATATCAATGAAAAAGAATGGGGTCTTTATTTATTTTACAAGTTCTATTCTGTTCTCAAATTATTTTTTTAAGAGTGCATATATACATGAGTCATAAATCTCGTCGTGTTTGCAAACACTCTTTTTCAAAACGCCCTCCAGTTTGAAATCCGCCTTTTCAAGCACTCGCCGGGATCCTGAATTATGGGAAAAAGGTTCTGCAAAAATTCGTGTAATGTCAAAGCGCTCAAAAGACTCATGACAGATTTCTTTCACTGCTTTTGTCATAATTCCGCCATTCCAGTATGGCTCACCCAACCAGTAGCCCAACTCTCCACTTTTTCTATAAACATCCTCTTTCATAAAAATACCGATACTGCCAACCGCTTGTCCATCCACAACAATCGCCCGACAAATCTGATGCTTATCCTCTTTTTCTATACAATCATTTACATACCATTCAGCATCGGCATTCGTATAAGGAAAAGGGAAAGCATCCCGAAGTTTATCTGCTATCTTTTTATTATTTCCATATTTGGCAACATCTGGAATAAAACTTGTTTGCCATTTTTCAAGCACAAAATCCATGTACAATCTCCTTCATTTTTCTAGTATTCTTCTGAAACTCACTTTTAAATTCAAACATCGTTGTGCCTTATCATCTTAAAATCATTCTATTGTCTAAAATTTTGGCGACTCTTTTATAAATGCTCTCTCTTCCAAATTCGCAAAAAGAATTGCTGTTTTTTCATGATAGGTCTTATCTGCAACTTTTCCTTCCTCATCTTTAACATGGGGAAGGAATAATACACGGCTTAAATGTACACCTGCACCATCAATTGCCTCAGCCCCTCTAATTATCTGAGCAACCTTTCTTTCATATCAAAACCTTCTTTCTTAAATTTCACACAGATTCTTCAATATGATTAATAGGTGAATTGTACCCTATTTGCACGGTTTTAAACTTAATATCTAATGTTTATCATTGAGTTTTTCTTAATTGTTTCATCTGTCTTTCTATTTTTTCTAAAGTTATATTAGCCTATGGCGATAATATAATCAGGACATAGTTTAGTAATTAAATGTAAAAATTGAACTGATCAAACAAAATAAGGAGGTTCATTTATAATGAAATACCTTGACGACATAAAAAAAAGTACCAAGCGATTATTAAACTTTAAATCAACCACCAGAGACGAAATCAAAGAGACAGCCATGATCACAGAGTGCTTCTCTTATTACCTGCAAAGTATGGTCAATAAAAAAAAGGAACGTGTTTCTATTGAGGATATATCCTCTGATAATAATGTCAAATCTGACCAAAACAAAAGTGAGCTGCAAATAAAACAACCTGCTGAAACAATCAGAGGCCTCATACCTGTAAAACAACTATAATCATCTCAATTTATTCAAGGAGGATATTATGAATACCAATTCAATTGATACCAGTAAACTGCTGACTCAAACACATCAGACAAAAAGCGTCACGCAAAATGCCGATGCAAAAGAAGTTGTGCAGGATGTCAAAAAAGCCACATCAGTGGAAGCACACACGGATACCGTCGAACTTGGAACAAACTCAAAAGAAGATATCGGGACCTACACCATCGATCAAAAAAAGCTAAGTGAAATCAAAGCTGATTTTTCAAAAAACACTGCCGCATTCAAAAAAATGGTTGCTGCAATGCTTGAAAAACAGGGTTTAAAGGTTAATGAAGTCATTAAATCCTTAAGTGAAGGCAAGGATGTCTCCATCACCGTGGACGCTGACACGCAGGCATCGGCTCAGGATGCGATCTCTGAAAATGGTTACTGGGGTGTTGATAAGACGGCTGAACGGATCGTAGATTTTGCAAAAGCCGTATCCGGCGGAGATAAAAGCAAACTTGAAACTCTGAAAAGCGCCTTTATTGATGGTTACAATCAGGCCAAAAAATCTTTTGGCGGAGAACTCCCAGAAATTTCTCAAAAAACCTATGACAAAGTCATGGAAGGTTTTGATACTTGGAACGAAGAAAAATAAATTCATGGCTTTGTAAACTGACCCTTTTAAAAATCCAATGGCCGCACCTTGGGATCTTCATAAAAAAAATGACCGAGCCGCAAATATTCAAGGCCAATTATTTCACAGTGCTCCCATCTTGACATTGTGAAATAATTGTTCCCTGAGCTTCTGCTTTTTCAAATGTGTTCATATTCTAATTTGCGATTTACACCAATACCGTTATCTTATTCTTAACTCTTTTATCATGCTCAGGAGTTTCCATTGTATCTTTTCTTCAAAAATACTTTTGTCTCAATATATTATTTCACAATCTTTTCCAGTAGCATCTCATTATCTAAGGCTTTCTGAGCGCACTTTAATATTTCAGCTCTTTTTTTCATCAGTTGTGAATTCATTTTTTTCAATAGAAAATACGCCCTTCAAAATCCAACATTTTTTCCATTGTCCACTTTGAAGGGAGCATATCATAGTACCTTGTCTCATTATTTAACTTACTTTATTTAAGTCTAAACTGTGAAATCAGTTCTTTAAGAAGTTGTGCCTGACTGGATAATTCTTCGCTTGACGCTGCTGATTCCTCAGCTGTTGCTGTGTTTCCCTGTACCACCTGCGATACCTGATCAACGCCAAGATTTATCTGTGCAATATTGGTGGCTTGATCATTTGATGCCAGAGCAATTTCTTGTACAAGTTGTGCTGCCTTGGTAACTTCAGTTACAATTTCCTGGAGGGCTCCAGCTGCTTCATTAGCAATTATGGTTCCTTCTTCCGTCTTTTTAACGGATCCCTCTATGAGTACGCTTGTTTCCTGAGCGGCTTTTGCACTTCTGTTTGCCAAATTCTTGACCTCTTCTGCCACAACAGCAAATCCTTTACCATGTTCGCCCGCTCTGGCTGCCTCTACAGCTGCATTAAGCGAAAGTATATTTGTCTGGAATGCGATATCATCAATGACCTTGATAATCTTAGAAATATTTTCAGAAGCCTGATTAATTTCATTCATTGATTCCTGCAGCTGTCGCATCTGTTTATCGCCTTTTTGAGCTTTTTCCTGTGCTGTTGTTGAAAGCATGTTTGCCTCATTTGCCCGAGTTGCATTGGCTTTTGTCTTATCAGCAATTTCATCTATGGATGAGCTGAGCTCATCTATTGTGGCAGCCTGCTCTGTCGATCCCTGGGCAAGCATTTGGCTTCCATCGGATACCTGCGAAGATCCTGCTGAGACTTGGTCTGCAGCTTCATTGATATCTCTGAATATATTATTAAGTGATTCGATTATGCTATTGAGTGCTGTCTTTATGGGTTCAAAATCGCCCTTGTAATCGCCCCTTATACTAACCGCCATATTTGCATTTGCCATTTGGTTTAAGATATCCGAAACTTCATCAATAACACCCTGTAAAAAATCAAGGGTACTGTTTAACGCTACTTTAATTGCTGAATGCTGTCCTCTATAATCGCCTTCCATTCTAAGTTTCAGGCTGCCGTTTGCAACCTCCTCCAGAACAATGCTGGCTTCCTGAATCGGTGCTACCATTGCATCTAGGGTTGCGTTGACACCACCAATTATTTTAGCATACTCGCCATTGTGTTTTGATCTATCAGCCCGGGCATCAATATCGCCATTGACAGCTGATTCTACCAGACTGTTTGTATCACTCGCCAGCATTTTTATGGCATCAAAGGTTTTATTCACCGATACTTTAACCGTTGCATAATCGCCCTTGTAATCCCCGTCCATGGAATGTGTTAAATCACCTTTTGCCATCGCTTCCAGTACGCTGGATGCTTCTTTGATTGGTTCTACGACAGCATCAAGGGTTTTATTGACACCATCAACGATTTTCGCATATTCACCTTGATGCTTGGAGACATCTGCTCGGTCATCAAGTTTTCCTTCCACAGCTGATTCCACAAGGCTGTTTGTATCACTGACCAGCATTTTAATTGTATTAAGGGTTTTATTCAGAGACGTCTTGATTACAGCATAATCGCCTCGATAATCCCCTTCCATGGAATGTGTTAAATCACCTTTTGCCATCGCTTCCAGGACATTGGATGCTTCCTGGATCGGTTCAACCACGGCATCAAGGGTTTTGTTGACGCCATCAATAACTTTGGCATAGTCTCCATTGTATTTTGAAACATTCGCTCTTTCACTAAGTCTTCCTTCAACTGCCGCCGTTACAAGAGTATGGGTATCATTAACCAACGTCTTAATTGCAACTTGTGTATCTTTTAATGCTGGACCTACCTGATCATTTTCACCCACCATGACAATTTCATCATCCAGGTTACCCTGGGATATATTTTTAAGTTTATTAATCAGGTTTTCCTGAACATTTTTCTGCATGGAAGCAACTGATTTCAGCATGGCTCCAATTTCATCATTTCGGTTTATATATTTACTGCCTTTCTGGTTTTTGTTTTTCCTGAAGTCAAAACCAGACAACCGATTTAGTTCCTCAGTTGTCGCAACAATTGGGTTTGCAATGCTACCGCTGATAAAGAACACCGCAACAGCACCGGCAATAATTGCGACTGCTACAATAGCTATGATTATATTTCTGACCGACGCTATTTCTACATCCAGCTCAGATTGATTCATGGCCACCGCCATAATCCATGGGCTGCCGTCCACCGGAGCATAACCAACCAGAAGATCCTTGCCTTCAAAGCTGTAGTCGCCAGATCCGACTTCCCGTGTTGTCATCTTTGTTCTCACTAATTCAGATAACTGGGTATAGTCAGGATTTTCTTCATCAGCTGTCGCAAAATTGAATTGCTGCGTTACCAGATCAAGATTCGAATTTCCGACTGCAACCCCCGAGTTGTTAATTAAATATCCAAACCCGGTTTCCCCATAGGTTACCTGCTTTGTGATTTCACTTAGCGAAACACCTTCTTTTCTTCCGTAAAGCACTCCGGCAATTACGCCATTTTGATAAATTGGAGTCGCGTAGAGAACAACTGGCTGACCCGTAACACGACTGATTGTAACATCTGATGCAGTTGCTACCCCACTTGCTGCCGCTTTAAAATAATCTCGGTCAGCTACGTTTACCGTATCTCCAGTACTGTTTTGGGTAACCCCGTTTCCGCCAAGATCAGCTAAAACATATGCGTCATATCCTGCTCTTTTTGCTTCAGCCATTAAAAAAGCAGCTCGCTGATCCTGGGGTACATTAGCATCCAGAATAATTGAGTTTTGAGCTAACCCTGACATGTATTGCAACTCGGCATCTCTTCTGGAGCCAACATATTTTGCCTGAACCTCTGCAAGATTTTGCAATTGATTATGAGCGTCTTTTTCCAATACAATCGTGAAGTTACTAAGAACAACGACTCCCAAAATGCTTGTTACTACCAATATGAGAGCTGTAAATATTGTTATTAGTCTTAATCTTATTGATTTCATAGTTTTCTCTCTTCTAACTATATTTTTGATGCTATTTCGACTCTTCGTTAATTTGAAAAGATTATTTTTATTTTATTTACCCTTTCTAAACTGCTTTTAGCATCATTACAGTGTTTTTCTTTTTTTTTATCAACAAATGATTTTTCATTTAATTGTGAAGCAATTATTTACCTTTTATTATCAAGCCGCAACTTACTCAAGTAATATTTCGACATATTTATGTTTTGCTTTAGTCTTTTTAGTAAATAACAGCACTCTCCGTTAAATTAAACTGAGAGTGCTGTTATTTGATACAATATTCATTTAATCAGTTCCTATTTTCCATCAAGATGCAAGTAACCCAGTTTTCTCTTAACTGTCATCATTGTTCATAAACATCTGTATATTCTTCATCTTCTGCGAGTATTTTATCGGCATAGGAACAGTGGGAAGTTATTTTCTTGTGTTCTTCCTTTGCATAATCTACCATCTTTTCAACCAATATTTTCCCAATCCCCTGTTCCCTCAATTCTCTGGAAACATAAACGTGCTCAATTACAATTTTATTCTCATTCTCAAGCGAAAAGTTTACCTGAGCTATTGGGTCGTCCTCATCTGCACCGATATAAAACTTATTCTTTCCTTCATGAATGGTTTCCATAATATCCCCCATTTTTTTATTGACTTATTTTAAATATACTCAATATTTTTTCTACCCCTTTTTTCGTCAAACAAAACCTCTGATCGGCCTTCTTATAACTTGGTAGGAAATCATTGCTCCATTTAAGGATGATTTTCACTGTCTAGTACCATTTAAATATTTTTTAAAGCCTGATCATAGTGTTTTTTTGTTATTTCGTCAAAACATACTATTTCAACCAATTCAATTTCCGGATCATTTTCTCCATATTTTAGGATGGCTGACACTGCAATTTTAGCGGCCTTTTCAATGGGGAAATGATATATACCAGTGCTGATAGAAGGAAACGCCACTTGTTTGCAGTGATATTCTTCAGCCAAAGTCAGACTATTTACATAGCAGCTTGCCAAAAGTTCGATCTCTTGGTGGTTTCCTCCCTGCCAAACCGGACCCACGGTATGGATCACATAGTCTGCAGGCAAATTATAGCCCTTTGTTATCTTGGCATCTCCTGTTTCACATCCACCCAGACTATGGCATTCTGCGAGCAGTTCCGGCCCAGCAATACGATGAATGGCGCCATCCACGCCCCCTCCCCCCAAAAGAGAATTGTTTGCCGCATTTACAATCGCATCTGCTTTTACTTTTGTAATATCATCTAATTTAATTTTCAGTTTCATACTTACACATCCCTTGCAAATTATTAAATCAAAAATAAAGCTGACAAACGAGAAGAACACAAAAGCTATAAGTAGCCGCTTCAAACAGAACCCTTATTCTGTCTTTCTCTTTCTTCATTACCTCAGCTTTAAAGTGACGTTCTATGAATTCAGATGTTTTTATGTAATGGTTTACGTCTTTCAGTTCATTCTACAACTTTTTCTTCATTCATGCAATTATTTAAAATCATATTTCTCAAAACATTTCACTTATATCGAAAAGTTCGGTTATGAAATGTCTGTACATAATTTATCAGCGTTGTACTGATTTAAGATAAACGAAAGACTCATCTCAAGGCTATTTTTTAGCCTCAGTATGAGTCTTTTTGATGAATTATTACAAAATCAATAAAGAACAAATATATTTATTTGTTATGTCTCGGACTCTGGCTTACAATATCGATTGCTTTGGTCAACTCACTTGTAAGATCTGCCTTATATTGGATTGTCATTTCATCAACTTTTGAATAAAGCAATCCTTCTTGCGTTACATAATAAGCAGGCTTTAGGTTGTTTAAAGCAATTGCCTTAATATCTTCAATACATCTTTCGCATTTACATATATCAGGATATTTAGCAATTAGATGGGGTAAAAAAGCATCGACAGTATTTTCCATGTAATTTTTTAACATTTCTTTCCCTCCTATATTGAAATTTTTTTAATTCTAAACAACCAAATTTCACATTTAACCGATTACTTTATAGCTAAATGTTTTTACAATAATTCAGCTTTTTATATAAAGTATACTCTTTATACCATTTTTTTTCAACCATTTTCATTCGTATTTATAGTGTCGTTTCTTGACTGCATTGAAGCAGATTTGCAATGCACGTTGGGATTACGGCATCGTTGGTGGTTCCGTCCCCTAATTCCCCATCTCCGTTACAACCCCAGGCCCATAATAAGCCATCGTCTTTCACTGCTAAGGAATGAAGTCCTCCTCCATCGATATCAACTACATTGGCAGATAAAATGCATTGAGGCGAATTTCGATTTATTTGAGTACCATCACCAAGTTGACCAAATTTATTATATCCCCATGTCCATAAGGAGCCGTCATTTTTAATTGCCAATGAATGATGAAACCCCGCAGCTATTTTAACAACGCCATCGGAAATAATACAGCTTGGTTTGTTTCCGTTAATTTCCGTGCCGTCTCCCAATTGTCCGAATTGATTATAGCCCCAGCTCCATAAGGAGCCGTCACTTTTGATGGCCAGGGAATGATGAAATCCTGAAGCGATGGCAATGACGTTATCCGATATAATGCATTCCGGATGGTTGGCATCAATCTCAGTTCCATCTCCTAATTGACCGTATTGATTATCCCCCCAACTCCATAAGGAGCCGTCACTTTTGATGATCAGGGAGTGACCAAATCCAGCTGCAATTTTTTTAACATCACCGGGATAGATCCGCTTAGGCGTCTTTCGGGAAAACTTTGTGTGGTCTCCCAGCTGACCATATTGATTGTTCCCCCATGCCCACAGGGAACCATCTGTTTTGACGGCTATGCCATGGGCGTTTCCTGCCGCTGCCTGAACAACGTCCTTCTCAATAATACAAATAGGGAAAGAACTGTTTTCTAATGTGCCATTCCCTATTTCTCCCTCCTGATTGTATCCCCATCCCCATAAGGAACCATCTGTTCCAAGAGCGTAGGTAAAGTCAGCAATGGATGAAATTTCAGAAATATCACAGGCAATGATACAAACCGGAACGGTTGAATCCCTGTTTGTTCCATCTCCCAGCTGGCCAAAATAATTTCGTCCCCAAGTCCACAGCGAGCCATCTTTATCGATGGCCAGACTATGTTCCGAGCCAGCTGCGACTTTTTTAAAACCTGCTGGTTTTTCTTTAATTATCGAACGTGTTTTCTCTTCTATCAGACTCTCTTCTGATGCAAGTTCTTCCAAACCATTCTCTGTTTTTAGCTTTTCTTCCGATAGCTGTTCTTCTAAAGGGATTTCTCCAAACGTTACTTTTAGCAATCTGTCATCAATTGCATCGTCATGTAAATTAGAAAAATCGGATATGGTTTCAGTAAGACAGTCAGGTTCCTCCAATACCTCTAAAACATCCATATAGGTTTGAACCGTTTCCAGGGCTATTTCTTTAACAAGGCTGTTTTCATAGGTAAAATAGAATATAATCTGCTGAAGTTTTAATTTCCCTTCAGACCGGGTTAGATTTTTCAAATTCAGAAGTTTTTCAGGAATATTTTCTTGCACAGCTAAGGTTAAGATTTTTTTCGTCTTGAGATCTTTTAAAAAATAATCTGCAAGAAGACCTCTCATCCTTTTCTTTTCAAAAAAAATCTCTGTTCCATATTCATTTTTAATAAGCCTCAGTATCGCTCTTGCTTTTGGACTGTCACGCTGGCCAATGTTGATATTGATTTTTGAATAACAAAACGGACAAATTGACCCATCAATTCCTTCCGGAGGATTCCATTCTCCCCCGCATTTACTGCATTTCATAAAACACCTCTACCTTATGACTGCCATTTTCAAATCGTTTATTCATTTAATTATCTTCAATTTCATCTAACTCTACAGAAACCGCTTCATCTATCATTACACCATCAACTGTAGAATCACTTAGTTCTTCTGATAAAACCGCATTTTCCTTTGGAACAAATAAATCCTCAGTTATATTTTTTCCCTTTATATTTAAAATACCGGCGACGGAAACGTCATCCCCACTACCTTTTTCTGATAGCTGAGGCAGAAACTCATGGAGTTCACCTATTGCTGCTTCAAAATCTGACGAGTAAAAAGAAAGTGTTATTTTTTTATAAAAATCGTACAAATTCTCTATGCCAGCAAATGAATCATCAATTCCGTCCGTTCCAACAAAAACAGCCAATGGCAATGATTCACTATAGTAATGGCGAAAGTTTGCATAAGCATCCGTATTGCATATCGAAGTGGTCACATTAAGAACGCATTTATGATCCCATGGTATGGGCTGGATAATTTCACCGTTTTCACAAATGGCACAACATTTTCCATCTCCAATTTGCAGCCCAAAACAAAAGTTCTTACTTAAAACAAAGGCAATAATGGTGGTGCCATATGCGGATTCCAGTTCAAATTTATGTTCAAACATCAGTCGATCAGCACCGGATAACTCAACCAGTTCTTCTTCCGAAAAGGGGTTTTCATCAACATCTTTGTTGACAGCAGTGTTCCAGTTAGAGATAATATTCTTTTTTAACTGCCCTAAAACCTTATCCGGGTCTGCTCTTAACTCTTCCAAAATCTGATTTTCGTAGCTCATAAATACCTTAATCGAGTCAAGCGTTATTGTAGCTGCTAATTGAGATCCTCGATGACTGCGAAAATATTTATTTCCCCCATGCCCGTCACAGACAATCGCCACCGCCATGTCTTTATCATAAAAGCTCAAGGCGCTATCCTGGCATATTTTGCTCTTTTTAACATGACTATAACCAATCACAGACAGATCAAACGCTAGTAATTCATCCAATTAAACTGCCCCCCTTTCACTATTAATCATCGACTACCATTCAATTTCTGCATCGTCATCAAAAATATCCGCATTAAAATCTTGAATTTGTTCAACAAAATCATCCTGCTTACTAGGGGCGGATGATTTTCCGGCAAACCCCACACTGCTGCTCTGGCTACCAATCTTAGATGCTGTAACACTGACAAAAGTTATCATTTTTTTAAGCGCTTCGGGATTTCGCGCAGTTAAGACACTCTCACTATTCCCGGTGAAATCTTTTAATACATCCTGATCGGCATCGTCTCCAATTGCTACTGCTACCTTGATGGCATTTTTATACCAATTATTTTCTTTAAGTTTTGCAAGTCCCTTTTCATAATGATCGGTGGGTTGTCCATCGGACATGAGAAAAATGGCAGGGGCAAAAGATCCGGCAACATCACTCATAAATTCATTGCGGGATAGTTTTTCGTCCAACATTGTAAAAGCGGTGCCTAAATCAGTGACGCCTCCGACATCCAGATAATCCCATTCAAAATTTTCCGCTTCAATAGGGTTTGGATATAACCACTCGGCACCGCTGTTAAACTCTAAAACTGCAAGCTTTATCTGAGCATCGGCATTATTATCAGAAATATCTCTGAGCTCAGGGATTATATCATTAATTGCTTCATTAACCGCTCCGATTTTTGAACCTGCCATGCTTCCTGATGTGTCTACAAGAAAGAATAAAACCATTGTTCTTCTGGCTATCCCCCCACATAATTCATCATAAATTCCCATTTTTACACTCCTTAAAATTTATATTTAGAACGATTCTTTTGTTAATTAAAGTTATTAAATAATCTCGCCTCGGTTTTTTCCAAAATCAATCGTGATTCCCCGAAGAATTTGCACCACGCCGCCTTGCCTGACATCTTTTTGTTTTCCATCCGGGGTTGTTATATACCAGGTGGTATTTGAGCTGTTTCTGAGCCCCCATAGACCGGGGTTCGATCTGCTCTGAATGACTTCACCCATTTCTTCCTTGAAATCGTCACTATCAATACTCGTATGACATTTATACAGTTTGGATTTAGGATAAAGGGCAACCTGATTATTTTTTACTTTCAAAAAAAGCGGTGTTTTAATGATCTTTCCACATCCCATACATTGAATGGCGTCTGCCTTCGAATCCACAAACACATCCGATCCACATCCACAGGTAATGGTTTCATCTCTTAATCGAAGGAATAATTTCTGCCACTGTGTTTCAGTCAATCGGGCATTTTCTTTCTGCAGGCCTTCATCAAAAGATTTCTCAAATGCCTCCTGAATATATTGCGGATATATCGGCCATAATTTAATGGCATTGTTATGGATTCCCCGTACTGGACGATTGGTGTCATTTTCCGGGTCAAAAATAAAAACCGGTTCACTTCCATAGAATTTCTTTTCCAGGCTTTCAGTCATACAGGGGCAGGTTGTTCGGCTGCCTTCCAATGGGTGAGACACAAAGAGTAATAAAAACAACGTGACAGCTAGAGAATATCGATCCGTATGAACACTCGGGTGTTTTTCTCCCAAAACAACCTCCGGCGCCATATATCGACATTTTCCAGCTATTCCTAAATTATCGCCATACTGGGCAACGTTATCATTATCACAAATTAAAACCTCTCCACTTTCTGGATTGATAAAAAAATTTCCATCATTAATATCCTGATAACTATAGCCACAGCGGTGTAACTCCCTAAACCCGTTAACAATATTTAATGCCGCATTGACAACAGCTGATACACTTAAAAACCTGACTTTTGCCGTTAAAAATCTCGAGAAATCTTCATATTCAACCGGTCTGAGGTCCATGAGATACCCAAAACTATCATCTTTATTTTTAGTGATCATCTGCGGCCATAAAAAAGCCTCGGTGGGTGGCCCTTGTTTGATATTATTGACAATATTTTCTTTGAACTGCTGAGCATTTTTCAATTTATTTGGATAATACCATTTGAGTGCATAGGGCTTTTTCTTATAATTAACAAGATACACAATCCCCTGTCCGCCATCACCAAGCTTTTTTACCACCTCAACGCTATCACCGGATTCTAACCTTATTTTTGTTCCTTTTTCAAAAGTACTCATCATTCCTCCTGTCACTTGTTTCCATAAGATGACTGTTTAGTTTTAAAATCAATTATTTATTTGATTGTACACCTTAAAATTTAACTCTAACAATGATCTGCAATTTTATTCGATTAAAGTTTATTGTAACCGATCAAACTTCGCTATTGCTTAATTTAGAAAAAGTCATTTCTTTATAACATCAGTTTTTCTCAAATGAATTTACTTCTCCTAAGCATTACTTCAATTTTTATCCTAGTCATCCGCATCAAAAAAGCACCCGATTAATGGGTGCTTTTTGAATGCTTTTATGCAATTTAAAACTTTTTGTAACTTTTTGTGCCAGCAAGAACATCCATTACTGCTTCAAGTGAAGCTCCAATGGATGCTTGAACAGCGCCAAAAATCGTTCCTTCCACAATGGGTGCGTCCACAATTTTTACATTGCTGTCATCTGAAAGCATTTCAATGGCCATTTCCGAGCTCATCACAGCACTGCCAAGATCAACAAGAACCACCACCCCATCCCCTGTTTGAACGGCTTCAATGCCTGCTAGAATTCTGGATACATCCGTTCCAATGCTGCCATCTTCCATGCCGCCGGCCGCCGAAATCTTGACATCTGCCGCCATTTGCTTAGCAAGTTCTACCGTTCCTTCAGCAATTTTCTGACTGTGGGAAACCACTACAAATCCTACCATTATCTATTTACCTGCCTTTTGAGCAACTTCATTTGCCGCCTGAAACGCATAAGCCATAGAGGTTGCCCCGGGGTCTTGATGTCCAATACTTCTTTCGCCTAAGTAACTTGCTCTTCCTTTTGTTGCTATAATAGTCTTTGTATATTCCACACCGTTCCAAGCCGCTTTTTCAGCTTCAACCAGTGCTTCTGCCATTGTTTTTCCTTCTTTGATACTGGCTTTGATCGCATCAATCGCAGGGATCAAGCTGTCTAAGATTGTTTTTTCACCTCTGACAGCTTTTCCTCTAAATTGGATACCGCCAACAGCTTCGTCAAATGCCAGGATAACGTCCTCATTTGACAATTCTTCTTTTCCTTTAGTGGACATGCCGGCTTTCATGAAAGCGGTCCCGTAAAGAGGGCCAGAAGCGCCTCCGACGGTTGATACCAGAGTCATCCCCACTGTTTTTAGAATCTCATCGATGTCTTTGTTTTCAACTGCTGGTAATTTCTCCATTACCGCCTTAAAACCACGGCTCATATTAATTCCATGATCACCGTCTCCGATTGCCTGATCTAAATCGGTTAGTTCTTGTCGATGTTCTGCCATTTTATCTGCATAAATCCGGATAAAATCCAGTACTTCTGCCTTTGTTGCCATTTATATTCCTCGTTTCTTCTCTACTATTCTTATTTTTCTAAACCTTTTACTCCATTTTAAAGCCAATGGTATCTGCTTTTGCCATAAGCAAGTCTTTTAATTCACCATCAAGTTTTAACAAAGTAATGGATGCCCCGGCCATATCAATAGAAGTCATATAATCCCCTACAAAAGTTTTGAATATCTTGATCCCTTTGTCAGCTAGAATTTGATGAACCCGACGATTAAGAATATACAGTTCCATTGGTGGGGTTGCTCCAGATCCGTTGATCATAACAGCCACTTCATCCCCAGATTGAGGCTTCATATCTTTTAGGATTCTTTCCATTAAATAGTCGACAATGACATCCGCTGTCTGAATCGGTTTCCTCTCTGTTCCTGGTTCACCATGAATCCCGATACCCAGTTCCATTTCATCTTCAGATAATTCAAATCCCGGTTTTCCGGCGGCTGGAACCGTACATGGTTTAAGTGCCACGCCCATGGTTCTCACATTCGCAATAACTTTTTCTGCTGTCGCTTTTACTTCTTCAAGGCTGGCACCAGCTTCAGCTTTTGCTCCTGCAATTTTATGAACAAAAACGGTTCCTGCAACACCACGTCGACCGGTTGTATAAAGACTATCTTCAACAGCAACATCATCATTCGTAACAACATTAGCTACTTTAATTCCTTCTGCTTCAGCAAGTTCAGCAGCCATTTCGAAATTCATGATATCACCGGTATAATTCTTAATAACTAATAACACACCTTTACCTGCATCAACCGCTTTAATCGCTTCAAATACTTGATCTGGTGTTGGAGAAGTAAATATGGAACCTGCTACAGCAGCGTCTAACATGCCTTTTCCAACATATCCGCCATGAGCTGGTTCGTGTCCGCTTCCGCCGCCACTCACTAATGCAACTTTTCCAACTTTCTTGTTTGCACGAACAAGAACGTCAAAACCCTCAAGACGGTTCACATATTCAGGATGAGCTAGAACAATACCTTCCAGCATTTCATTTTCAACGTTTTCAACATCATTAATAAACTTTTTCATAAGACTTCCTCCTATAAATATTATTAGTATACTAAACTATACTATAACATGTTTTACCCTTTTTCAAAGATAAAAAAAGCAATATTGACTGTTATTTTTTGCTCAAGTATTATTAGTTCAAGTATTAATCCACATTAAATGGTTCTATGAAATGGCTTCCTTCATAGATTTCACATAATTTGATAAAATATCGCTGGCATTATTCCCGTGTTCGGCGATTATTTTCACAATAGCACTTCCAACGATGACACCATCAGATGTTTTTGATATATCTTTTGCCTGTTTCGGCGTGGAAATTCCAAATCCAACAGCAACCGGCGTATCAGAGACCTGACGGATATCGTCAATCATGGCATTCAAGTCTGTTTTGATTTCGCTTCTCACTCCGGTAACTCCCATTGAAGAAACGAGATAAATAAATCCGGTGGCTTCCTTTGCAAGTTTCTGAATCCGGTCTTTTGAGGTTGGCGCAATCAAGGTAATCACATCTACTTCATAGGTTTTAGCAATGTCTAAAACCTCTCCTTTTTCTTCAAAAGGCAGATCGGGAATAATGACCCCGTTAATTCCTGATTCCTGACAGGCTTTTAAAAAGCGATCAATCCCGTAAACAAAAATGGGATTGATATAGGTTAAGAAGACCAGCGGGATCGCTGTTTTCTGTCGCACCCGTTTTACCATCATAAAGATTTTATCGGTTGTGGTGCCTACGCTCAGTGCCCGTTCATTGGCTTCTTGAATAACCGATCCTTCCGCAATGGGATCAGAGAATGGAATTCCAATCTCCACGAGATCTGCCCCAGCTTTTACCATTGCTATAATAAATTCTTCGGTTTTCTCCAAAGACGGATCTCCCGCGGTGAGAAAGGCAATAAAGGCTTTATTGTCTTTAAAGATTTTCGATATTATATTTTTATTTTTATTCGCTTGTAAATTACTCATAGATATTTTCCCCCTTATATCGTGCAATGGCTGCCACATCTTTATCTCCCCGGCCGGAGACATTGACGATAATAATTTCATCCTTTTTCATTTTTGGCGCCAATACCATGGCATAAGCAATGGCATGAGCCGATTCAATGGCCGGGATAATTCCTTCGGTTTTTGAAAGATATTCAAAAGCATTTACCGCTTCATCATCTGTGATAGCGACATACTCGGCCCGTTTTGTATCATGAAGGTTGGCATGTTCAGGACCAATACCAGGATAATCCAAGCCGGCGGAGATGGAATACACCGGCGCGATTTGGCCGAACTCATCCTGACAGAAATAGGACTTCATGCCATGGAATATTCCCAGACTGCCCTTGGCAATCGTCGCTGCGGTAAGAGCGGTATCAACGCCTTTGCCGGCAGCTTCACAGCCAATCAGTTTAACCTCTTTATCCGGTATAAAATTATAAAAAGCACCCATGGCATTACTGCCGCCACCAACACAGGCAATCACGGCACTGGGCAGTTTTCCCTCTTTTTCAAGAATCTGCTGCCGGGCTTCTTTACTAATCACACTTTGAAAATCCCGAACCATTTCAGGAAAGGGGTGAGGCCCCATCACAGAACCGAGAACATAATGGGTATCTTCCACCCGTTTCGTCCACTCCCGCATGGTTTCGTTAACCGCATCCTTTAGTGTCATGGTTCCCGACGTCACCACATGTACCCTGGCGCCCAGCAATTCCATTCTAAAAACATTAAGTGCCTGCCGGTCGGTATCTTCTTTTCCCATAAAGATCTCACATTCAAAGCCCATCAGCGCGGCAGCAGTAGCCGTCGCCACGCCATGCTGTCCTGCTCCTGTTTCAGCAATGAGACGTGTTTTTCCCATTTTCTTAGCCAACAAAGCCTGGCCTAATACATTATTGATTTTATGAGATCCGGTATGGTTTAAATCTTCTCTTTTTAAATAGATTTTTGCTCCGCCTAAATCTTCCGTCATTTTTTTTGCATAATACAACCGGGATGGTCGTCCGGCATATTCATTCAACAACTCTGTAAGTTCATCTTGAAAATCTTGATCATTTTTATAGTGTTCATAGGCTGCTTCCAGTTCGATGATTGCATTCATCAGGGTCTCGGGAATGTACTGTCCCCCGTGAACCCCGTATTTTCCTTTGCTCATTGATTCATTCTCCTTATTATTTCTATAATCTTTATGATTTTGTCACGATCTTTTTTTCCGTCCGTTTCAACCCCACTGCTGATATCCACGCCATAGGGGTTCACTTGATTAATCGCTTCTTTAACGTTATCGATATTAAGACCTCCCGCTAAAAAGAAGTCCTCTTTAATATCGGCAATCAATCCCCAGTTGAAACATTCTCCTGATCCGCCATACTGATTGGCATCATAGGTATCAAATAAACGAAAGTCTCCACTGGTTTCTATAATATCCATTCTGCCTCCAATTCGCATGGCTTTGATGATTGGAAGGGATACCGCCTGTTTTAAAGTAATAATGATCTCATCATCCTCATCGCCATGAAGCTGAATCACATCAATCACCCCATTATTGGACAATTCTATTATCTCTTTAACTGGTTGGTTTACAAAGACACCCACCGCTTTGATATTCGGGTTCAGAGCAGCTTTCAAAACTTTAGCTTTTTCTCCATCCACCTGCCGCCGACTTTTTGCGAAAACAAATCCAATATAATCCGGCATGGCTTCATTGACTGCATCAATGTCTTCCAGTTGGGATAGTCCGCAAATCTTTATTTTAGTCATCTCATACCTTCCTATAATTTATTTAGAACCATTACAAGCCTTTGAGTTTATTTAGCTCTTTTTTCTTATCCCCACTTCTCATCAGGCTTTCGCCAATTAATACCGCATTCGTTCCATTTTCTTTTAGTTTTATGATATCTGCTGCTGTCTTTATCCCACTTTCAGAAATAAAAAGGATTTCCGGTGGCACCAGTTTGCGCAGCCGAATGCTGTTGTTGAGATCCACTTCAAAATTTTTCAAATTTCGGTTATTCACCCCGATAATTCGCCCACCTGCGTTTAATGCTCTGTGTATTTCCTCTTCATCATGAGCTTCCACCAAAACCGATAATCCCAAGGCATCAGCAATTTGAAGATAACGTTTCACCTGGTCATCCGTCAGTATGGAACAAATCAGTAAAATCGCGTCGGAACCAATGAGACTGGCTTCATAAATCTGAATTTCATCAATGATAAAATCTTTTCTCAACAATGGGATACTCACGTTTTTCTTGATTTCTGTCAGATAGTCGTTGGATCCCTGAAAAAATTCCGGCTCGGTTAAAACCGAAAGTGCATTGGCACCGGCGGCTTCATATTCTCTGGCAATGCTCACATAGGGAAAATCCTCTGCAATCACCCCTTTTGATGGAGACGCTTTTTTTACTTCACAAATAAAAGCGATCCCGTCAGCAGACAAGGCTTTTTCAAAAGCAAAGGGCTGATCCGGCATTTTCACTTGTTCTTTTAGTGTTTGTCGGGACGTTGTTTTTTTTAATGCCGCCACCCGTTTTTCGGTGGATTTAACAATGCGGTCCAGTATCATGCAACAACCTCAACTGCAACTTCGTTGGTTCGTTTAATAAAGGCATCCAATTTTTCTTTAGCCTTGCCGGAATCAATAAGTTCTTCCGCTAATTTAACACAATCCTGAAGGCTCCTGTTGTCTTGAGACAGATAGAGACAAAATGCCGAATTTAAGACCACGACATCCCGTTGAGGACCTTTTTTTCCATTTAGGATATTCCTGGCTATGACGGCATTTTCGTTTTGATCCCCGCCAATCAGTTCGGATAGCTCACATCGTTTCAATCCGAACTGTTCCGGGGTAACAACGAAAGTATTTATCTTTCCTTCGGATATTTCACAAATGGTGGTGGCCTCCGACAAGGTGATTTCATCCAATCCGTCGTGTCCGTGAACTACCATACCGTGCTTCACATGAAGGTTATTAAGGACGTTGGCTAAGGGTTCCACCAGATTTTCATCATAAACACCAAGCAGCTGCAGGTTGGCTCCGGCCGGATTGGCCAGTGGTCCTAAAATATTAAAGATCGTCCGTATTCCCAGTTCTTTTCTCACTGGCGCTGCATACTTCATGGATGTGTGGTAGGTGGGTGCGAACATGAAACAGATTCCCAACTCATTCAGAATCTTTTCACTTTTTTCCGCCGACAAGGCAATGTTTACACCCAGCGCTTCCAATACATCGGCACTTCCGCATTTGCTGGAAACACTGCGATTTCCATGTTTCGCAACCGGTACTCCCCCAGCGGCGATAACAAAGGATGAAATCGTGGAAATGTTGAAAGTCCCAACCTCGTCGCCTCCGGTTCCCACGATATCCAGAACATCGGTTTTTGGGTGGATTTTTTTGCATTTATCCTGCATAACCATGGCACAGCCGGTGATTTCATCAATGGTTTCGCCTTTTTGGCGTAAAGCCGTTAGAAAGGATCCCATCTGAGCATTGGTCGCCTCTCCACTCATAATCTGATTCATAACTGCTTTTGTTTGCTCCAGGGATAAATCATTCCCATTAACAACATCATAAATTGCTGATTTAATCATTATCTTCGCTCCCTATCTTTAAAAAATTTTCAATCATTTTATTTCCGTTTTCCGTTAAAATCGATTCCGGGTGGAACTGAATCCCGTACACCTCATAATCCCGGTGCTTCACTGCCATGACTTCCCCTTCATCATCTTCTGCAATAATCAGCAACTCATCCGGAAGGGTGTTTCGCTCCGCCCCCAGGGAATGATACCGTCCTGCTGCGATAGTCGCTGTCAATCCCTTAAAAACGGCGTTTTCATTGTCAATATGAACCCTGCTTTGCTTTCCATGCATCAATGTTTTGGCATAGGTAATTTCTCCTCCAAACACTTCACAAATGGCCTGATGCCCGAGGCATACCCCGAGGATCGGCGTTTTATCTTTAAAATAATCAATCACACTCTCACAGATACCGGCATCCTTTGGCCTTCCCGGTCCAGGCGAAATAATAATATGTTCCGGCTTTAATTCAGCGATTTCTTCCAAACTGAGTTCGTCATTTTTAATCACTCGGATATCCGGATTGATGACCCCCACATATTGATAAAGGTTATAGGAAAAGCTGTCGTAATTGTCGATAAGTAATATCATCATTCAACCTCCTGGGCCCGTTCAAGCGCTTCAAACATCGCTCTCGCTTTATTGTGTGACTCATTAAATTCTTTCTCCGGAATGCTGTCAGCAACAATGCCGGCACCGGCTGAAACGTAGACTTTATTATTTTTCTTCACCGCCATCCGAATGGCAATGCACATATCCATGTTTCCGGAAAAATCGATATACCCAACGGCGCCACCATACACGCCGCGTTTTTCGCCTTCCAGTTCATTGATGATTTCCATGGCTCTTTTTTTGGGAGCCCCTGACAGGGTTCCCGCTGGCAGCACCGCTGACAACGCATCAAGCTGATCCAGGTGCTCTTTTAAAATTCCCGTCACGGTCGAGGCAATATGGGTAATGTGTGAATATTTCACCACCTGTTTGTATTCCTCAACAACAACCGTTCCAAATTCACTAACCTTTCCCAAGTCGTTTCGTCCCAGATCCACGAGCATGTTGTGTTCACTCAATTCCTTTTCATCCTTAAGAAGTTCCGCAATAAAAACTTCATCTTCGTTTGGTGTCGCGCCCCTTGGGCAGGAACCGGCAATCGGAAAGGTGGAGAGCCTTGAGTTTTTCAGTGATACCAGCGTCTCCGGCGAAGCTCCGGCAATTTGGATTTCGTCAAAGTCGATGTAAAACATATAAGGTGAGGGATTGATGGTTCGCAGCACCCGATAGGTTGACAGCAAATCTCCTTCAAACGCTGCTTCCATCCGGTTGGAAATCACCGCTTGAAAGATATCTCCCTGGTAAATATGTTCCTTCGTCTTTTCCACCATATTGCAGTAAGTGTCTTTGGAGAAAAGATAAGAAAAATCGGATGTCACTCTTCCTGAGAATTTCTCCGTACTGCTGCAATTCTTGATCAGGGATTCTATTTCCATGAGTTTGACGACCCCATCGATATAATTTTTTTCAAAATTATCAGTTTTAATATTAACGATGATCACCATCTTTTGCCGCAAGTGATCATAGGCAATGACTTTATCAAAAAGCATCAGTTTTAGATCATCAAAACCTTCAGCATTGTTATTTTCAAGCGTCAAATTTCTTTCGGTATACTTGACAAAGTCATATGAGACATAACCCACAAAACCGCCGGTGAAATCCGGTAAGAAATCCAGCTTCGGACTTTTCCATTCCGCAATGATTTTTCTAAGCACTTCCAAAGGATTATCTCTAACTCCGTCTTTAACCCTGCCGTTTTTTATTGTTACTTCCCCGTTTAAGCAGGTAACAGATAAGGTGGGATCAAATCCTAAAAATGAATAACGCCCCCATTTTTCACCCCCTTCAACACTCTCCAGCAAATAGCATTTCTTACTGGTCGATTTTAAGCATTTAAGCACCTCAATGGGTGTTTTAATATCCGAAAACAATTCCAAACTGATGGGGATACTCTGGTAGGTTTCACAGTATTTTCTGGCGTCTTCCATGGATGGTTTAATCATATCTTTATCCTTTCTTTTAAATGAAAATTGGTAATAAAAAAGCGCTCGTCCTTGATTAAATAAAATTAATCAAGGACGAGCGCAAAAATTCAGCCCGCGATACCACCTTCATTTACAGAGAAAATCCCTGTACACTCTGCAGAATACTAACATATTCCTCGCAACTTACGTATGCGTCACGTCGTAGAATACTCAGAAAACAAAAAATTCAGTTTCCTTTGACTACGCCCTCAGTGGTCCATTTGATGGTCTGCGTTGTGCGAGGCTCTCAGCCTTCCCCGCTCTCTGTAACTGCACGATACACCGTTATCTCCACGTCAATGGTTTGAAGATTTATTAAATTAGTTAAAGCTTAATTGATTTCCCTTCTTTTGTCAATTGCTTTTTCTTTGATAAAGCAATCATTAAGTTATTTTAACAAAAAACGCATAATACTATTAAATTTAACATGATCAAAACATTTTAATTCTTTTTTTAGGTTAAAATCTAGTTGAAACTAAAAAACATAAAATAAATTTTATGGAGGTTTTTATGCAAAAAACATATGTGCTGGATACCAATGTTTTGATTCAATCACCTAATGCATTGTTATCATTTGAAGATAACAAAATTGTCCTTCCCATCGCCGTGCTGGAAGATTTGGACAAACTTAAAAACGATGATGGCGAACGTGGTTCCAACGCAAGACAGTCTATTCGATTTTTAGAACAATTAAGAAAACTTGGTAATCTTTTTGAGGGCGTCGAACTTAAAACCGGTGGCACGCTTAAAATCGAAGCAAATTTTGCTTCAGTGGAGCTTCCCTATAGCTTTCAAGGCAATTCGATTGACAATCGAATTTTAAAGGTATGCAAAGGTCTTATCGATCAAGGTGAGCCAGTCACACTTGTTACCAAAGACATTGTCGTTCGATTAAAATCTCAAATGCTTAATATTCCTACTGAAGATTTTTTTGCCGAACAATCACCCCTCTTTGAGGAACAATATACCGGACGCATGAACGTGTTTGCATCCGATGATGACATGGAAGATTTTAAGAAAAAAGGAATTCTTCCAGAAAACATCTATATTTTAAATGATCAGAATACTAAATCTTACATTACCCCCGAATATAATCAGTTTTTTATTATTCAATCTGATACCAAAGATAGAAAAACATTACTCGGACGATTCAACGGGAAAAAGATTGTCTCACTAAAAAGTTTAGATATCGAACCTTTTGGAGTAAAGCCTAAAAATGTCGGACAACGATTTTTGCAGGAAGCTTTAATGCAAGATGCTGATACTGCGCCTTTAGTGATCATAAAAGGTCCTGCCGGAACGGCTAAAACTTTTTATTCCCTTGCCGCAGGGTTACATCAAACACTGGAAACAGATTTAAAAGGATATCGAAAAATTTTAATCACGCGGCCCAATGTCCAATTTGATGAAGAAATTGGTTTTTTACCTGGAAATGAGCAGGAAAAAATAGCCCCTTTATTACGCCCAATCATTGATAATCTGGAAGTTTTAATGGATCGTAATGATAAATCCCGATATCAAAATGAAGTTGAAACCCATCACAAAATAGATGAGCTTTTTGAGCGTGGTATTATCACCGCGGAAGCAATGAATTTTATCCGAGGTCGATCCATCACACATACTTTTTTAATAATCGACGAAGCTCAAAATCTGACTCCAAAACAAGTAAAAGGTATTATCACACGGGTTGGAAAGGGTACGAAAGTCGTTCTACTTGGAGATCCAATGCAAATCGACCATCCTTTGTTAGATGAAAAAACAAACGGATTAAGCTATGCGTCAGAAAAAATGAAGGGAAGTCCTCTTTGTTTCCAACTGACTATGTTCACTGATGAATGTTTGCGTTCACCACTCGCTTTTGATGCCGCCCAAAGAATGTAGAAAATAGCTGTTAGCAGTAGCAAATAAGTAGCCAATAGTAAATCAACATCACTCATAAAGGAAAATACTTTCCTAACTATTCCATGATTCTTCCTTATTCTATTCACTGACCACCACTTTAAGTGGTGGTTTAATTTTTTTACCTTTTATGTTATCAAAACGAAAAACAGGTTTTCTAAATGCCAGAAACAAGTTTTTTGTATAAGAAAAGCCAATTGCTTACGCAATCGGCTTTTTATTCATTGTCATGGTGCGAGGAAAGGGACTTGAACCCTCACTGCAATATTTTGCAACAGGCCCCTCAAGCCTGCGTGTCTGCCATTCCACCATCCTCGCATAAAAGGCAGAATTTTTACCCTGTCTTTTATTATAAAGGAATGAATGAAAAAGATCAATACAAATTTTATTTTTTATTCCGGTTGTTGATAAACCATCATCCCGATCAATTTTTAATCGATTGTATGCGTTACCCAGGGCTTACACCTGTTGAAATATACCCTGATTGCAATATGCAAGTCGTCGAGACTGCCATTATTTTCGATAATGATATCTGCCCGCTTTATCTTTTCATCATCTGTCATTTGCATGGCGATCTTTTTTATCGCCAACTCCCGAGAAATTCCATCTCTTTCCATGATACGGTTAATTCGAAGCTCTTCATCTGCCACCACCAGCATAGTTTCATCAACATCGGCCTCAAGGTTTGTTTCAAAGAGGAGGGGACAATCATAAAAAATAAGGCTTACTCCGTTATTCTCATAGAAATTGATTAGTTCATCATATAATCTTTTGACTTCCGGATGGACAATCGCATTAAGCTTTTTTCTCGACTCCTCATCCTCAGCAATAATTTCTCCTAAAAGACTTCGATTCAGTTCACCCTTTTCGTTTAAAAAGTTTTCACCGAAGATCTCGACAATTTTTTGAAGCCCTTGGCTTCCCGGCTCAACCGCCTGTCTTGCCAACTGATCCGCATCGATAACCGGATAACTGAAGTATTTCTGCAATAAATTTATCACCGCCGATTTCCCGGATGCAATTCCTCCGGTAACACCAATTATTTTCATATCAACTCCCTATTTTAATTCATACCAGGATGCCCCGCTGTTGACGTCCACAGTTATGGGAACACTCAGTTCAGCGGCCCCTTCCATTTCTTCTTTAATGAGGCGTTCCACCTGTTTTTGTTCGTTTTTCGGCGTATCAATGATCAATTCATCATGGACTTGAAGGATCAGCTCAGCTTCCAGATTTTCATCATTTAAGCGATTATATACCCTAATCATGGCAAGCTTGATGATATCCGCTGCGCTCCCCTGAATAGGCGTGTTTAAGGCCATCCGTTCGCCAGCCTGGACAAGGATGCCATTTCTGGAATTCATTTCCGGGATATATCGCCTTCTTCCCCAAATGGATGTCACATAGCCATCCTCTTTTGCCTGTCGTTTGACATTTTCCATATAATCCTGCACTTTTGGATAACGGGCAAAATATCGATCAATATAATTTTGCGCTTCATTTCTTGAAATGCCCAACTCTTTTCCGAGACTGAAAGCCTGCTTTCCATAAATCAAACCAAAGTTAATTGCCTTTGCTTGTCCACGCTGAGTACGAGAGACCTGTTCGAGGGGAACCCCAAAAATTTCAGAGGCGGTGCGGGTATGAATATCCTGTTCTTTATTAAATGCATCAATAAGATTTTCATCGCCTGACAGATGCGCCAGTACTCTAAGCTCAATTTGCGAATAATCGGCATCCACTAAAATATGATCGGTATCAGACGGAACAAAAACCCGTCTGATTTCCCTTCCCATTTCTGTCTTTATCGGAATGTTCTGAAGGTTGGGAGCGGAACTGCTTAACCGTCCGGTTGCTGCCACCGTTTGATTAAAAGTTGAATAGATTTTATTGGTTTTAGGCTCAACGAAAGTCATTAAGCCACGACCATAGGTAGAATCCAGTTTGGACAGGGTTCGATACTCGATGATTTTTTCAATAATGGGATGAAAATAGATAAGCTGCTCTAATACATCAATATTGGTAGAATAACCCGTTTTTGTTTTCTTCACCACCGGTAGTTTTAATTTTTCAAACAGAACTTCTCCTAATTGTTTGGGAGAATTAATATTAAATTCATCGGTTTCAGCCAGCTCATAAATTTCTCGGGTCAAGCCTTCCAGTTTGTCTTCAAAATCTTTGGAAAGTACTTTTAACTGGGAAACATCAATTTTAAAACCAAGCTCTTCCATGGATGCCATAACTTCCAACAGCGGCATTTCGATGGTCTTGAATAGGATCATCATTTCCGTTTCATCAAGTTCTTTTTCCAAAACATTTTTAAGCGCTTTCACGGTTTCACAATTTTTCACAAAATAGTCTGCCAAAAGCTGTTCCTCAACATCACCTGCTTTAAGCAGTTTTTTTCCTTTTCCAAACAGCTCTTCATCATCCAGAATATTGCGATCCAAATATTTATAGGCCGCTGTTTTTAAATCGTATCGCTGATCTCCCGGACTCAGCAGATAAGTAGCAATGTAGGTATCAAAAGCTTCATTTACCTCAATAATCCCAGCCTGGTGGAAAATATGGATCAAATTTTTAAGATCCTGACTGATGATTCCCAGGGTATTGATATTTTTCAAGTTCCGAAGGTGTTCAAAGAACTTAAATTCTTCCACAATTTGAGGATTTAAATAAAAGTACTGTTTTTCAATTCCCAACGCCAAATAAACCTGACGCTCTTCCTGACGATAATAAATTGTCACTTCCGAAGCTTTTGATAAGGCTTCAAATAGATCCTCCATTTCCTGACCAGTTTTTATCCACTTAAAATCAATCGCCTTTTCAATGAGTTGAACTTCTTCAGTGGCATCTATTTTAGAAAGAATGTTTTTAAACTCCAGCTCTTTGAGCATCTCAATACTGTCTGGATTAAAAATATTGTGAAAAGAAAGATCGTCAAAATCACCTTCCCATGGGACGTCCAGTTTAATAGTTCCCAACATTCGACTCTTAAAAGCAGCTTCTTTCCCAGCGATTAATTTTTCTTTTTGTTTGCCTTTCTCTTCATCTATATGCTCATAAAGGTTTTCCAATGATTCATATTTTTGCACCAGTTTAATACCTGTTTTTTCTCCGATCCCCGCAATTCCAGGAATATTATCGGATTTATCCCCCATCAGCGCTTTTAGCTCAATGAGATTTTTGGGAATAAGTCCGTATTGTTCCTGTATCCAAGCTTCGTCGACTTCTTCCAATTGCGAAATTCCCTTGATTGTATATAAAACTTTAATGTTTGGACTAACCAATTGGAAGGCATCCCGATCTCCGGTGATGATTTCAGTTTCAAAACCTTTTTCGGAGCCCAGCATAGCCAGGGTTCCGATAATATCATCGGCCTCAAAGCCCTCCATTTCCAGAATGGAAATATCCATTTTTTCTAAAAGTTCCTTCAGAATGGTAAACTGCTCTTCTAACAGTTCAGGCATTTTATGACGCCCGCCCTTATAGTCATCATACGCTAAATGCCTGAAGGTCGGTGCTTTCAAATCGAAGGCAATTCCCAGATAATCCGGTTGGTATTCCTCCTGTATTTTAACTAATATGTTAACAAAGCCATAAATGGCATTTGTTGGGACGCCCTTTGAATTTGACATTTCGCGAATGGCATAGAATGTTCGATAAATCAGACTGTTTCCGTCAATGAGTATGCTTTTCATATAAATTCCTTTCCATTTTTCTATTCCGTTATTAATATTATACCAAAAGACTGGTTCATTGAACACCTTCATAAAATTTATATGTAAAAAGACCCATGAACGATTATGATTCAATCATTCATGGATCTTTTGTAATATGCATATTAAAATTTGATTATTTTTTCAAGTATTCGTCAATTGCCCGGGCAGCCTTCTTTCCAGCGCCCATAGCCAGGATGACGGTGGCCGCGCCGGTAACCGCATCGCCGCCGGCAAATACCCCATCCAAAGATGTTTTTCCGGTTTCTTCTGCTGCAATCAAGCAACCTTTTTTGTTTGATTCAAGTCCCTTGGTTGTCGACGAAATTAATGGATTGGGTGACGTTCCCAGTGACATGATCACCGTATCAACATCGATTACGAACTCACTGCCCGGAATTTCAACCGGCCGCCGCCTTCCCGAAGCATCCGGTTCGCCAAGCTCCATCCGAATACAGCGGATCCCCTTAACCCAGCCTTTTTCATCGGCAAGAATTTCAACCGGATTACATAACAGGTCAAAAATAATTCCTTCTTCAATCGCATGATGAACTTCTTCAGCTCGGGCCGGCAGCTCTGCCTGGGATCGTCTGTAAACAATGTGAACTTCTGCACCGAGTCTCAATGCGGTTCGGGCGGCATCCATGGCAACATTTCCGCCACCGACAACGGCAACTTTTTTCCCAGCTCTGATTGGGGTATCATAACCTTCCTTAAAGGCCTTCATCAAATTATTTCGGGTCAGGAATTCATTAGCTGAGAAAACACCATTGCTGTTTTCTCCCGGGATGTTCATAAACATTGGGAGTCCGGCGCCTGAGCCGATAAATACGGCCTCAAAACCCTCCTGATGCATCAGTTCATCGAGGGTAACCGTTCGTCCGATTATGACGTTCGTTTCTATTTTAACCCCCAGTGCTTTAACATTATCCACTTCATGCTGGACAACGGTATCCTTGGGGAGTCTGAACTCCGGTATTCCGTAGACAAGCACCCCTCCCGCTTTATGAAGGGCTTCAAAAATGGTGACATCATAACCAAGTTTGGCCAGGTCACCGGCACAGGATAATCCCGAAGGTCCGGCTCCGATGACCGCCACTTTTCGGCCATTCTTTGGCAGTGTCTGACTTAAGTCGATATTATTTTCTCTTGACCAGTCAGCGACAAACCGTTCCAGCTTCCCAATCGCCACCGCATCGCCTTTTTTGCCGAGGACGCAGAGTTCCTCACACTGGCTTTCCTGAGGACAAACCCTTCCGCAAACGGCTGGAAGGGAGCTTGATTCTGCAATCACTCTAGCCGCTTTCTCAAACTCACGATTTTTGACATGCTCAACAAATTCAGGAATATTGATCGACACCGGACATTGGGTGATACACAACGGTTTTTTGCAGTGAAGACAGCGCTCCGCTTCTTCAACAGCTTCAGACTCTGAATATCCGAGGCAGACCTCGTCAAAATTTGATCGTCTTATTTCTGGAGCCTGTTCTTTAACGGGGACTCTTTTCTTTGTTTCCATTGTTTATTCCCCCAACCCTAAATTACATACATGTCCTTCTGCTTTTTTCTGTCTCTCAATCTCGGCTCTTCCTTCTTCGGTCTGATACTGTGTTGACCGTCTCATTGCTTCATTGAAGTCAACCAGATGTCCATCAAATTCCGGTCCATCAACGCATGCAAATTTGGTCACGCCGCCAACAGTCAGTCGACAACCGCCGCACATGCCGGTACCATCAACCATAACTGGATTCATACTGACAATGGTTTTGATTCCATAATTTTTTGTAAGCTGGGCGATAAACTTCATCATAATCATGGGTCCGATGGCGACAACAAGATCGTATTTTTTACCTTCTTTTTCAATCAAGTCTTTTAATAAATCTGTTACAAAGCCCTTATATCCATATGAACCATCATCGGTGGCGACGTAAAGATTTCCTGTAACACGTTTCATTTCTTTTTCCAGCAGTAGATAATCTTTTGATTTACAGCCAACGATGGCATCCGCATCAATTCCATGTTCATGAAGCCATTTAACCTGTGGATAGACTGGTGCCGCACCAACGCCACCGGCTACAAACATAATGTTTTTCTTTTTCAATGCTTCAAGATCTTCTTCAACGAGTTCAGAAGGCTGACCAAGGGGCCCGACAAAGTCACTAAAGTTGTCGCCCGCTTCCATTAAGGCCATTTTTTTTGTTGAACATCCCACCGTCTGAAATACGATGGTTACCGTCCCGGCTGTTTTGTCATAATCGCAGATAGTCAGCGGGATTCTTTCACCCTTTTCATCCATTTTAACAATCACAAATTGTCCCGGATTTGCGGCTTTCGCTACTCGCGGTGCGGCTACATCCATCAGATAAATATTAGGTGCCAATAACCTTTTTGCTATAATTTTATACATCATTGAACCTCCTTGTTTTTACTAGAATGTTCTATTAGAACTGATTATATAATAAAAGTAATTCTCTTACTACAAGTATTAACCGCTAAAAAGATTTTCAGCGGTTAATACTTGTTCGATTTAATTTTATATTCCTAAAAGGATAATACTTTAGCTCCACGTTGTAAGCCAGTATCTCCTGACCGAATGAATTCCAGGATGCCATAGGGTTCAACCATATTGAAAAATGCATCGATCTTATCTCTAGTTCCGGTGATTTCTACAATCAGACTTTCTCTGGCTACGTCCACGATATTTGCCCGGAACATATTTGAAATTTCAACGATTTGGTTTCTGTTGGTATCATCAGCTTTTACTTTTATAAATACAAGTTCGCGGGTAATTGATTCTTCCGGTTTTAGTTCAATTACGGTAATCACATCAATGAGCTTGTTTAGTTGTTTTTTTATCTGCGTTAATATCTGTTCATCCCCGGTAACCGTAATGGTAATACGGGAAAATCTTGCATTCTCGGTTGTTCCAACGGTAAGACTGTCTATATTATAGCCGCGTCTTGCAAAAAGTCCTGAAATACGACTAAGAACTCCAAAATTATTTTCTACCAGTAACGACAAACAAGTTTTTTTCTCCATATCATTCTCCTTATATTCTAATGAAATCAGGATGCACCTGACATTGAATTAAGACCGGGCCCTGGTGCTTAATCGCTTCCGGCAAAACCTTGTTAAAGTCTTCGTTATTATCTACCTTGTAGCTTTTTATACTGTAAGCCTCTGCCAATTTCATAAAATCAATATCAAAATTTATATCCGTTCCGCTATAGTGCCCTTTTCCGTAAACGTCACATTGCAGCTGTCGAACCATTCCCAACTTTTTGTTGGTAATTAAAATAATCTTCACATTCAACTGATGTTCAGCGATTACACCTAACTCGCCCATACTCATTTGGAAACTGCCATCTCCGCAAACGGCGAAGACCTCTTTGGGATGATCAAGCGTTGCAAAGCATACCCCGCACGCAGCCGGAATACTGTATCCCATGGTACCCAGTCCACCAGAAGTGAAATATTTTCGTTCTTTGATCATATGGTAATAAAGCGCCGACCAAATTTGATTCAGCCCAACATCGGCAACCAATGTCGAATCATCCGATGTCATTTCCGACATTGATCTGAACATAACTTTAGGATTAATCAAATCACTGCAAGGCGGATCTGCATCATAAACCAAAGGATATTGTTCCTTAATTTCTTTAATTTTAGCAAGCCAGGTAGCATGATCTTTAGATGTATCTTTCGCAATGAAATCAACTAACACCGTTTTTGCATCTCCAACGATAGGAATCGTTGTTTCCATGTTTTTACCGATTTCGGCCGGGTCTATATCAATATGAACAAAATCGGTGTTTTCTTCAAAACTTGTTAGTTTCGATGTTGCCCGATCTGACATTCGCGCACCGATATTAATAATTAAATCAGCATCATTCATGACCACATTTGAATATTCATAGCCGTGACTTCCGACAATGCCACAATATAATGGGTGGTCTTCCGGAAAAGCTCCAATCCCCATAAGAGACGTAATTACAGGTATATCATCTTTTTCTGCGAAAGCCAAAAGTTCCTTTTTAGCGTGTCCTAACAGAACTCCGCCGCCAGCATAAATCACGGGTCTTTCAGCTTCTTTTATTTTTTTAGTGGCTCTTTTAATTTGACCGCTATGACCATGCAAATTCGGTTTATAACCCAGAATGTCAACTTTGTCATAGGTCAATCCTGTTTTAATATTTTCCAATTGCACATCTCTCGGAATATCAATGAGCACCGGTCCCGGACGACCAGTCGAAGCAATATAGAACGCTTCTCTAATAATTCTCGGGATATCCGCCGCATCTTTTACCAAATAGCTGTGCTTTGTAAATGGCGCGGTTGCTCCAGTGATGTCCGCTTCCTGAAATGCATCGGTACCAATAAGATCACGATTTACTTGACCGGTGATGGCTACAATCGGAATGGAATCAAGGTAAGCAGTTGCGATACCGGTAACCAAATTTGTAGCCCCAGGGCCTGAAGTTGCCATGCATACCCCTACTCGACCTGATTCCCGGGCGTAGCCACTCGCATAATGGGGTCCAGCCTGTTCATTTCTCACTAAAATATGTTTAATCGGAGAGGTTCTCAATGCTTCATAAAGAGGCAACAGTGCACCTCCTGGATAACCAAACACAAACTCAACATTTTCTCGTTCGAGACATTTTAAAATTAATTTTGATGCTAACAATGAAATCACTCCTTTTTTAAGTATTAACAATTATCTTATAAAATTGGATATGATTTGTCAATCAATATTTTTTTGTTAAAATAATCATCTATCAAAATGTTCTATTTTTTATAGATCACTAATTTCCCCAAAATAGGTGTTTTTACTGAAATAGCACCAACTGGGCACATTTCCTGGCAACAATAACAGCGAATACACCGATTATAAAAATAAAGAGGGTATTTCCTGCGTTTACGCTGTACGATTTTGATTGCTTTTTTCTCCACAGGACAGCTTTGTTCACAAATACCGCAACCGACACATTTATCCTTGTCCACGACCGGTTTCTGGATAAGCAAACTCTTTGTTATTTTGTTAAAAGATGCCAATTTAGAAGTGATCGTTTCGTCAATGGGCATCCGGACAACCTCGAAATCAGGATTGAAAAATTCCTCAATAGGATAACCTAAAAGTTCAATCTTTTCCTCGGCTGCATTTCCCAATCCCATTTCTTCACCATACACAATTGTCGGTACAAATTTCGGATCTAAATTTATCATTCTGGCAAAGGTGGCATCAAGAGCGACTGGATCATCAGATACTAATAACACCTTCATTTGCACCGGTTCTCCAGATGCTGGTCCATTTCCCTCCATTGCAATGATGCCATCCATAATGAAAAGTCTTAGTTTTGAATTAAGGTATCGATTTAAATCAACCAGCATTTTTGAAAAACTATTGGCATCCGGATAACGTGCGTGAGACATTCCTTTGTTTAAACCATAAACACAGCCGAACTGATTTTTAACCGCTCCCGTTATCCGGGTAAGGCCATGTGTTTTCATTTTTGATATACTAATGATTCCATCACTTTCCAGTACACCCTGAGCAATTTCGAAACGTTTCGTCACATTTCCTAAATAAAAATCGACACTTTCTCCATGGTTGAACTCTTTTGAAGAAATTTTGTATTTTTCAGCAACCGCTGTCAGTCCGCTATCTCTGGCTACCCCTGTGGGAGAGCCAAAGCCTGGAGAATCCCCATATCCCAGTTTATTTATACCCGCTTCCTTTAAAAGTCTTATCACTGCTTCAAATACAGAAGGATGGGTTGTAACAGCCAATGCCAGATTTTTTCCTCTTAGTAAATTAGGCTTGATTAAAATTTTCTCATCTTTGTTTACAAATTTTTCTATTCCACCCAATAAATCAATGGCAGTTCTTAGTTTTTCATAAACTAGTTCACTATCATAGTCTTCACATCCCATAATAACAACTTGAGATTTTTTATCTTCCATTTTTTTCTATACCCCGTTCTGTAATACGAATTTTTTTTTCTTTCAGCAACTTACCAACAGCTCGTTTAAACGAGCTCTTGCTCATATTCAATTCCCTTTTTATGATATTCGCATCCGATTTATCATTAAAAGGCAAAAAACCTTGACTTTCATTTAATTTCGTTAAAATCGTAATGGCATCATTTGGTATTTCTTTATACGCTTTTTTATTTGGACTTAAAACAAGTTTTCCATCATTTCGAATTTCCGATATTCTGGCATGCACTTTTTCACCGCAATGAATATCCGAATTGGTATCTTTCATGAGTATCAATCCATGAAACAGATTTTCAATCGCCACAAATGCTCCAATCTCCGGGTTGATTTGATAGACATAACCTTCTACCCATTCTCCAACTTTATGAGAGGAACCAACCTTTAATAACGGATATATCTTCATCGTGGCACAAAGACGATCACTTTTATCCGTATAAAGATTCACAAGATAGTCTCTCCCTTTTTGAACCTTAAGGGTTTGTTCATTATAGGGTAATAAAAGGTCCTTCTCAAGGCCCCAATCTAAAAATGCTCCAACTTTTGTGATATCCACCACTTTCAGTGCAGCAAATTCGCCTAATTGAATTTTAGGCCGACGCGTAGTCGAAATGAAACGATCCTGGGAATCCCGATATACGAAAACCTCCATCTCGTCATTTACCCGAGCAGTCTTGGGGACTTCTTTTTCTGGTAGTAATATCGCATTCTTTTCATCGTTTCCATCCGATAAATAGGCGCCAATAGCTGTAATCCGTTCTATTTTCAGTGTTTGTACTTTACCAACTTCTATCATTTTACTTAACCTCTTTTATTTTAGTAAACCAAGAGAAAGTCCTAACACGAGCCTCACTTGGTCTCGCTTACAATCGCCAAGTGAGAGTAAAAAGAGGGCGTGTTCATCACACCCCCCCATCTTCACTCATTATTTCATGTTTTTTAATTCTCTACGATTTTGTTCGATTTTTTCGTTCATTTCCTTGAGTTGCAGCTGAAAACTATACAACAGTTTATCGGTATAATTTTGCGTCCCGGATTTTAATGCTTTCGCGCTGGCATTGGCATTTCTCAGTATTTCATTTGCCTGTGTCGTTGCCGTTTTTGTTATCTCATTTGTGTCAATTAATTCCTTAAGACGCTTATCTGCTTCTGCTTTTATATGATCAGCTTCAGTTTGAGCGGTAAATAGTATCTTTTTTCTTTCGGCAACAATTTTTTTTGCTTCAGACAATTCTTCCGGCATTGAATCCCGAATTTCATCAATAATTTCTATAAGTTCTTCAGGATCTATCAAAGC
>JGI24143J45723_1000057_pt1 | contig 57099 bp, 48 predicted proteins | sample BarGraIncu00432A_FD_45723 | JGI IMG/M metagenome (IMG submission 45723) | reverse complement strand
ATATTGCCGTTTGTTATTTGCGCACTGATTGATATGGCTCGGGTTGTCGTTTTGAGCCCCAAATTTGCCTGTGGTTACAAGTTATTAACGGGAAATAATATTACTGACTGGATTTCTTTTCAAGGTATTACCAGCGGAACTTTGGGAGTTTACCATTACCTGGTACTTGCGGCAATGACAATATTCGTGATTTCATTAATGGCTATGACGATTACTTTGTTCAAAGATTCTCAGAAACGATGGATTGCAGTTCTGGTAATGGGCGCAGGGATCATGTCGCGGGTTGCGATGGGATTCTCTCCAACTGTATATAAGTCTGGGGCACGGACATTCTTATTTCAATACATTGCCATGGCTATTTTGGGACTTTTGATATATCAGGAATTCAATTCAAGCTTGTCTCCTAAAAATCAAAAAAGAGTTGTCTGGGGTTTGGCGCTTTTGGCAATTTGCGGTTATCTGGAGTCGCTTTGTAAATTAATTTAAAAAAAGATGAAGCTGGAAAACAATAACAAGTTAGAAAAAGGCTCCGAATGGCGATTTAAATCGCCATTCGGAGCCTTTTCTCACATCGCTTTACTTTGTTTTGCTAACAATCTCTTTGCTGATTTTTGTTGCGGCACTGGAGGGGCTGTAGGAGTCCTCGTAAATAAATTGATATAAAGCTTTAATATTATCAACTAAAGTATTTGGAACAACATATGCTACACCATCAACCGTATCCAGAGAAACATAGTCATCTGTTGGGAATCGACTCTGTTCAATATCTTTTGAAGGCATAAGGGCAAGGTTAATACCATATTTGATAAGTTCTAGGGTACTCAAGGATGTTTGTACATAAGGCAAGGTTGACTGAACGAGCTTAAATTGATCAATCGGATTTAGATCCATTGCTTTAGATAATACTTGTTCGAAAACATCTCGCTGTCGTTGGGTTCGATCAAAGTCACCATCCCCGACGTAGCGCACCCGACAGTAAGCCAAAGCCTGAGAACCGTCAACAACTTGAGAACCAATTTTTTTGAGATCCGGTGAGCTGGTATTAACTTTATCGTTGATATCCATCAGGTACTCATTCACCCAGTCTAATTCATCTTGACTTTTAATATCAATGGTAACTCCGCCTACTGCATTGACCATTGAGACCATCGCATCAAAGTTAATCGTGACATAATCGGTAATCGGCGTATCAAAGTTTTCATTTATGGTTTGAACGGCTAAATTCGGTCCGCCATAAGCATAGGCGGCATTGATTTTATCATAACCATATTTTTGGTTAATATAGGCATAATCATCACGCATAATGGAAGCTACCTTTAGTTTACTGTGTTCATAGTCTGCTGTGGCTACCATAATAGTATCGGTACGGTCACCGTCAACGTCATCTCGACCGTCAACACCAAAAACAGCGATATTTACAATTTTATGCTGTTTGGCGAAAGCTGCAGCTTCATTACTGATGCCATAACTGCTTAAATTCCCTTGAAGATCGCTGGTTACATTTTGTAAAAAAAGTGCATAAATAGCAAAGGCGGCGATTAAAAGAAAAAGGATGAGCAGAAAAATTGTTTTCAAAAATTTTTTAAACCTACTTTTACCTTTTTTCTTTTTCTTGGGCGGTGGCAATGCAGTTGATTGCTGCCGCGATTTTTCCTGCTTTGAATTATTCTGACGTTTTTTATCCTGCTGATTTGTTGGCTGTCTTAAGTTTTCATTGTTTTTTTGTTTTGTTGAAGGAGTACGTCTATTCTCGATTATGTTTTTTTTTCTTGCGCTCAATACTAATACCTCATTTGGAAATCGTTCATTTGCAAAAACAATATTTGCAAATTAGTGCAAAGATGTGCATATTTAGGGTTTCTAAGGGTAAAAGGTACACATGAATATTAAAATGCGTCTGAATTTTAACTTCTAGATAAATATTATATCATATTTGTAAATATATGTAAAAAAATATATTAACAGAAATTATCTGGGAACCGTAAATCTTGTTATACATTTCATCAAAACTTTGTTATAATATGGATTATAGATTCATATTGAATATAGGAGTGGGGTTAATATGACAAATAAACAGGAACTCAAGGGGAAAAATGAGTACTTTGAATATGTTGAATCACGCATTGAAAATTTAGAGAAACTAATTTTACAAAAAGATGATGAGTTGAAATCTTTAATTCTTAAAACTGCCCAAAATGGGGCGGGTCAATGGAAAAGTAATCCGAGTGAAGAGAAGGCAACGATAAAAGAAAAAGGTAATTTTGATCGGGTGTTTCAAGATATAAAAGAAGAGGAAGCACGCTTTTTAAAAAATGAAGGGGAGGCGCCTCAATACAAGGCTGAGGAATTGAACGAACAGCTTTTCAACATTGAGCAAAGAGAGAAAATAGTTCAGGAAATGTTGGATTCTCTGGGGTCAGCTCTTTCAATCCTAAAACAGCGTCACGAAGAGGTGAACCGTAAGGAAGAAACACTTAATTCTGAATATCAAAAGCTTTTAAAAATAGAAGAGTTATATAGAAATACCCAAGGGACCGATTCTTTAGGATCATCTTTTGGACAGTTTCCTATTGGCAAAGGAAGTTCTAAAGATGAAAAAAGAACTCCCGTAAAAAAAGACAGCAAGGAGTGATTTGATGAAATTAAGTCTTGGAAAATGTTGGGGTTTGTTGATTTTTGATATGATTGGTTTAGCCATTTCAGGTTATGCTTTTTTATTGATTTATCAGATTATAACAACCCTATCAAATGCAAATGCTTTTATAATATTAATGGGATTTTTTGTTGGAATTAAAGTTGTGGTATTGTCGTTATACGATTTGAACCGGAATATGTTACATAAAAACATTCCGTTTTTAGGCGCTCTAATTTCTGTTGTTGGGAACGGAATTATTTTTGGCCTCTGCTGGTTTCTTATTCCTGAAGTTCCGGCAACCTTTTTTATTGGATTGGCAATTATTGATTTTTTGATGGTTACGCTTTGTCATCTTTTATGGTGGGTACTGATCGGAAAAGATGAAGAAAACGGTAAGATTAAAGAAAAAGTTGTCAAAAAAAAAGAAGAAGCTGTCAAGATGAAGGAAGAAGTTGTCAAGAAAAAAAAAGGAGCTAAAGAAAAAAAAACATGGCTAGCCCCTACTGATGATGAAGAATCAGAGTATGATAGTATTTTTACCAGTCTATTAGAAAATGAAAAAAAAGGACAGAAAAGATATACAGAACCAGAAAATAGAAATGTGTTTGAAGAAGAAAAACGATATCAAACCAGCGATTTTTTAGATGAACTTAAACAAAATTTAAAAAAGGATCATCAGCTGCCGGAGGAAAGATCTGGAGTCAGAGCACCATCAGTTTCCCAAAGCCCTTCTCAAAAGCAAAGGTTCGATGAAAAAAAAATAGGAACTGAACTGCCGGGTAAAAAAAAAGATGAAATAAAAGAACCCTTTCAGGAAATGATAGAAAAGCCGGCTTTAAGTCCAACTAATCCGCTACTGAATAAAGATACTAATGAATTATTTGTTGCTTTTCCTAATGTTCAAAGGAAAGAAAATACTGTCCCTGTCAAAAGTGAAGACCGATCTGATAATACGTTGGGAATAGGTGAACCAACTGTAGAAAGAGAAAAAGATTTTCTATCCATCGAAAGAAGGTTGAGTTATCTCTTTAATGAAATTGAAAAATCAATGAAGGAAACGCAGTATCTTCAGAGTGCTGTGGGTGCTTTTCAAAAAGAAGTGGAAACCTACACACCAATTACCGGAGATGAAAAAATTATTGCCACCGGGAATTTGATTCGAGAAAAGCTGAAGATGATTATTGATAAACAATTTGTTGTCGATGAAGTATTGGATGATCTCATTCGTTTATCTAAACTGATTAATAATCGGATTAATGATTTGGATATCATTGAGGCGGGACTTAATCAACGGAAAATAGCTTTGGATCAAAAAGATGTTCTCTTTGTAGAAGAGCATGATCGAAGCGAAATGGATACAGAGATAGAAATAATGCCAGAGGAAGTTGTTCTGGAAAATCTCGATTCAGAGTTTATTGTTGCCGGAGATGATTATGAAACAGTTCGCAAGTATTTGATCCAGAACCCTGAAAAATAAAATGAGCAGTAAAAATCATCCTCTCAAATTGAAGGGATGTTTTTTTTATTGCAAATATTAATTCATATTATTTTTATTTTTTCACGGAGCGATTGTAAATATTACGGGGATTAAAAAATTCTTTTAAGAAAGAGTCATTGAAACAATGAAAAAAGGGGATGCCTCTGCCAATGAATAATTATTTTTTTATTGCGAATGTTTAAGAAAAATGGTATACTGCTACCTGTATAAAAAGTTGGAGCATTGATTAAAGATGCATCAAAACTTATTATTATTAGGAGGAAAAGAAATGAAAAAGATCACAAAGCTCGGTATTTTGATGATGGTTGTTGCCATGATTTTTTCTCTTGCTGCCTGTTCCAGTGGAACAACTACAACAAGTAATGCAAAGAAATATGTTATTGCGACGGACACCACATTCAAACCATTTGAGTATGAAAATGACAAAGGTGAACGTGTTGGTATTGATATTGATCTGTTAGCAGCGATTGCTAAAGATCAGGGATTTGAGTATGAACTTAAAGCAGTTGGTTTTGATGCCGCTTTAGGAGAAGTAACTTCAGGTCAGTCTGATGGTATGATTGCCGGAATGAGTATTACTGATGCAAGAAAAGCCACTTTTGATTTTTCTGATCCATACTTTGATTCAGGCGTAGTTATGGCAGTTTCAGCTTCAAACGATACAATTAAGACTTATGCAGATCTTAGCGGACAAAAAGTTGCTGTTAAAAATGGTACCGAAGGCGCTACTTTTGCAGAATCAATCAAAGCACAATATGGTTTTGAAACAGTTTCTTTCCCCGATTCAGCAAACATGTATGAAGATGTTAAAGCGGGAAATTCAGCTGCTTTGTTTGAAGACTATCCTGTAATTTGGGATGCTATTGACAGTGGCGTTCCACTAAAAATGATGGGGAATATGGAAGCCGGAAATTCTTATGGATTTGCTGTTGAAAAAGGACAAAATGCTGATTTACTCAAGATGTTTAATGCTGGTTTAGCAGATGTAAAAGCTAACGGTGAATATCAAAAAATCTTAGATACCTACATCAAAAAATAATTTATCAAATATAATTTATCAAATATAATTTAGTCGTTATTTACTAAGAAATCATCTGTCAGTGAAATATGCTGCTGACAGATGATTTCTCTAAGTTATCTAAAAGTGTTTACTCGCGGTGTGAGTAAAGACTATTGGACAACTGGACCCATTGAAGGAGGTTGACGTGAGTATACCAGAATTAGTTGTACAGAATTGGTCTCGTCTGTTAGCGGGACTCGCCATGACCGTTGAACTAACCATTATTTCTCTTATTATTGCCGGAATGCTGGGGTTGTTATTTGGTCTTTTATCGGTTTCAAAGAAAAAGAGTTTACGTGCAATCGCACTTGTTTATGTAGATATTGTTCGCGGAACGCCATTACTGGTCCAGGCATTTTTTATTTACTTTGGTATTCCAGCAGCACTTGGTATTCGATTAGATGCCAATACTGCCGGGATCATTACCTTGAGCCTCAATGCCGGAGGATATTTGGCTGAAATATTCAGAGGCGGAATTGAATCCATTAATAAAGGCCAGATGGAGGCAGCCCGTAGTTTGGGATTACCTTATAGTTTGGCAATGACTAAAGTTATTTTACCTCAGGCTGTTCGCACCATGACGCCGGCGCTGATTAACCAGTGTATTATTACACTAAAAGATACATCGATCCTTTCGATCATTGGCATTCAGGAATTAACCCAAACGGGAAGGCTCATTATTGCTAATAATTATCAGGCATTTGAAATGTGGACAATCGTTGCGGTTATGTATTTCGTCATTATCATGATTTTAACAAAAATATCAAAACGTATTGAAAGGAAAATGTCTTATGGGAAAAGTGAAAATTAAAAACCTGAAAAAGAGTTTTGGTGAATTAGAAGTCCTAAAGGACATCAACCTGGAAGTTCGGGAAAGAGAAGTTATTTGTATTATCGGTCCTTCCGGTTCTGGTAAAAGTACCCTTTTGCGTTGCATCAATGCACTTGAGGTGGCCACCAGCGGAATGGTGGAGGTTGATGGTAATGATATTACCGGTGCTACCGATAAGGATATTAATAAATATCGGCAAAATATTGGCATGGTTTTCCAACAATTCAACCTTTTCCCACACATGACAGTTTTAGAAAATATTTCATTTGCTCCGGTGACACTTAAGCTAAAAACCAAGCAGGAAGCAAATGAGAAGGCCCTTAAGCTTTTAAGACGTGTTGATCTTGAAGAAAAAGCAAATGTTTATCCAGAACAGCTTTCCGGAGGACAGCAACAGCGTGTTGCCATTGCCCGAGCCTTGGCTATGGATCCGGATGTGATGCTTTTTGATGAACCGACTTCCGCACTGGATCCTGAAATGGTTGGTGAAGTACTGAATGTCATGAAAAAACTCGCAAAAGAAGGAATGACCATGATTGTGGTTACCCATGAAATGGGATTCGCAAGAGAAGTTGCGGACCGTGTTATCTTTATTGATGATGGCTTTATTGTCGAAGAAGGGCCGCCTCAGGAGCTGTTTGGTGCGCCTAAAAACGAACGTACCATTAATTTTCTGAACATGGTTTTATAAGAATAAATTCAACCATCTCTTTATCTAGAGATGGTTTTTATTTTACAGATTATGTTAAGATTTTCAAAAAAAGGGTACAAAAAATTCAGACAATGTTTAAGGGGGGATAATAAAATGATGATTAAACAGCGGTTGGGTAATGGTGTTGAGTTTGTAAAATCAAAAATCATGGAAAACAAACAAAGAACAGGAGCGATATTCTGTATATTTCTTGTACTCATCGGCTTTTTCATGCCGTTTATGAGTGCAAAGGCGGAGGTTTCAGTAACCGGGGTGATGAATAATTCGTTGGAGATTATAAGTCCCGAAAATAGCATGCTTTCCGTTAGTCTGGGCGATTTCGTTCTCCAGAAACCCATTGATGAAATCACGGTTTATAATACAAAACTGGGAGATGTTAAACTATTTAATCAGTCGGTATTGGGAATCCTCAGAAATCCAATACCGGATAAAGGCGTGATTGGTGACGTTAACGAAGCCTTGTCCAGTTCAGCACTAGATTATCTTGTTGACCCAAAGGTTCAGGAAATCATTGCCACAAGGCTGGCAAGGGGAGACGAACTCAATATTATCCTTGTGAGTACCTGGAATGCGATTCAAGATGCTAAAAAAATTGTCGGCGCAGTCAATGATGTGTCCATCCAGGCTCGCCAATCCATGAATCAGGTTAACGAGACCATGGCGACGATCGATGGGTATAAATCCACGGCAAATGGCTTTGTGTTTGTACTTTTTGTACTAATGATTGGTTTAATGGCTTTGATGCTATATAAAAGAGCAAATATTAATCTTTCTATTGTTCTATCTGGAATTATGCTGTTCTTTTTTGCAGCAATTGGGATTGGGACTTCCATTGCAAATAATCAGATTGAACTCCAAATTGCAGAATTGGTTGGACAAGTTAACAATAGCGCAATGGAGTTAATTCGGTCAGTATTAACCGGAACATTTGGTGATATCGGAACCTTTATTGCAAATTATATTGGGGAACAGGCTGACTTTTTAAAAATGTCTTTTTCCATTCAATTGAATGCGGGATATTGGGTTATTTTATCGGGACTGTTAGGAAGTTTTATATTATGCATTCTTGTCGGCCAACAAAATAAAAGACAGAGTAGCGACATACAAGTAACAGCAGATACAACAACTGAAACAGAAGAAAAAGCGATCGAAATGATTGAATGCAAAGAGTCCCTAGAAAAAGATGAACTCGCCGAAGAAGAGAATTAAACAGTATAAACTATTTGCTTGCAAAAAAAAGGATGGCCATGATGGTCATCCTTTTTTGATTTGGTTATTTAACTAATTGAGAGATTTTAATATTTTGTGTGTGTTCAATTGGTTCCCATATTTCAATCGGTTTAAGGAAACATAAAATGTTAATAGGAATCCAGGACATAAGGTAAAACCAAAAGGAAAAAATAGAAATATTGTTTACGTTGCTAATCTTTTTACCTTCCAACCATAAGACCATTACAGTAAAGATAACACTGAACGCAACTCCGCCAACGGCAATTAAGATGGCAATAGTTAACGCATTAGACCATATACCGGTGGTGATAAACAGCATTCCTAAGATGATAAAGGAACAGATGGTGTAAATGCAGGTTAGAACCTGCATAAAGGGTGCAATCAAGTACATGATCATGTCAAAAGAACAACGATTTTTATCTTTAATCACACGATCCCGCAATTGTGGTGAATAATGCTCAAAACACTGGATGGTGCCGGTTGACCATCGCTTGCGCTGGGACCAGGACTGTTCAAAGGTAAGAGGGTGTTCATCAAAGGTAATGGCGTCTGGTGCCCAAGCCACTCGGTATCCCTTGATAACACATTGAGTGGTGAATTCAATATCTTCGGTAAGGCTGAAAGTCTTAAAGCCTTCTTTTTTAAGCACATCGGCATGCATCATAAAACCGGTTCCATTTAATGCAGCGGATAAACCCAATTTATTACGTGCTAAATTCAGAAAACGATTCAGCGTCCAGTAGAATACGGATTGACAACCTGAAATCCAGGAATCGTTTGGATTTTTGCTGTCCCGATAGCCTTGGGCGATTTTTTCCCCAGATTCGATGACACTATTCATTGATGAGAAAAAATGCTTATCAACGACATTGTCAGCATCGAATATACAGAAAGCATCGTAAACATCATTTTCGCTAAAGATATAGTCAAAAAATTGTGAAAGTGCAGTACCTTTCGACTTGACCTCACCGGTGCATGTCATGATTTTCGCTCCATGAGCGATAGCAACCTCTTTGGTATTATCCGTGCAATTATTGGGAATAACATAAATATCCATTAATTCTTCCGGATAATCCTGTTGGTGTAAGCTTTCAATAAGATTGCCGATAACACCAGCCTCATTTCGAGCGGCAATGACAGCAACCATACGATTTTTGGGAGGTGCGGATGTATATTTATTGTTTTTTGAATAGCCAAATAAACCAACGACAAAAAAATAGATACCATAAATAAAAAACGGGATACCTAAAATAAATAATAGGGTAAAGATTTGTGAAACCATTTTTATTTATTTCTCCTTCATATTAAATTGTGAAATGCGATTAACTTTATATATTTTAACATGGAACGACACTTATGACAAGAAATCTTAAGGTAATCTAAAGGCTTGCATTCGTTTTGTGTCTTTTAATAATCTTCCGGTTTCTTGTTCTCTTGTAAAGTGCGTTGATCAATTAATACTCTGAAAATCTGGATAAATAACATAACTTAAAAAATTAAAGAGTTTATTTTTAGTTTATATTGAATGTTTAGTATACAACTATAAAATAAATTATATAGTTGGAGGATAAAAGTGAAAACAAAAAAGAAGATTATAATTGGGTGTATTGTTGGGGTATTAATTGTTATGGGTGGGATCGTGGGATATCAGGTTTTTGGGAATAAGACAACTAATCAATATACCGAGTCCAAAGTTACCGTTGAGAACATTGTCAATGATAACCGGTTTACGGGAGTCATCGAAAGTCAGTCCAGGGAAAATATTATGGCGACGAGTTCGCAAAAGATAAGTGAGTTTTATGTCAGTGAGGGCGAGGCAGTCGAGAAAGATACGGATCTTTATGAAACCTCCACGGGAGAAGTGATTAGTGCCACAAAAAGCGGTGAGGTATCGAAAATATATTATGAAGAGGATGATACGGTACCCGCCGGGGGAGAAGTTATGGATATTGTCGATTTTACCAACTTAGAGGTCAGTATAAAAGTAGATGAGTATCAATTATCCAGCATTGCAGAGGGTTCGCCAGTAACGATTAATATCGATAGCATTGGCCGAAGTGTTCAGGGAACAGTCAGTGAAATCAGTCGGGAAGCCAAAAACGAGAATGGGGTTGCTTATTTTACAGCAATAGTGGACTTTCAGGGAGATTCGGCAATCCGAATTGGCATGAATGCAGAAGTCATCATCGTGAAGGAAAGTGTGCAAAATGCGTTAGCGGTTCCGGTCGACGCGATTCAATTTGGAGCAAACAATGATACCTATGTTATGGTGAAAAATAATTCGGATACCATCGAGAATCAAATCGTAACGACAGGCATTACCGATGGTGTGAAAATTCAAATAACCCAAGGTCTCAACGAAAATGATACGGTGATGATTCCGAAAATCACGACTTCAAATACAACAAGCATGCAACAGTCTTCTACAAGTGGTGGCAAGTAATGGCAGAAAGAATTTTAGAAATGAAAGATCTGGTTAAAACCTATGTCATGGGGGATGAGGAACAAGTTGTTTTAAAAGGAATCAATCTTGAAATAAATCAGGGCGATTTTCTTTCTGTATTGGGACCATCGGGATCGGGAAAATCCACCCTGATGAATATCATCGGGTGTTTGGATGTTCCCACCAGAGGGACTTATTATCTATCCGGTGAATTGATTCGGGATTTGCCTGAGGTGAGTCTTTCCCATATACGAAACCGTGAAATTGGATTTATCTTTCAACAATTTCAATTGTTGCCGCGGTTATCCGCTCAGAAAAATGTGGAGTTGCCACTGATTTATGCAGGCGTTTCTGAGAAAGTGCGACATCAGCGAAGTGCTCATATCCTGGAGCGGGTGGGATTAGCAGAAAAAATGAAAAACCGACCCAATCAGTTGTCCGGAGGTCAGCAACAGCGGGTGGCAATTGCCAGGGCTCTTGTGACGGAACCAACCATCTTATTGGCAGATGAACCTACTGGAGCATTGGATCAACAAACCGGTCATCAGATTATGGATCTATTTAAAGAACTTCATGCAGAAGGTAAAACCATTGTCATGATTACCCATGATGCGGAGGTCGCTAAAAACGGCAGCCGGATTGTGCGGATTGTGGATGGAAATCTCAGTGAGGGGGTATACAATGCTTAAAGAAAGTATTAAAATGGCATTAGAAAATATTGTCAGCAATAAAATGCGCTCTTTTCTCACCATGCTGGGAATTATCATTGGAGTCGGGTCGGTAATTGCGCTCATTACCATTGTCTCCGGAGCAACCAGTACTGTCACTGATCAGGTGGCGTCCATGGGAGCAAATACGGTGACAATTCAGGTAAAGGGGACACCGCTAAAACAGGGGTTAACTCAGGGTGACTTGAATAAGATAACAGAACTTTCGAATATCTCAGGCATTGCCCCGACGATTTCAGGAACAACAACCGTGGCTTTTGATGGCAATACTATGGATGACATTCCCCTTCAGGGTAAGAATGATGTGTATTTCAAAAACACCGAAGACGTTATTTCCACGGGACGAATCATCAACACCATTGATACTGAAAATAAAAGTAGAGTTGCTCTAATCGGAAATGATATTGCAAGTGAATTATATGTTGGGAAGAATCCCATTGGACAGCCAATAAAAATAGGCGGAATCACCTATACCGTCATTGGCATTTTACAGGAATCAAGCAGCTTTGCATCCGCGGATACAAATAAATCAGTGATCATACCTTATACTACTGCAATGGGGGTTGTTGGTGCAAAATATATCAATAGCATGACCATTTATATTGCCGACGAAACGATGGCGGATACGACAACCCGGGAAATTGAAGCGGTTTTAACAAAAGCATTTAATGGAGATGATGATGGTTATTCCATCGTCAACATGCAGAGTATTCTCGATACCATCAAAAGCATGACCAGCATTCTCTCCATGATGCTGGGAGGAATTGCATCGATTTCGCTGGTAGTAGGCGGTATCGGCATTATGAATATGATGCTGGTTTCAGTCTCGGAACGAACCAGTGAAATTGGTCTTCGCAAGGCTCTGGGGGCAGAGCCCAAGCAAATTCAGCTTCAGTTTCTGATTGAATCGGTGGTGCTCTGCCTCATCGGTGGAATCATTGGCTTCATTGTGGGGGTTAGCCTGGCATGGATTGTGGCCAACATCATCGGAATCGGATTTGCTCTGACAGCTTCCACCGTTATTTTGGGAATTGGTTTCTCAGCAATCATTGGCATTATTTTTGGATTTATGCCAGCCCGAAAGGCATCCCGACTCAACCCCATTGATGCCCTTAGGAGTATTTAGAAGAAAAAACAGGAGAATAAGATGTTAAGTATTTTGATTTGCGAGGATGACAATCACATTCGGCGTTTGTTTCGGGATACCCTGGAAAAAGAAGGCTATTCAATTTTTGAAGCAGCCGACGGCATGATGGCTTTGGAGGTGCTCAAAAAGCATCACATTGACTTGCTGATCACTGATGTGATGATGCCTCATTTGGATGGTCATGGCCTGACTCAGGCACTAAGGGATGGGGGATTTGAACTCCCCATCCTCATGATTACGGCAAGAGAAAGTATTGATGATAAAAAAAACGGCTTTAAAGCCGGTACCGATGATTATATGGTAAAACCCGTCGACATGGATGAAATGCTGCTGCGGGTTTTTGCTCTGTTGCGTCGTTCCAAAATTGTCAATGAACAGCGGTTGGCGGTGGGAAAAACCGTTATGGATTATGGAGCGCTGACATTATATATTGGTGATGAAACCATTACACTGCCTAAAAAAGAGTTCCTATTGCTGTTCAAACTGCTGTCCTCGCCCAATCGGATTTTTACCCGAGCCCAAATAATGGACGAAATTTGGGGGTATGAAAGTGAAAGTGATCATCGTACGGTGGATGTTCATATCAATAGATTACGGGAAAAAACAGAATCAAATACAGATTTTAAAATTGTTACGGTAAAAGGATTGGGGTACAAAGCCACGATAAAATAATGTCAAAAGAGGCGCTTCATGCGAAAAAGATTTTTTAATTCAATCTATTTTAAATTCATACTGATTTTTTTAAGCATTCTTTTTTTCTCGGCAACGGTTACATTCAGCGTTGTTAATTATACACAATTTGGAAATTTTTTTGATGAGGCCAGGTCAGAATTGGTAAACCAGACAGAGGCCGTTCAGACCTTGAGCCAGAAAGGTTTATCAAATGAGGAGATTGTCGCTTTGTTTAATAAAGGCGTTATGGTTTCCTGGACAGTGTTAACCCTTAATGAAACCGGATTTGATTTGTCCGAAGAAGACCGACAAACAATTGAAAATGGCGGCATTATTTTAACCAATCAACATGATGAAAATCACCTTCCCGGGGCAATTGGAAAAATTCAAAACGGATATGCTGTTACTTCGGTTAATATGGAAACTCAGCAAATATCCGGTTTTTTTGATCGTCAGAAAGCGACACTGTTTTTAACACTGTTGCTTGGTACTGTTCTGACGCTGATTATGGTTGCTATGATTGTGAAACCCATTAAAGCTGTTTCGGAAGCGACAAAAAAAGTGGCTGAAGGTGACTTTGATCTGAGACTGAAGGTGAAAGGAAATGACGAATTAGCTGTTTTAGCCAGAAATTTTAATATCATGACAGAAGCGCTTTCCAAGAATGACTACATTCATCGCGATTTTGTCAGTAATGTTTCCCATGAATTCAAAACGCCCATTGCTTCCATTAAAGGATTTGGAAATTTATTAAAGGATCCCCATATTTCTGAGAAACAACGACAGGAATACGTGGATATTATTGTGGATGAAAGTGACCGACTGTGGAAACTTTCCTCGAATGTGTTAAAGCTCTCTGAGCTTGAAAATGGGATTCTTGGACTCAAAAAAGAGCTGTTTTCTTTGGATGAAGAAATTCGAAGAGTCGTTCTGCTTCTTCAGGAAAAGTGGGAAACGAAAAATATTGATCTGGATATACAGATGGATGAAATAGTTTATCGGGGTGACGAGGAGATGATGGCTCAGGTTATCATCAATATTTTTACAAATGCCATCAACCATACGCCGGTGGATGGAACGATTAATATTGATCTCCAGGACAATATTGAAGAAATTGTCATTAAAATAAAGAATTTCGGAGCGGGCATTTCCAGAGAAGAACAGGAAAAAATATTTGATCGTTTTTACAAGGTGGATCAATCTCGGAGTACACCGGGAACAGGACTCGGTCTGACGATATCACAACGAATTGTTAATCTTCACGGTGGTAGTATTACCGTGGAAAGCGTGGTTAAGGAAAGCAGTACCTTTATTATCAAGCTCCCTAGATAACCCAATCTAAGCAGCCAAAGAAATAAATGCGCACATCGATTTGAACATGGGTAGTTTACAAGTTTTTCTATTGAATAAACATGAACAATTAATTGGATTGGATAGTATCTGACAGTTAAAAGAAAAAACCCAGGAATGTTTGCATTCCTGGACTTTTTTTGGAATAAATACTTTTGCATCTTTTATAGATCTTCCGGTTTCTTTTTTATGAGTTGGGTCCGCGGTAGTTTGCTCTTTTGGGTGTCATCCAAATAGCGCCATAACATGAAAATACCAATTGGCCAAATTAAAAGACTCCAAACAGCAAGCCATACTTTGGAATAATAAAATGGAATTCCCGATGATTCAGATCCCGGGCTAACCTTATCAGTTTGATTTAAGGACTCATCATCAACTCTTTTTTGTTCTTCTGATAGCATCTCTTCTTCCCCCTTGTTTATTAGTTCGTTATATAAGTGATACCCAATATTAGGAAGAATAATCAAATATATAAAAATGGAATAGCGCGGTTGTTTTATTTGCAACAGCTTTTGATGCTGGAGATAAGGTGAATGAAAAAATACAAAAATAAAGGCCAATGTTTATCTAGTTGTGTAGCTTTACACAATGATAAAATTGGCCTTTAATAAATTATTTAAAAGCTAGATTATATTAATCTTCTTCAGCGGCTCCAGCATCCTCAAATTGAGAATTATAAAGATCGGCATAGAAACTACCTTTACTCAAAAGAATATCGTGGGTGCCTTGTTCAACAATATCACCATCGTTCATGACCAGGATCAAATCAGCATTTTTAATGGTAGATAATCGATGGGCAATGATAAAACTGGTTCGCCCTTTCATGAGATTATCCATCGCTTTTTGGATCAGTACTTCAGTACGAGTATCAACAGAACTGGTGGCTTCATCCAGAATTAAAACTTTTGGATCGGCCAGAATGGCCCGGGCAATGGTAAGGAGTTGCTTTTGTCCCTGGGAAACATTGCTGGCTTCTTCATTCAAAAACATGTCGTAGCCATCCGGCAGCGTATGGACAAAAAAATCAACTTGAGCAGCAATAGCGGCGGCTTCAACTTCGGAATCAGTGGCATCTAAACGTCCATACCGGATGTTTTCACGGATGCTGGCATTGTAGAGCCAGGTATCCTGAAGAACCATGCCAAAAATATTACGAAGATCACTTCGGCTGAAATCCTGAATATTATGTCCGTCCACTAAAATTGCTCCGGTATTTACATCATAAAAACGCATGAGGAGCTTGACCATGGTAGTCTTGCCGGCGCCGGTAGGTCCGACAATGGCAATTTTTTGGCCCTCTGTGATATGCGCGGAGAAGTTATTAATTACGATTTTTTCCGGATCATACCCGAAATGCACATGTTCAAAGTCAACACTACCATGGACTTTTTTAAGATCAAAATTGGTGGTGTTTTCTTCGATTTCTTCTGATTCGTCTAGGAAGGTGAAAACTCGTTCTGCGGCGGCAGTGGTTTGCTGCAGAATATTGGAAATGTTGGCAATTTGTGTGATCGGTTGGTTAAATTGTCTGACATATTGGATAAATGCTTGAATGTCACCGACAGTCACTTTTCCGTTTACGGCTAGATAACCACCAAGTATACAGACAGCTACATAACCTAAATTTCCGATAAAGTTCATCATGGGCATCATCAGACCAGATAAAAATTGAGATTTCCAGGCAGAACTGTAAAGCGTGTCATTATAGTGATCAAAGGTTTTAAAAGAGGATTCTTCGCCATTAAAGGCTTTTACTACATTGTGTCCGCTATACATTTCCTCTACATGGCCGTTGATATGGCCCAGATAAGTTTGCTGCTCGCTAAAATGTTTCTGGGATTTTTTTACAACGAGAATGACGATAACAAAGGAAAGCGGCACAATGCAGATAGCAATCAGGGTCATCTGCCAACTGATCGAAAGCATCATGATAAGGATACCGATGATCGTTGCAATTGAAGTGATGATTTGTGTAACACTTTGATTTAGGGTTTGGTTTACTGTTTCAATGTCATTGGTAAGGAACGAAAGCACCTCGCCATAACTGGTCTTATCAAAATATTTGAAGGGCAGTCGATTAATTTTTGAAAAAATATTTTGTCTGAGATTATAGGTTACCTTCATGGAAATACCGGTCATAATAAATCCCTGAATACAGGAAAAAATGAAGGAAATGGTATAGAGTCCAATCAGGATAAGAATGATTTGACCAATATAGTTAAAATCAATGCCTTTGCCATTATTAGCAATGATGTTCATAATGCCTTCATAAATAGCGGTTGTTGCATTTCCCAAAATTTTTGGGCCCACAATATTAAAAATGGTTGATGCAACAGCAAAGATAAATACAAAAATCAATCCTAATTTGTAGGCGGCTAAATAATGCATGAGCTTTTTAAGACTCCCTTTGAAATCCTTCGGTTTTTCTCCCGGCATCATTCCTGCCGGACCACCTGGCCCGCGACCCATGCCACCACGTTTTGGTTTTGGTTGTTGTTCATTTTTCATATTGTCAGTTCCTCCTCGGTAAGTTGTGAGGATGCAATTTCCCGGTAAGTCTCACAGCTATTTAATAATTCAGTGTGAGTCCCTTTTCCGACCACGCGGCCGTGTTCCAGAACAATGATCTGTTCGGCCTGCATAATGGTATTGATCCGTTGAGCAACAATTAGCACAGTACTGTTGCCGGTGTATTCTTTGAGTGCCCGTCTTAATGTGACATCGGTTTTGTAATCCAGGGCTGAAAAACTGTCATCAAAAATATAGATATCCGGTTTTCGAACCAGCGCTCGGGCAATGGAAAGTCGTTGTTTCTGTCCGCCGGAGACGTTGCCTCCGCCTTGAGCGATCTCTCGTTCGAAGCCGTCTTCACTGGATTCAATAAAGCTGGTGGCTTGGGCAACTTGGGCGGCAATGACTAAATCTTTCTCAGTGGCTTTATTATCGCCATAAAGAAGATTGGAAGCGACGGTTCCTGAAAACAAGGTACCTTTTTGCGGAATATATCCGATTTTTTCACGAAGATCATGTTGAGTGACTTCCCGAATATCGATATTGTCAATGCGGATTGCACCAGAGGTAACATCAAAGAATCGAGGAATCATATTAATCAATGTTGACTTCCCGGAACCAGTTGAACCGATAAAAGCGGTTGTTTCGCCAGGGTTGGCAGTAAAACTGATATCGTGGAGGACATCTTCGTCCGCACCTTCGTAGCGAAAAGAAACGTGGTCGAAAGCGAGAGTAGTTCGGTCATTTTTCGGCAGTTTCTTTGGCAAAGCAGGATCATTAATACTGGGTTCGATGGCTAGTACTTCCTGAATACGGTCTCCGGAAACGGAGGCCCGGGGGATCATAATAAACATCATCGACATCATCAGGAAAGACATAATAATCTGCATAGCATATTGCATGAAAGCCATCATATCACCGACTTGCATGGTTGATTGGGCTATTTGGTGAGCACCAATCCAGACAACCATGATACTGACGATATTCATAATAAACATCATCGCTGGCATCATAAATACCATCACACGATTAACAAAAAGGTTGTTTTGGGTGCTGTCTTTATTGACCGCATCAAAACGATTTTCCTCAAACTTTTGGTTGCCAAAAGCCCGAACCACCATGAGGCCGGTCAGGTTTTCTCTGGTGACCAGATTTAGTTTATCAACCAAACTTTGAATTATTTTAAAGCGGGGCATTGCAATGAAAAAGACAATACTGATGATTAGTACAATGGCAATGACAGCCACAAGGATAATCCAACCCATGGAGGTCGTCCGTCTCAAGGCCATGATAATGCCACCGATTGCAAGGATGGGTGAATAGCAGAGAATCCGGATACCCATAATCAGGATTGTTTGAATCTGGGTGATATCATTTGTGCTTCTCGTGATTAATGAAGCAGTTGAAAATTTTTCAAACTCGGCATTAGAAAAATGCTGTACTTTTCTAAAAATATCCCGCCGTAGGGTTTGAGCAACCCCGGCAGCGATTTTTGCTGCGAAAAATCCAACCGCAATAGCGGCTGAAATACTGAGTAAAGAGAGCAACAGCATCAGCCCGCCAATTTTTAAAATATACAGATTTTGGACCGAGCCTAAATCAATACCCAGCTCGGTATAAAATTGATTTGTAAATTGTATAGCGGTTTGAAGTTGGGTGGATTCTGAGGTTTGGGAAGCCTGATCCCGAGCGTCATCAAAGGTTGATGAAGGCAAGCGGGTAAGCAGTGGCAAGGTTTTGTAAATTTCCGAGAAATCCACATTAGTCATACTTTCAGTTGCGGTCGAATCAGCGGTATTGGTATTTAGTGAACGCATGTAATAAATGAATGTCCAGGTTGACTGACCAAAAATAGGGTCAAGAACTTTATAGGTTTGAGAATCCGACTGATTTAACACATAAATGCTTTCTGTTTTCAGAAGAGGATATTTTTTCAGAGTGGAATCATAATTGGAATTCGATGTATCATTCGAAGTCATGAGGGTATAGTTCTTGTCAACCTCTGACTTATTAGCTGCTGTCATAAAAGTTGTCATGAGCGTATAGCCATCTTCGCTGATAGCTTCAGGAGTTGCATGCTCAATTCCGTTTTGCTGAATCCCAACGTTAACAATATCAGACATAAAATTGGGAAGATTAAGTTCTGATATAGCTTGGACGAAAAGCAGTGCCAAAGCGATGAGCAGCATAACAAGATAAGGCTTTAAATAGCGTGCGAGTTTTATCATGGTGTTTTCCTTTCGGTATTTTCATTTTGTTTTTCATCATTTCGTTTTCCGTCAAGGGTATCTAATGCCGTCGATAACTTGTCCAATAATGAGATAAGCGACGTTGTATCTTTTGTACCCAGAATGGTGGCGGCATCTTCATAAATTTGAAAGCAGGATTGGGAATATTCTTTTTCCAGCGCTGCTCCTTTTTCGGTAAGATTGACATAAACTAAGCGGCGATCCATATCGGTGGTGATTCGCTTGACATAACCCTGTTTAACCAGGGTGGTTATGATCTGGGAAACTCCCGGCATGGAAATTTCTGAACATCGACTGAGTTCGGAAATTTTGAGCCCTGGGGGAATGGGAAGCCCGTTGGCTTCGTGTTCGGTTTTCAAAGCTGAATAACGGTTTAGGATGGTGATGAGCATAAAAAACTCATGGGGTTTGAGACCGTCAAAGCACTTATGGTTAAGGCTATTCATGCTGGATCTTTTTACGCGATGAAAAGATTTAAAAAGTTGTTGTCCGTAATTGATCAAAAAAATCTCCTTTCTGAAGTAAATAGTTAAATCGGTTAATAGTTAATCTACTTAAGCATAAATCATTATAGCTTAAATAATTTGAAATGCAATAAAAATATAAGTTGAAACGGTTTTCTAAAAAAAAATATGCTATAATAACCAAATGAATTAAGGAAAATTAAGAAAAAGGAGCAGAGCTGCAAGAATGACAATGAAAAAGGAAATATTAAAATACGCATTTATCCAAACACTGCCGGTTCTGTTTGGCTATGTTTTCATGGGAATTGCATTTGGAATTCTTCTGGAGGAAGCGGGATATAATTTCGTTTGGGCGCTTTTTATCAGCTTAACTGTGTACTCTGGTTCCATGCAATTTGTGTTAATCGGATTATTGGGCGGTGGCATGGGAATCATCTCGATGATTGTTTTAACCTTATCTGTTCAATGTCGTCATATTTTTTATGGGTTATCTTTTATCGAAAAGTTTAAAGCAATGGGTAAACGGGGATGGTATATGGTGTTTTCCTTAACCGATGAAACGTATTCGCTGCTTTGCGGGATGAAGATTCCTGAAGAAATGGATAAGAAAAAAGTATTTTTTACAGTGGCGGCTTTGGACCAGAGCTATTGGATTTTAGGCTGTACGATTGGCGGCATACTCGGAAGTTTTATTGGATTTGACACAACCGGAATTGATTTTGCCATGACAGCCCTGTTTGTTGTTATTTTTATCGAGCAGTGGTACAGTTTTCCATCCCATATTCCGGTAATTATCGGAATCTGTTGTGGTACGGTATCACTGATTATTTTTGGTGCCAATGCTTTTATTTTGCCGGCCCTGATTGCTTCGGTATGCCTGCTGTTATTATTGAAAAATACTATTGTCAAACAGGATGATTGTCAGGAGGCCTGTGAATGAGTTCAAGTTTATTTACCCCCTTTCTCATTACCTTGCTGGTGGCAGGTCTTACCTTTTCAACCCGATTCTCACCGTTTGCTCTTTTTGGTGGAGGAAAGAAAGTTCCCGCGATCGTACAGGCTTTGGGAGAACTGCTGCCGCCGGCAGTCATGGCGATCTTAGTTGTCTACTGTCTGAGAAATGTCAATATTATGACGGCACCTCATGGCTTGCCCGAGTTTATTGCAATCGGAATTGTCGCAATCCTTCATATCTGGAAGCGGAACAACCTTCTGAGTATCGGCGGAGGAACGGTTATCTATATGGTATTGGTTCAGATGGTATTTTAAAAAGTGCCGGCATGCAAATAATATTACATGTCGGCACTTTTGCTTTCTGGATTTGATACTGGCTTTAAAAATTATCCGGAATATTGCAGCTTAAAGTCCGGTGATTAAAAACTTGATTTTGATGCCCTGAGAGGCATACATCTTTTCGTGCTCGGTTTCGATATTTCCAGGATAATCCGAAGCGTGGAGATCCCAGATCAGAGTTTTGATCTTAAAATCAGAGGCTTCAAAATATCTGATGGAATCCTGAAACAGCGCATCATTATCGGTTTTAAAATAAATCTCGCCATCCGAGGCTAACAATTCCGCATATTTTTTAAGCTGTTTGGAATGGGTGAGACGTTTTTTATGATTGCGTCTTTTGGGACAGGGATTGCAAAAATTAATATAAATCCGCTCAACATCGTCTTTCGGGGAGAGAATGTTATCTATACGTTCGACATCCCAGGACATCAGCTGGATATTGTCAATGGGCTGTTCAAATCGGTTATAGACGGATTCAATATTACGTTTGGCGACCCCTAAAACAGCGTCAATTAAATCAATAGCGAGGTAATTGATCTGTGGATTTTGGCTTCCCAACTCTGCCATAAAGGTCCCCTTACCGCAGCCAAGTTCGATATGGAGAGGCTGTTTTTTCTTGAAAAGATTTTGCCATTGGCCCTGATACGCGGGTGGATTGGCCTGGAAAAAGCCCGAGGCTTCCAATTCCGGACGCGCCCATGGTTTAGGTCGTATATGCATGATGATGCTCCTTTTTCGAATTTTAGTCTATATAAATTGTAACATAAAATTATGCTATTCGCTTAGAAATGAAAGCTGCTCTTCCGATGAAGGATAAGCTTTCAGTTTTACCTTCATCGGCTTACGGCCACCGCAGATTATTTCTTGCCTTTTTTAAGTATAATGCATTAAAGTTTAGCTTGTCGATAAGAAACTATGATAAAATAATTAACTAATTATTTAAAATTTCACATTCTAAACATTTAAAAGCAAAAATAGATAGTCAGAAATTCTAAGGAGGATGAGGATGGGCAGGCAAAATCATAAAAGTGGAAATGCAGCAGTAATCATTATTATCTCGCTGCTGATTATTTTACTGCTTTCAGGTGGGGCGCTTTTAGCTATCGGTGATTTAACCGGCAGGATTGATATTACGTCTTTGCTTAACACCGTTGAGGGTAATAGCGATCAGGATCGATCAGAAATTCAAGCACAGAAATATGACGCTTATTCTTTTTTAAATACAAATGAAAAACAGGCTTATGCGAAAGTGGTTGATATGCTTTCAAATTATGATACTGAGGTTAAAGTCAATAGCGTAACGACGGATGAGGTGGAACGGGTCCTCAGTGCAATCGACTATGACCATCCGGAAATATTTTGGATCGGAGAAATGTCCTATTACTTTGATGAAACAAATCATAGTGTCAGTAAAGTAATGGTAACCTATCCCTATAATGAAGACGTGAAAAATCAAAGACAGGCAGAAATTGATACGGTTGTCGAGGACTACCGGGCAGGAATGACAGCGGGTATGGATGAGTATGAAAAGGTTAAATATACCTATGAATATGTGATTAAGAACACTGTTTATCGGGAGGACCCTCAGGATGATCAAAATATTTACAGCGTTTTTGGAAAAAAAGCGTCGGTTTGTGCCGGGTATTCAAAAGCAATTCAGTTTCTCTTGAAAGATTCAGGAATTGAATGTTCGTACGTTGCCGGTGAAGCCATTGGTCAAGGCGCTCATGCCTGGAATATCGTTCGGGTGGATGGAGAATACTATTATTTGGATGCCACTTGGGGTGAGTTCAGCGTTGAAGATAATGTTGAACCTGAAAAAAGTATTTTTTATGATTTCTTTTGTGTAACAACGGCAGAATTAGAAAAATCACACCAAATTGATCAGACCCTGGTACAATATCCGGAATTAACAGCAACGGCGGCAAATTATTTTGTCCGGGAAAGTAAACTCTATGATCTTAGTAAGACTGAAGAGCAGAATCGATTTGTAAAAGACATCGAAACGGCTATCAATCAAGGGGAAAAGTATTTTCATTATGCCATCACGGATTCAAGTACCATCGGTGTGGCAGAAGATCTGATGGATAAGACGCTCGGCTCTTATTATTGGTTTTCAAGCGATGATAGTCTGTCAAATACAATTGAACTTTATTAGAAAGAACGGATAACCCCCCATTCTAAATCAATCAGAATGGGGGGGTTGTGTTTACTCCATGGCGATCAGATGGACACTGTAGACACCATCAAGTGCTTCCAGCATAACAATGAGTTCATCAATCGTGATGGTCAAGTTTTGGCCGTCCAGGGTTACGATGACAATCGCAGCCTGATTGATGGGAATATCCTGATGAATCGTAATAATACTGGTTTCATGATCTCTGAGGAGATTTAAGATATTGGATAAAATTCCCTGATGATCTGCCAGTTTGAAGGAGAGTGTGAACTTTCTCCCGTAATTTTCGGAAGGCGTGAAAATATAGTCCTTATATTTATAATAGGTGCTTCGGCTGATTCCCACTTTTTTGACGGCATCACTGACTGATTTGCATTGCGAGGATTCCATTAAAATGCGGGCTTCCACCACTTTGGAATAATAGTCCGGCAATATTTTTTTATTAACAATAAGATAATCTTTAATCATTGGCTTAACCTCTCAAAATTTGAACACCGACATTGTCAGGAAACAACGCAATGAGCTGCCAGCCCGGCATTTTTGCCATTAAATAATTAGCCATTTCTTGCTGAAAGCGGTGGTTGTTCACTGAATTAACAGCCAGAATGGTTGGCCCGGCACCACTGATACAGGTGTTGAGACAACCCATATCCCGAGCTTTTCTGGTAATTACATCATAATGAGCAATAAGCTTTTTTCGGTAGGGTTGATGAAGACGATCCTTCATTGAGACCTTCAAAATATCTTCAGACCCATTTGCCAGAGCAAGATAGGTCATCGTTGCCCGAGAGAGATTGTGAGTGGCATCGCTGAAATTTATTTTTTTAGGTAAAATTTGGCGGGCATCCGAGGTGGATAAAGGAAAATCAGGTACTAAAGCGTAAAATTCAAAACAGGGATGGACTTCGCTTTTGATATAGAAGTTTTTTCCCTGATCGTTCAGGGAAACCACTAATCCGCCAAAAATAGCAGGGGCAACATTATCTGGATGTCCCTCCATTTCTACTGCGATATCAAAAAGCTCTTCTGTCGTGAGAGGAGAGCCAATGAGAGCATTGGCTCCGAAAAGTCCGCCGACGATACAGGTGGCCGAGCTGCCGAGGCCACGGCTGATGGGAACGCCGACATCACTGTGAATATAGAGCCCGTTAGGATGATGATCGGCTTTTTTAAAAACTTTCAGCATTGAACGATAAACGAGATTGGTGGTACCCTGATATTTTTTTTCAACCCCGCGGATGGTGAGTTTGCCATCTGTTTTTTCTTCAAAACTAAAGGTATTGTAAATCGTAAGTGCCAGGCCAAAAGCATCAAAACCGGGACCAACATTGGCACTTGTCCCGGGAACCTGAACTTTAATCATGATTTTTCATCCTTTCGTTTAAAAAGCTTATAATAGCCCGGGACATTTCAGCTTTTTCACACTGGGTATGGTGTTGGTTTTTCTTTTTGTCCAGGTCTTTCAGTGGCAGGGGAATGGCGGTATCGGTTCGTTGGGCCAAAAGATCCAGGAGAGCATAATCATCAAGTTCGGAAGCACCAAAAATACTTTCATAAACCGAGCGGCCAAATTTATAAGGGCTGGCTGTGGATACGATCACTGTTTTGGTTGGATCGCCGGTTTCGCTGAGATAATCCTCATAAACTTTGTTGGCAACGGCGGTGTGCGGATCCATCAGATAGTGGGTGTTATCAAAGATACTTTTTATGGATTGCGCCGTTTGAGTTTCATTGGCAGTTCCGGCATAGAAAAGATCAGTTCTTTCGATCAGTGTTTTTGAAACATCATAACTGCCTTGATTTTTAAGTTCTTCCATGAGCTGACTGACTTTTTCCGGATCAGAACCGAAAACATCATAGAGCAACCGTTCCAGATTGCTGGAAATTAAAATATCCATGGAGGGGGAAGATGTTTTATAAAACTCGCGATTTCGATCGTAGATACCGGTCTTGAAAAAGTCGGTGAGGACTTTATTCGCGTTGGATGCGCAAATCAGTTTATTGACTGGCAAACCTAGCAGCGAGGCATAATAACCGGCAAGAATATTTCCGAAATTTCCGGTTGGCACCACAAAATTAATTTTTTCTTCCTCAGCAATTTCGCCACGTTTTAAGAGCTCGTAATAGCTGTAAAAATAATAGACAACTTGGGGAAGCAGCCGACCAATGTTGATGGAATTGGCGGACGAGAAAAGCACATTGGCTTTTTCAAGTTCTTTGGCTAATTGGGAATCATTAAGAATTTCTTTGACGCCGTTTTGGGTATCGTCGAAATTCCCATCGACGCCAACCACACAGGTATTATCACCAAGCTGAGTCAGCATTTGTTTTTCCTGTATCGTGCTGACCCCATCTTTAGGATAAAAAACGATAATGCTAATGTCAGGAACATTGGCAAAGCCTTCTAATGCGGCTTTCCCGGTGTCTCCCGAGGTGGCGGTAAGGATTAAAATTTTGTTGCTGCTGTTCACATTTTTCATGGCTTCCACCATAAAATATGGTAAAATAGTCAAAGCCATATCTTTAAAGGCACAGGTCGGACCATGGAAGAGTTCGAGAAAATACCGGCCTTTTATTTTTTTTAAGGCAACGGGCTCTTCATCTTCAAATTTCCCGGAATAATAGGCGCCTTGAATTGAATCAGCAATTTGCTTTTCACTAAAATCATTCAAGAAAGCGGCGAATATGACCTGGGCCATTTCCCCATAGTTTTTTCCAATCAATTTTGTTTTATCCAGTTGGATGTTATGAATAAAATTGGGAACAAATAGTCCCCCATCTGGGGCTAATCCCTGCAGGATTCCTTGGGATGCAGTAACGTTGATGTCTTTGGATCGTGTGCTGTTGTAACCGTTTTTCATGAATTTCCTCCAAATATTTATGGTATAATGGGAAAAAATCTTCCCATCAGGGTATTGAATATCCCTTAAGTATATGATAAAATGTTTTTCAGGAAAAAACAAGTGTTTTTAAAATAAATACATAAATGAGGTGAAATTTTTTGAATATTGCACTTTTAGGCTTTGGAACCATCGGTTCGGGGGTCTACGAACTGATCAATTTAAATAAAGGAAAGTTTGCGAGCAATTTTACAGACTTGGAGGCTAGAAAATCAAGCCCTGTGATTACCAAAGTTTTGGAGCGTGATACGACTAAAGATCTGGGGGATTCCGTTGGCAAAATTGTTACCGAGCCCAGGGAGATATTAGAAGATGATAGCATCGGCCTTGTCATTGCGTTAATGGGTGGGATGGACTTTGAATATAAAATGATCAAGGACTGCCTTAAGGCCGGCAAACATGTCGTAACCGCAAACAAAGCGGTTATATCAGAATATTTTCAAGAATTATTGACTCTGGCGGAAGAAAATGGCGTGGTTCTTCGTTATGAGGCATCTGTCGGCGGCGGGATTCCGATCATCGGCAGCTTAAAGGAAGAAATGAAAATTAATCGTGTTACAGAGATTAAAGGAATCCTTAATGGCACAACGAATTTCATTTTATCTAAAATGACTGAAGAAGGCGCAGATTTTGGAGAAACTTTAGCCATGGCTCAGTCCATCGGTTTTGCCGAGGCGGATCCGACGGCGGATGTTGAAGGTTATGATGTATCCCGAAAGCTTTCCATTCTTTCATCGATGGCTTATGAGGGAATTATCAAGGATGAAGATATTTATAAGCGCGGCATTACAGATATTCGAGCGGTGGATATTGAGATGATCACCAGCATGGGTTATGTTGTCAAGTACTTGGGACATTCCATTCTTGAAGAAAAAAACAATGTTTATTCAACGGTAGAACCGGTGTTATTTAAAGAAGCTTCCATTATGAGTAATGTCAACAGTGAGTTTAATATTATATCCATTACCGGAGACATCATTGGAGAATTGCAGTTTTACGGTAAGGGAGCAGGAAAGGATGCAACGGCTAATGCGGTGGTTGGAGATGCGCTATATATTCTCAACATCGTTGGAGATCAGAATTTGCCAAAACCCTTACGGCTTAATCGAAAGCTAAACAAAATAGGCACCGCTATCTTCAAAGGAAAATACTATTTAAGAGCTAATCTTAATGATAAAGAAATGCTGAACGAGGTATTGGGAGCAGTGGAAACCATTGCTGAGCGTAAAACGGTTATTGTGAATGACAATCGGGCGTATGTGGTGACAAGTGTCATTGCAGCGAATGATTTTAATATTATGGCAGAAAAATTGAAGGAAACGGTTCCGGAAATTTTTTATGCTCGTATCTACGAATAGGAAAAGAGTGACTGAGGTAAATGCAAGATTTAATTGTACAAAAATATGGCGGCTCGAGCGTCGCGAATGTGGAAAGAATAAAGAGAGTTGCCGGTCGAATTATTGAGACCAAGAAAAAAGGGAAAAAGGTTGTGGTCGTGGTTTCAGCCATGGGTGACACAACAGATGATCTCATTGATTTGGCCATGAAGCTCAATGCGAATCCACCCAGTCGGGAAATGGACATGCTTCTTGCAACAGGGGAACAGGTATCAATTTCATTATTGGCGATAGCCATACAAGCTAAAGGACATGATGTGGTGAGTTTAACCGGGGCTCAGTGTGGTATTATTACCTCAAGCGTTCATAAAAAGGCACGGATCAATGATATTCATACAAATCGGATTGAAAAAGAGTTGGCAGCGGGAAAAATTGTCATTGTCGCAGGGTTTCAGGGAGTTGATGAAAACAGAGATATCACCACTCTCGGACGAGGCGGATCCGATACATCGGCAGTGGCTTTGGCAGCATCATTAGAAGCTGAGTTATGCGAAATATATACGGATGTTGACGGGGTTTATACAGCGGATCCCCGAGTCGTTGAAGAAGCATCAAAAATAGAAGAAATTTCTTATCAAGAGGTTTTAGAAATGGCAAGTACCGGAGCAAAAGTCTTACATCCCCGATCAGTAGAAATGGCTGAAAAGTTCAAGGTGCCGCTGGTGGTGCGATCAAGTTATAATTACAACGAAGGAACCATTATTAAGGAGGAAGTTAAAATGGAAAAAGTATTAGTTCGAGGGATATCCCTGGATGAAAATATCGCAAAAATCTCAATTTTCGAAGTGCCGGATCAACCAGGTATTGCATTTCGATTATTTAGTGCATTGGCAAAATCCAATATTCACGTGGACATGATTGTACAAAATGTCAACCGAACAGCAGTTAATGATATCTCATTTACCATTGATGTCGATGAGCTTCAGGAAGCGGTATCAGTGGCCCAAAAATTTGCATTTGAAGTTAATGCTCAAAAGGTGGAGTATGATCAGGGGGTGGCAAAACTTTCCGTCATCGGTACGGGAATTGTTGCCAATGCTGAAATTGCATCTAAATTCTTTGAGGCGCTGTTTGAATTGGGTATCAATATTCAAACCATCAGCACTTCTGAGATTAAGATCTCGTGCTTGATTGATAAAGAACGCGGGAAAGAAGCCATGGTGCATATCCATAAAAAGTTTGACATGTAGTTTTTTAAAAGCCTTGAAACCGTTGATATCAAATGGTTTCAAGGCTTTTTTTGTTCCCGGTTTTACCCATAAAAATTGCAAGTATTATAATTACTTGAGCCAAAATATAGATAGAGCTATAATAACCTTAAGGGAAAACTAAACTTGGAGAGAAGAAAAAATGAAAAGTTATTTAAAACGAGGATTTGGTTTACTAGTTGCTTTATTAATGATCGGTGGATTAGTTCCGATCAGTGTTTCAGCGGCAACAAGTCCAGGTGTATCCTATCAGACACACATTGAAAACATTGGTTGGGAAGTCGATACGGGCATTGGATTGAAAAGCAATGGAGAAATCAGTGGAACGTCCGGTAAAAGCCTGCGTTTAGAAGGTATCAAAATCAATTTGGATAACCAGGGCTATGATCTCGGGGTATCCTATCAGACGCATATCCAGAATATTGGCTGGGAAGCTGACACAGAAAGAGGCTGGAAAAGCAACGGCGACATGAGCGGCACAGCCGGGTTAAGTTACCGGCTGGAAGCCATTCAAATCAAATTAACTGGTTCCGATGCAGATAAATTCGATATTTATTATCAAGTTCACGCCCAGAATATGGGTTGGCTGGGCTGGGCAAAAGACGGTGAAAGTGCTGGAACGGCTGGTTATGGGTATCGCCTGGAAGGCATCCGCATCGTGGTTGTTGAAAAAGGAGAAAATCCACCAACGGATACTGTGGATCAGGCTAAACCATTCTATGAAAGAAAATCGGTTCCGGGAAATTTATTGATTCACTCCACCACCAGTGATTTTACAGATAATGCTGAAGACTTTGGGAATGTTGAAATTTCCAATAATGGAGATGGTGCGATCATTCTAACATCAAATGAACTAAATGGTGTCTATACATCAAATATACTAAATGCCAGTCCGTTTGATAAAGCGGTGCTTTCCTGGGATAGTGATACGCCGGCGGGAACCTTAATTCAGGTTGAAGCAAGGGTATGCGAAAATACCGTGGATGCAACAAATGTACAATCGACTGAAATTTGGTCGAACTGGCTTTCCTGGGGACAATGGGGAACGACTATACGAAGGGCGTCTGGTACTGATATTACAGATGATTCGGTGGCGAAGGTTGATGTTGATACCTTAGTCGTAAAGGATGGAGAAACGGCCAATAAGATTCAATATCGCGTCATATTAAATTCAAATACATCCGGCGTAACGCCGACCGTTCGTTTAATAGCAGTGGCGCTGAGAAATACTCTGCCTGGCCAGGGGATTAATAAGGTTTTTACGGATAATCCGGATTTATCGAATCTCAAGGTCCTGGATGTACCACAATTTTCTCAGATGGTCAGGGAACCGTCAATTGCTGATTCCATATGCAGTCCGACCAGTGTTACCATGATATTGAATTACTATGGCACACAAATACAACCTGAAGAAGCCGCCTGGGGGATATATGATTATGCCTATGAAGATTTTGGCAACTGGCCATTTAATACTGCCTATGCGTCAAGCTTTGGCTATCAGGCGTATGTCGATTACTCAACAATAGACGGTTTAAAGCGAGAAATTGCTGCAGGACATCCAGTTGGAGTTGCAGTGGCATATAAAAATAGCTCACAGGTAAATGCCAATTTGCCGGTGATTGACGGTGCTCCAATCGCATCAACCTCGGGTCATCTGATTGTCGTATGTGGTTTTACAAACGAAAACGGAACCGACTATATCATAATTAATGATCCGGCCGCTTCGAGTGATGCCGGTGTCAGAGTGAAGTATCGGCTTGATCAATTTTCTGCGGCATGGGCAGAATCCGGAAATATTGCTTATATTATCCATTAAAGTAAAGAACGGTGATCCTTTAATGGGAAAGCTGATTGTAAAGGAAATGACCACCATGGAGCAGGTGAATGATAAGCTTGATACATTTGACAATTTTAAAATATTGTCTGATAATGAATAAGAAAAATATCTAAAAATCCGAAATGAAAGGATTTAAATTATGAAAATTTGTATTTTATCAGGTAATCCTAAAAAAGAGGGACTATGTCAGTCTGTCATTGATGCGGCAAAGCTAGGTGCGGTTGACACTGGCGCAGAGGTAGATGAAATAAGATTGTGTGATTTTAAATTGGTTCGTTGTCAGGTCTGCGATGACGGCTGGGGTCCATGCCGGGATGAAAATTATTGTACTTTCGGTAAGGACGGTTTCGATGAAATTCTAGATCGAATTGAATCAAGCGATGCAATAATCCTGGCGTCACCGGTATATTGGGGAGAAACTTCTGAGGCATGGAAAAGCTTTATCGACCGACTTCGCAGATGTGAATTTAATGGTCAAAAAATATTACTAAACAAACAAGTTTTAATGATTGTTTCCGCCGGCGGCACTGGTAACGGGATATTAACCAGCCTGGAACAAATGGATCGCTTCTGCCGTCATACAGGCACGGTAATATTTGACTATATTGGAGTGAATCGCTGGAACAGCGATTATAAAAAAGCAACTGCTCAGGCAGCTGCCTATGCAATGGCAAATGGTCGAAAAAATGGAGAGACCATTTAAAAAATAATCAGAACCGTTTCCAAGAAGGAACGGGAGGCCGAGGATGTCGCTTATCCGGCAGGCTTAGCTCCAGAATTATCAGCCTTTCTGTCTCAAAAAGGGACAAAGGAAATGGTGTTCTTTTAAAATACAATAAGAAATAGTTAGGACATCAATTGATATGTACACGTCTTTTATGTCATAATAGGGTATGAATCATCTTGAAAATGAATGATTATACAATTAAAAGCAGGAAGTTATAATAGGCCAACCTCCAGGGAGACACCATAAGTTGTAATCCATGCAGAACTTCTATAATCAGTAAAACGAATTGATGAGATCAAAAACATTCATTTCACAAATCATATGTTTTCTTATATAATAATGCTATCAATACGAATGAAAAAATGAGGAGAACAAAATGGGAAAAACAATTGCTGAAAAAATATTTGATGCACATCAGGTAGACGAACCATTTCCAGATACCCATGTGTTAAAACTGGACCGGGTTTTCTGTCATGAAATCACCACTCCAATCGCCATCACGGATCTGATGGCAAGAGGAATGGACCGGGTTTTCGATCCCACAAAAATCAAGGCTGTGATCGACCATGTGACCCCGGCCAAGGACTCAAAAACTGCTGAACAGGGAAAAATCCTCAGAGACTGGGCAAGACGACACGACATTAAAGACTTTTTTGATATTGGTAAAAACGGTGTCTGTCATGCCATCTTTCCGGAAAAAGGATTTGTCAGACCGGGATTCACCATCATCATGGGAGACTCCCATACCTGTACTCATGGCGCATTCGGTGCTTTTGCCGCAGGAATTGGCACAACGGACCTGGAAGTGGGCATTCTAAAAGGTGTCTGTGCCTTTCATTTTCCCAAAACCATCAAGATTGTTCTAAAAGGCGAATTAAAACCCGGGGTGTACGCCAAGGATTTGATTCTGTTTATCATTAAGGAGCTGACGGTAAATGGCGCAACTAATATGGTCATTGAGTTTACCGGTCCAGTGGTGGATGCTATGTCCATGGAATCCCGAATGACCCTTTGCAACATGGCTATTGAAGCTGGCGGCACCTCCGGCATCTGCTACCCGGATATGACCACTGTGGATTACCTTTGGAAATTCATCAAGGATGAGTTCGCCACCAAAGAGGATGCCCTGAAAGAGTATTCGAAATGGGTATCTGATGACGATGCCGACTATGAACGGATTTGTGAATACGATGTTTCAAAACTGGAACCCATGGTGACGGTCAGTTACAAACCCGATCAGGTTAAGACCGTTAGGGAAATGGCAGGGACAAAAGTTGACCAGATTTATATTGGCAGCTGTACCAACGGACGGATTGAAGACTTACGAATCGCTGCCAGTATTTTAAAGGATAAGCAGATCAGCGATACTGTTCGGGCTATTGTCAGCCCTGCAACCCCAGCTATTTATTCCATGGCTCTGAAGGAAGGGCTGATTGAAATTTTCCAGGATGCTGGTTTTTGCGTGACGAATCCGACCTGCGGAGCCTGCCTGGGCATGAGCAACGGCGTCCTTGCAGACGGGGAAGTCTGTGCGTCCACCACCAACCGTAATTTTAATGGCAGAATGGGTAAAGGTGGTATGGTTCATCTGATGAGTCCCGCAACGGCTGCGGCGACAGCAATTGCCGGAACCATCACAAATTCCGATTTATATCAAGTTTAGGAGGTGGCATAGAAATGAAGAAATTTAATGGAAAAGTATTATTTTTAGATAGAAGCGATATTAATACGGATGAAATTATTCCGGCAAAATATCTGACGGAAATAACCAAAGAGGCATTAAAACCTTATTTGCTGGAAGATCTGGTTCTGACCGGCTTCAGTAGGGAAGACACTCAGGGTAAAGCAGTAATTGTTACCCGGGAAAACTTTGGCTGCGGTTCATCCAGAGAACATGCACCCTGGGCATTGGAAGTCAATGGGATCAATGTGGTTATTGCAGAAAGTTTTGCACGGATTTTTAGGCAGAATATGTATAACTGCGGCATGTTTGCCATTGAGCTACCCAAAGAAACCATCGAGTCTCTTTTTGAAAAATATGCCGGGAAAGAGGTATCCATGGAAATCGATGTGGATGGCAATAAGATAATCATCAATGTGGATGGCAAATCTGAAACTATTGATTTCAAAGTCGGGGCGTTTGATCAAACCCTTGTTAAAGAAGGCGGCTGGGTCGGATATGCAGATAGGAATTACTAAAGCATTCGATAGGTAGCAACAAAATCTCTAAAGCCATTGTAAATTAGAAGGCTTTAGGGATTTTTTACATTTAAGTGTTATTACTTTTTCTAATATTTCATCGCTGCTTTTGATTTCGTAAAAAATCAGTTTTTTGTCAAGGATCTTTTTTAATTTTGGGTATATTTGACTGTGTTTGCATTCCAGAATTCAGCCAAATTTTTATTGTTAATTTTTGGGATGTCATAACCAGTCATCGCTTTTTTTTCTGCAATCTTAGCTAGGATTACATTTCTTAAAGTATGCATGATGTTCACTTTCTTTTTATTAATCCTGATGATTAATGGCACCACGGCATGCTTTTAACCAGGCTAAGTAGGAATCTTCTCGCATGATCGCGCCTAATAAGACGGCATAATCACCAAATTCTTTTGACCCATATTTGGGGATGTTGTCAAAAGACTTCGTCAGAGAATTTTCCAGAGAGGCTTTTTTAAAATTATGTTTATCCAGCTGACTGTGTAAATGTTGTTCATAATCAGATGCTGACATAAAATCGCTGAAAAAAGTTCGCAATCTAAATACATCTTTAGGGGTTACGCCTAAAGGTTCGTCAAGTAACAGCCATTCAACAAATTCGGCATGTCCCTCGGTAGTAATGGTATATAATTTTTTCTCCATTTTCTCACCTTGAATAATAAGTTCAACAGTGATGAGATTTTCTTCTAATAAGCGTTTTAATTCCGGGTAAACCTGGCTGTGTTTAGCATGCCAGAAATTTGCCATGATTCGCTTTTCAAATTCTTTGGAAATATCATAGCCTGTTATGGGTCCTCGATCAATTAAGCCGAGCAATGCGTATTTTAATGTTCTCATAGATATTCCCCTTTCAAAATTTTTTTCTTAACAGATTTCATAATTAAGTATTTTAGCACAATTATATCTGGATAGATAGAGTGTTATCCGATCTTTAGGGTAAATTACTTCTATATCTCGTTCAAGGTTTTCGCGAATTTTAGTTTTAAGCAATAACTAAAAAATTATTATAACTGATAATAGTATTTCACTCAAGAAAAAGATGTAAATCTTAAAATGTTTAATATAACATGTAACTGTTGACATGATTTGCAAATTGTGATAAATTAATAACATAAATTGCAAACGATTTACTAAAAAACTTTGAATGAACTAGGTAATATTTTATTAAGGAGGACAATTTTATGGCTAAATTTATTTCGGCGGCAGAAGCAGCTAAGTTAATTCCAGACGGAGCAACAGTAGGTGTGGCTGGAATGGGACTTTCAGGCTGGCCAGAAGAAGTAGCAGTTGCGATTGCTGATAACTTTAAAGAAACCGGCCATCCCTGTAAACTTACAATGAAACAGGGAAGTGCAATGGGTGATTGGCGAGAAAGAGGGATGACCAGACTGGGACTTGAAGGACTGGTTACAAAATGGTCGGCTGCACATATTGGTTCGGCTTTTGCAATGAATGATCTGGTACGGGCCAATAAAATGGCGTGCCATTGTTTGCCGCAAGGTGTAATTGTTAATCTTTGGCGGGAAATTGCCGCTAAACGACCAGGCTTGATCACAAAAGTGGGTTTGGGTACTTTTGTGGATCCGCGTTTAGAAGGCGGAAAAATGAATAAGGTCACCACGGAGGATCTGGTTGAACTCATCGAGTTCAAGGGTGAAGAATACCTGTTCTATAAATCCTTCAAGTTGGACGTTGCCATGTTACGTGGAACCACAGCAGATGAAAATGGCAACATTACCTTTGAAAATGAAGGCCCTATCAATGAAGGTCTGGCAGTCGCTCAGGCCGCTAAGAACAGCGGCGGGATTGTCATCGTTCAAGTGGAATATCAGGCAGTGAAAAACACATTAAAACCGAAAGATGTAAAAATACCGGGAGCAATTGTTGACTATGTCGTCGTTGCAACGGATAAGAATGCCTGCTGGCAGACAGAAGGTGTTTACTATGAACCAGCTTTTGCCGGTAATATGCGAAAACCACTGAGTGCTATTCCAATCCTGCCACTGACTGAAAGAAAAGTCATGGCCAGACGCGCAGCGATGGAACTGGCGAAAGGGGATTTGGTTAACCTTGGGGTTGGTATTCCTTCCGATGTTGCCAGTATTGTCTCAGAAGCCGGTTATATCGAAGAAATTACGATGACAACAGAAATCGGCGGTTTTGGCGGAATCCCGGCAAGTCTTCCGAATTTTGGGAGTTCATACAATGCCGAAGCCAATATTGATCATGGATCCATGTTTGATTTATATGACGGCGGTGGCATTAATATTGCAATTCTTGGTTTGGCTCAAGCCGATGAAGCGGGAAATATCAATGTCAGCAAATTTACAATCCCTGGCGTGGGCGACCGATTAACGGGCCCTGGTGGTTTTATCAATATCACACAAAGCACCCATAAGGTTGTCTTTGCAGGATCTTTCAACGCAAAATGTGAAGTGGAAGTAAGCGATGGGAAACTGATTATTAAAAAAGAAGGTAAAGGAAAAAAATTCTTAAAAGCAGTTGAACAAATCACTTTCAGCGGAAAATACGCAGCCGAAAACGGACAGGAAATCCTTTATGTGACAGAACGCTGTGTGTTTAAATTGATTGACGGAAAAATGACCATCATTGAAGTGGCACCTGGGATTGACCTGGAAAAAGATATTCTCAATCAGATGGATTTCAAACCAGTGATTTCTGCAGACTTGAAAGAAATGGATCCGGGTTTATTTTCTGAAAAATGGAATGGACTTGACACAATAATGGGCAAGTAATTGGGGCCTGGATTTAGGGAGTGATGGATGTGGAACTAATAAGGCATACAATCAATTCTTTTTTAAAGGAAAGAGTTAAAAAAACACCGGAAAAAATTGCCATCGTCTTTGAGGATGATGCTTACACCTGGATGGAGCTGGATCAGCTTTCGGATGGCATCGCCCTGTCACTGCTTAAATCCGGAGTGGAAAAAGGGACCCATGTCGGAATCTGGAGTTTGAACAGTCCGCTGTTTATGCTTTATACTCTGGCACTGGCAAAAATCGGGGCGGTTATCGTCTTGATCAATACGCGGTGTCATCAATCAGAACTGGAAGATCTTTTAGTCTATGCTGATGTAAACACTTTATGCTATGGGGAAGATACGAATCAATTGAAATTTTCGGAGATGATCGCACAGCTTGATAGAAAAAGACTTTCTTTAATGAAGAAAACAGTTGCCATTGGTAAGAATAAAAATGACATTCCAGAGCAATACAAAAAGAAGATAGTTGACAACGCTGATCTGGAACTGCTCGGCAACGCCAAGAAAAAGATCATGCCAGAAGATGTGCTTGGCATCCTGTTCACATCGGGGACAATATCCGCCGCCAAAGGCGTCATGCTTAGTCATTTTGCCACCATTAACATTGCCATCGAAACGGCAACCCAGCTGCATTGGAATGAAACCGACAAAAGCTGTCTGGGAATTCCATTATTTCACTGCTTTGGGCTTTCGTCGGGTTTTATGGCCGGTATTTATGCCGGCATCGAGATCCACTTACTGGAGAGTTATAAAACCATTCGAGTTTTAAAATGTGTGGAGCAGAACCAATGCACAATTTTAAATGGGGTCCCAACCATGTTCATGGCAATGATTAAACATCCCCGATTCGCAACCTACAAGCTCGTTTCACTAAACAGCGGCATTATTGCCGGGTCTTATGTGAATGCCAATGACTATCTGACCATTTGTGAGAAATTGGGAATGAGAAAATTGCAGATGTCCTACGGTCAGACCGAGGCTTCGCCGAGTATCACCTTTTCGGATTTTGAAGACACGATTCTTAATAAAAGCAGATCGGTGGGCAAAGTGATTCCTCATGTTGAGCTAAAAATACTGGCTGATAATCAGAATGAAATCTGCATTAAAGGGTACAACACCATGCGGGGCTATTATCAACTGGCAGCAGAAACGCAACAGGCGATCGACCCTGAGGGTTGGCTTCACACCGGCGACCTGGGCTATCTGGATGCGGATGGAAATCTCTGTATCACCGGACGATTAAAAGAAATGATTGTCCGCGGCGGCGAAAATATCTCCCCCTATGAGATCGAAAACCACATCAAAAATTTTCCCTACGTTGCCGATGTCAAAGTCATCGGGATCGAAGCCGAAGTGCTCCAGGAAGAAATTGCCGCCTGCATTGTCACCGATGGCCGAAAAAAAATAAGTGAGACGGAGATGCGGGAATTCTTAAGTCTGCAACTGGCGGCCTATAAGATCCCCAAATATTTTATCTTTTTAAAGAAGTTTCCCTTAAATGCCAGTGGAAAAATAGTTCTGACTGAACTGAAAAATCAGATCAAGATGATTATCGATAAAAATAAAAAATAGAATTTGAAAATAAGCTTCAATTGCTTAGCGTTTGGTTTCCACAAACGATTTCGTAACGTGTAGGCGAACCGGCGGTAGCCTGTACGACGTGCAGTGGAGAAATTGTTTCGTGCGAAACTGATCGCTAAGCTCACGATACACTATTATTTAACAAAAATTAGCTAAGCTAAGGAGGAAAAAATGTATTTCAGTGAACAAAACAAAATGATTCGAAAGTTGGCAAGAGATTTTGCTTTAAAAGAATTAACAACCGAAATATTGGATCAAGTGGAAGAATCAGGTGAATTTCCCCAGGAGATTCTTGATAAAATGGCGAAATTTGGTTTCTTTGGGATTAAGATTCCCAAGTCATTAGGCGGAGCCGGTGGGGATCACATGTCCTATGTCATTTGTATGGAAGAATTTGCCCGGGTTAGCGGGGTTGCCAGCGTCTATTTGTCAGCACCTAACTCACTGGCCGGTGGTCCATTACTGCTTTCTGGAACCGATGAACAAATCGAAAAATACCTGAAACCCATTATCACCGGCAAGAAAAAACTGGCCTTTGCCTTAACTGAACCGGGAGCTGGTTCAGATGCTGGGGGGATGTCAACCTCCGCTGTGGATATGGGCGATTATTACCTTTTAAACGGACGTAAAACCTTTATTACCATGGCACCCTTATGCGATGATGCCGTTATTTATGCCAAAACAGATATGTCAAAAGGCACCCGCGGCATTTCAGCATTTATTGTCGACTTAAAATCCGAAGGGGTTTCGCTGGGGAAAAACGAGCACAAGATGGGTCTGATTGGTTGTGCCACATCAGATATTATCATGGAAGATGTGAAAGTACCCAAGGAAAATCGTTTGGGAGAAGTCAACAAAGGCTTTAGTAATGCCATGAAAACGCTGGACGTTGGTCGACTTGGCGTGGCATCACAATCCATCGGTGTGGCTCAGGGCGCTTTAGACGAAGCCATTAAATATGCCAAAGAAAGAAAACAATTCGGCAGACGAATTGCCGATTTCCAGGCCATCGCCTTTATGATTGCCGATATGGCCACTAAATTGGAAGCAGCCAAACTATTGGTTTACAATGCCGCCAGCTTAATGGACAATAAGCAGAATGCCTCAAAAGAAGCATCGATGGCTAAGTTCTACGCCGCCGAGATCTGTAACGAAATCTGTGGCAAAGCCGTTCAGATTCACGGCGGATATGGATTTATTAAAGACTATAAAGTTGAACGGATGTATCGTGACTGTCGCGTATTTACTATCTACGAAGGAACCTCTCAGGTTCAGCAGATGGTTATTTCCGGCATGCTGTTAAAGAAATAGAGACTAAGAAAGGAACTAAATATAGATGAGAATTCTAGTTTGTGCAAAACAAGTACCGGATACGAATGAGGTAAAAATCGATCCGAAAACAGGAACAATGATCCGTGAAGGCGTACCAAGTATTTTAAATCCCGATGATGCTAATGCTTTAGAAGCGGCGCTGGTAATTAAGGATGAAAACCCGGGAACTGAAGTCATTGTCATAACGATGGGACCACCTCAGGCTTCTGAAATGCTCAGAGAATGCCTGGCAATGGGTGCCGATGAAGCCTATTTATTAAGTGATCGCGCTTTCGGAGGCGCCGACACCTGGGCAACATCAGCAACCCTGGCAGCCGGGATCAAAAATGTCAAAAAAATTGACCTGATTCTGGCCGGCAGACAAGCCATCGATGGTGATACCGCTCAGGTTGGCTCACAGATTGCCCAACGGTTGAAAATGCCAGTGGTCACCTACGTCGAGGATATCAAAATCGAAGACAAAAAGGCCATTGTTCATCGTCAAATGGAAGACGGTTACGAAGTCATCGAAGTTCAGATGCCCTGTCTTTTGACCTGCGTGAAAGAACTGAATGAACCCCGATATATGAGTATCGGAGGAATTATGGATGCATACGAACAAACAATCACTACCTGGAATCATGAAGATATTGGGCTGTCACCAGAAGCCTGTGGCCTGAATGCCTCCCCAACTCAGGTATTCCGATCGTTCTCGCCGCCAGCTAAGGGCGTCGGTGAAATGATCACCGGGAACACTGTGAACGAAATTGCCGGGACCCTGGTTTCGAAGCTTAAAGAAAAGCACATAATATAGAAAGGACAAATAAAAATGGCGATTAAAGTAATAGATGAAAAATGTATCGGATGTTCAAAATGTCAGAAAAGCTGTCCTTTTGATGCGATCACGATTGAAAATAAAATAGCGGTTATCGGTGATGCGTGTACCAATTGCGGAACCTGTATTGACGTTTGTCCCACCGATGCCATTCTCCAGGAAGGCACCGAAAAAATTATCCGCGACCTGAGCATGTATAAAGGCGTCTGGGTTTTTGCTGAACAACGCGAAGGAAAAATCATGCCGGTTGTTTTTGAACTGCTGGGCGAAGGTAAAAAACTGGCCAATGAAATCGGCACCGAACTGTGTGCGATTCTGTGTGGCAGCAATGTTGCCGGATTAACCGACGAACTGATTGCCTATGGCGCTGACAAGGTTTATTTGGCCGATGCTCCAGAACTGGAAAAATATACAACAGATGGTTATTCCAAAGTGATCAACGAAGCCATCGGAGTGTATAAACCGGAAATTGTTTTATATGGTGCCACCCATATCGGCCGGGATCTGGCTCCTTGTCTGGCAGTTAAAGTCAACACCGGTTTGACCGCTGACTGTACCAAACTGGAAATTGATCCTGACGATAAAAAAATCAGACAGACCCGACCAGCCTTTGGCGGAAACCTGATGGCCACCATTGTCTGCCCGGGTAGTCGTCCGCAGATGTCGACCGTCCGACCCGGTGTGATGGATAAAGCCGTCTATGATCCAACTAAAAAAGGCGAAGTCATTAAACTGAACGCTGTCTTTGCTGAAGGCGATATCCGCACTAAAGTGCTGGAGATTGTTAAAACAACCGCTGATATTATTTCCATTTCTGACGCTGATTTCATTGTCGCCGGCGGGATGGGGCTGGGCAAGCCTGAAGGGATGGAACTGCTGCAACAGCTGGCCGATAAACTGGGCGGTACTGTAGCCGCATCACGAGCCTGTGTCGATGCCGGATGGGCAGATCATAATATCCAGGTCGGTCAGACTGGAACCACTGTTAAACCGCAGATTTATTTTGCCTGTGGGATTTCCGGCGCCATCCAACATATTGCTGGGATGCAGGAATCAGACTTGATCATTGCGATTAACAAAAATGAAAATGCCCCTATTTTCGAAGTGGCCGATTATGGCATTGTCGGAGATCTTTACAAAGTGATTCCGGCCATCATCGATGAGTTAAATAAGTAACAGCTAAAAAAAGAAAAGTATCAGTGCCGGAGCGTGCAGTGCCCGCTCCGGCCTGAAAAAGTGAAAAGTTTAAAGTGACGTAAACAGTCACTTTAAACTTTTTTTTGATATGGTCAAATATGGAACTCATGTACTGATGCTGCTGAGAAAAAATGATTGTTCTGGGAACCACGGTAAGCGCTACCTATTTGCTAAATCATCCATCATTTCAACAACTTTTACAGGTTCACGTTCAACTATTTTTTTACTTTTTATCAGCGGAGCCTCACGGAGAAACAGAGAGCAAAAAAATCCGATAGCAGCAATGACGACGCAAAACAGAAAGACATCATGAATTGAGTTGGCAAGTACTGCTTTCGCCTGCAAATACAAATCATCAAAATAACTCAGGTATAACTTCGGCACCTGGGATCGGATGGTTGCCACCGTTTGGGCATTCGTAATGATTTGGGTATTTTTAAGCATTCCTTGTATTTCCTGCGGTAAATACTGCATATTTAATCCAGAGAATCCATTGCTTAGCGAATTGGTCATGATCACACCATAGACAGCTGAACTGATGGTGCTGCCGATGTTGCGAAAAAACATCACGGTTGATGTGACTGAACCAATCTGGTCTCGAGGAGCGGCGTTTTGCGCGTTAACATTGGTAATTGGCATACTCATACCGACCCCAAAACCCAAAATCACCATAAAAAGAATGGCACTGGAGTAGGAAGTTCCTACGCCCATGGTGGAAAGTAGCAGGGCTCCCACACCCATGACAAGAAAAGCTGATGCTGATAATAGTTTTGCTTTGCCGATTCTCGAAACAAGTTGACCGGTGATATTGCTTGACAGGAGCAACCCGAGCATCATCGGTGTTATGACGGCTCCAGATGTTGTAGCCGACGAACCAATCACACCCTGAACAAAGTATGGCAGATAGATAACGGTTGAAAACATCAAAGCTTGGGAAAAGAATGCAATCAGAAATGATACACAGATTGCACGATCTTTGAAAAAAGCAAGTGGAATCATGGGGTTGGATGATCGTTTTTCAAGAAAAACAAACAGTGCCATCATGATGGCTGAAAAAAGAAACATGCCAATACAAGGAACAGAAATCCATGCGAAATTGTTCCCGGCCATACTAAAAGCCAGCAGCATGGGCACTAGGGTTAAAACAAGTGCGGCGATCCCGGTATAATCCACCGGCTTTTTTATTTCAACGTTTTTGAAGGAAGGCATTGCGATTGCGACGATAACAATTGCCAGGATACCCAGAGGAAGGTTGATGAAAAAAATCCATCGCCAACCGAGAGCATCGGTGATAAAACCGCCGGCCAAAGGTCCGATAATGCTGGCCAGACCATACATGGATGTTACAATACCAGTATACTTACCCCGATCTGCCGGTTCGAACATATCAGCAACCACCGTGAATACGCTTGAAACAATGATCCCTCCGCCAATTCCCTGTAATCCTCTGAAGGCAATCAGCTGTATCATACTCTGGGATAATCCGCACAGTATGGAACCAGCGAGAAAAGTTACAATACCGATCATAAACATCAATTTGTGCCCGTAGATATCTGCAAGCCCCCCGCAAATCAGTATGGCGATAGTGGAACATAGCATGTAGGTGGTGAATGGCCATGAATAGAGCTGCATGCCACCTAGATTGTCGACAATATTTTTCATTGCGGTACTAACGACCGTCGAATCCAGTGCGGATAGCAGAAGACTTGCCATAATACCGGCAAGAATTAATGCAGTGCTTGATTTACTCATTTGTTTTTTCGTCATAAAAAATTCCTCCTAAATGGTTTATAATATAGTAGTATACATTATACTAGTTGGATAAAAAAAATAGCGGTTGTTTCAGCTATTTTTATTAGGATCATTATACCCTTTTTTAAAATCCTCTATCCAGTTACAAAAAACAGTATACATCTGTGAATAGAGAGTGATGACGGACGTACCATAAAATGATACACCGTCCATGCGTTCAAGTTGGTTTTCAACAGTGTCAAGCTTGAACGCAAGACGATCCTGCAACATCTCGATCATTTTCAAACCGGTCTCATGATCTACACAATAAAGATTGGAAATAAAGGCACAGAAATCCACATAAATTGTTCCTGGATTTTCAGAGTACTGGTGCATCAGCTGCATAAAATAATTTCTGCCTTTCTCGTTGATTGTATAAATGGTTTTCTCAGGCATTTCACCTTCACGAACCGTTTCACCATCGATGTATTCAGATTTATACAGCTTCACAAGATTTTTGTAAACAGACGGTGAACTGATTTTGACCCATTTATTAATATTTCGGTGTTCCATCTCTTTTTTCATCTCATAGGCGTTCATTGGTTTTTGTATTAAAACACCCAATAACATTAAATCGACAGTTGACATTTACTCACTTCCCAACTAGTATATTGTATACCAATATAGTATAAAGTAAATATACACGGAAGTCAATGTTTAATAATGATGAAATTATAAAACATTGACGAATTAAACCGGGTAAAAATGGATATTGATTAAACCAAGGTGCCTGAATCAGTCAAAAAAACGATGAAACCATCTTTGGGGGTTTCATCGTTTTTCATGTGTTCTTGCCATCTGATTTTTTATTCAAGCAGTTACAGCTGATTCACTTCTTTGTAAAGATGATTTGTTCTGGGTTTGGTGAAATGATTGTCTGGCTATTAATAAGTATGAGCGTTAAGAAGACATTGGTAAATAACGGAATGCCCTAAAGTTGTTGGATGTGGATCCAAATTACCAGTATACCAATTGAAATTGACTAAAGGACTCTCGCCCTGGTAATTCTTGAAGGCGGTATACACATCCGCTACTTTATAACCGGTGTCTGGAGTCATGATGACGCCGTTGATTCCCTGGATTACTGGATCAAATACCTGACAAAGGGGATCTTGAGAACTGATGGGATCATACAATGTCGATACATAAATATCTGCTTGAGGCGCCAACGCCCTGATGGTTCCAACTATTTGGGGCCAGTCAGTTGCAAACTGCTGGGCACCTGCTGTCAGATTGGTCTGAATTTCAGGCATCGCGGCAGCGATGGTTGCCTGACTGTTGGGATCAGCTAAAGCAGCTGCCAGTTCGGTGGTGAAATTTTCGGATGTCGGATCGAGATTGAATGCTTTTGCAACGGTGGCAATTAAAGGTGAAAGAAGATTATTACCTCCAATACTGACTGAGATTACTTTAGCCTTGCTCACAGAAGCGATGGTGGTTGAATCAGTTTGCAGTTGAGATAAAAGCTCACTGCTTGTTTCTCCCGGAATACTTCGATTTATTAGGGAAACATCTTCATTGCCACTAATTGATTTTAAGTTGTTATAGAAAAGATCAACATAGCCGGAGCCCGGTGTAGCACTCATTCCGTAAGCAATCGAATCGCCAAGTGCGGTATAATCATTGCTCTCCGTTTTAACAATTTTTATTTCGAGTGCTTCCAAACGTAGGCTTTCCTCGGTGGTTCCCAGTTCTGCTCCGTTTTTAACCCACGTCCATTCGCCGTTGGTGCTGGGTACGTCACCCTTATCCTGCACATGGCCTCGGTAATAAACGTCATAGCCGGAAAGACCTTCAAGATTGATTTTAATAGCTTCTATCCGTAGACTTTCACCGGTTGTTCCAGTAAAAACACCATCCTTAACAGGATCCATCCAACCCTTATCTTGAACATGAACCTGATAGGTGATACTTGCACCGGCCGGAACATCTCCGGTTAATTTAATGGCAACACCTTCCAGACGTAGGCCTTGACCTGGGGTGCCCAGTTCGTCAGGACCAGTAACAAAGGCTAAGTCAGATCCGGTGGATTTGGGCATATCGCCAAGGTTTTGAATATGGCCGCGATATTGAACCCCGATTTCTCCGGAAGAACTGCTTTCAATCGAATTATTTCCGGTTGATGCTGTTTCTGTTTGTTCAGTGGCGGCAAAAACTCCGGTTGATAAAAACATTGAAAGAACCATAATGATCGACAGTGCACTAACAGAAATTTTCCAAATGGTGAATTTTTTCATGATTGTTTTCCTTTCTTTTTCTTAATTCTTATATCTTTTTTATAATTATATACTTTTTTGATTGTGACGCAAACGTTTTTATTATGAAATCAGGTGAGTTCGATGTCATGGAATGATTAAGAAGCTGATTTGAAATTCATTGAATACAATTGCGTTTTTGTAGATATTTTGTTGCAAATCGGATATACTACTATTAATATTACTCATAGGAGGCGAAATGAAGGAAAATAAGTTTATTTTGGAAAGGCTTTTAAAAAACAAAGAAATAACACGCCAGGATATTACCGACAGAATTCAAGAAGCCAAACAGTCAGACAACTCGTTATTGGACTTATTATTAAAAGATCGGGTTATTTCTCCGGAAAAATTGCTTTTGATTTTCCACAACGAGTGGGGTTTTAATGTATATGATCCTCAAAAAGATCAAATGGATTCAAAAGCTCTTTGTTTATTTACAAAAGAACAAGCCCTGGAATATCTTGTTTTTCCATTAAACCAGCCAGATGAAGAACATTTAAACATCCTAATGGCAGATCCAACTGATGAAGAAGTTATTCGAATTTTGCAACAGATAACAAAAAAACGTCTAAAAATATTAGCTGCAGAAAAAGAATGCATTCAGAGTCTGATTCGAAGATACTATAATGGAAATGTTTTTTATGCTGAAGATATTTCAAAGAAAACAAAAAATGATGGAAGTGGAAATGAAGAACCATCAATCATCAACCTTGTGAACGAAATAATCGAAGAAGGGGTTTCCCAGGGTGCCAGTGATATTCATATTGAAGCATTCCCGAAAAAGTTTCAAATTAGGCTACGCATTGACGGGTTGCTGCAATTTATGAAATTGTTGGAAGAAAAAACCTGGTATGGCTTGATCTCACGTTTGAAAATACTTGGAGGATGCGATATTGCTGAGCATCGATTTCCTCAGGATGGCGCTTTTACGACCAGTTTTGAGGGACGACAGATTGATGTTCGGGTATCCATTATACCAACTATCCATGGTGAAAAAATAGTCTTGCGATTATTGGATCAGCGCAAATTTTTAATGAAGATTGAACAACTGGGGTTTTCAAGTGATCAGAAAATTCTAATTAATGACATAATGGATTCTCCCCATGGAATGATATTGGCATCCGGGCCAACCGGAAGCGGAAAGTCAACGACTCTTTATAGTTTGCTCAATGGGATCAATTCTGAGACCCAAAACATTATTACTATTGAGGATCCTGTTGAATTTCAGATGGAGGATGTGAATCAGATTCAGGTGAATGAGAAAACAGGGCTAAATTTTGCCATGGGACTACGTTCGATTTTACGACAAGATCCAAATGTGATCATGGTTGGCGAAATCCGAGATGAAGAAACTGCAGCAATGGCAACCCGAGCGGCGATTACTGGTCATTTGGTTTTATCCACTATTCATACCAACAATGCCATTGCATCCATTACGCGCTTGATGGATATGCAGGTTCCTCTTTATTTATTGTCATCAGCTCTCAGGGGTATTATTTCTCAAAAATTGATTAAAAAACTTTGTCCAAATTGCAAGAAAGAGGGTTGGGCCGCCCAAGAAGAAAAGGATCTCCTTGGGTTGCCAGATGAAAAAATCAAACTTTATTATCCTGAAGGCTGCCCTTTGTGCCACGGTACCGGGTATCGGGGGCGATTGGCAGTTCAGGAAGTTTTGAAAATAACACGAAATATTCGAGAGTCTATCGGTCAGGGAAAAGATTATGACAGTATTCGCCAAATTGCCCGGGAAGAAGGATTGATCCCCATTGAAGAATCTTTAAAACAGTATATTTTAAACGGCAGCACCTCTTTTGCAGAAGGTTTTGAGATCCTGGCGTTTGAAAAAAACTGGCATCATTAGGAAACCGTTGTGAATAAAACATTTAGTTACAAAGCAAAAAATGCTCAAGGTGAGAATGTTACAGGAACGCTTACCGCAAAAACATTACGGGATGCTGCAGTGCTGCTTCATGTGCAAAGTCTAATTGCTCTGGAGATAACAGAAAAAACGAAGGCAGATGGATTTTTACATAGAGAATTTGATTTCCAATTCAAACATGTATCGACGACTGAATTCAGCCAGTTCAGCAGAAAATTTTATGTCATGTTAAATGCTGGAATTTCCATAATAAAATGTCTGGAACTTATTGGGGAAGAAACAAAGAACAAGGGCTTTTCCAGAGATGTTTCAGAAATATGCAGTCGGATACAATCGGGGGAGAGTCTCTCTCAGGCAATGAAATCCTATCCCAAATCATTTCCATCGCTGTTTGTTTTTATGGTTGAGGCTGGTGAAATGAGTGGAAATCTTACAGAAATTCTGCTTGGGATGGCTGAATATTATGAGACTGAGGAAAAAAACAGACGTCAGCTTCAGCAGGTTCTTTTTTATCCGGTTATTCTGGTCTTCGTAGCTGCACTGGTGCTGGTTTTCTTACTGACCTATGTTCTTCCAACTTTTGTCGGTATGTTTGAGGCCATGGATGCACCGCTTCCAAAACCAACCCGATTACTTCTGGGCATTAGCCAGATACTAACAACGCGTTGGCCAATCATCCTTTTGATTATCGTCGGATGTGTTTTATTGATTGCCATGATGTTGGAATTCCCGAAGGTTATCTTAGCAAGAGATTATTTTAAAATTAAACTGCCATTAATTGGGAGCCTTAATCAAAAACGGTGTTTATCAATGATGGCGAAAACCCTGGCAATGTTATTAAACAGTGGGATTGATCTCCTGTCTGCATTAAACAGTTTAGTGGGAATTACTGACAATCGTTTTATAAAAAACGAAGTAGAAATATTAGTGAAAAAAGTATCAAGCGGGACAAGTTTAGTTCAGGGAATGGAAGAAAGCGTGGCTTTTCCGAGCCTTTTTTGTCAACTTGTCGGCATTGGCGAAACCTCCGGTTCTTTGCCGGTGGTGTTGGAAACAATGCATAAAATTTATAAAGATGAGATACAGGCTCGTATTCAATTGATGAGTACAGCCCTGGAGCCCCTAATACTAATCATATTAGGGGGGCTGGTCCTTTTTATTTTAGCAGCTATTATGTTACCGGTCTTTGATATCTATTCTGCATATTCCAGCATGTGAACAATGAATTTGTTTGAATATTATGTTTTAGTAGGAGATGAAAGATGGTTAGAGAGTCTAAAAAAAGTTTTGCTTCAGGAATTGATTTTTACAAGCTATTTTGGGTATTTATGATTGGGTGTTTTTTAGGGGTAGTCATTGAAACTTTGTTTTGTTTAATAACGAATGGTTACATTGAAAGCCGGCAAGGTTTGATTTACGGTCCATTCAATCCGGTTTATGGTTTTGGTGCAGTACTTATGACCCTGGTGCTCCATCCTATTGAACATAAAAGATGGTATATTATTTTTATATTAAGCATGATTTTGGGGGGCGGCTTTGAGTTTATAAGCAGTTATGTTCAGCAATTTACAACTGGTACCATCTCCTGGCAATACCAGGAGATGCCATTTAACCTGGGCGGACGAACCAGTTTAAAATTTTCTTTATATTGGGGACTTCTGGGGCTTTTATGGGTAAAAGAAATTTACCCCCATATGTCCAGACTGATTGAAAAAATTCCGAATCGTTTTGGAATTGTAATGACATGGATCCTGGTAGTATTGGTGATTCTAAATATGACCATATCTGCCTTGGCAGTTAATCGATGGACACAGAGAGAAGATGGAATATCGGAAAACAGTGGGTTTGAGGAATTCTTAGATCAGACTTATCCAGACAATTTTATGGATAAGATTTATCCAAATATGGTAAAAGTAGGACATCCATAAAAAATAAAAAGGACTTTTTCAAGATTATTGAGAAAGTCCTTTAATAAATTGAAAGACTAAATATGATTGCGTCCTGTCAAAATGGTGTGGCATTCATTGTAATAAAATTTTTTCGCATCACCAACAGATAATTCATCAAAATGATGATAGAGTATAATGGCTAAATTCTGAGTTATATTAATATCGAGCTTTGCACTTTGACAGGTTTTAAGAAAATAACCCATGCAGGCTTCTTTACTCCAGTCATCGCCACCTAAAAACAATCGTCGTAATTCCTCTTTTATTTCTTTTTCACTACATTGTGAATCAACAGCAGAAAAATCGGTATCTTTTTTTTCACTCATTTCGCCAGCTCCTTTCATGTTTGGATAAAATTCATTCGAATTTAATTATAACATAGCCTTTTTAAAATCGTAAATACATAAAAAAGTAAAAAGAACAGCGAAATTTTATTAAGCTTTAAGGCATTAAATGAATAAAAAATTCATAAAAAACAAAAAAACGCTGGATTTTTAAAATGTAATCGTATATAATAAGCACATGGTGTGAAAACGTTTTAATTTCCTTTCTTAATTTTCTTAAAAAAAAGGTGCGGATGCACCTTTTTTTTGTCTGAAAATTTAGTGGCTTAATTGATAACTAATATTGTAACCTATAATTGAACGATATAGTATTTTACTCTTGAAAAACTTGTAATTTAAGGTTATATTTAAACCTAAACAAATATAGTGAAAGTGGGGAAATAATATGAATGCAGTAAAAATAAAAGAAGATATATTTTGGGTCGGCGTTAATGATTATCAAACAACACTTTTTGAGGGAATGTGGCCAATTGAGCAAGAAGGTGTTTCTTATAACGCTTATGTGATCAATGATGAAAAAGTAGCCATTATAGATACGGTAAAATCCATTAAAGCCGATGAATACATAGAAAAAATAAAATCAATTATTGGAAATAAAAAGGTTGATTATCTGATTGTCAATCATATGGAACCAGATCATTCCAGTGGAATTATTGAACTATTAGCAGAATATCCGGACTTGGAAATTGTGGGGAATAAAAAAACATTTCCGATTATGAATAATTTTTATCAGATTACTGAAAATCTTCATGAAGTCTGTGAAGGAGATACCCTTTGCCTTGGGAAGCATACGCTTCAGTTTTTCATGACCCCAATGGTCCATTGGCCGGAATCAATGGTTACCTACGATACCATCGATAAAGTTTTGTTTTCAATGGACGTATTTGGAAGCTTTAAAGCACCGGTGGGAAGTATTTTTGATGATGAAAATGATTTGGCAGCTTTTGAAGAACCTACTCGGCGATATTATGCATGTATTGTAGGAAAGGTTGCCGGACAGGCTTTAAAAGCTTTGAATAAGTTAGGCGGAATTGAGATCGGAACCATTTGTCCATCCCATGGACTCATTTGGAGAGATAATCCAAAGTATATTCTTGATATGTATGTCAAAATGAGTTCAAAGGAAACAGATCCAGGCGTTGTGATCGCTTATGGTTCCATGTATGGCTGTACTCAAATAGCGGCAGAAACTTTGGCCATTGCCTTAAAAAATGAAGGTGTTGGTGAAGTGAAATTGTATAACGTGGCAAAAACAGATATTTCATATATCATTTCTGATATATGGAAATATAAAGGGCTGTTTCTGGGAGCCCCTTCTTATTACGGACAGATTTTTCCGAAGATGGCAAATTTACTTTATAAACTAAGCGAAATTAAAGTTGATAATCATAAGGTCGGCTTTTTTGCTGATTATAGTTGGAGTGGTGGCGCAGATAAAAATTTCAATACTTTTATTGAGTGCGCAAAAGTTGATGCGATTGATGAAATACTGATGATAAAAGGCACACCGGATGAACAGGATGTGTTAATACTTAATGCTTTAGCAAAGAAAATGGCCGAAGCAATTAAGTAAGAAGGAATTGGGAGATAAAACAGAGGAGGAAAACCAAAAAATGAAAATCGTTGTAGGCATGTCAGGTGGGGTCGATTCATCGGTTGCAGCATTGTTGTTGAAGGAACGCGGCTATGAAGTCATTGGAGTCTTCATGAAGAACTGGGAAGAAAAGGATGATTCAGGTTTGTGTACTGCGACAGAAGATTATGATGATGTGAGACGGGTATGCGACACGATTGATATTCCCTATTATACAGTGAATTTTGCTAAAGAATATTATGACTCTGTTTTTACTTATTTTCTTGATGAATATAAAAAAGGGAGAACTCCAAATCCAGATGTATTATGCAACCGAGAAATAAAATTCAAACGTTTTTTAGATTATGCTCTAAAGGTGGTAGGGGGAGATTATTTAGCAACCGGCCATTATGCACAAATCGATTTTGTCAATGAGCAATATCGGTTAAAACGAGCATTTGACCATAATAAGGATCAAACCTATTTTTTATGTCAATTAGGGCAAAAAGAATTGGCGGATGTAATGTTCCCAATTGGACACCTTTCCAAGACGGAAGTTCGGCGCATGGCGGTTAAAAATAATTTATCGACTGCTAGGAAAAAAGATTCTACCGGAATCTGTTTTATTGGTGAGCGGCCCTTTACTCAGTTTTTAAGCCAATACTTACCGGCTAAACCAGGAAATATTGTGGATCTGGCGGGTAATGTAAAAGGAATCCATCAGGGACTGATGTATTATACCCTGGGACAAAGAAAGGGTCTGGGCATCGGGGGAGGAGAAGGAACTGGAGAACCATGGTTTGTTGTAAGCAAAGACATGAATAAAAATGAATTGGTGGTTGTCCAGGGAGATTCTCATCCTGCTCTTTATTCCAAGTCGTTAGAGGCTTCAGAAATGAATTGGATTGCCGGACACGCTCCAGCTAAAGAGTTTAAATGCACAGCTAAATTTCGATATCGTCAGCCCGATCAGGGAGTTTCAGTTCGAGTCACTCAGGATCGTCTTTTTATTGAGTTTGATGAGCCTCAAAAAGCGGTTACGCCGGGACAGGTTGTTGTTCTTTATCGGGGGAATATTTGTCTTGGAGGCGGGATCATCGATTTCATTGAAATGATTTAGTAATTCTATATAAAGGCACAAAAGAGCAAACTTAAATAGCTTGCTCTTTTGTGTTTTTTTTGAGAAAAAAGTCCAGTTTTATGGTAAACTATAAACAGATCCATTAATATAATTGGTGGATACTGTGAAGAAGTTAAGCAGAAGATTGCTGAAATAGAATTTATTAAGCCAGACGACAGGGAAGGATTGAAAAAAATGAAAACGCCATGTAACAAATGCGGAAAAGCTATTGGCTTTTTTGAACGGAGTTTTAAAATAGAAAATGAGAAATTAAATATAAAATATGATGTTCTTTGTGGAGAATGTCATGGGATCGTGAAAAAGGGTATCGGTGAAATTGATGATATGTATCAGTGGATGGCGAATAACCTAAAAAAAAATAAGGATGTTCAGAAAAATGGGTTGGTTACAGTTGAGGTTGATCTCCTTATTCTTTTAGCGGTTGAAGCTCTTTTTTCAGTTGCACCAAACTATTTTCGGTTAGATTCACCACTCAATCAGACCATCATTCGGGCAAAAGAGAGTCGGGGTATTGACAAACAAAAAGATATTGTGCGTATTGTTCATAAATTACTCCAATATGGTTTTGAACCAAATCTAAAAGATCAGGGTTTGGACACCACTCGAAATTTTGTTGCTTATATGATCCAAAACGAACAATTCCTTCAAGAGGTTGAGGTTAATTGCGGTGCAGAAGATGAACTGATCAAAGCCAATGTTTTTTTGAGCAGAAGAGGACTAATTATTGATACCATTGAGAATTCTAAGCTCATCCATATTTCAATTCCAAGTGACACATTGGTGGATTATCAAGTTGAGAATTCGGAAATCATCAATGAAATGACATTAAAGAATGTGTGTTATCCTTGGGATGATAAAAAAAATGTTGTTTTGACACTTATGTCGGAAAGTATTATGTTTGCTGTTGGCAATGCGATTGACCGCTTTAATCAAAAGACGACTAAGCTATTGGATAAGCTTAAAAAAGACAGCTTGGAATATTTTAATGATCGGGTTATGGAAGATTTGAAAAAAATTAAACCGGGAGAATTCATTGAGGCAATTCATTTAGATTGCCTGCTTCTATGCATCGTGAAAAATTTAAAAGGACAGAAAATGTTTTCCATGGAGGCATTATTTGATCCGAAGGGAACCACCATCGAACTGCTTTGGGCCTATTATCGTCAGAATCTACGAAATATGGGGATTGATAATAGTGAAAAAATAGTGACCTATCTCTTGAAAAATTGTCTTTATACAGAAGGATTTAATATCAAACATGGAAATAAACCCAGTGATAAAGGCTGGGGATTTTTCACGACAAAGGGTTATATTATTTATTTCAAACGAAGTCGGCAGGTGTTCTTTATTTACACAGAAACTTTTCCCAACGCGATTTATCATCCCTGCAATACAGTAACGTATGAAAACAAGCAGTATTTGCAACTGGTTATGAATAATGGCCGAAACGCAGGAGAAGAACTGAGAGATTTAGATGAATTGATTTTTTATAGTGATGAACCGGAAACAATTTCTCAAATGGAACGTTTTTTTGAACGTCATAACCTATATTATCAAATGGAAACCTTTCTAAAAAAACAAAAAGAGATTCAAAGAAAACGGGAAAAGTATTTAGAGGTCCAACGGATTATCAATCATATTTTTGCTGATTTTGGATATTTGCCCTATTGTATTTATGATGAATGGTATGTGATTCAAAAAAAGCTGAAAGAAAGCGATCTTTTGTTAAATAAATTAATTGATACTGATGGAAATTTGAGAGAAAATTATACGCTTGGTCAGATCATTTATGCCCCTAAAATCATTGAGGCAATTAATAGAGGCGCAGAGGAGTGCCAAAAATCGTTGAATATTCTGGAAGACTCGGTTGCAAGGGCAATTATATGGGTTAGTTTTAAAGAAGCAGTGACGGAAACCCTGTCGAAAGAATGGGTTCGAATCGCGGGAGAAATACTTGATGAAGGAGACAATGCCCTTTCAGCCTTCTTCAAATATGTTAACCTGAAGAATATTGAACCAGATAAGGTTTATTATATGGGGTTATTTATCTATCATTTGATGGATCGCGGAATATTGCAGTCAGATAATTTTTTGGAAAATTACGAAGGTGCTGTGCGCATTTTTCTGGAATGCCGGCGGGTTATTGAAGAGCCGAAGTTTGAAGGGAAGATTCTTCCAATGGAGGAGTTGTTAGAGGAAGCATTTCCAGAAAAAAAATAAAAAAAGATCATTAAAAGGAGAACTGAAAATCGATGCGTGTTCTTTTAGTTGAAGATGAAAAACCATTAGCGGCAGCTTTGGGAAAAATATTTGAAAAAAATAAGATATTGGTAGATGTAGTAAATGACGGTATCGAAGGCAAAATGTTCAGTGAAAATGACGTTTATGATGTCATCATTTTAGACATTATGCTCCCGGGAATGAGCGGACTGGAAATTCTTCGCTCGATCAGAGAAGCCGGAAAGAATGTGCCGATTTTACTTTTAACGGCCAAAGATGACACTAAAGATAAAGTGAATGGTCTCAACATGGGCGCCGATGATTATCTTGTAAAACCTTTTGTTACAGAGGAATTGATTGCTCGAGTCAGAGCGTTGGGAAGACGGCCATGGGAGGTTTATCAAGATAATGTGATTCATTATGCAAACATTTCCTTAAACATTAATACTGGGGAGCTTTTTGTAGATGAGGTTTTAAATAAATTGACGGCCAAAGAGGGCCAACTATTAGAAATGTTTATCAGAAATCCTGGAATGACTATTTCGAAAGAACAGATTCTAGACCGGATTTGGGGTATCGAAAGTATGGCAATGGAAAATAGTGTCGAAATATACGTTCATTATTTAAGAAAAAAACTGGATAAATCACAAGCCTATATTAAAACCATTCGTGGATTGGGTTATGTTCTAAAGGAGAAGGAGAATGTTGAGCCTTAACAAGCTGCGAATGAATCTCACACTCATGAATACAGGAGTCCTGATAGGACTCCTGTTATTTATATCAATCTTTCTTTATGTAGTCCTCAGTATGGATGTGGAAACAAATGTAAATAACAATCTTAAAATTTACTGTTCCCAGCTGGCAAATGAAATTGATTATTTGGAAAGAGCGCAAAACGGGGAAGATACAACAGAAGAAGAAAAACAAGGGTATTCTGAATATGCACGAAGTCTGATTCAAAATAATATTTCCTATGTTATCTTGAATCAGGAGTTTAAGGTGTTGGATCAATCATCTTATCTTCCGTTAGAAAAAATACAGCTTATTGAAATAGCCAATCATTATTTCAGTGAAAACCGTGAAAAATATCTGATCAGCAATTATGAGCAAGATGAAAAAGATTATAAAATCTGTACCTATATGGTTATTAACAATAATGGCGAATTGAAAATCATTCAAGCGATGCAAAATATGGCTCCTGAGCGGTTGCTTTTAGGAAATGCCCTGCGAATGATTATTATAGCAGTATTGATTGGCGCAACTCTTTCTTTTTTTGGAGGATATTTTTTATCAGGGCGTTCGCTGATACCCATAAAAAAAAGTGTTGAGCGTCAGCAGGAATTTTTAGCGGATGCATCACATGAGTTGAGAACCCCTATTGCTGTGATTCAAACGAATCTGGAGGTCGTAAAATCCAGTGGTGATGAGACAGTCGATAGTCAAATAATATGGATCGACAATGCTTATGATGAAGTCCAGCGAATGCATCAGATTGTCGAAGATCTCATGTTTTTGGCAAGGGCGGATTCTGGTGCGATGGTTGTTCAGCGAGAATCTATCGATTTAAACTATTTAATAAGGGTTGTCACTGAAAAAATGGCTCCTTTAGCTGGAAAAAAGGGCATTATATTGATTAACCATCTTGAAGAAGATTTGATTATTAATGGCGATGAAAAGCAAATCATTCAATTGCTGATTATTCTTCTGGATAATGCCATTAAATACAGTGGTGAGAAAACAGCCATTCAAGTGATGGCAAAAAAAACGCATCAGAGCATATCGGTAGAAGTGGTCGACCGGGGTATGGGCATTCCAAAGGATGAAATTGATAAGGTGACACAGCGGTTCTATCGAGTTGATAAGGCCCGTTCTCGAACAGAGGGCGGGACCGGCCTGGGATTGTCCATTGCCAATTGGATTGTAGATGGACATCACGCAGGGATGATTATTGAAAGCGAAGAAAATAACGGAACAAAAATCATATTGAATTTTGATGAAGGAGAAAAGAAAAAATGAGTGATCTGAAATTCTACGGGGATCAGATGATTACTGGTCCAGGGACGCTGAAAGCCATTGGAAATATTGAGGGACAACGATTCTTTATCATTACCGGAAAGTCGGCCATGTTTAAAAATGGTGCAATTAAAAGAGCAGAGACGTTTTTAATTGAAAAAAATAAGGCTTACGAGATTTACAGCGGGATTGGAGCCAATCCCTCAGTTTCTGATGTTGCGGCTGGATTGCCGAAAATGAGGGCTTTTAATCCCGATGTGGTTCTTGCCATCGGCGGAGGGTCGGTTATTGATGCCGCAAAGGTGATGGCTTTGATGTGCGAGTATGAAGATTTATCCATAGAAGCGATCAGAAATGGAATTGCCCCTCAGAAAAGAGAAAAAATTAAACTTGTTGCCGTCCCTTCAACGTCAGGAACAGCGGCTGAAGTTACCCGGGCTGCGGTTATTACATTTCTTGAAGAAAATCTAAAAATCGGACTTAAAACAAAGGCTTTTATTCCGGACATTGCTATTTTAGATGGGGAACTGACACTTTCCATGCCTCGGAATGTGATGGTTGAATCGGGGATGGATGCGGTGACTCATGCAGTAGAAGCATATATTAATAAAAATGCGGATGATTTCACAAAAACAATGGCTAAGGGAGCATTTGAAGGACTGATTAAGCATCTCCGGGATTCTTTTGAAAAAGGAGATATTGAAAGTCGACAGCATGTTCACAATTTTCAATCACTGGCGGGATTTTCCTTTCAAAATGCTGGCTTGGGGATGGACCATGGGATTGCCCATTCTTTTGGAGGACGATTTGGTACAAGTCACGGACTGCTGAATGCCATTGCGTTGCCCTATGTTTTGGAATATAACAAGCGCGATCCGGAGGTGACCAAAGATTTAAGCGAGTTATCCAGGCTTATTGGAAAAGATATTATTGAAGAAATAAAAG
>JGI24143J45723_1000056_pt1 | contig 57231 bp, 46 predicted proteins | sample BarGraIncu00432A_FD_45723 | JGI IMG/M metagenome (IMG submission 45723) | reverse complement strand
TGGTAAAGATACGAGTCAGCACTATACCTAATGCAGATGCTATACAGGCCAAAAAAAGAAAACCATCACCCATTAAAGAAAAACTGCTGCCTACTTTTTGTCCATTGAGTTGTATGATGAGCACGCCAATCATTCCCAGAACGCATCCAATTACTTTTATTCGTGTCATCTTTTCGTTCTTTAAGAGAATGTGAGCAAACAGAATGGCAAAGAATGTGGAAGATGCGTTGATGATTGCACCTTTAACGCCTGATGTGTTGGCTAGACCGATATAGAAAAATATATACTGAAGGGTTGTCTGCACAAATCCTAAGGTTATCATTCCCTTTAACTCGTTTTTCTTTGGTATGATCAATTCTCTGTAGAAAATACTGGTCATAATCAAGGTCAGGATTCCTGCCAGTGTAAAACGATAACCGGCAAACAGGATTTGTGAACCAGTTGTCTGTATTTCAAAAAGACTGTATCCTATTTTAACCCCGGGGTAGGCACTTCCCCAAAGAAGGCAACAAAATGTTGCTAACGCAAACACGACGCCCTTATCTTGTAGTTTACTAGTCATCATTTATCCTCCTTTTGCCGGAATACACTGAGTGATCAGTACTATCTGTTTAACAGGTAGTTTATTATGAAGCGAAAAAGTATTTTTTGTTTTATCCAACTACATAAAAACACTGCTACTTACGCAGCAGTGTTCAACAAAATTTAATGCATTATTATTAGTGGCGGAGAAGGTGGGATTCGAACCCACGTGCCTTTGCAGGCAACCGCATTTCGAGTGCGGCTCGTTATGACCACTTCGATACTTCTCCAATATTTCTAAATTCATATATTATTTATATGATTATACCTTTAATCATATATCATTACAACTGTAAAAATTTGAAATGTCAAGAGATCAGAAGCAACATCAATGATCATGCTAAGTTAGTTGGTATTTCGCTTCCTGTATGAACTTAACAATAAATTTATGTGATATCATATTTTCTTTATACAAACTTAATATCAATTATGATATTTTATACAAGTTGTAGAAAAAAATATTTTTACTATCTTATAAAGAAACAGGTGATTATTTTGTCTAAAGTTAAAAATGTTTTACTTGGAAAATCATTACGTACAGATGAAATCAAACATGAACGATTGTCCCAACTCTGGGGTTTGCCAATTCTGGCCAGTGATGCCGTTTCATCTGTCGCCTATGCCGTTGAAGAAATATTACTCGTTCTGGTTCCATTATTTGGTTTTGCCGCTTTTGGTTATGTTCCCGGGGTTGTCGCCGCCATCATCCTTTTACTGCTGATCCTGTGTTTTTCTTATTCGCAAATTATTTCCCATTACCCCAATGGTGGCGGAGCCTATATTGTTTCAAAGGAAAATCTCGGAGAGACGCCGGCTTTGATTTCGGCGGCGGCCTTGATTGTGGACTACATTCTAACGGTTGCTGTCAGTATTTCAGCATCAACCATGGCTATTGTGGCAGCGGTACCAAGTCTTGCTCATCATGCTGTACTCATTTCAGTCGCATGTATTATCCTGATCACACTTGTTAATCTGAGAGGGATGCGGGAATCGTCCAAGATCTTCGGTATTCCTACCTATGCGTTTATCTTTTCAATGGGCATCATGATTATCATCGGCCTTTTTCGTTTGTTTTCCGGAACACTTGCGCCAATCGCCTATACCCCAGATCAATTGGCCAGTGTTTTACCAACTGAAGCATTTCAGGGACTTCTGGTTGTTGTCGTATTGCGTGCATTTTCATCCGGGTGTTCGGCATTAACCGGTGTCGAGGCGGTAAGCAACGCCGTGCCATCCTTTAAAGATCCGTCACAGTATAATGCCCGTCATGTCCTGTATCTGCTGGCAGGCATTATTGTATTCATCTTTGGGGGTACAACCGTTCTTGCCGTCAGTTTACAAGTTGTTCATATAACCGGAACAACCGTGATCGCCCAGATAGCCCAGGCGATTTTCGGACGGAACTTTTTTTACTATTTGATTCAAATAACGACATCATTAATCCTGATTCTTGCTGCCAATACTGCCTACAATGGCCTGCCACTTTTACTCTATCTATTGGCACAAGACCGTTATGTTCCAAAGCAGTTCTCCCAGCGTGGTGCTAAATTGAGTTTTTCCAACGGCATCATGTTTATTATGGTTATCGCAATTTTCCTGGTTATTGTCTTTGACAGCAATCCGCATAACTTAATCCCACTCTATTCTGTCGGTGTTTTTATTTCATTCACATTGTCTCAATATGGCATGTTTCGAAAATGGCTTCGTGAAAAAGAAAAAGGGTGGAAATACAAATCCCTCATCAATATATTTGGAGCGATTGTAACCGGGGTTGGATCGATTGTCATATTTTATTCGAAATTTCTCGAAGGTGCCTGGATGTTGGCTATTGCCATGCCGGTCATTATCTTTGTCATGATTTATATCCGCAATCACTATGCTGAAGTCCAAAAGCAGGTGGAATTAAAAGAATTTGCTCCCTATTACCCGCGACCATCCGGTGGAAAGGGAACACCCTGTATTGTATTACTTCAGTCCATCAATAAAGCAACTTTAAAAGCACTCAATTATGCCAATACTATTTCTGACGATATTACAGTGCTCCATATCTGTCGCTATCCAGAACATGCTAAACAATTACGTGCGCAATGGGCAGAACTTCAGATCCCATTGAAACTCGAAATAGTAGAAAATCCATACCGAGATACCACCCATACTTTGAAATGTTATGTTTACAAAAGAGCAAAGAATCTTGGTCATGGTGAGAATCTGACGGTTATTATGATTAAATATGTCGCTAACCACTGGTATGATGTCGTTTTACACAATCAGACAACGGCCTTCCTTGAACAGAATCTCAGCCATTTTAAAAATGTAACGACGATTCTCATACCTTATCACTATTCACTTGACACAATTGTTGAAAAGAAGACTAATATTGATGTTGACGATGATTAATCTTTATTCATGAAACATGAAAAAGGGTGCATTAAGCACCCTTTTTAGCGTTTTAAATGGTTGATGTATGGCCCCTAATTATCAATCGTAACAGGTATTGCAAAAATTGTATTTCCAAAAGTGATAAATGGTAGTATCATGATTATAAGGTTAAAACAAGACACAAAAAAGCATTGGGATTTTAACAAAGCTTTCCGTTAATATTAAAAAGTAAATTTAGTACTTAACGAATTGTTTTGGAACAAATAAAGGATTTAAGGTGGTGAGTAAATGGTTGATTTCAGTGATAAACGACCAAATCCTGATGATATTTTAGAAGATTTATCTTCGGATTTAGAAAATGAAAAAGGCCGTCTTGAAATCTTTTTTGGATATGCAGCAGGGGTGGGGAAAACTTACGCGATGCTTGATGATGCCCAGGAACAAATGAAGAGAGGCATCGATGTCCTGGTAGGTTATATAGAACAACATACTAGGCCAGAAACGATTCAACTAATGAATGGATTACCCATTCTGCAACCAAAGATTATAGAGTATCGAAATATTCAACTAAAAGAGTTTGATTTAGATGCGGCCCTTAAAAGAAAGCCAAAATTAATTCTGGTGGATGAGTTGGCTCATACAAATGCTCCAGGTGTGCGGAATAAAAAACGATATCAAGATATCGAAGAACTTCTCAATGCTGGAATTGATGTTTTTACAACCGTTAATGTCCAGCATCTTGAAAGTCTAAACGACATTGTAGAAAACATTACCCAAATTAATGTACAAGAGACTATACCGGATTATATTTTTAATAATGCCGATAAAATCAAGCTGATTGATATTGAACCAGAAGAACTATTGAATCGATTTGCGAGTGGAAAAGTTTACCGACAAGAACGTGCTGAAAAAGCACGCGAAAATTTTTTTACGAAAGAAAATCTTCGTCTTCTGCGTGAGATCGCTATGCGGAAAGTCGCAAACAGGATTAGCTATGCGAATCAGAATGAACCGCATTTGTCTCAAAAAATGGCAAATATCAAACTATTGGTTTGCATCAGCGCTTCTCCATCCTCAACCAAATGTATCCGTTGGACAGGAAGAACCGCCGAAGCTTTTCATGCTCCATGGACAGCCGTTTATGTTGATACCATGGAAAGTGATTATTTTACGGATCTGGAAAAGCAAAGTATCCGAGATAACTTAGCTTTAGCAGAGCGATTAGGGGCAGAAATTGTCACCCTTAATGGTTATGATATTGCTACTGTGATTGCTGAATATGCAAGACTTTCAGGAATTACAAACATTGTCATAGGAAAAAGCAGAAATAAAAAAACAATTGGCAATTTATTTAAACCGAGTCTTGAAGATCAGCTTATTGAAATGTTGGCAAGTATTGAAATTCATATTATCCCAGGCAACATGCCCAGACATAAGGCATCACAATACAAACGACGTAAGATACGAATTGGAAAAAATTTATATCTATCCTGGCAAGATGCATTTAAAACAATGGGATTCTTAATGATTGCAACCCTTTTTTCATGGGGGCTCAATACTCTAAATATTGGTAATCAGAATATTATTATGGTGTATATCTTATCTGTACAGGTTATTTCAAGAATAACCATGGGGTATGTTTACGGTATTGCAGCATCAATATTAAGCGTTCTTACATTTAATTTCTTTTTTACAGTTCCTTATTTTACATTTCATGCAATACAAAAAGACGATCCCATTACCTTTTTTATTATGCTGCTCGTTGCTTTAATAACCAGCGCTTTAACAGTTCGCATTAAAACTCATATACGACTTGCCGTAGAAAAAGAACACCGTACCGAAATTCTTTATGAGATTAATAAGAAGTTGTTGGCATCCAACGATCTTGAGGGAACAGTGATATTGGTTAATGAATATATGGTGAAAATTTTCGGGCGATCATCAATTCTTTATACACAAGACCCAGAAAACAGTTTAACTGAGAACTTTTTGCAGTCATCATCAGACTCCGATGCTTCATTCCTATTATCAAAAGATGAGCGTGCTGTAGCTCATTGGGTATTTATGAACAAAAAATGCGCAGGTGCAGGATCTGATACACTAATGGGTGCCGGAGCTTTTTATATGCCGATCGTTTCTTCAAGCAAAGTATTGGGTGTCATCGGTTTGTCATGTGCAAACGGAAAGTTAAATCAAAATAACCGTTTGTTTTTGCGTGTGATTGCTTCACAAGTGGAGATTGCTTTAGAACGGCATGTGCTTTCAAATGAACAACGACGTATGACCATTGAATCTGAAAAAGAAAAAATGAGAAGTAATCTCCTTCGTGCTATATCTCATGATCTTCGGACGCCACTTACCGGTATATTGGGAGCAAGTTCTACCATCTTAGAAAATGGAATAAATTTAGATGATGGAACCAATAAAGCTTTGATTTTAAATATTAAGGAAGAGTCACAGTGGCTCATACGTATGGTAGAAAATCTTTTATCTGTAACGCGTATTAATGAAGGGCCTATGAATGTCACAAAAACACCAGAGGCCGCTGAAGAAATCCTAGCAGAAGCCAGCAGTCATATTCATAAATGGTTTCCCAATCGAAAAATATCTGTAAAAGTCCCGGACGATCTTTTAATGGTACCCATGGAAGGAACCTTAATTGAACAAGTCATCATTAATCTTCTCGAAAATGCAATAAAGCATTCACCAGAGGATTCAATTATTAAAGTAGAAGTAAAAAGAGTAGGGAATAATGCAGTATTTGAAGTGAGTGACGATGGATCAGGTATAAGTGATGAAGAGTTCCCATATTTATTTGAGGAATGTATCCCTCAAAAAAAACGAAGCTCTGATTCGTCCCGAGGAATGGGAATAGGCTTATCTATTTGTAAATCCATCATCAAAGCGCATCATGGAAAAATGCAGGCAGAAAATAAAAAGGGCGATGGCGCAGTGCTTCGATTTACACTGCCATTAGAAGAAAGTGAAAATAATGGATAATAAATCAGTAATATTAATAGTTGAAGATGAAGAAAGCATTGCAAACTTTATATCAGCCATATTGAAAGCAAATGATTATAAAGTAATAAAGACAGATAAAGGAAAAGAAGCCATTTCTATGACAGCATCCTATTCTCCAGATTTAATTTTGCTGGATTTAGGCTTACCGGATATTGATGGGGTGGATGTACTAAAAGCGATTAGAGAATGGTCAACTATACCGATTGTTGTTGTGTCTGCACGGGGATATGAACGTGAAAAGGTAGAAGCGCTTGACTTAGGGGCAGATGATTATATTACAAAGCCATTTGGAACGTCAGAGCTCCTGGCCAGGATAAGGACGGGAATTCGTCATAGTAATAAGTATCCTAATGAAAATTCAGGAGATATCAGTAAAACATCTGTTGGCGAGCTTGAAATAGATTATAATAAAAGACTGGTATCAATTTCCCAAAAAGCTATCCATCTTACTCCAATTGAATATAAAATAATCGTATTATTGTCCAAACATATTGGAAAAGTACTGACCCATGATTTTATTATTAAAGAAGTTTGGGGACCTTATACAAATGAAATACAGACGCTACGTGTCAATATGGCAAACATTCGTAGAAAACTTGAAGAAAATCCAGCTGAACCCAAATATATCGTTACCCAGGTTGGCGTTGGTTATCGTATGGTTGAGGAATTAGAACAATAAAACAAGGATATAATAAATAAAATAGCCATTAAAATAACAACTTTTTAATAAGGGAGTCAATATCTATGAAACTACTAATTCCGATTGATGGTTCGACTGCATCGATTAACGCATTAAAAAAAGCGATTGAAATAGCAAAAAGCTATAATTTTACGATGAAACTAATTTCTGTTGTTGATATCAATAATCTACCAAATTATAGTAGAAATGATAAATTTTGGCGTCAAGTGGATGGGTCTATTATTACTCATGATGCAAGATTGCTAAAGGAGAATGATGCAGTGACAAAAATGAAAGAAAATGCCGCTGAATTATTGGAAGATATTGTTTCAGAATTCGATTTAGCTGGTATTAGTGTGGAAAAATCAGTCTTAGTTGGAGAGCCATCTTTAGAAATTTTAAAAACAGCTAAAAACGAAAAATTTGATTTGATTGTAATAGGAAATAGAGGGTTCTCGAAAATAAAACGTTTTTTTATAGGTTCTGTTACCCAAAGAGTGATTTCAGAGGCGTCATGTCCCGTATTAGCAATTCATGAAGATGTTGAGGCTTAATTATTCCAAACACTACTCTATTTGAGCCGATTCTGCAGATGTAATTGTGGGATCGGCTTTAGATTCCTTTGTATATCAGTCTGGTTTTTGAAGAACATTAGAAAAGTTTAAAAAATAAAGACTAATTTATATAAATCAAAGTGTAACTTGTAAGAATTGACAATATTTAAGAAATACCTTAAAGTATTTCTTAAATATGCCGATAATGTAATATGAAATAGGAGATGAAGTACTGAAAATCAAAGTGTGAAAATAAAACAATGAAAGGGATAATAAAAAAGCAGAAAAAGGTAGTAGTTATTCGACATGATGAAATGTAAAATGTTAGTATTTGGAATAGAATTTATATGTCAAGGAGAAGAAAAATGAGAGATCGTAAGGGATTGTTAACAAAAATGCTTTTGACCATTGGGGTTCCGGCTGTGCTTATATTTATTATTGTAATAGGTATATCATTTAGCAGCATTAATCAGGATCAAATGATATTAACCTCTGGAGTGGGATTGGTTGCCATGATCTTCGCAATCTTTTTAGCTGTTAAGGGATTTACAAACAAAATATCTAAACTTGTCGAAGAGGCTAATCGGATTGCAGACGGCGATGTTGAGACAGAATTTAACATGCCGACCAAAGTTTCTCATGACGAATTGGGGGGACTTACTTTGGCGATTGCAACCATCTCTGAGAATATCAATTCCTATGCCATTGCAGCAAAAGAGATGGCAGCTGGGAATCTGGCGATTGAAATACAACCGATTTCAGAGAAAGATTTGCTTGGTGTAAGTTTGGTAGGAATCAGAAATTCTGTTAAACGCCTTGAAACAGATACCTCAAAGCTTTTTGAGTTTGCAAAACAGGGTACCTTTGACAAGAAAGATGATGGCAAGGGGCTTTTGGGCGATTACAAAAAGGCAATCAATAGTGTCAACCAAACCATGGAAATTGTTGTTGAGAAGATGGTATGGTATGAAGGAATTCTTGATGCGATCCCATTCCCGCTTCACGTTATCGACAATAATATGAATTGGATATTCCTAAATAAACCATTTGCAGATTTAATGATTGCCAATGGTGTCATCAGGGATCGGGATGACGCCTGCGGTAAAGCTTGCTGCAGTGCAAATGCCACTATCTGCAATACCGAGGGCTGTGGAATCAAACGATTGATTGAACAGGGCTTGACCGAGAGTCATTTTGAATGGGTTGGCAAAAACTTCAAACAGGATACAGCCTATCTTAAAAATAAAAATGGCGAAAAGATCGGCTTTGTTGAAATCGTAAGCGATATGTCATCAGTAATAAGCTTAGCAAATTATACAAACATAGAATTAAAACGACTGGAAGGCAATTTAAAATGCCTGTCAGAAGGTAATTTAAATTTCGATATGAATATTGAAGAACCTGACGAATTTACAGTTGCTAGGAGTGAACAATTTAAAGGGATTGGAAGAGACCTATCCGAAATCAAAAAATCAATTGGAAACTTGATTGGAGATGCCACCTTTATTACCAATGCAGTTAAAAAAGGACAGCTGGAATCAAAAGCAGATGAAGCGAAATTCAAAGGATCCTGGAAAACACTCATCGGTGATATGAATAATATTCTGGTAGAAATTGAAAAACCGCTTCAGGAAGTTTCAGAAGTAATGAATGAAATGTCCAATGGCAATTTACAGGTTACCGTTAATGGATCATATGAAGGTAAATTCGATGAATTAAAACAGGCAGTCAATTTTACAGCCAGTCATTTAAATATGATTGTTACTGAAATAGCGACGGTAACCGGAGAAATTGGGAATGGAAATCTCAATATTGAAAATGTTAGAGTCTATAATGGAGACTTTATCGGTATATCCAATGCATTAAATGCAATTATTGAGTCGCTAAATTCTTTGCTTGGTGATATAAATGATGCTGCTGAGCAGGTAACTGCCGGCTCAAATCAAGTGTCGGATGGCAGTCAGGCTTTAGCCCAGGGTTCAACAGAACAGGCCAGTTCGATACAGGAATTGACAGCATCCATTACAGAAATTGCAGATGAGACCAAAAACAATGCCGTAAATGCAAATCAGGCTAAAGAATTAGCAACCGTTGTACATGATAATGCAGAAATAGGGAATACACAAATGATAGAAATGCAGAATTCTATGGTGGACATTAATACGTCATCAAAAGATATCTCAAAAATCATTAAAGTCATTGATGATATTGCATTCCAGACAAATATTCTGGCATTAAACGCAGCGGTTGAAGCTGCGAGGGCGGGACAACATGGCAAGGGTTTTGCAGTAGTGGCAGAAGAAGTTCGATCACTGGCGGCGCGAAGTGCAGAAGCCGCTAAAGAAACAACTTTATTAATTGAAGGTTCGATTGCTAAAGTTCAGTCTGGAACTAAAATAGCAAATGAAACTGGGGCAGCTCTTACTGAAATAGTAGATGGTATTGAAAAAGTAACCAATTTGGTTGGCAACATTGCAGAAGCTTCAAATGAACAGGCAACCGGTATTGCACAAATTGACACAGGAATTGAACAGGTTGCTCAGGTTGTTCAACAAAACTCGGCAACTGCGGAAGAAAGTGCGGCTGCAAGCGAGGAATTGTCCAGCCAGGCAGAAATGCTAAAAGAAATGATTGGTCGATTCCAACTAAGAAGAAGATAAGAATTTAAATAAAAGGAGAATCAATATGACCGAAAATATCGTAGAAAAAGACTATTTGGAAGAAGATACCCAACATGGCAGATTTTTAACTTTTGCTTTAGATGAAGAAGTATTCGGTATTGAGATTAAATATGTGACTGAAATCATTGGAATGCAGTCAATTACAAAGGTTCCAGAGGTGCCACCGCATATAAAAGGGATCATTAATTTAAGAGGAAAAATTATACCAGTCATTGATGTTCGGCTGCAATTTGGGAAAGAACCAGTTGATTATAATGATCGAACCTGTATCATTGTCATTGATATAGACTCGGTATCTGTGGGATTAATTGTAGACAGCGTCGATGAAGTAATAACTATTGAAGATGAAGAAATCTCAGCTCCTCCGTCAAGTAAATCCGGTTTTGAAAATCGTTTTATTAAAGGAATTGGGAAATCGGGCGGAACGGTTCAATTGCTTCTTGATTGTGCCAGTTTATTAAATAGCGATGAAATAAAAATAGTTGAAGAATCTGCTGAATAGAGAAAAACGATTGTCATTGTAATTTACATTTTATTGTAATTTTTAAGTTAAAAAAACAGAAGGACTGAAATCCGAATAACACAGATTTCAGTCCCAAAAATATTTAACCGCGATAGGTATGAATTTTGAACAACATTTAAATACTGCTTTTTTGTGGTTCCAAAACTTTAGCGTCGACGGTATCAACTTTTGCTTTTCTGAGATATGAATAATAATAGGCACCTGGTATAATAATAGCTCCTCCAATGATATTCCCGATTGTTACCGGAATAAGATTGTTAATGAAAATCTGTGCCCAGGTAATGTCCGCACCAACAAATAATCCCATTGGCAGGAAGAACATATTGGCGACACTATGTTCAAAACCAGCAAAAACGAAAAGCATAATTGGAAACCAAATTGCAAATATTTTGCCAATCATATCTTTCGAACCAGCCTGTAGCCAGCATGCTAAAACAACAAGAATATTACAAAATATTGCACGAATGAGAATTGCTCCCAACGGAATCGCAACCTTTGCCTGAGCAATAGCAACTGCCTTGGTGACCATCGCGTCGCCATATAAACCGCTCTTGGATAATAACCAGGCAAATAAGACTGACCCGATCAAATTTCCAACCCAAACAATACCCCAGTTACGAAGCATTGCACCAAAAGTAATATCTTTTCTAAATAATGATAAAGTCATCAGGTTGTTACCTGTAAATAATTCCGCACCACATAAAACAACAAGCATTAAACCAACGGGAAAGACACCTGCACCAACAAGCTTGGCAACGGTTACTTCAAAACCGCTAGTTGCACCGGATGTAACCAAAGTGAACCCGTAAGCACCTAAACCAATAAACATACCGGCTAACATACCCAATATAAGCATTTTACCTATTGATAAAACTGCTTTCTTATTACCGTTGGTGATCCACACTTCACCAATTTCCCCTGGAGTTAAAAAATTATTCACCCTCGATCTCCTTTTTAAAATAAATTTGCGATTGCATGAAATCTTAAGCATTATAGTGCATTAATATTTAAGCTCACCTCCTCAGATAAACAAATTTACATTTTTCATGTAATCGATTTGTAAATTATATCAAAGTATTTTTAACTTGTATACACTTAAAAATAAATTTATCCTATTTAAAAAGATGGATGTTTTCTCTGGCATATTTAAGCAACAAAAGATACTTATTAGGTATCGGTATCTTTTGTTTGAAATTAATACTGATATTGTAAAACAGCATAGTAAAGCCAATGAAAGATTGGTAAAAAACTATATTCATGAACTAAATAGAAGCACAAATTATAGCCATCTGTATTCAAGAATCTATAAATCTAGATTTTGAATACAGATATTCATCATAATTTCAAAATTGAATTTCTGTTTTAAAAGGTCATTCATAATGATGTATAAAAGTAAAAGGCTCTATATAATTAAGTGATAAAATATATCGATTAAGAATTGGACAATTGAGTTTTTATGCAAAATTTGTTGACAGAAAATATATCGCATGATACGCTATATCGTATAACGACATAAAAAGGAGTAAGATCCATGATAAAGAATGAAACGTTAACCGAAAACTATTTTTTTATATTGCTTTGTTTACTGGACGAGCCTTGTCATGGATATGGGATCATGCAGAAAACAAAAGAAATAACTGAAGGTCGGGTCATTATCGGTTCTGGAACTATGTATGGAGCTACTAGTAATATGATGAAAAAAAAGTGGATTCAGGAAGAAAAAAAAAAGGACCCGGAAGATGAAAGGAAGCGCCTGTATTGCCTAACAGAAAAAGGAGAGGAAATTCTCATGAGGGAATATCAGCGATTATTATTAGATATCAAAAGTGCTGAAAGAATTATTAAGAGGCATTAGAAAATTAGCAAATCTTAAAGAACTTAATTTAGTTAGGATGTATGCAGCCTGGAATTACGGATGGAAAGATTTGAATAGAATATTAGGCGAATAGAGATTGTGGAAAGCCTAATTTTAAAAAGAACATTATTGCTAGAATAATGTTCTCTAAGTAATTAAAATATATAGGAGGAAATTTGCATGTCAAAAGGAAATATAGAAAATCTTTTGAAAGTTCCAAAATTGGAAGCTTTTTTAAAAGATCATATCATTAATAATAAAGAGTTGTTTTTGGGAAGTCGTAGAGAAAGCATCATTGTGTATTACTGGTGTAAAAGCTTGCTTGAAATATTTTATGTTGATGATAGTAAATGCAATATTAAAATTAATAAAAAGTATGTTGACAATACTGCTCTGTGTGGATTGAAATTCGCTGAAAAATCAGATTATATGCTATTTAGCTTATCAGATGAATTTATTAAAGCGTTTTCAGGATCATATAAGGTATTGAAAGCCAATGTTGAGAATACGGCACTAAAAATAAATCCAATCCCAGTGAAAATTGAAAATAAAAAATTTAGAATCAAATCGGGTGAAGTTAAAATTGCAAATAAAAAGCCCGAAACAAAGCCAGTTGAAGTGAAAGTAGAAATCTTGGAAAAAAAATTTCAGGAAATCATTGCCTGCAATAATAATAGCAATAAAGATTCCGACTGGTATTGTGTTGATTTAGAATATCAATCAGAAGGTATACCTTTTGGAAGAATAGATATGGTTATAATTTCAAATAATAGACAACATGGTAAATATCAAATTGCAATTATTAAATTAAAATATTCATGGCAGGCATATAAATCCGGTTACAGAAAAAATTTATACAATGACAAAAAAAATAAAGGATATTATATTCAGGCTGAGATTTTAAAAACTAAGAAAAATGCCCAGGATGTTCAGCATCAGAGAAGATTCGGCTGTAAATATGATGAAAAAAATAAACAGATCGTAGACTATGAATTCGGTTCTGGAATTGTTGGCAATTTTCATAACTATTCAAGATTTCTGTTTGCAGATAATGGAAAATACTACAATCAATTAAAAGAAGAATGTTATGATGTTTTACAAACAAAGAAGAAATTAGGTTGTTTTGAAACAAATGATCACATTAGTGAAGAGTTGCTTGAAATTTTAGAAGGTAGTAAAGAAGAATTTATCGAAAATATCAGTGATGTTCCTCAGTGTGCTTTTTTAACCGTTGGATGTGATGATTTAGAAAAATGTAAACAGTCAATGACGTCATACCTTTGCGCCGGTCCTACCAATACGGCAGATATTTTGAGCTGTACAAAGGATCATTGGAATTTATATTTCAATGACGGTAAAGGTAAAATAAAGACGATTATGCAAGACTTAAACCTTGCTGATTGTTTTCCTAAAGCATTTGATGAAAGAATTCGGTATTTGTTTTCAAAAAAAGAAGAGCTTGAAAATTTAAACATGATAGATCATCCGGATTCTTCTACTGACAAAGAGTTGGTACTCAACATATTCTAGTTAAGAGAAGATATAAGCCTAAAGTGAAGTGTCCTGTATCTGGATGCTTCACTTTATTAAATGGTTCTCTAATATTTGGTACTGGCTATTCCACCAACATCAAATATTAGAGAACCTAAATTAAAGGATTGACTTTTTTAATCAGCTCGAATATTGTATAAGATATTGCGACTACAAAATAAAAAAGCACTATATAAAACAGTTCAAGTTCTTTATGGAAAGGATTTTAGAAATTGAGTATATTAGAAAACATTTCATCTCCAAAGGATATAAAAGGATTATCTTACAGTGAGCTTGATATCCTTGCAGATGAACTTCGAAATAGAGTCCTCAATACGGTATCGAATAACGGTGGGCATTTAGCCTCTAATTTAGGTATTGTCGAAATGACGATTGCCATCCACCGCATTTTTGACTCACCAAAAGATCAAATTGTTATGGATGTTGGACATCAAAGTTATGTTCACAAACTTTTAACTGGAAGACAAAGAGAGTTTGACACCCTTCGTCAATGGAAAGGCTTGTCAGGCTTTACTAAGCGACAGGAGAGTATTTATGATCCCTTTGGTGCAGGGCATTCCGGAACATCCATTTCAGCAGCATTGGGTTTGGCAACAGCCAATCGACTAAACGGTAACCAAAATTATGTTATTGCCGTTGTTGGCGATGGCTCTTTTACCAACGGAATGATTTATGAAGCTTTGAATAATTGCACTAAGAATAATTTAAGACTGATTATTATATTAAATGACAATGAAATGTCAATATCGGAAAATGTAGGCGGTTTATCTAAATATTTATCCAGAATTCGAACAAGCGAAAAATATTTTTCTTTGAAACACAAAACCCAGATGTTCTTTCACAAAATACCTTTGGTTGGCGATCGTTTAGTGAGTACAACAAGAAAATTAAAAAAGCGTATCAAAAAAAGAGTGATGAACGAGAATTTATTTGAAAATCTCGGTCTTGATTATATTGGACCCATCGAAGGGTCCAATATTAAAAAACTGGAAACAGTGCTTAGAGAAGCAAAAGATAAAAATAAATGTTGCCTTGTCCATGTACACACGGTCAAGGGCAAAGGTTATAAACCTGCAGAAGATAACCCTGAAATATACCATTCGGTTGGCGCTTTTGATTTAAAAAGCGGAGTTGATCCAACAAAAAAGAACATTGATTTTTCATCTGTTTTTGGAGATATCCTTTGCAGAGAGGCAGAACATAATCAATCGATTTGTGCCATTACTGCAGCAATGACCAGTGGAACAGGTTTGAACGAGTTCAGAGAAAACTATCCCCAACGGTTTTATGATGTGGGCATTGCCGAAGAACATGCCGTTACCTTTGGTGCAGGCCTTTCCGCCAATCAGAAAACTCCGGTATGTGCTATTTATTCTACGTTTACTCAAAGAGTTTATGATCAATTGATCCACGACGTTGCGATACAAAAACTGCCAATGATTATGGCACTCGACCGATGCGGACTTGTACCAGGGGATGGGATTACCCATCAGGGTATTTACGATTGTTCTTATTTGGCCTCTATACCTGGAATTGAGATCTTTAGCCCAGAAACTTATGCCGAAATGGAGCAATCCTTTAATCATGCGTTTCATCATTGTGGATTGGTGGTAATAAGATATCCTAAAGGGGCGGAATTGGAATATGATCGCAGTAAATTTAAAGCCTTAGACGGCCTGAATTATCTGGATTTTTCTACAGACCCTTATGAGATTGCAGTGATTACTTATGGAAGAATTACAAATAGCGCTTATGATGCCATTAAATTACTAAATAACAAATGCCACATACGTTTGATAAAACTTGTCAAGGTTTATCCCCTTGATTTTGGAAAAATCTTTTCATTAATTGAAGAGGCAAGGGTGATTTATATATTAGAAGAAGGTATAAAAAGTGGCGGAATCTCAGAAAAAATATCATCTGAATTTGCCCAAAATGATGTAATGCGTACAAAAAAAGTATTGATCCGCGCCATTGAAAATCCCTTGATGGAGCAGGGAGATTTGGCTTCATTGTACACAAGTTACGGCTTCCAACCAGAACAGATTGCGGCTGAAATCGAGGATCTCTAGAAAAATCCTCAAAAAGCAAGTCTTTACATGATAATATCGGCAAAGCTGGACAAAAAAGAAAAGGTATGATAATCTATAGATTAGTTAGAGTAAAATTGTCTACTGGATTATTACAATGATATTTTGTGTAAAAAAATATTCTATTGGTATATAAGTAAAGAAAGTTTTTAAGCCATGACGCAATGCATGTCGTGGTTTTTTTTTGTTGAAAGAGGGTCAAATTAAAACATGATACTCTGTTTTTGTTTTTTATTTTGAGGAGAAATTTTAAATGGGATTATTGGACGTTATTAATATATCACATTCTTTTGGTGATAAATCATTATATAGAGAAGCGTCATTTGAGCTTTTTAAGGGTGAACACATGGGAGTTGTGGGACGAAATGGCACAGGGAAAACAACGCTTTTAAATTCACTCATCGGAGAAGTTATACCCGATGTAGGAGAAATACGTTGGCAAAAAGGAATCAAGGTAGGATATCTGGATCAACATGCTAAAATTGACAAAGAGGTTACGGTATTTGACTATCTTAAAACAGCATTCGTTGAGCTTTATAAGACTGAGTCAGAACTAAACAAAATCTATGAAAACATGATGTGTGACAGCAGCGAAAAGATGCTCAATAAGGCTGCGGACTATCAAAGTCTTTTGGAAAATTCTGGTTTTTATGAAATTGAAAACAGAATTTTAAAAGTTGCTGATGGCCTTGGAATTACAGCATTAGGTATGGACAGCAAACTTGACAAACTCAGCGGGGGACAAAGAGCAAAAGTTATTTTAGCAAAACTCCTTCTTGAAGAACCCAATGTATTATTATTGGATGAACCGACAAATTTTCTCGATAAGGAACATGTAGAATGGCTGACAGATCATCTTAGAGCCTACGATGGAACTTTTATCGTCATTTCCCATGACTTTGATTTTCTTGATAAGATTACCACTTGTATTTGTGATATCGAGTTTTGTGCAATCAAAAAGTATAGTGGAAATATTTCGAAATTTATTGAACTGAAAGGACTTAGAAGAGAAGGCTATATCAGAGAATTCGAGGCACAAAAAAAGCAAATAAAAAAATATGAAGATTACATATCAAAAAACAAAGCGAGAGCCTCCACTGCGAATATGGCAAAAAGCAGGCAAAAACAACTTGATAAAATTGATCGTATTCCACCACCTGAAACAGCACCAAAGCCGCATTTTCATTTTACGTCTTTAGCGATTTCAGCTCAAAAATCTTTAGTTGTAAAAGATTTAGAGATTGGTTATTACTATCCACTTTTACCAAAATTAAATTTCAAGGTGGAATCCGGGCAAAAAATAGTAATAACAGGATTCAATGGTATTGGAAAATCAACTTTGCTTAAAACTTTAATACACCAGATATCTGCAATCTCTGGAAAATTCAAATTTGCCGATAATGTGAAAATGGGATTTTTTGAACAGGATCTAAACTGGGTGAACCCAACGCAGACCCCGATACAAATTATTGCAGATGAATTTCCAAAACAGTCTCAAAGTCAGATAAGAAGGTATCTAGCACAGTGTGGTTTAAAGGCAGCGAGTACGATTCAGTCGATCTCTACTCTTAGCGGTGGAGAACAATCGAAGGTAAAGATTTGCATTTTAATGCTGACTAAGTCTAATTTTCTGATTCTGGATGAGCCTACAAACCACCTTGATGGGGACGCAAAAGAGGTATTTAAAAATGAACTCATTAACTGGGAAGGAAACATGATTCTCGTATCCCATGAATCCTCATTTTATGAAGATTGGGCTGATAAAATTGTCAACATAGAAGATTTATAGCAGAATAAACTTAGTGTTATAAAAAGAATTAATTTTTATACATATTGATACAGATTTGAATATTTAAATCCTAAGGTATGATAATAATATTACTTGACGTAACGCGGCTTTTACAATTAGAATAAGCATATACAAATTTAATTATTTTATCCTAAGGTGGTTAATTATGAAAAATCTGAGAGTTATGATAGTGGATGATTCAACTTTTTCAACAGCAGTTTTAAGAAAAATGCTGGAAAAAGATGGACTTGAGGTAGTGGCTACAGCACTGAATATGAAAGATGCAATAGAAAAAGCAAAAGAGATTAAACCTGATTTAATCACGATGGATATGACTTTGCCGGATGGCAATGGAATAGAGTGCTCAAGAGAACTATTAAAATACGTAAAAGAAACAAAAATCATCGCAGTCAGTTCAATGATGGACGAAGAAATTATTGAAAAAGCAAAAAACGCAGGGATTAAAGCATACCTGCAAAAGCCTGTTGATTCAGATGGATTGAAGGCAGCAATTGAAAAGCTGTTTGCTGGAGAAGAGCTGTACCAGATCTTGCAGGATAATTACGAAGAAGCCTTTAAAGAATCAGTGTTCACTTTTTTAAAAAGTGAAATTGGCGGAGAAGTAGAACTTGAGAACTATCAGCTTAAATACAAAGGTGTCAGAAAATCATCAGGTGTTTCGGTGGCTGTTGGAATGATCGGAAGACATAAGGGCAGACTTATTATCGATATGTCCAGTAATACTGCACTTAATATGGTAAAAAAAATATTGCAGGATGAAAGTCAAACGCTTGAGGAGGCAATTCAGTTCCTTAGTGAGTTTACAAATGTCATTGCTGGAAATGCCTGTTCCCTTCTAAATGGATTAAATCGATCATTTGGACTTCGTGTATCACCTCCAACTGTCATTGTTGGTGAAGACATTACCATATCAATCGGGGATATGGATAGCAAATCCTTTATGATAAAAACAGATTTAGGAGAGGCATTCATGAATATTGGAGTTCAAAAGGGGGATGAGTCATGGATTTAAAAAACATTAATCCTTTTATTGATGCTGTTACTGAGATTTTACCGCAGTTTGGTTTTCAAAGCTTAATCCAGAAGGGATTTAGTGAAAAGTCGAAAAAGATTATAGCCAGCGGAGTTGTTATAACGCTGGGAATAGTTGGCGATAAAAAAGGAAATGTAGTTTATTGTATCAATCAAGAAGGGGCAAAACAAATAGCCTCGATCATGATGATGGGAATGCCTGTGGAAGAACTGGATGATATGGCGCAGAGTGCGCTCTCAGAATTGTCTAATATGCTTACAGCCAATGCTTGTATAAATTTTTCAAAGGAAGCAGTTAATGTTGACATCTCCGTTCCCACTCTTTTATTCGGTGAAAATATCGAGTTGAACTTGAACAAAGAAGAGATTATTTGTGTTGAATTTGATGTTGATGGAATAAAGATGGAAATCTGTGTAGCTTTAGTTTAGTGACTGAGAAAAATAATTTATAAAATGATGGAGTTCTGTTATATAACGCACTTCAGAATAGATACAAACCTAAATCATAAGGCCAACCTGATAAAGGTTGGCCTTAAATAGTTTGACTTTTTAAATTTTGGTAAAAATATTCAATTTATTTTCATCAGAAAAAGTTGCGCTTAAAATCTATAAGTACAATAGCGATTAAACAGGAAGGAAGTATAATTAATAAATATTGAGAAACTGAGAATGTAAGTTTCAACTAAAATGAAAGAATAAAAAATAATCTTTCAAAAATAATATTTAAGCCATGAAATACAACTGATTACGACTAAAATAAGTGATTTTAAGAAAAACACTTTCAAAAAAACTTTAAATAATAATAATATAGCTTTATCTATATAAGATTATAGGGTATAATTAGAATTAAATTAAGTATAGAAGAGGAGATTGATGATGAATCATGTTTTTTCGGAAATTACCCCTGAGATTATTAAATACAGTGAGTTATGTACAAAAAATAGTTATATCCAACCAGAACTATATACAAAATATCGGGTCAACAGAGGCCTTCGGGATTTGGAAGGAAATGGTGTCTTAACAGGTTTAACTGACATTTCTGAAATTATAGCCTATTTTTTCGACGAGAATGGTAAAAAGATTGGTCAAAAGGGCGAGCTGTTTTATCGCGGCATCAATATTGAAGAACTTGTTGATGGTTTTGTAAAAGAAAAGAGATTTGGATTTGAAGAGGTAACCTACCTTTTATTATTTGGGGATCTACCTAAAAAGGATGAACTTCAAGACTTTTCAAAGCTCCTGGGAAATTATCGTAACTTACCAACTAACTTTGTACGTGATATTATCATGAAAGCACCAAGTCAAGATATGATGAATACATTAGCGAGGAGTGTATTAACTCTGTTTGCTTATGATAATAATGCAAATGATGTATCCATTCCCAATGTTTTAAGACAATGTCTGGAACTGATAGCACTATTTCCTTTGTTGGCTGTTTATGGTTATCAAACCTACAGCCATTATCATGATGGGCAAAGTTTCTTTATTCACCAACCCCAGCCTGAGCTTTCGACCGCGGAAAATATTTTATATGTTTTGAGACCTGATTGCAAATATACTGAGCTTGAAGCTCGTATTCTTGATATTGCTTTGGTACTTCATGCTGAGCATGGTGGAGGCAATAACTCTACCTTTACAACTCATGTTGTGTCATCGTCCGGAACAGATACCTATTCTGTTATTGCAGCTTCATTAGGTTCGTTAAAGGGCCCAAAGCATGGGGGAGCAAATATTAAAGTTGTGGAAATGTTTAATGATATGAAGGAAAATATTGATGATTGGACCGATGAAAACAAAGTTCGGAGTTATCTTGCAGATCTTCTTCATAAAAAAGTCTTTGATAAAGCTGGACTTATTTATGGAATGGGGCATGCTATCTACTCCGTTTCTGATCCACGCGCTGCTGTACTTAGGGGATTTGTAAAAAGCCTCTCTGAAGAAAAAGGAATGGATGATGAATTTGAGCTTTATTCATTGGTAGAGCGTTTAGCACCAGAGGTTATCAGAGATGAAAGAAAAATGTACAAAGGCGTTAGTGCCAATGTCGATTTCTACAGTGGTTTTGTTTATAGTATGCTCGGATTGCCGTTGGAGCTCTTTACACCGATATTTGCGATTGCACGAATCTCTGGTTGGAGTGCTCACCGATTAGAAGAACTGATTAATGCAGGTAAAATTATTCGACCTGCATACATGAATGTTTGTGATCGACGTGACTACGAACCCTTAGCAAAAAGAAAGTAAAATAAAGTTGAAAACATGATTCTCTTTCACTGAATGAGCTTATGCAAATTGTTAATAAAATTGTATTAAAATTATGGTCTTCTTGATCTGTTCTGTGCTAGAATAGACCCAGTAGATCATTTTTTTTGAGGAATTTTGTGTGTGAAAAATTTGCTTCTTTATAAAACGATTGAATTAGTGTATAATGATTCATACGAAAATGTGAGGTCAATAAAATGTTCGTTAACTTTAGTGATATTGCTAATTCTGTAAAAATCGGATTAAAGCCCAACTTAGTTGTTGCACTAGCTGCTGAAGAAGAACTTCTTAAAGCACTTTCAACGGCGAAGAGCAAATATTTATCCAAGGTAATATTAATTGGAAGTCAAGAAGAAATCCGAAAGATTAGTGCCGATAAAAAAATAAATTTACAGGATATGCAAATCATTGATATTGTAGATTTAGTTGCTGCCTGTAATAAAGCAGTGTCATTGGTACATCAGGGTGAAGCGGATTTTATTATGAAGGGTCTTGTAGATACCTCTATTTTTTTAAAGGTAGTGATCGATAAAAATAATGGATTGATGATGGGGCGATTATTAAGTAGTATCATGATTATGAAAATAAAAACATATCATAAATTCTTAATGATATCAGATGGGGGCATAATTATTGACCCTGATTTGGAAAAAAAGAAGGGGATTATTGAAAATGCCGTAGATTTAGCAAATTTATTGGGAATTCAACCAGTAAAAGTTGGGTGTTTGGCGGCTAAGGAAAAAGTCAATCTCAAAATGCCGGCTACTGTGGATGCAGTTGCACTTAAAAAATTATCAGAGAAACATTATTTCGGCGAAAATGTCATCGTTGATGGTCCTTTAGCCATGGATTTAATGGTATCGAGTAAAGCTGCTCAAATCAAAGGGTATGTTTCAGAGGTTGCAGGAGATGTCGATGTGATTTTAGTTCCAAACATTGAAACAGGAAATGCAGTCTCTAAAGTCATGACCCATTTGGGTAACGCAGAATCGGCAGGAATAGTAATGGGTGCTTGTGTACCAATCATTTTAACCTCACGGTCTGATTCTTATGAAAACAAATTAAATTCTATCATTCTGGGTACATATTTAGCTCAACATATGGGTGATTGTCATGAAACAAGAGAGGAGCAAAAAAAAAGAAATGAAAAAGTTATTAACAGGAAATGAAGCCGTCGCAAGAGGGGCCTGGGAAGCTGGGGTGAAATTTGCCACAGCTTACCCAGGAACTCCCAGTACAGAAATATTGGAAAATGTGGCTACCTATGATGAAATAGTCTCAGAATGGGCACCTAATGAAAAGGTAGCTCTTGAAGCGGCTGCCGGCGCTTGTATCGGTGGTGTGCGAAGCCTTTGCGCCATGAAGCATGTTGGGCTTAATGTAGCCGCCGATCCTCTTTTTACATTTGCCTGTCTAGGTGTTAATGCCGGAGCGGTAGTGGTTACTGCTGATGAACCTGGGATGTTCTCATCTCAAAATGAACAGGACAATCGTAATTATGCACGTCATGCTAAAGTCTGCATGTTTGAACCTTCTGACAGCCAGGAAGCAAAAGATATGATCAAAGAAGCTTATGCTGTCAGTGAAGAATACGATATGCCGGTTCTTTTCAGAATGACCACTCGGGTTTGTCACTCTAAATCTATCGTTGAATGTCAGGATAGAAAAGAAGTTGCGGATAAGCCATATGAAAAAGATATTAAAAAGTATTGTCCTTTACCGGCCTTTGCAAAAGGTATGCAGATAAAACTTACAAATAATTTTAAGCAGTTAGAAGCTTATTCAAATACAACACCATTTAATTATATTGAAGACAATAATTCTGAAATCGGTATAATTGGTTCAGGAGTAGCCTACCGTTATGCAAAAGAAGTTTACGGTGACAAGGCCTCCTATCTGAAAATTGGTTTTACTTATCCTCTTCCGATGGAAAAAATAGCAGCGTTTGCTAAAGATAAAAAAACCATTTATGTGTTTGAAGAAAATGATCCAATTATGGAAAAAGAAATTAAAGCCGCCGGCATCGCTTGTAGTGGAAAAGAAAAGCTGCCTACTATGGGTGAGTTAACTCCGGATCGCATACGTAAGGCATTATTAAATGAAGAAGTTTCAACCATTCAGCCGAATTCGGAAATGATTTTACCAAGACCACCTGCGTTTTGTGCAGGGTGCCCTCATCGTGGTGCTTTTTATGAATTGGGACGTCGAAAAGATCTGATGATCTTTAGCGATATTGGTTGTTATTCCCTTGGTCTAATGCCACCTTATAATGCAACGGATGCAATGATTTGCATGGGTGCAAGTATTAGTGGAGGGCATGGAGTTCAAAAAGCTTTTGACATAAAAGGAGACCATTCGAAAAAAGTTGTTTCTATTTTAGGCGATTCAACATTCTTCCACTCCGGTATTACCAGTCTGATGAATGTCGTCTATAATAAAAGCAATACACTGACCATTATTTTAGACAATCGTATTACCGGAATGACAGGACATCAGCAAAATCCTGGTACCGGTTTTGACCTAAAGGGTGAAGAAGCTCCAATTGTTGATATTGAGGCTATGGTAAAAGCATGTGGCGTGAAAGAACTAATATCAATTGATCCTAACAATCTTCAAATGATGAATGACGCCATTGAATGGGGTCTAAACGTTGAAGGACCAGCGGTTATCATCACGCGTTGGCCATGTGTACTTAAAAAACTTTCAAATTTTGATAAAGATGAATTTCCAACCGCATTTAAAAAATTCTGTACAGTGGATGTTGAAAAATGTGTCGGATGCAAAAAATGTTTAAAATCTGGCTGTCCTGCGTTAGCTTTTGATACAGTTAATAAAAAATCCGGAATTTTAAAAGAGACTTGCGTTGGTTGTGGGGTTTGTGCTCAGATCTGTCCTAAACAAGCCATTGAATTGGAGGCAAGATAGATGGAAACAAAAAATATTGTATTAGTGGGTGTTGGTGGACAGGGAACTATTACAGCTGCCAAGCTATTGACCACCGGCTTGATGGAAGCTGGTTTTGATGTTAAAATGAGCGAAATTCATGGTATGAGCCAACGTGGGGGTTCTGTTTCTTCATTGGTACGCTATGGCGATAATGTTCAGTCTCCTGTTATAGAAATTGGCAGTGCAGATATAGTCGTTGCCTTCGAAAAATTAGAGGGTCTCCGTTCAATGGAATACCTGAAACCAACGGGAAAAATGGTTGTTAATGATACCGAGATTTCGCCACTTTCCGTTGTTATTGGAACGAATGCTTATCCTGAAGGTATTTTGGAAGAAATTAAGAGTAAAATCGATTGCAGAGTGATGTCAGCGTCTAAAATGGCAGAAGAGTTAGGAAATAATAAAGTGACGAATGTTATTCTCTTAGGCTCTGTTATCAAATTAATGGGTTTAACAGAGATAGATTGGGAGTCAATTATTTCCAAAAATGTTAAAGAAAAATTCATTGCTATTAATATAAAAGCTCTTCATGCGGGAATGGATGCTGCATAAAATGGATACAACCAAGAAAAACTTCAAGTTTTTTCAACATACTTCGTGTGAATACTTTCCATGTCATAAAGCCGATGATATCAATGAATTTAATTGTCTATTTTGTTATTGTCCTTTATATGCGCTGGGAAAGGATTGTAGAGGCAACTTTGTTTTTACAGATAAAGGTATAAAAAACTGTAGCAATTGTAATTATCCCCATCAAAAAGAAAACTACGACGGTGTTCTGGAAAAATTGTCAACACTTATTGAACGAGTCAAAATAGATTAAATTTAATGTGTTAAAGGGGTAGGGAAATGTCAATTATTATTGGTCTTGTTTTTATTATTGCCGCCTATTTATTAGGCAACTTGAATTTTGCTTATATTCTGGTGAAATATTTCAAGAATGAAGATGTGCGTGATTATGGAAGTGGCAATGCGGGCACAACAAATGTGCTTCGTGTAATGGGAAAAAAATTTGCAATACCGGTTTTTCTTCTTGACGCATTTAAGGGTTGTTTGGTAATTCTTGTTGGAAGATACCTCTTGGGTCTGGGTGATGTTTACAGTGGCGTTTTCCTTGTTATCGGAGGAATTGCTGTTGTAGCTGGACATAACTGGCCAGTATTTCTTCAATTTAGAGGAGGAAAAGGAACTGCAACTTCATTAGGTGTATTTCTGACTTTGGATTGGGAAGTCGCTATTATTGCCATTATGATTGGTCTCATTGTATTAGCAATATGGAAAATGGTTTCTTTGGCTTCTATGGTAGGGATGACCATGCTACCTATCTTTGCTCTTCTTTCAGGTCGAACTGTCACTGAAGTTGTTTTTGCTTTTGTATTATGTCTGTTTAGTTTATTCCAGCATCGAAAAAATATCGGAAGAATTATCCAGGGCAGAGAAAGCAAACTTGGGCAAAAAGTAAAAATTAAGAAAAAAGAACAATAATAAATTGTTGTGAACTGAACATCTGTGTTTGATCTTACTGAGATTATTACACTATTAAGTTTGTACACCTTTAGGATATTCACATCAACGGGTATTTCTGGATTATTTGCAACGCAGACATTTTTAAAAATGTGTCAATGAAAAATGAAAATAACGGACAAAGAAAAGGCTCTATAAAGGGCCTTTTCTTTGTGATCTCGAAAATACATAATAAATACATTGATAAACACCATATATACAGTTATAATGTTTAAGCTACACAACATCATGTATTTTATTTTAGGAGGAATGATAGATTGATAGAACTTAATCAGCTTTTTAAGCGTGTATTTACAAAAGAATTAGAGAACTCAGACCAGACTGTTTATGATCTGTTTCAATGGCAGACGGTGGATGTGATACTAAAAAATTACAAAAACGGTGAAACAATTTATGAAATGAAAGATCTAGAGTTTCCAGAAAGTTACTCTCAAAATGCTTGTAATATTATTGCTACTAAGTATTTTAGAAGAAAAGGTATTCCCAATCATTTAGGATATGAACATAGTATGCGGGAAGTAGCAGACCGAATGGTAGGATTTTGGACCGATGCACTGCGCGAAGAAGGAATTATTGATACCGACGAGGAGTGGCAAATTTGCTATGATGAGCTCGTTTATGCACTGTTGATGCAAATGTGGGCTCCAAACTCGCCACAGTGGTTTAATACCGGTCTAATGAGAAACTATCAAATTAACGGATCGAAAGATGATCTTTATTACTATGATGAGAAAACCGAACAGGTAGTGGAATCTGAAGATCGATATACACGTACTCAATCAAGTGCCTGTTTTATACTGTCAATACAGGATCGTTTACTCGGGGAACACTCAATTTCTGATCACTATGTGAGCGAAACTAAATTGTTTAAAGGCGGTTCTGGTGTTGGAACAAACTTTTCCAATCTCCGTGCAGCTAACGAGGGACTCACTAGTGGTGGGCAGTCATCCGGAATGATGAGTTTTCTTCAAGGATTAGACCGCAACGCAGGGGCAATCAAATCAGGGGGAACAACAAGGCGGGCAGCTAAAATGGTCATCGTTGACATTGATCATCCTGAAATCGACAATTTTATTAACTGGAAAGTTAAAGAGGAACACAAGGCTAGAGCACTAGGTAAAATGGGCTATGATCTATCAATGGATGGCGAAGCCTATCAAACAGTCAGTGGTCAAAACAGCAATAACTCAGTTCGATTAAACGCAGAATTTATGAAAGCTGTTTTAAATTTAAAAAATGAACCTGATCATAAAATCAAACTAAAAGGTCGGGTCGATAGTAGTGTCAATCGTGAAGTGCCGGTACAAGAGTTGTGGAATATGCTGAATCAAGCAACTTGGGAATGTGCTGATCCCGGAATTCAATTTGATGATCGGTTTAATGATTGGCATACCTGTCCCGGTGGTGAAGATGGAAAAGTTGGTGAAAAAGCCAACCGTATTAATGCAACTAACCCTTGTTCAGAATATGCGTTTTTAGATGATACTGCCTGTAACTTGGCTTCCATTAATATTTTCCGTTTTTATAATCAGGAAGATAGCAGTTTTGCAACCGAGAACTATATTCATTTAGTCGGATTAATTCAATGCGCTCTTGAAGCCTCTATTTTTAAAGGCCAATTTCCTACAAAGGATGTTGCAAGAAGAAGTTATTTATTTAGAACAACCGGTTTAGGTATTGCTAATTCAGCGTCTTTGCTTCTTGCTTTGGGTTATCCTTATGATTCTCCAGAGGGCCGTACTTTAATTGCAAGCATCACAGGATTAATGACTGGTGTTTCATATTATGTTTCTGGGTTGATGGCAGGAAAGATTGGCGCTTTCCCGAAATATGAAATCAATGAAAAATATATGAAGCGCGTCATACGAAACCATAGCCGGGTTGCAGGGGCCAGAACAGATGGATATGAAGAACTTCATTACGAGCCTATAAAAATCAATCATCAAATTTTACAAAAGATGGGCTTTAAAGATATCGGAACTCAGTTGAAAAACGCATGGATACTAGCTGATGAAGTAGGGGAAGCCTACGGATATCGTAATGCACAGGTATCGGCCATTGCACCAACAGGAACGATTTCTTTTGCTATGGATTGTGGGGCAACCTCAGTGGAGCCTTTTTACAATCATGTTGTTTTCAAAAAACTCATCGGTGGGGGGTCCATGGAGATAGTGAACCCGGTAATGGAAATGGCGCTCTATAATTTAGGATATAATGACCAGGAAATTAGAAATATTTTGACCTATTTGCTGGAAAAAGATGATAGAGGATATTTCCTTCATGAAGGAGTAAGCGGTGCGCCTCATATAAAACCTGAGCACTTACCTGTTTTTGATACAGCCAATACAATTTCCCCTATGGGACATGTTTTGATGGTGTCTGCCATTACGCCAATGATCAGTGGATCAGTTTCAAAAACTGTTAATCTTCCTCATGATGCAACTGTAAAAGATGTTGAAGACATCCATTTGTTAGCATACCGTACAGGAACAAAGGCAATTGCTGTTTATCGTGACGCATGCAAAGCATCGCAACCGTTAAGTTCTGGTATGGATGACTATCAGGAAAAGGCCCTTGATGATTATAACTATGACGAATTATTGGCGCTAGTAAAAGAGGGGTCTACGAAAGCACTAAATCGTGTCCGCCCGGATGGCATGCGTTTAAGTCGAACACATGCCGCAAAAATAGGTGATATTGAGCTGTACATCACCATCGGCTTTTACGAAGATGGCGGTATCGCAGAAATATTTGTATCCACAGATAAAGAAGGTACGGTTGTGAAAGGTTTGCTTGCATCCCTTTCTAAATCCATATCAAATATGCTTCAATACCATATTCCACCCGATCAGATATCAAAAATGCTTCGGGGACAAAAATATGAACCATCAGGTTTTGTATCTCGGCATCCTTATATAAAATTTGCTTCATCAATTTCTGACCTCATCAGTAAAGTTATTGATATAGAACATGGCGATTTTTCAAATTGTCAGGTTAAACCTAAAAATTTCACAGTTATGAGCAAAACAAATCTTGTTCATAGTGTTCCAGGTGAAGAAAGTCCAGATATGGAGTATAATAAAGGATCAAATGGAGAGGTTTTATATGGAGAAACCTGTAGCAGCTGTGGAAGCGATCGTATGATGCGTAATGGAACTTGTAAAATCTGTTTGGATTGCGGAACCACCACAGGGTGTAGTTGAGAACAAAAAAGATTTGATGTTTGATGTTTGTTTGGTATAATAATTAACTAAGATGTATTACTTAGGAGATTTTAATGCGAGAAAAAATTAAAGAAGCAACAACGATCGTTGTAAAAATGGGGACAACTTCAATAACCCATTCAAACGGAACCCTAGATTTAAAGAAACTGGACAGCTTGGCGCGGGTATTGACCGATCTTGAAAACAGTGGAAAGAAAATAGTTCTGGTATCATCAGGTGCTATTGGGGCTGGAATGAATCGAATGGGTATGAAGGAACGTCCTAAGACACTTAAAGATAAACAAGCAGCTGCATCCGTTGGACAAGGATTACTCATGAAGATTTATCATAAGTTCTTTGATGAATACCATCAAAATGTGGGGCAGATTTTATTAACAAAGGATGTATTCAAACACTCAATTAAACGTAATAATGCCATAAATACTTTCAATGCTCTTATCGAACGCGGAATTATTCCAATAGTTAATGAAAATGATTGTATTGCTACTGATGAGATTCAAGAGGAATGTTTTGGTGATAATGACATTTTATCAGCTATGACTGCAGATATAGTGGGATCTGATCTTTTAGTCATTTTATCCGATGTCGACGGTTTATATGACGATAATCCATCGGTGAATAAAGAAGCCAGCCTTATTAATACGGTTTTGAAGATTGACAATAATATTATGAAAAGTGCTGGAAATTCCGGATCAGATTTGGGGACTGGAGGAATGATCACAAAACTTGGTGCAGCAAAATATGCTACAAACTGTGGAATTGATGTGGTCATTGCTTCGGGAGATATTTGCAGCATATTATACGATATTCTTGATGGAAAAGAAGTGGGAACCTTTTTTTTAAGTGATGTAAAAGATAATTTAGTAAACTAAGATTTAGAATGGAGGGCTACTATGGTTAAGAAAATATTTGTTGGAATTTCTGTTATTATGGCAGGTATGTTAATGGTTTTTGGTGGGTTTTATTTTGGTGAAAGAAGAAGAGAAAAAGCCATTGGCGGTAGATTGAAACGGGTTAACTACAAATTCACGAAAGAATTTGAAGACTAGGTTGAATATGGCAAAGGTGTTTATTTTCACAGCATCCACGGGCGCCGGTCACAATTTGGCAGCTCAGTCTTTAAAAGAATCCCTCGATGAGGTCGGTTATCAGACAGAAGTATATGATGCTTTTAAGGAAATAAACGTAGCTCTTGATCGACTCATAACCAAAGGCTATCAGCAGATGGTGGTGAACATACCAAAGCTCTATGAGCAAATGTACAATCAGTTTAACAATATGAATCGCTTTCAGCAGGGGATATTCCAAGTGCTCACAAAGATCATGAACCCAGATATTGTTCCTTTAATTAAATCCGGCAAGCCGGATCTGATCATAACAACCCATCCGTTTGTAACCAATGTTTTGGGAACCCTCAAAGAACATGGTGCATTTAATGTACCAGTGCTGTCGATTGTTACCGATTATAAGATTCATACCATTTATTTAAAGAAAATGATTGATGCCTATGTGGTGGGAAGTGATTATACAAAGCAAACTATGGTGGAAAAAGGAGTAGATGAAAAAATAATTTTTCCTTATGGAATTCCCGTTCGACAAACATTTTTGGAAAACAATCATCTTAATAAAAAAGAAACAACAGATGTTGTTGGGACTATTTTATTGATGGCTGGCAGCTTGGGCAGTAAACAAATGGAAAAAGCATTTTCTGCTTTGCTAAAGGTCAAAGAGAAAATCCGCATTATTGTTGTTTGTGGAAATAATGTAAAAATGGAAAAAGAAATTCGAAATCTCATTAGCCGAGAAACCTGTCAAAATAAAATTGTAGAAATTCATGGTTTCGTTAATAACGTTTCAGAACTTATGGATCAATCTGATGCCATCATTTCAAAACCTGGTGGACTTACGACAACAGAGGCCATTGTGAAAAATATACCCATGATTATTCCTTTTTACTATCCAGGACAAGAAGAAGAAAATGCGGATTACCTGGTTGATGGTGGTATGGCAATCAAGGTCGATAAGATTAAGGATTTAACCTCAATGGTTGATTTCTTGTTTGAAAATAAATACATTATTAAACGCATGTCGGAGAATATGTCGGAAGAAGCACAAAAACGCTCCATGAGTAAAACCATTGAGTTATGTCAAAGTTTAATTGCACAATAAAGACCATTAAAGATCAGCAGGTGAAAAAATGAAGAAAGAAATGTCAAAAACATATAATCCCAAAGAAGTTGAAGATAAAACTTATGCATACTGGCAGGAAAAAGGATATTTTAAGCCAGAGGTGAATCCGGACGGAGAACCATTTACAATTGTTATGCCGCCTCCCAATATTACCGGACAGCTCCATATGGGCCATGCATTTGATGGAACCCTTCAGGATGTTCTAGTCCGATATAAACGTATGGATGGTTATTCTGCATTGTGGTTGCCGGGAACAGACCATGCAAGCATTGCAACAGAAGTTAAAGTGGTGGATAAACTTCGGGAAGAAGAAGGCAAAACTAAACAGGATATTGGAAGAGAAGCCTATTTAGAGCGTGCCTGGGATTGGGCACTGACTTACAAGACCCGTATCACTGATCAGTTGAAAAAACTGGGAGCCTCATGTGATTGGAGCCGTGAACGGTTTACAATGGACGAAGGATGCAGTCATGCAGTCAATGAAGCCTTTGTCAATCTCTATGAAAAAGGTTTGATTTATAAAGGCAGTCGGATCATCAATTGGTGCCCTAACTGTAAAACAGCTTTATCTGAAGCGGAAGTTGAGTACGCTGAACAACAAGGTCATCTCTGGCACATACGATACCCATTGGCCGATGAAAAAGGATATTTGGTAGTTGCCACTACCCGTCCTGAAACAATGTTGGGAGATAGTGGAGTCGCTGTTAATCCAGAGGATGAACGTTACAGTCACCTTGTTGGAAAAAATGTAATGTTACCGCTGTTAAATAAAAAAATTCCTATTGTAGCAGACGATTATGTTGATATGAAATTCGGTACTGGTGCGGTTAAGATGACACCAGCCCACGATCCAAATGACTATGAAGTAGGACTTCGTCATAATTTAGAGCAAATTCGTGTAATCAATGATGATGGAACCATGAATGAACTTGCCGGAAAATATCAGGATATGGATCGTTACGACTGCCGTGTAGCTGTAGTCCAAGATCTGGAAGAACTTGGACTTCTAGAAAAGATTGAAGATCATCAACACAACGTTGGAGAATGCTATCGCTGTGGTACCACGGTTGAGACCATGACTTCAGAGCAGTGGTTTGTGAAAATGAAACCTCTTGCACAACCAGCATTGGATGCTGTCAGAAACAGAGAAACTGTGTTTGTTCCTGATCGTTTCAGTAAAATATACAATAATTGGTTGGAAAACATCCATGACTGGTGTATTTCGCGTCAATTGTGGTGGGGGCATCGTATTCCGGCGTATTATTGCGGCGATTGTGGAGAGATGATTGTTGCTAAGGAAGCGCCCACAATCTGTCCAAAATGTGGAAGGTCCCATATTACTCAGGATGAAGATGTTTTGGATACATGGTTTAGCTCTGGACTTTGGCCATTCTCAACTTTAGGCTGGCCGGAAAACACAGCTGATTTAAAAAAATTCTATCCAACTTCAGTGCTTGTTACCGGCTATGATATTATTTTCTTCTGGGTTGCTCGTATGATTTTTATGGGTATTCTTGAAATGGGGGAAGTACCTTTTAAATATGTCTATATTCATGGACTTGTGAGAGATTCTCAGGGGAGAAAAATGAGCAAATCTCTTGGAAATGGGATTGATCCTCTTGAACTCATTGAAACCTATAGTGCTGATGCTCTTCGCTTTACCATCATTACTGGAAACTCTTCAGGAAATGATATCAGATGGCAAGATGAGAAGGTTGAATCAAGTCGTAATTTCTTGAATAAAATTTGGAATGCGGCACGATTTGTTTTAATGAATCTGGATGAAGATATTATGGATAAGAAAGAAGTAGCCTTGGCTCATCTTGAAAATACGGATAAATGGATTCTGAGTCGAATGAATACCATTGTTCAAGAAGTAAACCATAATATGGATAAATATGAATTGGGAATTGCCGCGTCAAAAATATATGATTTTACATGGAATGAATATTGTGATTGGTACATTGAATTAGTAAAACCAAGACTATATGGTGATGAAGACAAAACTAAAGTTTCAGCCCAGTATACATTACGTGTGGTTTTAGATACGATTCTTCGATTGTTACATCCATTCATACCTTTTATCACTGAAGAAATCACCAGTTATTTACCAGGAATGACTGGTGATATTATGGTTGCCAAATGGCCCCATTTTAATAACGATTATGTTTTCACAAAAGATGAAAAAGAAGTGGTATTCTTAATGGAAGCCATCCGAAGCATCCGAAATATTCGGGCTGAAATGAACGTGCCAAATTCTAAAAAGAGCCAGTTGTTCATGATCTCAGAAAATAATGAACGATTGACGTTAATGAAATCATCCCTTGATTATTTCCAGAAACTGGCATCGGTATCATCCGTTCTTGTAATCACTAAAGAAAATGTTCAAGATAATTACGTGTCTGCTGCGGTGGAAGATTTAGAACTCTATATTAATTTGGATGAGCTTGTAGACAAGGAAAAAGAAATTGCACGTCTTGAGACTGAGAAAAAAAAGCTTGAACAAGAAATCGAAAGAGTCAATAAAAAATTATCCAACAAAGGGTTTACAGACAAAGCCCCTGAAAAAGTAATCGAAGGAGAACGGGAAAAACAGCATAAATACCAGGAGACCATGCAGAAAGTTTTAGATCGACTGGATTATTTTAATAAATAAAGACTTTAGGAGTAACTCACCGAAGGGATTTATTTAGCCGTCAATCCGGGATTTTCCCGGTTGGATAACAGGCAAGCTTGGAGTAAGACCTTTATTTCAAATGATTTTGTAGACATACAAATATTTTGAAATAAAGGTTTTTTTATATAATATGAATATAAAGGAGGAATTTAATTGAAAAATAAGGCGAGCTTTTTATATAAACAATCAGAACTTGAAGAAATTTTTGAAGTTGGATCCCCTTTGGAAAAAAGAGTTTAGCATATACTGGTGCAGAGCTCTCAAGAATGAGTGATAAAGACAGCAAACATTGGCTGTGCTATGGAGATCACAGGAACTGACGTTTCAAAAGAGGCGGCAGAAATAATTTTGACGGATGACAATTTTTCGACAATTGTATCAGCTGTCGAAGAGGGCCATGCTCTCTACGCCAATATAAAAAAAGCGGTTCATTTTCTTTTATCCTGCAATATTGCCGAGATTTTAATTCTGTTTATTGCAACGATGATTGGATGGGTACAGCCTTTACTCCCTCTTCATATTTTATGGATTAATCTCATAACAGATAGTTTACCTGCTCTTGCTCTGGGGGTGGAAAAAAACAGCGCTGATATAATGAAAGAAAAACCGCGGAATCCAAGGGAAAGCATTTTTGCCTATGGCTTAGGCGGACGCATTATTTTCCAGGGAATTGTTGTTGCAGCAATCACTTTGATAGTTTATTAGATTGGGTTCGTTAATTTTGGTGTTGAAGTGGCCAGAACCATGTGTTTTGCAGTGTTGGGATTTTCTCAATTAGCACAGGCTCTTAATGTGTGTTCTCAAAAAAAGTCTTTGTTTTCATCAGGATTATTCACGAATCATTATAGTATAGTAAGTGATGATCAGGTTAGAACTTTAAGTACGGATGTGTAAAGCTCCTGGGTGTTCTCTTTCCAACGATTACAGATATCTAAAGCCAGCTTTAAAGTAGGTGCATTAAGAGAAATTTCCATTAAAACAATATTATTTTCGTGAAGTTTTAATTCAACGATAAAATCAGATTCTCCCTTTTTTTGATAGTTTGCGGTGATCTTTACTTCTTTAAAAATCTTTTCTCTGTTTTCTTTAAGGTAAAGATCGATCATATCCGTGATGTATATTGGAATTTTATCATGAAAAACATTAAGGGTTTCTTTCCCCATGGGTGTAAGACTAAGCACAGACTTTCCATCATATTCCAAGGTTGAAAGAAATTCATCCTTTATCAAATCATCAATATATAATTGAATATCAAAATAGCTTATTTGCAAGTTCTCAATTACGATGAGTGCAACTTGTTCACGGGTCAAGGATGTTTTGATTTTTTTTAGTACATACAGTATTATAAGTTTATCCTCGGCCTGTTGTTCAGAATTAAAGAGCATCCACAACACCACCTTTTTTTTATATTATCATTGTAACATATTAAGGGAGAGATTTGGCTATTACTATTTAAAAAAGAGGGAAAATAGAAAAAGAAAATACAATATTTTCACGGAGGCGACTATGGAAGAATTAATAAAGGGCGATAATAACTTTAATGATTCGATCACAAAGCTTGGTAAATCTTTAGGGGCTACCCAGCTTAGCTTTTCAGATATTACAATTTTACCAGAGTATAAACGCATGGGATTTATTCATGGTATTACGATTATTATAAGGCTCTCAGAAGGTATATTGAATCAAATTGATGATGAACCCACTCAGACTTATTTTAGTCATTATCGAAGTGTTAATCGTCTCATTGATCAAATCAGTTTGCGGATTTTATTGTTTTTGGAAGAACAGGGCTATCCAAGTATTGCTATTCCGGCTTCTCAATCAGTGAGTGATCCGGACGACGCATTTACGGGTGCTTTCCAGCATAAAACCGGGGCGGTCTTATCAGGACTCGGGTGGATTGGCCGAAGTGCCTTGTTTATTCATGAAAACTATGGCCCTCGTGTGCGGATGGGGACGGTGCTAACCAATGTGCCTCTTCAAGTCGGCATTCCGATAACTCAGAGCTCCTGCGGTTCCTGCCGCTCCTGTGTGATAGCCTGTCCTGCTATGGCCATTGAAGGACGGCTTTGGAAACTGGGAATTCCCAGAAATGAACTTTATGATGCGTTTAGCTGCAGTCAGTATATGAAAGAAGTATTTCAACACATCGGCAGGGGAGCCGTGTGTGGGCTTTGCATGGTGGCGTGCCCAGTTGGGAAAAAAATAGTAGCATCGAAAGATTGAAGCTGAGAATCTAAAAGACCAGGGTTATATATAATATCCACATTACTTGCTAAATTCGGGAAGGCGGCATTTTTTTGCTTAATATTATATCGCAATTAGTTTAAATAAATTGAAAATTATGCATTAATGGGCTGAAATATTCTTAAATAGGTATTTTTTTTTCAGAAAATAATATATAATAGATAAGAAGAACTGCCGACTAGTTTTGCTGGCAGTTTTTAAATTGTAAAGAAAATAAGTGAGATGGATTGAAAAAGTTTATTATTGAGGGCGTACAGAATAATAGTATATTGAAAGAAATGGAAGTAGAAGCCGGAGATCTTCTGCTTTCAATAAATGGCATGCCTGTGAAGGATGTGCTGGATTATCGCTATTTAATAGCGGATGAAACACTGGTTGTGGAAATCGAAAAGCCGGATGGTGAGATCTGGGAGCTGGATATTGAAAAAGATTTTGAAGCGGATTTAGGCATTGAATTTCCCGAGGAAATGCTTGAAACCAAAACATGCAAAAACAACTGTATCTTTTGCTTCGTTGATCAATTACCAACAGGTATGCGTGAAAGTCTTTATGTGAAAGATGATGACGAGCGATTGTCTTTTTTGACAGGAAATTATATCACTATGACCAATCTTACCAAGGATGAACTTAATCGCATCATCCGATACCGAATTATGCCAATGAATTTATCCATTCACACCACAAATCCTGAGCTTCGCTGCAAGATGCTCAATAATCGGTTTGCCGGAGATGTCATGTCTTATCTAAAAAAATTTCGTGACAATCATATTCAAATGAATGGGCAAATTGTTTTGGTTTCTGGTTATAATGATGGTGAGGAACTTAAAAATACTCTGGAGGATTTAAAGGCATTTTATCCTGTCCTACAATCTGTCTCTGTTGTGCCAGTAGGGCTTTCCAGGCATCGACATGGTTTGGCTGAATTATGTGTCTTTAATCAGGAACAGGCGTTAAAAACACTGGATATTATCAATAAAGTCCATCTGGAGATGAAAGAAAGACATGGCGATGGTTTTGTTTATCCCAGTGATGAATTTTTTCTTTTAGCAGATCTCCCCATACCAGAGGCTTCATACTACAATGGGTTCCCCCAAATCGAAAATGGGGTAGGGATGATGGCTGATTTTAAAGAGAGCCTTGAAGATGCAGCTGAAAATTTCAAAAATGACTATAGCGACGATTCCATTATATTAGCACCTTTGTCAAATACAGTGCATCATAAAATTGGCATTATTACCGGTCGCCTTGCCAATACTTTTATGACTAATCTGATGAATGACCTAAAAAAAGTGATGCCTAAACTTGATGTGATGGTTTATCCTATAGATAATGATTTTTTTGGCGATGCCATTACCGTTTCTGGTTTAATAACAGGTAAAGATATTGTTGAACAAATCAAACCTAAACTATCTGAAAATGAAAGAGATTTACTGCTAATTCCGGAAAATGCACTTCGACAGGGCACTCAAGTCCTACTGGATGATTGGACACTAGAAGAACTTAGTGAAACTCTTGGTGTTAAAGTTGCAGGAGTGCCTGTTGATGGAGAAAGCCTGATTAGAATATTAAATAGATAATTAAATATAAAAAATGATAATGCAAATAAACTAGTAAAGTGCATGTAAGAATTGTTAACAATTATAATAGCTGATACTAGTATAAATTAAGTGAGGAAATATAATTATGTCAAAACCTATCGTAGCAGTGGTTGGACGTCCAAATGTTGGAAAATCGACCCTGTTTAATAAATTAGTTGGAGAAAGAATAGCCATTGTGGAGGATACTCCCGGTGTTACCAGAGATCGTATCATTGCCGATGCTGAATGGCAAAATCATCATTTTACACTCATTGATACTGGTGGTATTGAGCCCCATACCAAGGATGATATTTTTCTGCAAATGAGACTTCAAGCTGAAATTGCCATTGATATGGCAGATCTGATCATTTTAATGGTTGATGGCCGTGAAGGAATGACTGCATCAGATTTAGAAGTTGCAACGATGATCAGAAAACACGAAAAAAATGTATTACTAGCAGTTAATAAAATTGATAGCCTTAATCTCGAAAACAATGCTTTTGAATTCTATAATCTTGGAATTGGAGAGCCCATCGCTATTTCTGCCGAACAGGGACTTGGATTGGGAGATTTCTTAGATGAAATAATCAACCGAATCAGTCGTTATTATAATGATGAAGAAGAAACCGATGATCGGTTAAGGATCGCTGTAGTAGGAAAACCAAATGTAGGGAAGTCGACTCTGATTAATAAGGTTTTAGGGCAGGATCGATTGATTGTCAGTGATATTCCCGGAACGACAAGGGATGCAGTTGACACAAGTGTACGTTATGACGGCCAGGATTATGTTTTGATTGATACCGCGGGTTTGAGACGCAAGAAAAAAATATATGAAGATATCGAACGTTACAGCATTGTTCGCGCTATTGCTGCAGTGGAAAGAAGTCAAGTGGTTCTTATGCTCATTGACGCTTCCCAAGGAGTGACCGAACAGGATGCTAAAATTGCAGGTATTGCTCATAATCGAGGTATTCCATCCGTTGTTATCGTTAATAAATGGGATACCGTAGAAAAAGATAATAAAACTATGAAAAAAATGGAAGGGGATATTCGTGATGCACTTTCATTTATGGATTACGCACCCATTATTTTTATTTCAGCGAAAACAGGTCAGCGATTAGGTAAAATATTTGAAACCATAGAATTTGTAAAAGCACAAAGCGCAAAACGTATTACTACCGGAAAAATCAATGAGGCGATGGCAGAATTCACATTAATGAAACAGCCGCCATCAAAACACGGCCGAAGATTAAAACTATTCTATGCATCACAGGTAGCCATCAATCCTCCAACCTTTATTGTTTTCGTTAATGATCCAACATTAATGCATTTTTCTTATCAACGCTATTTAGAAAATAAATTAAGGGAAACCTTTGATTTCTTTGGTACACCGATTCGTTTCTATGTACGAGAGAGAACAGAATAAAAGAAATGCAAAGCTCACAAGAATTTTAACAATTGTGTTAAAATTCTTGTGAGCTTATTTGTTGGTAAAGATACTTAAATGTTTTGTCACGAAATGTAAGTTTCGTGACAAAAAGGACAAAATGTGATATACTATCCATGCGTTAAGCTTTTGGTATTGGTATCTGGCTTATTTAACCAGACATCATCATTCACGCAGTAAATCATTTTAGGAGGAAATACGATGGCTAATCAAGATTTTCACACGGAAAATAAAGTAACCACAAGCAGTAAAATTATTGATGAATTTTTAAATTATCTACTAACCATTAAAGGCTATTCCGAAAAATCGGCCCAATCTTATCGCTACGATTTAATTATTTTTTTTCGATTTATTAAGCGTTATTTTGCGATGGTTCCCCAATCTCTGGATTTTGACGCCATACCCATTGACGATGTTTCAATCGATGATTTAAAAGCGATTGATTTAGGGATTCTTTATGCATTCCTTTCTTTTACCAGCAAAGAACGTCATAACTCAGATTACGCCAGAAGTCGAAAAGTTTCGTCTTTGCGTTCGTTTTTTAACTACCTTTGTAATAAACAAAAATATTTTAGTCCAAATCCCGTAACAGATCTTGAAATGCCAAAGCTCCCAGCCCGTAATGCCCGGTATTTAGAATGGGATGAAGCGGTAGATCTTCTAAAGGGAATTAACGGCCGTCATCAAGAACGCGATTTTGCAATCATTACACTGTTTTTGAATTGTGGTATGCGTCTTTCTGAACTGACTCAAATTAAAATTAGTGATATCAAAAATGATACGATTCGTATCATCGGAAAAGGTAATAAGGAACGAACAATTTTCTTAAACCATGCCTGTCTGAAAGCTATCAATAGTTATCTGCTGGTGCGTCAAGAGTCGGGTTCTCCCTATTTGTTTTTGAGCCAACAAAACCTCCCGATAAGTAACCGAGCCGTTCAGCATTTGGTAAAAAAGCACTTAGCTAATTGCGGCCTAAATACAGATGAGATTAGCGTGCATAAGCTAAGACACACAGCAGCGACGCTGATGTTTCGTTATGGAAATGCCGATTTAAGATCAGTACAGGAAATTTTAGGTCACGAAAACGTTTCAACCACACAAATTTACACACATGTCAATGAAGAGACACTCAGGGATACATTAAATCAGAATCCACTGGCTCAGTTTGAAAGAGAAGATGAATAAAACATATTGCTAAAAAGAACTTATGTTTGTTTTCGCCCCCAAAGTATGTTATAATTAGTTATAAAAAATTGGAGGAATTCTAATGTACGAGGATTTAAATAATAAGCAGTATGAAATATTAAGATTTATTGAAAACCAAATGCGAGAAAAAAGTTATCCCCCCTCGGTACGTGAAATGTGTGCAGGGGTTAATTTAAAATCAACCTCCACAGCTCATGCTTATTTGAAAAAATTGGAAGAATTGGGTTATATCAAACGTGATTCCACAAAAACTCGTGCAATTGAAGTATTACGACATGATCCTAATCAATCATTTTCTAATTGCTTTGAACAGAAAACAATCATATCCCTTCCCATTTTAGGCTGTGTAACAGCAGGTGAACCTATTTTGGCATTAGAAAATGTTAGTGATGTCTTTCCCCTCCCATTGGATTTTATTGGAAATGATGAATCATTTATTCTTGAAGTTAAAGGTACCAGCATGATTGACGCTGGAATTTTAGATGGGGATAAAATCATCGTTAGAAAGCAGGAAAATGCGAAAAACGGTGATATTGTAGTTGTACTGATCATTGAAAATAATGAAGCAACAGTTAAAAGAATATTCTACGAAAAGAATCATATTCGTCTTCAACCTGAAAATCAAACCATGGATCCGTTTATTTATGACGAACAAGATATAAAATTAATGGGGAAAGTGACTGGATTAATTCGAAAAATTCAGTAATAAACCAACAATAGATTAACAATATCGTGAGTACAGATAACATCTAAACTAAAGGCCAACAATAATGTTGGCCTTTAGTTTCGGTTTGTATTCTATTTTAGCTTAATCAACCTTAATTTTATCTTCAATGCTCTTAAATATATCTTTCTCTATATGGCTTTTATTGGCTTTCACCAATTCAATTTGGCTTTCAAAAAGTTGGTTTTGCAAGTCTAAAATTGTTTTTCGGCTCGTTTCACTTTCTACTTTGCTTTGTCTTAAATGCTCGCGATATTGAGCGAGTAGATCATCTTTTTCGTCCATTTCTTTTTGTAACAATTCTTTTTCTTCAATTAAAGCCGCATATTTATTTTTCTCTTCAGTTAAAGTATTTTTCGTTGTTTCTAACTCTTCTTGAATGAGATTAATTTCGCCAATTTCGTTTATTTTTGCTTCTTCACTATTTTTAACAGCCTCTTCAGCGTTTAATAGTTTTTCAGTAATATTCATACAACCAAGAATGGCAATGCGAATATGATTGGTAAAAGGATTAGCTGTTTTGACCCGTTCAAGTTCGCTATTGACATAATCGGATATATGTCTAATATGTTCTTCATTTCCAGTTGCCTTTAAATTAAAATCGGTATCTAATATTCGCAACTCTATTATAGTATGTTCAGGCATTTTTCTCCTCCTGTAATAAATTAAATTAACGTCTACGTCATCTATCATATACTATTATATGTAATATGATGAAAAATTACAAATGATTTATTAATATTTTGTAATTAAGTTGTGGAGTTTGCTTTTTTGATGAATCTCAAATAATATCTCTTTTTGGTTTAATTCACTAAAAGCATCTTTGGATTCATTAAAAATGGTGGGTATAGAAAAAATCTTTTTATTATATTTCTTTGCAAAATTCAGGGTGTGAATGGTGCCGCTCCCAGGTGAAAAACTTGATACAATGACAAATATACTGCTGCCACTTTGGAGTCGATCTCTTTCAACAAATTTATAAGGTTGAGGATTTTCAAAAGGTGCGTATTCTGACAGAATACAACCGTCATTTGCAAGAATTTTCTCAGCAAGTGGTTTGTTCTCAATAGGATAAATATTTATCAATCCAGCTGGTAGAAAAGCGACTGTTTTTCCACCAGCACTCAGACAGCCGAGATGTCCATAATAATCACATCCGGTTGCTAAACCACTAATGACAACAAAATTTTCATCTGCTAGAAACTTGCCTGACTCAAAGGAAAATTCAGCTCCCGCAGACGTTGGAATTCTGCTTCCAATAACTGCAGCACGTTTATTGTGATTTAATAATTCGAGATTACCATGGTAGTATAGCATCACCGGAGAATCTTTGAAATCCAGTGATGCTGGATAATTGTCATTGAAGTATGATACCAATTCTATTTTGTGCTTTATACTGGTTTCAATAACTTTATTTGCATAAGCAATTGAATTATTTTGCGCCTTAAGATCAATGGCCGGAGATATAAAGTGAAACATTTGACCAATCTCAACGAGTTCTTTAAAGGATAAAGATTGTGGTTGGTTAATCATTTGCATCAGCATTTTAATTTTCTGACGCCCTACACCTTTAAGCTGTAAAAGGGCAATAATATTTCGATTAAAATCAATCCTATTCACAATGCATCATCTTATTCCCGAATTTGGGCATTTAATGAACTATTCAATTCTTCAAGAATCTTCACAATCACTGGGTTTATATCATCATCGTTAAGGGTTCTTTCATGGTGTCTGAAATTCAGTGCGTAGGCAAGACTTTTGAAATTTTCAGGAATTTGTTCACCAGTATAAACATCGAATAATTCAATGCTTTCAAGAATATCGCCACTGTTTTTTCGAATAATTGTTTCAACAGATGATGCTGGAATATCTGCCTTTAACTGAATGGCTAGATCTCGATTTGATGCTGGGAATTTTGGCAGATCAATGAATTTTATATCAGTGACACAAGATTCATACAAAGCCTTGAATGACAATTCACAAACATAACATCTTTTGGGAAGATCGTAATTTTTAACAACTGATGGGTGAATTTCCCCGATTTCTCCTAGTCTTATACCATCAACATAAACCAGTGATTTTCGTCCGGGATGTAAGAAATCAGATCCTCCCGCAATGAATGTTGGATGATTAATACCAGAATGAGTTAATAAAAGTTCTACCATGCCTTTTAATTCAAAATAGTCATCACTGCCATAGGTGCTGATAACTAACATTTTTTCTTCTTTGGGGAGTTCATCAGGTGCCTCCGACTTATGGTAAGTATTCGCAAGCTCAAAGAAACGGCCTGAAAGATTTTTTCGGGTATAGTTTAATGAAATGACCTCCAATTGATGACCGATTAATGTATGGCGCATGATACTATTTTCTTCACCTAGAGGATTGACTAACCGAATAAGCTCTTCTTCTAAATATGAATTTAATGCGATTAAACGCTTCTCACTGGTAAAAGAAGTGGTGAGTGTTTCATAATATCCTTGACCCACCAAAATGTTTTTAAGGGAGTCTTCATATTTTTGAATCGGAGTCTTTCCCCCAATCATCGTTTCCCCACCCATAATGGTGCTTGGAATATTATCATAACCAAACATTCGGGCAACTTCTTCAGCCAAATCTTGTTTTCCTTCAATATCTTGTCTAAAACTTGGAACTCCAATTTCTAAATTACCATTCGCACAACTTTTGACGGTGAAAAATAATCGCTTAAGCATATTGGCAATTGCATCTTCTGATACGGATATACCAATGAAGGCATTGACCCAATTAATATCCAGAGAAAGTTTCTTAGGTGATACTGGTTGAGGATAAACATCAATAATGCCTTCTATAACTTCACAAGCACCAATTTCTTCTAGCAGATAAGTAGCTCTGAGTGCTGCAATGTTTGCTAACTCAGGATCCACACCTTTTTCAAAACGCGATGAAGCTTCTGTTCGAAGACCCAATTGTTTAGATGTTAAACGGACACTATTTTTATAAAAGCAAGCTGATTCCAAAACAATCACACTGGTATTATCAGTGATTTCAGAGTTTTCTCCGCCCATAACTCCCGCTATAGCAACTGGAACGCTTCCATTGGTGATCATCAGCATGGAATCATTGATATTGCGTTCTTTATTATCAAGTGTGATTATTTTTTTGTCATTAGTGGTCTTAACCACGATTTCCTTTGACTTCAAGCTCTCATAATCAAAAGCATGTAAGGGCTGTCCCAACTCAAGCATCACATAATTGGTCACATCTACAATATTATTGATGGGCCGAACACCGCTGTTTATGAGTTTAACCTGTATCCACAAAGGAGATGGCTCAACTTTTTTCACTTTAAGTAATTTAGCGACATACCGCGAGCATGCTTCGTTTTCTACTTTTACAGCTAGATAGTTTGAAATATCATTTCTTTTTTCATCTTTAGTATAGATTTTAAAGTCTCGTATCGGCAGATCAAGGGCCGCGGCCGATTCTTTTGCAATACCGACGATGGATTGGCAGTCTGAACGGTTGGCAGTAAGTTCGACATCAATAATAACGTCATCAAGCCAAAGTAGTTTTTTGACATCCATTCCCAGAGGTGTATTTTCAGGTAAGAGATAAATACCTTCCATAATTTCTTTTGAAAATAAATCAGCATTCATACCAAGTTCTTCAATGGAGCAAAACATGCCATAGGATAATACTCCTCTGAAGTCACTGGTACCGATTTCTATACCATTGGCAGTAATTGCCCCATCTACAGCTACTGGTACAACAGCGCCTGGAAAAACATTTTTTGCAGCAGTAACAATAATTCGTTCATCAGTGCCTAAGTCAACAGTACAAACCACCAGTTTGTCTGCATTTGGGTGCTGTTCTATTTTTAGAATCTTCCCTGTAAAAATATTGGAAACATTTTCTGAAACAACCGTTAAGGTTTCAACTTTTGTTCCTGACATGGTAAGAACTTCACCGAAGTCATAGGGAGCGATGTTTATATTAACGTATTCTTTTAACCAATTAAGTGAAACTAACATTTATGGATCCTCCTATTTAAATTGTGATAAAAAGCGCAAATCATTTTCGAATAACAGACGCAAATCAGTGATCCCATATTTTGTTATGGTGATACGATCAAGGCCCAACCCAAAGGCAAAACCGCTGTACACATCAGGATCAATCCCGCATGCTTTTAGAACATTAGGGTGAACCATTCCGCATCCCAGTACTTCGATCCAGCCAGTATTGCTGCAAACCTTACAACCTACGCCACCACATTTAAAGCAAGTGACATCCATTTCAGCACTTGGTTCTGTAAAATAGAATTGATGAGGTCTGAATTTCGTTTTAGTTTGTTCTCCAAATAATTTTTTTGCGAATAAATCCAATGTTCCTTTAAGATCGCCCATGGTTATCCCTTTATCAATAACAAGCCCTTCCATTTGATGAAAAACAGGTGAGTGTGTAGCATCAACTTCATCAGTACGATAGACTCGACCGGGAGAAATCATGCGCAATGGAGGTTTTCTTTCCTGCATAACCCGAACTTGAACTGGGGATGTTTGTGTGCGAAGCACGATATCATCTTTATAGTAAAAGGTGTCCTGTAAATCACGTGCCGAATGTTCTTTTGGTACGTTCAGGTAATCAAAATTATATGTTGTCCACTCAATTTCCGGACCTTCCTCGATCGTAAATCCCATACCTAAGAATATTTCTTTTAGTTCGTTAACGGTTGTTGTTAATGGATGAAGATTTCCTGAAAGATGCTTTTTTCCGGGAAGAGAAACATCGATTGTTTCTTCCTGTATTTGAGCTTCCATTTCTTTTTGTTCAAGAGCTTGTTTTTGTTGAGTGATATTTTGTTCAATTTCTTCTCTGATTTCATTGGCTAATTTGCCGATGATGGGACGTTCCTCGCTGGAAAGTTTTCCCATTCCCTTCAATACAATCGTTAATGCGCCCTTTTTCCCTAAATATTTAATTCTTACATTATCAAGAGCTTTTAATTCTTTAACTTCATTGAGATCTGTTAAACAACGATCTCTTAATTGTTTGATTTCTAATTCCATTTATATCTCCTTTTTGTTAATCTACAAAATAAAAAAAACGCCCTTATGAAAAAGGACGAAATAATTCCGCGGTACCACCTTAAATTAATACTGATTTGTATTCACTCGCAATTTTAACGCAATTAACGTTAGAAATTAAACATCATTAAAGGTTTGCTTTAAGCGATTTTCACTTCTAAAACTCCAGAGGGAACTTCAATAAATTCAAACATAAAATCTTTCAGCCAAGGATTTATTTCTCTGCAATGTTCGATATTTACTTACTTGCTCTTTCATCATTTTTAATCTTATTGAATTGGACAACTATATTATATCTTCTTTTAACGTCATTGTCTTTAAAAAAGAATAATTTATTCATTAATTGTAAATTTGATTCAAATCTCTTAAAATATCGTACATGATAATACCTGCAGCAGTGGAAACATTGAGAGATTCAGCTTTACCTAGGAGTGGGATTTTTAATAGAATATCACAAATATTCATTAACTCTGAAGACATTCCTCGGGATTCATTCCCCATCACAAGAGCAAAAGGCATATTTATACGATCACGATGCCATAATGAAGTACCGTTAAGTGAAGTGCCGATGAGTTGAACCTTTTTGTTTTTAAGAGCTATTGCGTATTCTGTTAATGATTCAATCTGATAAATTGGCAAATGAAAAACAGAACCCATGGACCCACGCAATACCTTCTCGTTATAGATATCAGCCGTTTTCAGGGATGTGATGACGCAATTTATTCCAGCAGCATCAGCAGTTCTGATAATTGTGCCGACATTATAAGGATCCTGAATATCTTCAAGCAGGATATAGCTTTCATAATCAGTTTTTGGATAAGACATTTTATCAAGGGTACAGATGATACCTTCGGGCTGTTTCATGGTTGAAATCGAATTAAAAATAGTTTCTTTAACCATAAAAACAGGAATTTCCTGTGCTGTTAGTAAAGCCAATGCTTCTTTTATAAGAGTATCCTGTGATTCAAGCCATTGTTCAGTTAAAAACACTTGACGAAAAATCAAATGACCAGTAAATGCTTCTAAAAAAAGCTTTGTTCCTTCTATAAAAAAAGTATTTTCACAATCTCTGAATGATTTATTTCCAAGCTTACGCAGATATTTAAGTTGTTCGTTGTTTTTAGAATTAATCTCAGCGTACATTTTTCACTTATCTTTTCGAGACAGCTTATTGATTTCATTGATTGAATGGTTCTCGCTCATTACAATCAGTTTATCGCCAGAATAAATTATATCAGTTGCAAGTGGAGCAGCATTCAGTACATCCAGCGAGCGAATCGCAATGACATTCATGCTATACTGTGTTCTTAAATCAAGCTGTTCCAATGTCTTGCCTTCCCATCCATGCAAAATATCAATTTCGACAATGGAATGGTTAGTGTCAAGTTCCAAGATATCAACAGAATCTCCAGAAAACAAATTATGAGCAACGCGTTCACCCATGTCTCGTTCAGGAGAAAAAACTTTTTTTACTCCGAGTTTCAACAGGACTTTTTCATGCTGAGCGGTATTTGCCTTTCCATAGATTTCTTTAATGCCAAGTTCTTGAGCATTTACAATTCCCATAATACTGCTGTTAATATCTGATGTAATGGAAATAACAATGGCGTCAACATTTTTTATACCGATGGATTTCAAAGCATTAATATCAGTAACATCCGCCTGTACGGCATAAGTTACCAAGTTTGCAATATTTTGAATTTTTTCTTCATCTTTATCGACAACAACAACATTACAGCCTAACTCACTAAGAGTGATGGCCAGTGCTTCACCAAAACGGCCCAAACCCAGGACCGCAAACTGTTTTTCTTTCAATATAATACTCCTTCTCTAGCCAATCATAATGTTACCTTCAGGTAATTTAATATTTCCAACATTTTCACGCGAACGTTTTTCACTTCGCGAGATTGCATAGGCGATCGTTAATGGCCCTAATCGGCCAATAAACATGGTAAGACTAATAGCGATTTTCCCAGCAACCGATAAGTTCGGAGTCAATCCCATTGTTAAACCAACGGTACCAAAAGCGGACATCACCTCAAAAACAACTGCATCAAAAGGAGCTCCAGATTCTGTGCATAATAATACAAAAATCATAAAAAAAACAAGCCCTACTGCGATGACAAGAACAGAAAGAGAACGGCGAATAACTGGGCCAAGGATTGTTCTTTTAAATGCGATCACATCTTTCTTTCCTTTAAGAACTGAACCAACCGTCATTAAAAGAACTGCAATTGTAGTTGTTTTGACACCACCTCCGGTAGAACCAGGAGATGCTCCAATAAACATGAGCAATATGGTTAAAAATATGGATGGCTCGGTCAATCCAGCGATATCGATGGTATTAGAGCCAGCGGTTCTTGGTGTAACTGATTGGAAAAGAGAAGCTAAAAATTTCCCATGTAAGGATAAATCCCCCATAGTTTTCGGATTATTGAATTCAAAAATAAAAAAGAAAATGAAACCGAAGACCAACAAAAATCCAGTGGCAACGAGAACAACCTTTGAATGCATACTCATTTTTTTAAATTTACGTACATAGATTAAATCGCTGGTAACGGCAAAACCTAGTCCACCTAAAACAATCAAAGAGCAAATGACAATATTGAGCAAATAATTATCTGCATAACCAGTAAAGCTTTTGAAATTCCCCATTAAATCAAAACCGGCGTTACAGAAAGAAGTAACGGAATGAAAAACGCTGTAACCAATCCCTGTTACAAGTCCAAAATCCGGAACAAAAACTAAAGCTAAAAGCAGAGCTCCAACGGTTTGAATAATAATGGATGAAAAGAAAATATATTTGACGAATTTTACAATACCTGAAAGAGAATCCATATTTACTGATGATTGGATTAAAATCCGATCCTTAATTGTGATTCGCTTTCCTGCTAGGACAAAAAACATTGTTGCGAATGACATAAAGCCCAAGCCACCGATTTCTACCAAAATACACATCACTGTTTGTCCAAAAACACTCCAATAGGTTCCGGTATCCACAACGACTAGTCCAGTCACACATACTGAAGAAGTTGAAGTAAAGAGAGCATTGATAAAAGCGGTTCCTTCACCCGATTGTGAAGAAATTGGAAGCATCAATAAACATGTTCCACATAAAATTAAAAGAGCAAATCCAAAAATTAATATCTCGGTCGCGAACGATGACCCAAAAAATACTTGAAACTCCGTTGTTTCTTTTCTACCATTGTATTATCTCCAAAGTATATGATCTCTAATGTATATGATCTAGAATCACAAATATCATGCGACCATACATAATTCTAACACTATAATTTAAAAAAGCAAGAATAATCTACAATAAAAAAACTTCCCAAGTATGGAACTACATTGAGAAGTTTTATTTAGTTTTATTAGTTCAAGTTTTTCTTAGATATATCTACTAAGTCTTTAAAAGCATCAGCATCATTCATGGCCAAATCTGCTAAGATTTTACGGTCAATTTCAACACCTGCCTGCTTCAACCCAAACATGAATTTGCTATAGCTTAAGTCATACATTCTTGTTCCAGCATTGATTCTTGTAATCCAAAGTCTTCTGAAATTTCGTTTCTTTTCTTTACGACCAACATATGAAGATCTGAGTGCTCGCATAACGGCTTCATTTGCTGATCGGTACAACTTACTTTTAGCGCCATAATAGCCTTTTGCAAGTTTAAGTGTTTTTTTATGTCTTCTTTTGGCGTTAACGCCTTTTTTTATTCTCATTATTAATTCCTCCTATCTTCAAAATTATCGTTTAATCATTTTCTTTACAACTTTAGCATCACCAGGTGCTAAACCTGTTGCTTTTCTAAGATTTCTTTTTCTCTTACGGCTCTTCTTATTAAGAATATGGTTTTTCCCAGCCTTAAACCGTTTAATAACACCTGATTTTTTTATTTTAAAACGCTTTGCAGCTCCACGGTGTGTTTTCATTTTTGGCATAACTATTTCCTCCTCCCTGTACAAGGTATCTTTTATAATAAACTATATCCGAGAAATCCAAGTCTATGTAATCCAAGTCATTGCAACAGATATACTCAATTAACCACTACTATTTACTTATCTTTTTTAGGGGCTAAATACATAACCATATTTCGGCCCTCAATTTTAGGTTGCTTTTCGACCACTGCAATATCTGCGACACGTACAGCAAAATCAAGTAATACGCCTTTTCCCTGCTCTGTATAAGCCATTTCACGACCTCGAAAACGAATAGCCACTTTAACTCGGTTACCTTGTTCTAAAAATTTGATGCAATTTTTAAGTTTGACATTAATATCATGTTCTTCAACTCTAACCGACATACGAATTTCTTTAATAACCACAGCTTTTTGATTTTTTTTAGCTTCCTTCAATCGTTGAATTTCTTCATATCGAAACTTTCCGTAGTCAAGAATCTTACAAACCGGCGGTTTGGCATTTGGCGAAACTTTTACTAGATCCAAATTTTTTTCTTCGGCTAATTGTAGGGCATCTTTTGTATTCATGACTCCCAACATTTCACCTGCTTCATCAATTACACGGATTTCGCGATCACGGATCTCGTTATTAATTTCGTGTTGAACATCTTTGCTAATAGTAATATACCTCCATATATAAAAATTGCAGGTAGATACACTCCACCTGCAAAAATACTTACGAACATTGTTCATACATATTTACCTATTTCCATAAGAAATGAGGTGAGAAGTGTAATTCCTCTACTTTGTTACTTAAATATTATACGTTTGTTTTATTCGTTTGTCAATCACTTTTTTAATCTTTTAATAAGTGCTAAATGTGTTATGAAAGCAATGCACGATCGTTTGCGAATTCTTCTCCACTGACTTGACCAAAACGTTTTAGAAGATTTTCCACAGTCAGATCCTGTTTTTCTTCACCCTTGATATCTAAAATGACTTTTCCTTCATGCATCATGATCAAACGGTTCCCATGTTCAATGGCATGACGCATATTGTGAGTAACCATTAAGGTTGTTAAGTTACCTTCTTTGACAAATTGGTCGCTCAGCTTTAAAACCTTTTCGGCAGTTTTAGGATCAAGAGCAGCAGTATGTTCATCTAAAAGTAACAGTCTAGGTTTTTTCAGTGTTGCCATTAAAAGGGTTAATGCTTGTCTTTGACCGCCTGATAAAAGGCCAACTTTATCACTTAAACGGTCTTCCAAACCCAAATCCAAATGACTTAAGTAATTTTTGTAGATTTGTCGTTCTTTGTTACTGATACCCCAACCTAACCCGCGAAACTTACCACGACGGTATGCGAGGGCTAAATTTTCTTCGATGCCCATATCGGCAGCAGTGCCCTTCATTGGATCTTGAAACACCCGGCCAATGACTTCTGCCCGTTTATATTCAGGCAGTTTAGTGACATCTCTTTCACCAATCAGGATAGAGCCCTGATTGATTCCATACACGCCAGCTACACAATTAAGCAAGGTGGACTTTCCTGCACCATTTCCTCCGATTACTGTCACAAAATCTCCCTCTTCGAGAGTAAGGCTGAAATTAGACAAAGCAATATTTTCGTTAACAGTTCCTTCATTGAAGATTTTTGTGATTCCTTTTATTGTCAACATTTTATAGATCTCCTCCTTTTATGGATCTTTTAATGGGACGGAGATATGATTTAAACACTGGTAAAGATAGCGCAATGGCAACGGTAATGGCAGTAAACAGTTTTAAATCATTAGCAGGCATACCCATCTTTAATACCAAAGCTATAATAATACGATAGGTTATGGCACCAAGAACTAGAGAAATCAGGCAATTGAGAAAGTTTCGTTTGCCGAAAATAACTTCTCCTATAATGACTGATGCCAAACCGATAACGATGGATCCAATTCCCATTTGCACATCTGCAAAACTTTGGCTTTGAGCGATTAAGGCTCCACAAAGTGCGACTAAACCATTGCTGATGACTAAACCAAGTGTAATCATGTTATTGGTATTAATTCCCTGGGCACGAGCCATTTGTGAGTTGTTTCCAGTAGCTCTAATAGCACAACCAATTTCTGTGCCAAAAAACCAATAAATGATGCCGCTGATAATCAATACGCTAAGAAAGGCAAACAGCATCACGGCATTGGTTGAGCTTAATCCTAGATTTCCCAATGGCGTATAAATTGTATTCATACGCAGAAGAGACAGGTTTGCTTTTCCCATAATATGCAGATTAATGGAATACAATGATATCATCGTTAGAATACCAGCTAGTAATGCTGGTATTTTGAGTTTAGTATGAAGAAATCCGGTTACAAAACCTGCCGCCATCCCCCCTAATAAAGCCAATAATGTTGCCACATAGGGGCTCATGCCATTACTTATGGAGGTTGCTGCAATGGCCGCACCCATAGCAATACTTCCTTCAACCGTCATATCGGCAATATCAAGAATTCTAAATGTAATATAAACGCCGATTGTCAGTATTGCCCAGATGAGACCCAGCGAAATAGCGCCTTGTAAAATTTGCAACATTTTTTTTCCTCTTTCTGTTAATAATTCTTATTTAGTTATGTACTGTTGAAGATCCGCTGGTATGGTGATGCCAAGTTGTTCTGCTACAGCGCCATTGATTGTAAAATCAAATTTTGTTGCGGTTTCAATAGGCATAGTAGCTGGTTTGGCTTCACCTTTAAGAATCTTAACGGCCATCAAACCTGTTTGATATCCTAAATCGTAGTAATTGATACCTAATGTTGCTAATCCTCCAGAGTTAACCATTGAAGATTCGCCACAGATTACCGGTGTTTTAGATACAGATGTTACACTTTGTACCTGAGGCATAGCTGAAGCTAATACGTTATCTGTTGGAATATAAATAGCATCGCACTGACCAACGATAGTTTGAGTTGCCTGTTGTACATCGTTTGAATTGGAAATGGTTACTTCTACATATTTAAGACCTAATGCTTCAATGGCTTTTTTGGCAATACTAGCTTGTAAGACTGAATTAACTTCGCTTGAAGTATAGATTACCCCGACAGTTTTGGCTGTTGGTACTAATTTAACTAATAAATCAATTTGTTCTTTAATCGGATTCATGTCTGATGTGCCGCTGACATTTCCTCCGGGAGCATCATTGGAATTGACTAATCGAGCGGATTCATAATCGGTAACAGCAGTTGCCAAAATTGGAATATCTGTAGTTTTTCCTGCGATAGCTTGTGTAGCAGGGGTTGCAATAGCCAAAATTAAATCTTCTTTGTTGCTGACAAAACGATCACTGATTGTTGCCAGGTTGCTTTGGTCACCTTGAGCATTCTGCAAATCAATGGTAATATTATCACCATCTTTATAGCCGTTATCTGCCAAGGCGGCGACAAATCCTTCACGGGAAGAATCCAGTGCAACGTGATCCATATACTGAATAATTCCAATCTTGAGATCTGCTGAATTTGAGCTTTTTTCACTGTTTGTACAACCTGCTCCTAATACAACCATTGACATAGCGAGAAGAATAATCATTATTCCTTTTTCATACTTTTTCATTTCTTTCCTCCATTTTATTAAATTGTTTATATTCAATCAAACCTTTTTAGGTTGAATTATTTTATTTGCAAAAAAAACGTCCCTGTATAACAGGGACGAATATAATTCGCGGTACCACCTAGTCTTCAATGTTTGCACATTTATCTCAGCAAGCGACTAGCATCGCTTCTCCACAATAACGGTTGGAATCCGACATAGCCTACAGGGCAATTGCCATTCAGTATGCAGCTCTCAAGATGTATTCACGGTACATATCCTACTTTCTCACACCTACTGAAAGCTCTCTATAAGGATCATCATACAGCTACTTGTTCCTGATCATAACTTTCTAATATTTTTTATTATATTTATCCTCACTGTTTTTGTCAACTATTATTATCAGAAAAATAATTTAATTTGATTTATTTTGACTATATTATTAATCCAATGTTAATGATTTAGTTATAATCTTTTCAGTTAATTTTTCCTTCAAATTTTCCAGACTGATGAGGCTGACATCTCCACTATCACGAACTCGCAGTGCCAAATCGCCGCCTGCAACTTCCTTGTCGCCGACGACCAGCATATAAGGTGTTTTTTGCATTTGTGCGTCACGTATTCGATAACCTAATTTTTCATCACGCGTATCAACTGATGCTCGAATACCAATGGCGGAAAGTTCTGTAGCAATATCTTTAGCAAAATCATGATGTGCATCGGCAACCGGAATAATCATTACCTGAATAGGGGCTAACCAAACAGGAAATTTACCTGCGAAGTGTTCAATGATAATACCAAAGAATCGTTCAATACTGCCGAATATTGTCCGATGAATAATAACTGGACGATGTTTTTCACCATCTGGTCCAATATAATTAAGATCAAAGAGTTCAGGCATTTGAAAATCAAGTTGAATGGTTCCACATTGCCAGGTACGACCCAAACTATCTTCTAAATGAAAGTCGATTTTAGGACCGTAAAAAGCACCATCACCAGGATTGATGCGATAATCAATTCCTTTCTTCTCTAATGCTTTTCTTAATGCTTCAGTTGCAGTTTCCCATACTTCGTCAGATCCAATGGAATTTTCAGGTTTCGTTGATAACTCAACTTTGTAGCTAAATCCGAATATTTTATATATATCATCTGCCAGATCAATGACATTAATAACTTCTTCCTCAATTTGATCTGGGGTCATAAAAATATGTGCATCATCCTGAGTAAAAGCACGTACCCGCATCAGTCCATGAAGAGCACCATGCAGTTCATGGCGATGAACAAGACCCAGTTCTCCCATTTTTAATGGTAAATCACGATAAGAATGACCTTTTGTTTTATAAACCAACATTCCGCCAGGACAGTTCATCGGTTTGATGGCATATTCACTTTCATCAATTTCAGTAAAATACATATTTTCTTTGTAGTGATCCCAATGTCCGGAGCGTTTCCAAAGATCAGAATTAAGAATCGTTGGGGTTTTTATTTCCTGATAGCCCCTGCGTTGATGCTCTTGTCGCCAGAAATTTTCCAATTCATTCCGAACAATCACACCTTTTGGGTGGAAGAATGGAAATCCGGGACCTTCTTCATGCAATGAAAAGAGATCAAGTTCTTTTCCCAATTTACGGTGATCACGCTTTTTAGCTTCCTCTAATAAAGTTAAATAATCTTCTAATTGGCTTTTTTTAGGAAAAGTTATCCCATAGATCCGTTGAAGCATTTTATTCTTTTCGTCCCCATGCCAATATGCACCAGCAAGGCTTAGAAGCTTAATAGCTTTGATTGGACTCAAATTTTGAATATGAGGTCCGGCACAAAGATCAGAAAATTCTCCTTGTGAATAAAAACTGATAATAGCATCTTCAGGAAGGTTTTCAATCAATTCACATTTGTATGTTTCGCCTTCTTCATTTACCTTGGCAAGAGCATCATCACGACTGAGCTCATAACGATTGATTGTCAAACCTTCTTTGACAATTTTCGCCATTTCCTTTTCAATTTTCGCCATTATTTCTGGTGTGATAATGACATCAATATCAATATCATAATAGAAGCCGTTGTCGATAGCCGGTCCAATTGCAAGCTTTACTTGTGGATAAAGACGCTTAATGGCCTGGGCAAGCAAATGAGAGCCAGTATGCCAAAATGCATGTTTACCGCCTTCATCTTCAAATTTCAACAAATTTAAAGTGGAATCTTCCGTGATCGATTGGCGGACATCCACTAATTTCCCATTGAGTTCCCCTGCAAGTGTGTTTTTCGCAAGACCTGTGCTAATGTCGTTTGCAACTTCAAGTACTGTAATTCCGGGTTCATAAGCCTTTATGGATCCATCTTTTAATGTAATAGTAATCATGTCTGTCTCCTTTTTGATTTTGTTCTTAAATAAAAAAAGACCCTTTGCAAAAACAAAGGGACGCATATACGTGGTTCCACCCAATTTGATCCATAGATATGGATCCACTTAAGTTCTGGATAACGGTCAGCTCCGAAAAACCCTACTATTTTCAGGCCTTAACTCCAAGGTGGTTTTCAATCATCTTTTGTATAAGCAATCACAGCCAAGTTGCCTACTCTCTGAAACAATAATATAATTTACTCGTCCTTATCAACATCTTTTATTATTTAATGTTTTTTATTATATCCCTTTTAAAAAAAAGAATCAAGACTTTTAAGGAAATTTATTCAATTAACCGATATGCTTTTTCTTTGAAAACAATCAAACCATCCGATTTACTTTCCGAAATGACATTTCCGGTTAAATGATGAATAAATTCAATTGAAAAACGTTGGAATTTCACTTTTGTAAAGATTTTTTTTGCGGGTAAATTGACATATTCTGGTAAATAAAGGGCAATGTTTGCCGGAATTTTTAAAAATTCAAAAATCCATTCTTTTTCAGGGGTGGTATCCTTCAAATATTCCGGAAGTCTCATTGTTCCCAGAATAAGAAAATCAAATTTAACCCATTCAACCAATTGTTCTCCTTGGTCATAGGTTTTTAAAAATTCAAGGAGTATTACAAAAAGCTGATCTCTGGATTTCCCAGCGTCATAATAACCCTGAGTTTTCCAAAATAAAGAAAAGGTTTCAAAAAATTCGAAGGGTGACTTGAAAAGTTTCTGTTTCAAAATATAACTCATGGTTCTTTTAAAAGAACCACTGTTGAAATACCGATCAACCAACATTTCAATATCTCGAAGACGATAAAGCTCATCGCTGCTAATGTACTTATTGGAAATAATTTCATAAGGTGGAAAATGAGTGTAAGCGTACTCATGAACGGTTTCCTCTTTGCGGATCCGGGTCCCTTTTAAACACTTGAGAAATCCAAGCTGAAGCATGTCCGGTTCTAGTACACTAATGCGGTTAAAGGACGTTTTGAAAATATCATAGGTTTCGAAGGGTAAACCCGCAATAAGATCTAAATGAATATGGATGTTTTTATTCGCTAATAGTTTTTGAACGTTTTTTTCTGTTTTTGTTAGACTTATTTTTCGTCCTATGGCTTCCAAGGTTATGGGGTCGGTACTCTGAACGCCAATTTCAAATTGTATTAATCCGGCAGGTGCTTCTTTTAAAATTTCAACCATTTCAGCATCAATAAGATCTCCTGTCATTTCAAAATGAAAATTCGTTTTTCCTCCACGATCAATCAAATGCCTGAAAATTGCTTTTGCACGTTTCATATCACAATTAAAGGTGCGATCCACAAGTTTTACCTGCTTCACGCCTGCGTCAATGAAAAAATCGATTTCTTTAAAAACCCGTTCTAAAGAAATCATTTCCACGCCATGAATGGTTGATGATAGACAATAGGAGCAGGAAAATGGACAGCCCCTCATAGTTTCATAGTAGATGATTTTATTTTCAAGTTTAAGCAACTCGTCCTGAGAATAGGAAAAGGATAAACT
>JGI24143J45723_1000052_pt1 | contig 58089 bp, 46 predicted proteins | sample BarGraIncu00432A_FD_45723 | JGI IMG/M metagenome (IMG submission 45723) | reverse complement strand
ACATGTAGGGAAGAATCCCGCCGTTTTGGAAATACTCCAGTTCGTTCGGGGTATCAATCCGGACCCGTGCGCTGAAGGGGCGGCTGTTGCCGTCCACCCCGCGCGCCTGCACCTCCAGCACGCCGCCGACCTCGAGCTGCGCAAACCCGCCGATGTCGAAGCTCTCGCTTCCGGTAAGCCCGAGCGACTCGCTCGTCTCGCCCGGGAGAAACTGCAGCGGCAGGATCCCCATGCCGACCAGGTTGGAGCGGTGGATCCGCTCGAAGCTTTCCGCCAGCACTGCCCTTACCCCGAGGAGCTTGGTCCCTTTGGCGGCCCAGTCCCGTGAGGAACCGGTGCCGTACTCCTTGCCGGCTATGACGATGAGCGCGACCCCTTCGTCGCGGTAGCGCATAGCCGCGTCGTAAATCGGAAGCTGCTCCCCTTTTCCGGCTCCGGCCGGGAAGTGCATCGTCACTCCCCCCTCGACTCCCGGAACCAGCCGGTTCCGGATACGGATGTTGGCGAAGGTCCCGCGCACCATCACCTCGTGGTTGCCGCGCCTGGCCCCGTAGGAGTTGAACTCTTCGGGGGGGACCCCCAAAGATATCAGGTACTTCCCTGCCGGGCTCCCTTTGCCGATCGAGCCGGCCGGCGAGATATGGTCGGTGGTCACCGAATCACCCAAAAGTGCCAGGGCTCGGGCACCGGTTACGTCGACGAGCGGTTCGGGAAGGGCTGCGACCTCGGCCAGGAAGGGGGGCTCCTTCAGGTAGGTCGAGTCCTCCTGCCACTGGTAAAGCTCGCCGACCGGCGTTTCCAGAGCGTTCCAGAGCGGGTCCCCGGCGAAGACCGCGGCGTAGTTGCTCTTGAACTGGGCCGGGGTAACGTAGCGCGCAACCAGTTCGGCGACTTCCTGATCGGTCGGGAGGATGTCACGCAGGTAAACGGGGAAACCGCCCGTATCGAGGCCGAGCGGGTCTCGGGTCAGATCCATCTCCATGTTTCCCGCCAGGGCATAGGCGACCACCAGGGGGGGCGACGCGAGGTAATTGGCCTTGACCAGGCTGTTGATCCTCCCCTCGAAGTTGCGGTTGCCCGAGAGAACCGAAGCGACGCAGAGGTTCCCGGCAACGACCGCTTCGGCGATGTGCTCGGGGAGCGGGCCGGAGTTGCCGATGCAGGTCGTGCAGCCATAGCCCACCAGGTGGAAGCGGAGCGCCTCCAGATAGGACATGAGTCCCGAGGCAACCAGGTAGTCGGTTACGACCTTGGAGCCGGGGGCAAGGCTCGTCTTCACCCAGGGTTTCACCTGCAGACCCCGCTGCACGGCGTTTCGTGCCAGGAGCGCCGCCGCGAAGAGGACCGTCGGGTTGGAAGTGTTGGTGCAGCTGGTGATCGCCGCAACGACCACGGAGCCGTGACAAAGGTCGTAACTGGCGCCATCGAGTTGGCGCACCGGCACCCGGCCCGGGGCCGGCCCGGAGTTAGAGAATTCCGGCGCGATCGAGATCGGGGAACCGACTGCCCGGGGGCCGCCTGCCTCGCCCCCCGCAATGCGCGCGAGTTCCTTTTCGAACGAGCTACTCACCTCGGTAAGCGGGACCCTGTCCTGAGGCCTCGAGGGGCCCGCCAGGCTCGGTACCACGCTTGCCAGATCGAGTTCCATGGTAAAAGAGTAGCTCGCCTCCGGATGGCCCGGATCGTGCCAAAGCCCTTGGTCGCGGAAATAGGACTCGACGACCCCCACCAGTTGCTCGCGTCCGGTAAGCCGGAGATAGGCAGTTGTCTGGCTGTCAACCGGGAAGATCCCGATGGTCGCGCCGTACTCGGGCGACATGTTGCCAATGGTGGCGCGGTCCGCCACGGCGAGCTGCGCCACGCCGGGTCCGAAGAATTCCACGAAACTCCCGACTACCCCGCGTTTCCTCAACATCTGGGTGATGGTGAGCACCAGGTCAGTGGCGCTCACACCCTCGTTGAGCCGGCCGGAGAGCCGGAAGCCCACCACCTGCGGGATCAGCATTGAGCAGGGCTGTCCCAGGAGCGCCGCCTCGGCTTCGATGCCGCCCACTCCCCAGCCGACCACCCCGAGGCCATTGATCATCGTGGTGTGGGAGTCGGTGCCGATCACGGTGTCCGGGTAGATGCAGGACTCGCCGTCGCATTCGACCACCATGGCGACCCGGGAAAGATACTCCAGATTCACCTGGTGACAAATGCCGGTTGCCGGCGGCACCACGCGGAAATTTCTGAAGGCTCCCTGACCCCAGCGTAGGAACTGGTAGCGCTCGTGATTACGCTGGTAATCAAGCTCGGCATTTTCCTGGAGCGCCAGAGTCGTGCCGAAGCGGTCCACCTGAACCGAATGGTCGATGACCAGGTCCGCCGGCTGCAGCGGGTTAATTCGTCCCGGGTCCCCGCCGAGCCTTTGCAGTGCGCGGCGCATGGCGGCGAGGTCGGCCACCGCGGGGACGCCGGTAAAGTCCTGCAGCAGGACGCGCGCCGGCATAAACTGGATTTCCCGATCCGGCGTGGCAAGGGGATCCCAATCAGCCAGAGCCTCAATATCTTCACGCTTCACCGTAATACCGTCCTCGCGGCGCAGCAGGTTCTCCAGCAGGACCTTCAGGGAAAACGGGAGCCGTGAGATGTCTTTTCCCGACTTCTTGGCGAAGGCGCTCAAAGAGAAGTAACGGTAGATCTTTCCTGCGACAAGTAGACTTTGCTCGCTATCAAAACTGTTCAGGGTCTTTCCACTCATAAAAAGCACCTCTCCCTCGGCTTTAGCCCATCTCTGTTACTGCAACCAACAGCCAGTTGCGCCGGCCGGGGCGCACCCGAGGTACGTCCCTGTAATCATTATGCCTGCGGGGGCGAAAAACCGCTTCCGCCCCCGAATTTAGTGCTCGCATCCGGCCGGGCCACTTGGGTGGCGGTCCGGCCGGAGCAGGTCGGTACCAGCACCCGAATTTACTCGACCCAGCTTATGCATGACACGGGACAGAGATCGATAGCCTTGTTCTGTATCACCTCTTCAGGTGCTCCGTCCGGGTCGTAACATTCCGCCTTACCGTGCGCGTCGAAGCGAAACACCTGCGGACAATTGGTCTTGCAGATGCCACAACTGATACACTCGTCCTTGTCCACCACGGGTTTTTTAGCCACAGATTTTCCCCTTTCTCTTGCCCTGACGGGAACGCCGTACCTGGTGTAATCCGGAGGCTCACCTCCGATACAGCCTGCAGAGCCCCGCCGGGCTCGTTCTGCCTGCAATATCTGTTAGATGGCTTATTCCATCAGCCATGGAACGCCACCTGACACTATACCCCAGATACGGAAAATCGTCACATCGAAAATACCTGGCAGGAGAACTGACCAGAATCCAGTAGTTTCCCACACGAAGCTTGACCCTTCGGCAGCTTCACGCTATCTTGCTCGGGCTGATTCCGGTCCTTGCTGCCATCCAGAGAGTTGGTAATATCCAGGAACTGGCAACTCTGCCGTGGCGATCCAGTTCTTTACCCCAAGGTAGCGTAGCCGTTAATCCGAAGACTTTTAGCATATAGGCAAATAACCAGCCGTCAACCGTGCCAGATCTTTTTTGTCTATCAAGGGGAGACAGGAACAGCAGCACAGCGGGGGTTTCGGCAGTGCCGATATTACCGCACTCAAATAATTGGCAATCTTAAGCCAGGTACCAGGCGCCTTGATAGATTTCTTCTAACGCGATTAAGAATTGCCAGCGCAGCTAAAGCCGCTGCCGTAGATTCAGACTACCCTGCTGTTCGAAACTGATGCCAGCCGGGTTATGGTAAGTTTGCCAATAAGAAAGAAAGCCGCGCGGCAAAGCCGATCAGGCGTGACAGGGGTGCCTTAGCAGCGGGAGCCTATCAAAAGCCGCAGCAACACAACGAAAGGTGGCCAACTATGGAACAGACCCTTCCCGCCTATTTCAGCGCCGGAGCAGGCAGCGCAGTGGTTCTTTTACACTGCACCTTGAGTTCCAAGAACCAGTGGAGAGCTCTGAGCGCCACGCTGGAGGGTGAGCACCGGGTGATTGCCGTCGATCTTTACGGATACGGCGAGACCCCGATGCCCGAAAAGGTCGCGGGTTTCACCCTTTTGGACGAAGTGGAACTGGTGCTGTCACTACTGGACAGGTTACTTCTCCCCGGTGAGCCATTTCACCTGGTCGGACATTCTTACGGCGGGGCCGTCGCGCTGCGTCTTTGTCACCGGACTCCGCTGCGAGTCAAGACCCTCACGGTCTTTGAGCCCGTCGCCTTCCACCTTTTGGACCGGGACGACCCGGGGCTACAACCGGTTCTTGCCATGATGGGCGAACTGGAGCGGCTTCTGGCAGCCGGGTTGCGCGCCGAGGCGGCCGCCACCTTCCTCGACTACTGGAGCGGACCGGGAAGCTTCGCCAACTTTCCGGCACGGGTTCAGAAGGATTTTGCCCGCAGGACCGAGAAGCTCGCGCTCGATTTTCAGGCCCTGACCGGCACGCCGCTTACCCTTGATGATTACCGGCAGTTGGCCCTGCCAGTGACCCTGATCGCTGGAAGATCGAGCAGGCTTCCGGCGCTGCGGGTGGCGCAGGAGCTTTGCCGGGTTCTCCCCGACTGCCGGCTGCACTGGGTGGAGACTGGGCACATGGGGCCCGTCACCAATCCGGAGTTAGTCAACCCGGTCATCAAGGCAAGCCTGAACCCCTGAGGCGCAGATCCGCCTGGTTTTCCCCTGGGCGGCCTTTGGCTGAGCACCTCCTGCAGCTCGCCACTCGCCGCTAAACACTCCCCCTTCTCATACATCCACACTCTCTCCACACTCTCTCCACACTCCCCTCACTCCTCCAGTGCCCCTTGTGTCCCTTCCCATCCGTCCCATCCTTCCCGACCTTCCCGACCTTTGCGTCATCGCCGCTAATCAGGTCTCCTCTTGACATTTCAGCAAAATCCAACAGAATCATTAGTGAAAGCACATCGAAAACCAGCTTCGAGGTAAAACGATGAAGACGTCGAAATTATACGGTGTCTGCCCGGCGGCATTGTTCACAGGCGACACCAAAGTATCCGGCAAGGTCCTCGAAATCGACCGATGGCTACTACGAACCTTTCTCAAGGGCGTGGGCTCGCCAGCGATCGGTGCAGCGCTCTGGGACGGCCGGGACGCGGTCGGCGGGCGAGGCGCGCCGTTTCGGATGGTCATCCGCAGCAGGTCGGCGCTATTACGACTGATCGCCAATCCACTGCTTTGCTTCGGCGACGACTACAGTGCCGGTAATATCGAAATCGAAGGGGAACTGGTTCCGTTTCTGGAAGCGGTGTACCGCGCCATGGCCCGCCCCGGCGAGGTGCGACGCCGCTCCGGACGGGTCTCCAGATGGAGCCGGGCCTGGAGCAACTCCCTCACCGGGTCGCGCCAGAACATCCAGCACCACTACGACCTGGGCAATGACTTCTACCGGCTCTGGCTCGATCAGGAGATGCTCTACACCTGCGCCTACTTCCCGTCCCCGGAACTTTCCCTGGAGGCGGCTCAGATCGCCAAGATGGATCTGGTCTGTCGCAAACTGCAGCTCAAGAAAGGGGACAGGGTCTTTGAGGCGGGGTGCGGTTGGGGCGGGCTTGCCCGTTACATGGCGCAGCGCTACGGAGCCCGGGTCACGGCCTACAACATCTCGGCCGAGCAGATAGCATACGCGCGGCAGCGGGCACGGGAGGAAGGGATTCAGGGGGTGGAGTATATCGAGGACGATTATCGCAATATAACAGGAGAGTGCGATGTCTTCGTCTCAGTCGGCATGCTGGAGCACGTCGGCCCTAACAACTACCGCAGGCTCGGTGAGGTCATCGACCGCACCCTCACGGCCAACGGGCGGGGACTCATCCACAGCATCGGCCAGGACGTGGCAGAGCCGATGAGCGATTGGCTGGAGAAGCGAATCTTCCCCGGAAGCTACACACCGACAGTGCGAGAGATGATGGATATTTTTGAGCCCTATGCCTTCTGCGTCCTTGATCTGGAGAACCTCCGCTTGCACTATGCCAAGACCCTGGAGCACTGGTTGGAGCGCTTTGAGGCCCACGCGGCAGAGGTGACCCAGATGTTCGACGCGAGCTTTGTCAGGGCCTGGCGGCTTTACCTCTCCGGCTCCATCGCCAACTTCACCACCGGTTCGCTGGAACTCTACCAGGTGCTTTTCTCGCGCCGGGGCAACAACGAGGTCCCCTGGACCCGCGACCACCTGACCCAGCCGGCTAGAGACGATGGAGAAGTGTGAGGTATTGATAGCCGGCGCTGGACCGGCCGGTGCTACCTGTGCCCGGATCCTGGCCAAGTGGGGCATATCCGTCCTGCTTTTGGACCGGGATCAGTTTCCCCGTGACAAGCCGTGCGCCGGATGGATCACTCCGGCCGTGCTGGAGGCGCTGCGCATCGATCCGGAACGTTACCGCCAGGGGCGGCTGCTCCAGGAGATACGGGCCTTCAGGACCGGAGTTCTCTATGGCAAGGAGACGCTAACCGATTATGGCAGTACGGTAAGTTATGGCATCCGCAGGAGTGAATTCGACCATTTCCTGCTGCAAAACAATACCAGCAGAACCTCCTTGGGCGAGGCGGTCCAGAGCCTGGAACGGACGGCAGACGGTTGGCTGGTAAACGGCAGGATTCACACCCGGCTCCTGGTCGGGGCGGGCGGGCACAACTGCCCCGTGGCGCGAACCCTCGGAGCGAAGCCGAGGCGCGAGACGGCGATTGTCGCAATGGTGGCGGAGTTCGAGATGGGCGAGGAACAGCTGGCGAACTGCCGACTGACAGCCGGCCACACTGCGCTATCATTCAGTAACGACAGCAAAGGTTACGGCTGGCTGCTGCGCAAAGGTCCTTTCCTGAACATCGGGCTGGGAAGCATGGGGGCTACTGAAATGCGCCGGCGCATGGATGATTTCTGTGCCCACCTCAGGCATCGTGGTGATCTGGTCGGGGAACTCTGCGGGCCATTCAGGGAGCATGCCTACCTTACCTACCGAAACCGGGGTGAACGGAAGATCGTGGGGGACCGGACCCTCTTGATCGGTGACGCCGCCGGTCTGGCCTTTCCGGAGAGCGGAGCGGGGATCCTTCCCGCAGTCGAGTCAGCCATCATGGCAGCCCAAGCGATCCTTTGCGCCTCGGGGGACTACCGTCCCAGGTGGCTTGAGCCGTATGCGACTGCCGTTGCCACGCGCTTTGGCAGCCGGGGTGAGTATTCCGAAAACACCCGTATTCCAGTCGGCATCGAGGGGTGGGGAGCCAGGATGCTCTTCTCCAGCGGCTGGCTCACCCGTCATCTGGTGCTGGACCGCTGGTTCCTGCATCGCGGCCAGCGCCCGCTGGTCCCAAAGACGGTGGAAGGCTGAAAAGAGTCGGCCGAAGTCCGACCCGCCGCTCCGCTAATCTGCCCGATCGGCCGGATCATCCGTCCGATCGGCCTGATCCGGCCGGTAGGGCCGAGGAAAACCCAAAAGTGCCAGGTGAGAGGTAGGTTGAATGCACGACAGCAGCACAAACATGGCCGGCAAGATTTGTCTGGTGACCGGGGCGACTTCGGGGATAGGTGCAGCCACGGCATTTTCCCTGGCTCAAATGGGCGCCACGGTCATCGTGGTCGGGCGCAACCGCCAAAAATGCACCGACAGCGTAGCTGCTATTAGGAGCAGTACCGGCAATGCCAGCGTCGAACATATGCTGGCAGACCTGTCGTTACAAGAGCAGATACACGGCTTGGCCAGCAGATTCAAAAGTAAATACCGGCGTCTCGATGTGCTGATTAACAACGCGGGGGGAAGATTTCTGACACGCACCACGACTGCAGAGGGTTACGAGATGACCTTTGCTCTCAACCATCTGGGATATTTCATCCTGACAAATTTGCTACTTAAAGAACTGCTGACCGGCAGCCGCGGGCGCATCATCAATGTCGCCTCCGAGGCACACCGAAGCTGCGGGGGGATCCATTTCGAGAACCTGCAGGGAGAGCAGAGTTATCATGGCAAGGAAGCGTATGCCCAGTCCAAACTTGCCAACCTGCTTTTCACCTATGAACTGGCCCGACAATTAGATGGAACCGGACTAACAGTCAACGCACTGGACCCGGGAAACGTCTGGAGCAATTTTTCCAGGAATAACGGCTGGCTCAGTTGGGCTCGACACCTCGCCGGTTCCCTGCGCTCGGGAAGCCTAGTCGGTCCTAAGGAAGGGGCAAGAACCAGCGCATATCTGGCAGCATCACCCGAAGTCGAGGGGTTCAGCGGCAAATATTTTTCCCAGGAGAAAATGATCGGTTCATCAGTGCCGTCCTACGATGTCGCCGCGGCGCGACGGCTTTGGGAGGTCAGTATCGATCTGGCCAGATTCAAAACCGCGTGATGCCGGCACAGGGGGTCATCATGAAAAAATCCACAGTTCTTTCCTTAACAGTCATGGCTTTGCTGGCTAACGCCTGGTCCGGGTCTGCCGCTCCCTACTTTCCCTACGACACCATCGAAAAATATTACGAGCCCCAACCTGAGCAGCCCGCGCCGCCTCCCGGGCAGCAGCCTTCCGAGCGCCCAGTCAGCGCGCCACCGCGCCCGGGGCAACCTATTGTGATTTCCCAGGCACCGGAATTTCTCTTTCCGGCGAAGCTGGGCTACGGCGTTGCGGTCGGGGTTCCCTACGACATGATGTATATCTCGGAGGTTTACTACCTCTGGCAAGCAGACATCTGGTACCGCTCCTCTTCCTACCGGGGTCCCTGGATTGTCCTGGGCTACAGCCAACTGCCGCCAGAGTTGCGCAACAACAAACTTGCGCAAATCCGCCAACTGAGAAATAAAGAGTTCAGAACCTTCTGGAAGGAGAAGGGTAACTACAAGGGGAAACGGTTCCGCCCCGGACTGGATATTAATGAACCACCTGCTGCAAACAAACCACCTTCCTAGGTGACCTAACTGGTCACGATACTCCCGCCTCAGGTAAAACCGGAGCCGACCGTGCAGGCGTAGCAGTGGTCGGCGACGACGATAGGCGTTCCGGGCGCCGGCAGTTCGGAAAGCTCGGAGATCAGCGTCGTCTCCCCTCCCAAGGGAAGTCCCGCGGCCAGGTTGAAGTCGCAGTCGTACAGGCGCCCTTGCCAGTCCACCGAGAGTTGGGTGCGGCACATGAGACCGGCTACGCTGCAGGGATTGAATCCCGCGGCGAGGGTTGCCAGATACCCCTTCAGGTTTCCCGAGCGCTCTAGATAGCTGCGAAAGCGGCCCAGAGGGACGTTGGCAAAGGTATAAAGCGCGTTAAAGCTGATGCCGTGTTTCCGCATCAGGTCGCTGCGGAACTTCTTTTCCGCCTGTTTCTGGCCGGCGGGGAGAAAAGCCCCGGCAGGATTGGAGACCAGGTCGAGTTCCAGCACACTCCCCGGCATGCCGTATCCCAGGGCGTTTAATCTCGCAAGCACGGCGATGCTCCGTTCCCAGACCCCGCTCCCACGCTGCGCCTCGGTCTGCTGGGCGTTGGTCGCCGGGAGCGAGGCGACCAGCACCACCTTCAGGTCGCGGTAAAGCTCGCAGAGAGCCACTCCCTGCTCCCCGGCAAGGGAGATCAGGTTGCTGCGCACCAGCAGTCTCGGGGTGAGCACGGCCAGGTTTCTGAGCAGATAGTCGATTCCCGGCACCAATTCCGGCGCCCCGCCGGTAATATCAATGCTGGAAAAGCTGAAGCGCCGGGCACAGTCGATGACGGCGTCCATGGTGGCGCGCTCCATCACCTCGGGCCGGTGCGGACCCGCCTCAAGGTGGCAGTGCCGGCAACTCAAATCGCAGACCAGGCCGACGTTCACCTGCAGAGTCTGCGTCCGGTCCCGGCTTAGCTGCAGTTGGTGCCGCAGCAGGGCCTCCCGAAACGGCTCGCCCTCCCACTCTCCTTTCCCCGTAACCTCAGTCATACGCGTCCTCAATTCTTTCTGCCCGACAACTGCCGATCGTGCCGATTGACACCTTGTGAAAGCTCACTTCAAGCGGCCAGAGTCGCTGCACCGGCAGGGTACGCCAATGTACTTCCCCCGCCGGCACCAGTCCGCCCAAGCGGCGCAGGGCACCAGTATAAACTACATAGAGATCTGCTCCGCGATCTTGCGCATCTGCAGGCCGTGGACCAGCGAAGCGCCGCCCCGGATGGCAGTCACCACATGCACGGCCTCGGTCATCTCACCGAGGTTGGAACCCTTCTCCAGACAGGCCCGAGTATAAGCATCGATGCAGTAGGGACACTGCACGGTGTGCGCAACGGCGAGCGCGATGAGCGCCTTCTCCCGCTCGGTGAGCTCACCTTCCGCAAAGACAGCGCCATAGTAATCGAAGAACTTCGCGGCGAGATCAGGGGCATCCTTGCCGATTTCAGAGAATTTACCCAGGTCGTACGGGTCATAATAGGTCTGCATTTGCCGCTCCTTTTGGTCAGAGTGCGAAATCACACACATCCAGTATTGAAGCTAATAGAATACCCAATTCAAGCCAGCCAGTAAAGCCCCATCCCAAAACGCCAGCCGTTTTGGCACTCTGCGCCACTTGGTTCGGCATGGGCATTCCACTGTTGTCCAAGGTCAATTTAGGAGTGACCTACCCGCAATGGCTTTGATCGGCCCCCACATAGTTCAGATCGAATCGGCGAATCACGCGAACTGGAAAGGTTCAAACAACCCGGGTAAAATCACACAGTCACTCTTTGCCTCAGCCAGTTTAACAACTTACCATCAACTCCGGCAAAACGGCAGATAGATCACACGGCGCACGACACAGTGTCAGTGTAAAGACCGGCTCACCCGCTTAGCTAAATTTAACACTTGTAATGACGGGAACTGCCATTATACTTGAGCCCAATCTGGATATTACCCGGGAGGAAGAATGGAAAATGATGGCAGGAGAAAATTTCTCGGGGTCTGCCTGGCAGGGGCGACAGCCGCCGCTGCAGCAGCTGCGGCCTATCCGGTGTTTCGCTACCTGGCCCCGCGCTCGGACGCCATGGGCGCCAAAAAGCTAGAGTTTGCGGTCAGCGATCTGCCGGAAGGAGAGGCGAAATTCTTCGAGTATGCGGGCTCGTCCGCAGTCTTGGTGAAGACCAGTGCCGGTGCGGTGGTCGCTCTTTCCGCGGTCTGCACCCATCTCGGATGCATCGTACAGTGGGAAAAGGAGAAGCAGGATTTTCTCTGCCCCTGCCACGGCGGGCGCTACTCCCCCGATGGGGCCGTAACGGCAGGTCCGCCCCCCAGGGCGCTCGCCAAGATCCCCTTCACCGTCGAAAACGGTAAGATAACAGTCGGGTAACCCCCTGACACGCATATGGAGGTTCCATGGGCCTGTTCAAACGGCTGTACGACTGGATCGACCTGCGCATCGGCGCCAGAGAGATCGTCAAGAAAGAACTCACCGGCTACCTGCTGCCGCGCAACATCAACGAATGGTATTCGCTCGGCAGCGTCCTTTTGGTCATCTTTGCCCTTCAGGTGCTGACCGGCATGCTGCTGATGGTCTATTACGTGCCAGATGCGGAAAAGGCCTTCAAGAGCGTCACCTTCATCATGAACGACCTCCCCTACGGTTGGCTGATACGGCTCTGCCACGCGGTCGGGTCGAACATGATGGTCGCAGTGCTGCTTTTGCACATGCTCTCGACCCTGACCATGGGGAGCTTCAAGAAGCCGCGTGAACTCAACTGGGTCACCGGATTCATTCTCTTCACCCTGGTCCAGGGGATTTCCCTGACCGGCTACCTGCTCCCCTGGAGCCAACTCTCCTTCTGGGCCACCACGGTCGCCACCAACTCCGCAGCCGCGATTCCGGTTGTCGGCCCGTACCTGGTGGAATTCCTCAGGGGGGGCAAGCTGGTCGGCCCGCCGACCCTGGGACGCTTCTTCGCCATGCATGTGGCGGTCATACCGGTGATCATAGCCGCCACCATCGGCGCGCACCTTTTCCTGCTGAAGCGCACCGGGATCTCCACTCCGCCCTTTGGCCCCCAGGAGGCGAGCCCCCCCGCATCGGCGCCGGCTGCCAGCTACCATTACGAGAGCCACCCCGGCGGCATTCCGTTTTTCCCCAATTACGCCTTGCAGGATCTGACCTCGATCTGCGTCTACTTCGCGGTGTTCCTGGCGGTCGTCTTCTACGCCCCGAACCTGCTCTTCACCCCGGACGCCTTCGTACCGGCCAACCCGTTCCAGACTCCGGCCCACATCAAGCCGGAATGGTACTTCCTCGCCAACTACCAGACGCTCAAGATCTTTCCGAGCGAGCTCCTCGGACTTTCGGTGCAGGCGGCCGCCATGACCTTCCTGGCACTGCTTCCCTTCGTCGACCGCTCGGCCCAAAGAAACCCCTTGAAGCGGCCGCTGTTCCTCGCCTGCACTATCGGTGGAATCCTGCTCTGGATTGGACTAACGATTTGGGGGCACTTCTCATGACAGATCTTTCGCAGATAAGGCGGCCCTCTCTCCGGGTGGCACTGAGCGCTCTCGCCCTCGCTACCCTTTCGGCTTTCGCGGCCCCGCAACCTGCCCCGGCGGCCGAGCAGCCCGAAACCGTCTGCATCCAGTGCCATGGGTCGCTCCCCGACAGGCTCGGCGCACCGGTCAAGCTCTGGCGCACCAGTATCCATGCGGAAAACGGCATTTCCTGCAATGCCTGCCACGGCGGCGACCCGAAGGACGCCTCTGATGCCATGAACCGGTCACGTGGCTTCCTCGGAGCGCCCAAGGAAGCCGACATTCCCGCCTTTTGCGGCCGCTGCCACCCGGGAGTCCTGAAGGACTACCTGGCGAGCGCGCACGGCAAGCGGCTGGGCCAGGGCGGCCCTACCTGCTTCACCTGCCACAGTAACCACGCGATCATGAAGGCCTCGCTCACCTTGATCAACGAGAAGAGCTGCACCCGCTGCCACAGCTTCGAGCGGGCCCGGGCGATCCGCGACGCCATGCAGCAGACCGAAGGGTACATCGTCGACATCGACGCCAGGATCAAGGGCTTTCAGACGCAGGGAGTTGACACCGACCGGCTCGGCAAGGGACTCTTCGCGATCAGGAACCGCTTCCACACCCTGTTCCACGACGTGAACGTGACCCGGGTAAAAGCCGAATCGACGCAGATCAACGTGGAACTGGCCAAGCTGGACAAGGACCTGAAGGTGATCGAGGAGGAGCGCGCCAGGCGCAAGACCGTCGGTGCTTTCGTGATAGCCGGCGCGCTGCTGCTGGCGGGCCTGTTCCACCTGATGAAGAAGACCTTCGACTGAGAATGACGGAGGAGCGTTTGGGCAGGAAGCCCAATAGGCAGAAAGAGCCTATTGGGCTGAACAATCTATCAGGCAGGCTTTCTTGTCAGTATCAATAAGCTCTATATTGAGGCCCTGCGGGTCAAAGACAAAGGCGATGTCCTCATTGTCGAAGGCCTCCCCCGGTTGGGGTTTAACCAGCACTCGCAGCCCTTGGGAGCTGAGTTTTGCTAGTTCGCCCTCAATTTGGGCGCATTTGAAGCACAAATGGTGCAGGCCGCCACCGCGCTGTGCGAAGGCGTGCACGGGCGAAGCGGAGTCTGTCGCTTCTATCAATTTAACCGTAAGGGAGTTTTCTTTTGCCAGGAAAACCACCCGAACTTTTTGCCGGGTGTTTACCACGATAGCGGTAAGTTGTCTGTATCCGAAGACGCGCTCCCAGTGTGCTACCGACTGCTCCAGAGACTTTACCGCTATCCCGACGTGATCAATGATCATGTGACCTCCTTGCATCGGTGCCTGGCCCTCCGGGCACCGGTGTTCATCTCCCCTACCCCCGTCACAGCTAGAGTAACAGCAAGCTCAAAGAGCCCGCCACACCCTCCCGAGAATTTTGTATTCAGGCATGATCTTGGTGATTTTGAACCCCATATTGACAAGATCGGTCAGTGCGGCGACCCTCTCTTTCCTGACATAGCAAAGCGCCGACCGATAGCCCTGCGCACGTGCCAATGCCAGCACCTGGAGCGTCCCAGATTGAAAACAACCGAGCCCTCGATACTTGGGGAAAGTGAAAACGTTTTCAATCATGACCTGAGTGTCTTTCAGCGGGTAGAATTTACTGCGGTACTTATCTCTGATGAGAGGGTTGTCCGTTGGCAGTATCAAGGTCTGCATATAGGCCACGTTATCGTCGCGCCTCATGACATAGCAGTTTCTGAAGCCACTTTGATAGAATAGCAGGTACGCTAGGACGTCCCTCTTTTCCGCCACGCTACAGGTTCCCAAGCTATTCAATATTCCACCGATGTCCCCTTCGCATAAAGGTGAAATCTCCATTTTGTTCTTTACCGTGTTGTTAGGCTCGGATTCCAGCAGGTTTTTTCTCAGTACATAGTAATAGTTGATCGACAGAATCCGGGAACCCAGCAATTTCAAAGATGCTTTGGGGCCCAATTCCTTTAAGATGTAAAAGGTGTCGATGTCGTTTTTAGACGATTCCATCATTTCCCCTTCGAGCCATCGGCAGCACTCCGAGGATGGCCGTTTCTGGTCCATAACCCCGTTTAACGACAGCAAAACTCTTCCGTCAGGCGGAGATGCCAGACTCCAGTCTGACGTCCCGCATCTTCTCTTCGATGAAAGTGGTGACCCGCTTGATGGAATCAAGATTGTCCGGAATGAGTTCCTCATCTTCGATGGAAACACGATAGTGTTCCTGTAAAAAAGAGACCAGCTGCATGATTCCCGTTGAGTCGACGATTCCTTCCGCGAGAAAAGAACTGTCGTCCTTAAGCCCCTCGTCCTCGCCGAAAAGAAATGTATCAATGACAAAGCTCCTGACATCGTCCTGAATGCTCATTGGTATCTCCCTCCATTATCAGTATTTTACGATCATTTATCATGCTGCAAGTCGATATCGTCCACCAGCAGAGGCGCCAGATGCAGATAGCGCGTGGTCGTCCGCTTGACGTCGATATCCTTGAATACACTCTCCACCTGCTCGGCCTTAAGTCCCAGGGCGGAAGCCACCTGGGAGGCCGGCACACCATTGTTTTTGCCATAAAGACAGAGATCCATCTTAGCGTAGGGGAGGGAGAAGTAGAATTCGTCCTGCCCCTGCGCCAGGGAATAGGTGTCCGTGGTCGGCTTTCTTTCCCGGATCTCCCGGGGAACCCCCAGGAATTCGGCGAGCTGGTACACCTGCGATTTGTACAGGTGAGCGATCGGCTTGATGTCAGCGGCGCCGTCGCCCAGTTTGACGAAAAAGCCCTGGTCGTACTCGAGCCGGTTCGGCGTTCCCGCCACGCCGTAGTGCAGGCGGTCCGCGTGGTAGTATTCCAGCATCTTGCGGATCCGCTGCTTGAAATTGGTAGCCGCCACGACCTCCAGATACGGCTTAACGGGGAGCCGTTGCCTGACCATCCCACCGTCCGGCCCCTGCGCTACCAAGTAGAAGACGGTGAACCCCGGATGATCAATGACGTCACTGGTTACGATCTTTGATTTCCAGGCATCCCCGTAGGCAGGAACGACCTGCCGTACCGCCTCGCTGTATCTGCGGTAGAAACCGACCGATTCGAGTATCCCGGAGATGTCCTCCTTCACCGTGGCAATTCCGAGGGACGCCGCCAGCATGCCGCTAAAGCGCTCGGTTTCCTCAGCCGACTGCCGCTCGGGCATTTCCAACCCGAGGACGCGCTCCCGCCCGAGAGCGGCCACGGCAAGGGCGGCAGTCACGCTGGAGTCGATGCCGCCGGAAAGCCCGATGACCACCCCGCGCCTTTTCACCTGGTTCAGCATCAGCTCGCGCATGCTGCGACAGATCCTGGCGACTTCCCGCTCGGGGTCCACCTGAAGCAGCTGCGAGGAAAAGAGTCCTGTCGTCGTCATCTCGTAACCCTCCTGTTAACTGAAAACGCTGCTCTAACTGGAGCTGAGCGCTTCACTCCTGGTAGCCTGCCCCTCGCCCGACTCTCTCTTAAAGGTTGCCAGACAGCTCAACCGATCGATTTTACCACTGGCGTATTTGGGGAGCACCGCCACAAACCTCACCTCGGAAGGGAGTTTGTGGCGCGGCAACTGGGTCAGGCAGAGAGAGAGGACCCTGCTTGCACCGGTCTCCCCCTTGAGCGGCACCACAAGCGCCACCAGCCTCTTGCCGAGCAGTTCGTCCTCGACCCCGAACACGGCGGCCTCCAGGAGCAGTCCGGTAGCCATCAGGGCGTCCTCTATTTCCTGCGGATCGATCCGGTGCCCCCCCACCTTCAACAGGTCATCCTTGCGCCCCGTGACAAAAAGGTACCCGTCCTGGTCCTGATAGCCAAGGTCTCCCGTGTGATAGCCGTTTTGATCGAGGACCAAAGAGGTGGCCTGCGGGTCCCCCCAGTAGCCGCACATGATATTCGCTCCGGCCGCCACCAGTTCGCCCGACTCTCCGGGGAGGACCTCGTGCCCCTGCACGTCCAGCACCCTGACGCTTACTCCGGGAATCGCCTTCCCAATGGAGTCCATCTTACCGGCCAGACGCTCGGGCTCTACGTAGGTGAGCCGGGCGGCGGCCTCGGTGGCTCCGTACATGATGTACAACTTGGTGTGGGCAGGGAGCACCTGGAGCAGCTTTTCCTTGATCTGCCGCGACATATGCCCGCCTGCCTGGGTGCAGTAGCGCAGCGCTTCCAGCCGGTCCCGGAAGGCCGCCAGAGGAGAGCGGTGCAGCAGGTAGGCGTAGGTCGCCGGGACGCCGGAAAACCCGGTGACGCGCTCCGCCGCCATCTGGGCGATCACCGAGGCGGGGTAGGCGAAGCCGTTGTTGACGACCAGGGTTCCGCCGACTGCCACGTGGGTGTTCAGCAGAGATTTCCCCATGACGTAAAAAAAGGGGAGCACGACCATCTGGATGTCGCGTTCACTCAGGTTTAGGTACTGCACGATCGATCGGGTGTTAGCGACGATATTGCCATGGGAAAGCATGACCCCCTTCGGCTTTCCGGTCGAGCCCGAGGTGTAGATGATGCTGGCCAGGGACTGGGAGTCGATCGGGAGACCGGGATTTGCGGTGACGTTCTCCCGCGTCAGCTCCTCCCAGGTCACCACGCGACAGCGGGACGAGCCCCAGGCCTGCCGTGGATCCTTGATCACCATCAAGGGGACCTGCAACCTGTCGGGATCGACCTCCCGCAGCAGGGCTTCCGATTTGTGGCAGGAGATGATCACACGGGGCTGCAGCTGCTCCAAAATAGCGGCCAAGCCATCGGCTTTGACTTCGCAGTTGAGCGGGACGGCAACCCCGCCCGCCTTCAGCGCTCCATAGTAACTGACGACGTAGTGCAGGCTGTTTTCCAGCAGCAAGACAACTCTGTCACCCGGAGTCACCCCCTGCTCCAGCAAAAAGCTGGCGAGTCGGTTGGCCATGGCGTTGATCTTAAGATAGCTTGCCCGCTCCTGGTCCTGAACCAAAGCGATCTTGTGCGGATACAGGGCGGCACTTTTTTCCAGCAGGGTGTGTACCCCGAAAGTATCGGCTAGAGTCATGACACCTGCCCCCCGTTCCGGCAGCCGTGACGGCATGTCGCTCCGCCACTTTGTAACGCAGGAAAACCCGCGCTCACGTCCTGCTCCTGGACCCGGCGCAAATCACGCGGTCCGGCCTCAGCTGAGCGGCAGCGCCCAGCCGGTCCCCCTTGACGAACTGCTGGTGCAGCAGCTGCGTGGAAAGGGTCCCCACCAGAGCCATGTTCTCAAATTCACTGGCAAAATCCGGACCGGCGGCGCGAAATTTACCATAGAGCCTGCTCACCTTCTTCGGGTTGAAATACCCGTATGCCCTCAAGCTTTCTTCAGACAGCAGTTCATCCACATAATCGGCGGGCGCCTGGGAGTAAAACAGCTCGCGTATGGGCGCCCGGTAGGGCTGTTTGGCCCTCCTTACGATACTCTCTGGAATCTGCCCTTTGAAGGCGCGCTTCAGCAGGTATTTTTCATTGAGCCCACGAATTTTCCAGCGAGGCGGTAGCCTGAAGGCGAAGTCGATCACCCTGAAATCCAGGAACGGGTGGCGCATTTCCACCGAGTGTGCCATGCCGACCCGATCCCCCTGGGAGGAGAGCAGAAAGCTCGCTAGGAAGAGTTCCATCTCCAGCAGCTGCGCCCGTGACAGCAGATCACGCCGGGAGAAGTCCCCCGGCAGCCAGCGTGCCAGTTCCTGCACCGGGTCGTAGGCGCAGAGTGTGGCACGGCAGTCGTCGGAGAAAAACCCCAGGTTCCTCCTGCTATTTTCCCAGCGGACCTGGTGAGAAAAATAGGGGTGCTCGGGCTCGTGCGGCTTCACGGCGAAGAAATCCCGCAGGTAGCTGCGACCCCGGGCGGGGTTTTGGAATACGTAGGGATAGAGCCTCTCCAAAAGAAGCGGGCGCCGTTGCGAAGCGGGCTGCCTCGCCCAGTAGTCCCGGATCTTAGCCTCTTTAAAGATGTTGTAGCCGCCGAAGATCTCGTCCGCCCCCTCCCCGGAGAGCACCACCTTGTACCCCTCGGACCGCACCAGTCCGGAGAGCAGGAACATGGGAACCGGTGCGGTGCGCAGCATGGGCTTTTCGCAATGCCAGACGGTATCGGGGAAAAACTGCCTGATTTCGGCATTGCTTATGGAAACCTGCCTGTTGTCGGTCCCCAGATAGTTAATCAGGTCATGCTGGAAGGAAGACTCGTCAAAGGGAGCCGCCTGGAAGCCAAGCGAGAAGGTCTTCAGATGGCTTAGGCAATTGCGGGAGATCAGCGTGGCGATGATGGAGGAGTCCAAGCCGCCGCTTAAGTAGGCTCCCACCGGGACGTCGGCACGCAACCTGAGCCGGACCGCGTCATTCAAAAGGTCCCTCAGCTGCTCTGCGGCCTCGCCCAGGGAGGTGAGCCTCTCTTCGGGAGGATAAAACGGGATGCGCCAGTAGGGCTGGAGATCGATCCGGGAGTCCTTAACCCGCATGAAGTGACCGGGTGGCACCTCCTGTACTCCTTGGAAGACCGTCCTTCCCGGCAGGGTGGTCCAGAAGGTGAAAACCTGGGAAAGGGCTTCCAGGTCAAGTTGCCGCGCGACGCCGACTGCGAGAATTGCCTTGATCTCAGAGGCAAAGATGAGTCTGCCTGCTGAGCAGGTGTAATAGAGGGGCCGGATTCCGACCCGGTCCCTGGCAAGAAAAAGCTCCTTTTTTTCGGAATCCCAAATGGAGAGAGCGAACTGTCCGTTGATCATCCCAAGGCACTTGGTTCCATACTCCTCATAAAGGTGCAGCAGCACCTCCGTATCGGTTCCAGTGGCAAAACGGTGCCCCTTCTGGATCAAATCGCTCTTTAGTTCTATGTAGTTGAACGCTTCTCCGTTATAGACGATCCAGAGCTTGCCGGTTTCGTTGCAGATCGGCTGAATCCCATCTCCCAAACCGATGATACTCAGGCGAAGGTTTCCCATGGCTACTGCGTCATCCAGATACACCCCTGATTGGTCCGGACCACGGTGCCGTAACGGAGAGATCATGGCAGTGATTTGTTCCAGGCTGGGTGGCTCTTGAGCTGACAAGTTCAGTATTCCGGTTATTCCGCACACAGAAGCGCTCCTTTCGGTGCCGTAACAGTTAAGACTGCAGCGGCACTGTCATAGCCCCATCCCCTCGCCCCTTTGGACAGGAAAGACAACGTGGGCACCAGACCACCCGGCTGCATTAAACTATATCAATGTTTGTCCCCTTATCAATTTCACCAACGCTTTTTGTGAGCCGATCAGCCCCGAAGAAGTGCGCTGGGGAGCCCTAGCCGGCACTGCAGGGTGGGCCAATTTCGATTATCATAGAAAAGCCCTGGCCCGAAGGAATGGCAAGGGCTCGTCGCAATGATCTCCCGCGTCTACCGGGGCCTGTGGATTATCTTTGCGAAACTGCAGATTGACTTGGGGTAGGCTGCGAGGCATTGCGGTGAAAACCGGCGGGAACGGTGGGGGCGGACTTTTCAATGGCAGACTTTTCAATGGCGGACTTTTCAATGGCGGACTTTTCAATGGCGGACTTTTCAATGGCGGACTTCCCTATGATTCTGGCAACCCGATGGTTTCCCCCCCAGATCTCATCCACGATTTTCTCCATGACACAAGGGGTAAAATGGAACGGATCGTCGAAATATTCGCGTTTTTGAGTCCACTCGTTGGGATAGTCAAAATCGTACACCGTGCCCAGTTTTGAAATATCAGCCATGAAGCGGTTCTCTGCTGCAACGAGGCCATAGTCTGCCACTCTCTTTTGCAGATCGGTATGGGTAGGCGGCATGAAAAAGACCAGATTGATATGGTGTAATTTGCAATAATCTGAAATTTGCTTCAAATCTTGGTAATACTTCGCAGGATAATCGTATTTTGCATAGAAGCATCCCGCGCCATAGGATAAATTATATTTCCAAAAGGTATCCTTATCCGCAGTTGGTCGCCCTATTTTAAAGTACGTCTTATTGAAAAAAGAAATAATATCGTACACCAGAGCCTTCGCAACGGTCCTGTCAAATAGATAATTTTTATAGTCCCTCGAAAACAGCTCAACTCTAGAAAAAATATTGTCGCAATAATTGCTGTTGTATAAATTGAAGTTTAAACCGATATAAACATTTTTAAGCGGCTTCAAATTGTTAGCGTAGTTAAAAGTATCAACGATTTCAGGCACGCTTGCGGCGTACAGTGCGAAATTAAAGAAGTCGGTCCCTGTTGCGGCCTTGATGAGGTTAACATCGATTCTGTCAGCTCGTGAATCTCCGAGAATTATATTCTCGCAGGGGCTTCTCCTGAATTTAACAATCTTCCAAAGGCGGCAGTTAAGTCTGAAGGACGGTCCCAGCTTGATCTTGTCAGAAATAAGATGAGAAACATTGAAATAGTTGTAAGGATCACACAAAACTACCACGGACACCCAGAGCAGAAAAGGCAAGGAAAAAAAGAGCAATTTGCGGATAAGCATTTTCATAGATGTCCTCGTTAGAACTGTAAGTATATAAATCCTGCCGAAGACGTGTACAACCCAAAGAAGGCCACCCATAATCCTATCGAGTAGTAAACAAACCACCTCTTGTATTTAGATTGGAGCAACAGAGCTTGGTGATCCGAGCTTATGCGGCACACGAAAAGGTCGATTGCTGTCATAAACAAAAATGCCGCGACGATGATTCCAATTCCGCGGTCTCCTCCCTTGAGGAAAAATGGTGCCAGGGCATCCTTAAGGGAATGGAGAGAATTCGACCGGACGACTCCGGCGCATAAATGTTCCACTACATACAGTGCGTCCTTCAGATTGGGCGCCCTGAAGAAAATCCATGCCAGGCTCGTCAGGTTGAATGTCACAAAAATCTGGAATATTTTCAGCGCCCAGGTCTTCTCCAGATGGAGAGCCTTGTGCCACTTCTTCTGGTAGGGCTTATAAAAAACGGAACACGCCATATAGAGGCCATGCAATCCGCCCCAGATGACGAACCCCCAACTGGCACCGTGCCAAACGCCTGAAACGAGGAAGGTGGCAACCAGAGCGGCGGCTGTGCCCCAGTTTTTCCAGTCGCGCCAGCGCATCTGCAACGGCTTGAAAATGTAATCCAGTATCCAGCGGGAAAAGGTGATGTGCCAGCGCCTCCAGAAATCCGCTACCGAGGTGGCAAGATAGGGACTGTTGAAGTTCTGGGTCAGGTCGATGTTGAAAAGCCGCGCCACGCCCAGTGCCATGTCGGTATAACCCGAAAAGTCCAGGTAAACCTGGAACGCATAGGCATAGGTGGCAAGCAGCAGCGACAGGCCACTGAAGGCGTGGACATCGCCATAGACGGGATCCACATAGAGCCCGAGCCGGTCGGCAATTACGACTTTTTTGAAGAGCCCCCAGGCGAACAATAGCATTCCGGAGCGCATGTTGTCGTAGTTGAACTGATACTTTTCTTTGAGTTGCGGGACCAGAGCTCCAGCTCTTTCGATAGGCCCTTGCAACAGTTTGGGAAAGAACGACAGGTACAGGGCAAAATAACCGAAATTTCGCTCCGGCTTCTCTATCTCCAGGTAAATATCGATCAGGTATGACATTGCCTGGAAAACGAAATAGGACACCCCAATGGCAACGAAAGGCTCGACAGGGTGAAGTTGTAGGTTGAGCGACAACGCAGCAGCAAGGGTCCTCACATTTTCCGAGAGAAACGGCAAATACTTCATGGTAATGAGGATGAATACGTTTGCCGCAATACCGCCCCAGAGCAGAGCAAGCTTGGCATTCGGGGCCTTCGCCTGGTCCAGCCAGTTACCGAAAAGATAGGTGGTAATGGCAACCAGAGCTAACACTGCCAACAGGTAGGGCACCTTCAGGGTCGCATAAAACACCAGGCTCGCCGCCAGAAGTACCAACCAGCGTCCCCGGTCTCCGGCAAGGAGGAATACAAGGTAAACCACTGGCAGGAACAGAAAGTAATTTATTGAGTTAAAAGGCATCGGTACCTCTCTGGATATTAAGGCACGTGGCTCGACCCTGCCTGCGATTTAGCCCAACAAACTCCCGTCCCGAGCGAACGTTGCTATAAATTATCATTTTTTAATTTAACAGTATACCAAGCTACTCTGGCATATCAAACCAGAAGCCATTTTAGCGCCCAGTCGAGTTGCAGCGCAGGGAAACCACCACGGGAGAAAGCCCGAAAGGGGAACTCGTTCGGGCAGAGGTCTGAAACGGAATCGCTCATTAGTGTGACGGTCGTCACAAATTTTTCTGCTGAAGCGTGGTAGCGTACACGAAACAAAAACAGAAACATTCGATACACGAGAATACTAAAACTTCCGCGAGGGAGTGACGGAAAGCCTATAGGGTCTCCATGAGACAGCCGGGTCGCCGAAATATCATTAGATATGAGGCCCCGGCTTTTTTGCGTCCAGCGGGCTACACGCCGCGGCAAAACGAGCATCTGACAAGGAGAATAGTATCGTGAGTAACCAACCAGCTAAAACGAAAGCAGGCCAGAAATGGCGCAGGCAGGAAACAGTGCAAAGCAGACCCAGTGTCTGTTCGGCAGACTGCAACAAAGTCCAGCGCAAAATCTAGGGAGGAATACCAGTTTATGTCAAAAGCCAGCAGTTTGAGAAGACCCGCAGCATTCTCGCGCATCGCGTATTTCGCGCTGCTCTCCATTTTCATGATGGCGGCAACGCTCCACCTCGGTTCCCCCAAGGCCCTGGCAGCCCAGGGAACGCTGTCCTGGACCGCCCCGACCACCTACACGGACGGGTCCTCGCTAACCACCCTGAGCGGCTACAAGGTTTTGTCAGGGACCACTTCTGGAAATCTTACCCAAAGCATCGATGTCGGCAAGGTAACGAGCTACGCCTTCAGCAGCCTCAGCGACTCGACCACCTACTACTTCGCGGTGGAGGCTTACGATTCCACGGGGAGCACGAGCGCGCTCTCCACCCAGACAAGCTTCACCACTCCGACTCCGCCGCCGCCCAATCCCCTGTACACCCTGACCGCATCGGCCGGAAGCGGCGGGTCGATCGCACCTTCCGGTGCCGTCGTAGTATCCAGTGGTAGCAGTCAGTCCTTTGCCGTAACTCCCGCCACAGGCTACAAGGTGGCAGGCGTATCGATCGACGGAGCTTCGGTCGGCGCGGTCTCCAGCTATTCCTTCAGCAACGTGGCCGCCAACCACACCATCGCCGCAACCTTCAGCAGCGCGGCCGCAACTTCGTATGCGATCTCAGCCACGGCCGGAACCGGCGGCAGCATCTCGCCTGCAGGCACGACGAGCGTCGCCGCGGCAGGGAGCCAGACCTTCACCGTAACTCCTGCCACGGGCTACAAGGTGGCAGCCGTATCGGTCGACGGAGCGTCGGTCGGCGCGGTCTCCAGTTACTCCTTCAGCAACCTGGCCGCCAACCACACCATCTCCGCGACCTTCAGCAGCACGTCCGCGACTTCGTATGCGATCTCGGCCACGGCCGGCACTGGCGGCAGCATCTCGCCCGCAGGCACGACGACCGTCGCCGCGGCAGGGAGCCAGACCTTCGCCGTCACTCCCGCCACCGGCTACATGGTAGCAGGCGTATCGGTCGACGGTGCATCGGTCGGCGCGGTCTCCAGCTACACCTTCAGCAACGTAGCAGCCAACCACACCATCGCCGCAACCTTCAACGCCAATGCTGGCGGCGGAACCGGCGGCGTAGGGGCGACTATCCCGCAAACGGGCTGGACCCTCAAATACGTAGACAGCCAGGAACTGACCGCGCAAAGCGGATCAGCGACCAACGCATTTGACGGCAGCACCGGCACTATGTGGCATACCCAGTACAGTGGCAGCACCCCGGCCGGCCCCCACGAAATCCAGATCAACCTGGGCAAAGCTTACAACCTCAACGGCTTCAGCTATCTGCCGCGGCAGGACGGCGGCGTCAACGGCACCATTGCCAAGTACGAGTTCTACGTGAGCAGCGACGGTGTCAACTGGGGTACGGCCGTAGCGACCGGGACCTTCGCCAACAACGCCACACTCAAGCAGGTATCCTTTGCCTCCAAGACCGGCCAGTATATCCGTCTCAGAGCCCTCTCCGAGGTTAACGGCGGCGCCTGGACCTCGGCTGCGGAAATCAACGTCAACGGGACCGCGGCCACTGCGCCTCCGGTCGCGGCTAACATCCCGCACACCAGCTGGTCGCTTAAGTACGCGGACAGCCAGGAACTGACCGCACAAAGCGGCGCGGCGAGCAACGCCTTTGACGGCAATACCGGCTCCATGTGGCACACCCAGTACAGCGGCAGCGCCCTGGCTGGCCCCCACGAGATCCAGATCAACCTGGGCAAGAGCTACAGCCTCAGCAGCTTCAGCTACCTGCCGCGCCAGGATGGCAGTAGCAACGGCACCATCGCCAAGTACGAGTTTTATGTCAGCAGCGATGGCGTAAACTGGGGTACCGCGGTAGCAACCGGGACCTTTGCCAACAGCACCACGCTGAAGCAGGCAACTTTTGCAGCCAAGAGCGGTCAGTACATCCGGCTCAGGGCGCTCTCCGAGGTTAACGGAGGAGCCTGGACCTCGGCCGCGGAGATCAACGTCACAGGGACCTAAGAAGTAGAGCTAGAGTCCCGGGATTCCTATCGTTACCGGGCAAAAAGATTTTACCCGGTAACGAGGAAACGTACGTTGAAAATGGAAACCGAATTAAAGAAAAGGAGATTTCATGATTAGGACGAAATTCATTCAGAAGGCTGCAACCATATTATTTGTCGTCGGTGCCTTTATCAGCATGGCGTCGGCTAGTTGGGCCACGTCGTATTATGTGTCGACATCAGGGAGTGATACCAACACTGGCACATCCACAACCGCCCCCGTCCAGACCATACAAAGAGCTCTCAACCTGGTGCATGCAGGAGACACCGTCAACATCATGGCGGGGACCTACAATGCAAGCCTCAAGCTGGTGACAAGTGGCACCAGTTCAGCCCCGATAACCGTCCAGAATTATAACGGCGGCACCGTCATCGTAAACTCCGGGACATCACGGGCTGTGTATCTTGGCAGTGCCAACGGCGCCATCAACTATTACACCATCAGCGGCCTGACCCTCAATTCCACGATTCAAGGGAGCTACAGTGGAGGTAATTCAGGCTGGCATTGGAGCATAGACCTCTCCTCAGGTTCCTGGTGGGGGTACGGTGCACCCGCAGACAACGCAAGCCCCAACGCGGGGAACAACGGGTTTGTCATAAAAAATTGCAACATCACCGGCGGCATAGGCATCATGGGCAACCATTGCACCGTTACCGGATGCAACATCAACGGCAACAACCAACTGGACGACGGCATCTTCGACGTGACGATTGTCAGTCACCACAACTCGTTTACCCACAACACGATTTACAACATGACAAACAGGGCCTATCACGGGATGTCAAACGTCTCATATGACGACGTAAGCTATAACACCTGCTACAACTGCGGCACGGGCGGCAATGGCGGCACGATAGACTTTGACGGTGAGTGGCTGCCGCTTACCTACTGCTCGGCGAATTACAACGTAATCTATAATTGCATGACCTCCGGGGCTTCCGGCATACAGTTCGAAAACGGGTTTTATGCAACGGTCATCGGCAACACGATCTACAACTGTGATAGCGGCATCATAATGATCAATTATGCCGCGAACGGTGAAAACGGCGGCACCGCCTGGCAGGAATACCGCAACACCCCGACCCATGCCCTTATCATGAACAACGTCGTCTCGGGCAATGCCAAGGTCGGAATCGCCTTGATCCAGTCGCCAGGGAACAACATCTACAACAACACCATCATGACGAAAGGTTCGAGCCAGGGAGCCATTGGTTGCTTCAATGCCGGGTATTCGGATTACACCTCATACGGCAATAACATTCAGAACAACATAATAACCGGCGATTCGCACGGCATCGTGGTACAGGCAGGCAATAACGGATCGGGGAACAACATAAGCAACAATGTGTTTTACGGTAATGGCAGCAATGGTTCTACCGGCACCAATGCGATAACAGGGAATCCGAACCTGGTAAACACCAGTTCGACTCCCCCCAACCTGAAGATCTCAACGGCAAGTTCGGCGTTACATGCGGGTTTATCCATTGCTGCCGTCACGACTGACATTCTGGGCAACCCGAGGCCGGTAGGTTCCGCATATGATATCGGAGCATACCAATTGCTTAGTGCCACCAAACTGCCTTCACCTCCTGCCAACCTGAAGGTTCAGTAGCGCCTTCCAAGCTTTAGCGCTGCAACGCGAAAAGGGCCCCTTCCGCATTTTGAGGAAGGGGCCCTTTTTTTGCGCCAGGAAGCCCAGTGATTGCCTGAGCAGACCGGATGGGGCCGTAGATCCCTGGTATACTTGAGGTGTCTCAATGCAATCTCCGGCAGCAAAAGGGAGGGGCCACAATGAGTATAAACGTGCTAAACATCTCAAGTATTTTGGTGCTTACCCTGTTGTTGATGGCAGGCTCGGCATCAGCCAGTTGGGCTGCGAAATATTATGTGGCCACTACGGGCAATGACAACAACGCAGGCACGTTATCGTCTCCGTTTCACACCGTGCAGAGGGGAATTAGTTCAGTAAAGGCTGGTGATACCTTATTGATACGTGCCGGCACTTACCACGAAGCCCTCACCTTAGAAAACAGCGGCGCCAAGTCCAAACCCATAACAGTCCGAAATTACGCTGGTGAGACCGCCACCATCGACTCAGGCGAGCTAAGAGCCATAGTTCTCAGCCGAACCATAGGTTATTACACCTTCGAAGGGCTTACCTTCGTCTCTCAATGCCCTGAGCGCCCCTATTCTGGGGACAAGAACTATTCCTTAGACTTCGGCATCTCGACTTCTTGGTGGGGGTGGGGAGCCCCAGTAGATGACGCAACCACCAATAGCGGAGGCAACAACGGGTTCACCTTGAAAAAGTGCAACATTACGGGCTCCGTGGGATTCATGGGGAGTTACAACACCGTCACGAACTGCGTCCTGGACGGCGGCTCACAGATAAAAGGCCGGCCTGGTTTCACTGATGGCATCCACGACGTGACGATAGTAAGCCATCACAACACGTACACAAACAATATCATCCATGATTACGTGAACAGGGGTATTTGGACCATGAGCAACACCAGTTACATCACCATTCGAGGGAATACCATCTATAATTTTGCTAAACAAAATAAGCCTGACGGCTTGGGTATAGATTTGGACGGGGCGTACATATCGAACCACCATTGCCTGGTGGAATTCAACACCGTTTACAACGGATTTTGTGGAATCGAATTCGAGAACGGCAACAATAATATAGCCAACGGCAACACGATACACGAGTGCGAAAGATCCATCTGCCTGATAAGCTATGGCCCCCCCACAGCCTGCCGGGAGTATCGAACCTCCGACACCAATGCCATCATCATGAACAATCTGGTTTACAACTCAACGACCGTGGGGATAGTAGTCGTCAATTCCCCGGGCAACCGGATTTACAATAACACCGTCGACCACACTCGCGGGTGGGCAGGTATATTCTTGGCAGACGGAGGCAAAGATAGTTTCCAGAGCAATAACTGTACAATCCGGAACAACATAGTTTCCAATAGCGCCTCTGGTGCATATGCTCTGCAATTGCAGGGCAGCATAACGGGGACTACATTAAAGAATAACCTGTATTTTAATTCTGGAATAAGCTCAAGCACTCATAATTGGGACAGGCACGGGGTTCGCGCTTCGGCTGGCTGGGATGGGCAGGGTGCCCATACGTTGACGATGATTCAATCAGTTTCCGGTGGGATGGAATCAGGGTCGATTTATGCGAACCCCGAGTACGTCAGCGGCGGCTACAGCCTCCGGAGTACGAGCCCCGCAATAAACGCGGGCGCCGCGATTTCTGTTGTCACTGCAGATATTTTAGGGACGCCAAGACCTCAAGGCGGCGCCAATGATATTGGAGCGTATGAATATGTCGCTGCACCGGCATCTTCAAAGGGTCACCTCCCGATACACCCGGGCAAAGCCCTACTCAACTCCAGCAAATAGATCTCTGGCTTCAGGCATGTCTTCGACTTCCTCCGTGCTCTTCACCTCAAACCTGGTGTGACGGCCCTCGTATACTTCGATATAAAGTATGATATGACTCTGTCATCCTTTCGATATTGTACTCTTTGCAAATATATGATTTGGCGGCTTCTGCCAATGCAGTTCTTTTCTCTTCTTTTTCAAGCAGTTGAGATAAGGATCTGCTTATGGCCTCAACAGATAATGGCGGAATAATGATTCCAGTCAAACCATTCTCTACGATCTCTCTTGCCCCACCTACATCTGTGATAATGACAGGCTTTGCAGCGGCCATTGCTTCAAGGATGCTGAGAGACAACCCTTCGTTTACCGACGGTTGGATATATATGTCCATCGCAGCGAGTAGGCGCGGAATATCCTGGCGGTAACCGGTGAAAATCACTGCAGGTGCAATGCCTAATTTGGTCGAGAGTTCCTCCAATTGGGCCCTCAACGCCCCCTCCCCGACGATCATCAGGCGTGCGGCAGGGTAGCGCTCCAACACCGTGGCAAACCCTTCCAGCAAGAGATCATAACGTTTGACGATATCGAGCCTTCCCGAGCTTCCAATAACCACCTGGTCCGGCGATACACTGAATTCTGAACGGCAAGAGTTACGTAGATCCGGCTTATAAAAATACTCGCAATCGATCGAGTTCGATATGAGGGTGACATAATGCGAATCGATGCCAGGTATTTTGGTAATTTCGTCGCGGATTTTTTTACTGACACAGACAAGGTAATCCGGCATGTAGAGGGTGAATCGGTCCAAGAGAGTATATATCAATCCCCACTTACGATCTTTTGGTGCAGATAGGATATGCTTGGTAGCGACGTGCTTTACGCCGGCATAATCTCCAGTATGGAGCGCCCTCGCGGCGGCCAGAAGTGTGCGCGGAGTGTGGGTATGGACTATTTTGACCTGGTGCTTTTTTAGATAGTCTCTGATGCGTGAGGTTGTCTTCTCGCCATTGCTCGTTTCTGGGGAAAAATCGGCGATTTTCGCGCCCTGGTGCTGATAAACTTCAGTCATTTGACCGTTGCTGTTCAGCCCCCCGATGTGCCAATCGAAATTGTCTACACCTATATGCCGCACCAGTTGGTACACAATGCGGCTGATGCTGGCATCTTCGAAATTATTCATCAGATGTAAGACAACGGTACGTTCCATGAGGCCTGCCTCCTAATGTTTTCCGAGGTTAGTCCTTTTCCTAATTCAGGCTGAAGATGAATCTGCCAGAAAATGCGCGCCCCCTTTCAGACTCAAACGAGAGAGGTAGTTATAGCCGAGCCGCCTTGCAAACACCTTTGAGAAAAGCATCGAGGGACGCGACATACCTTTCAAAATGGAATCGTTCTTGTGCAACTTTTTGCCCTTCTCTGCCCACCTTCGCTGCAGCAGCCGGCTCAGCCAAGACCAGGGTCATCTGTTCGGCAATACTTTCCACGTCCTCCACCCGAGCGAAGAAGGCATCCTTGTTCTTCACGAGGTAGATCTTGTTATCGCCCACATCATTGGTGATGACGGGCTTGCCGGTCGACAGGTACTCCGACAGCTTGGTAGGTGATCCGAAATTCGCATAGGGGCTATTGCTGCGGCAGCACAGGAGCGCTTGCGCATTTTGATAGGCCCAGACCAATTGATCCAGTGGCAGGAATCCGGTAAATATGACTTGCTTTTCTATGCCCAACTTTTTTGCCAAATCCACAATGCTCTGCTTCCGGGGAGAATCGGGTTCGCCGGTGAATACCAGGTTAACGTCCTCGTGCTTTCGTCCCATGAGGGCCAGCGCATCGAGCAAATACTTCGCCCCGTCCTTCTCCACCAAACCTCCGGAATTGAGAAAATATTTTTTGCCTGCAAGCAAAGGTACCTCTGCCATTGAAGGTTCGTTAAACTTCCGGCAATCCACCAAAATCGGCAGGAGAAAAATTTTATCCCCCTCTAGGCCGCCGGCCAGTAGCCACTCCTTGATGGGATGGGAAATAACTATGATCCCAGAGCTTATCTTTGGGAGAATCCTGTCGGACAGGTAGGCACTGATCAATCGAACGCGCTGCCTTAAACTCTCCAGGCGCATGGTTGAGCTCATTTCACACATTTCTAGGACAACGGGGATACGGCACAGCTTGGCCAATATCAGTACATGAAAAACCTGAAAGAAGTCTGGCGTATAAAACAAAATCAGGTCAGCGCTCTGTTTCCTTTTCATTTTAAGAAGATAGCTGAATGCTCCGAGGCACCCTCTCAGCGTATCGGCGAGGGCTCCCACCAGGTTTGAAGGCCTGACGACGGTGCCATTCAGGTAGATAAAATGAATGTTCTCGACGGTACCTTCGGTGCGGGTATTGTTGGGATAGGGAATCTTGGTGTTGGCCTGGAGACTGGCTATGGTCACCTTGTTGCCGGCCTGATCCAGTATTTTCGCTATATGCTTGATCCTTGAGGTGGTGGCCGGGCCGTCCGGAAAATCTACCGGGGCGAAAATGATTATGTTCACGTGTTCCTCCGCTATTCCCAAGGGTCTGCTACTCCGCCCTCTCCTTGGCAAAAAGCTTTCCCATGGCACCCGTGCCTGCCTCAAATGACAACTCCCTGCGGTACGCCTCGTAGGCGCATTCGCTGAGGTCGCGGCGCCGCTTCGCATTTTTAACCAGTCCGATAACCTGTTCGGCAAATTCCCCGGGCTCATCGGCGAGAATAATACTTTTGCCGTTTTCAAAGGGAAGTCCTTCGGCACCGATAGTGGTGCTCACGACAGGGACCAGGCAGGCTGCGCTCTCGATTATCTTGGTCCGCACCCCGCTGCCAAGGGTCAGGGGCACGATGTTAACCAGAGCGCCTTTCACATAGGGGATGACGGTATCCACCCTCCCTGTAAGCACAACCGTCGGATCATTGCGCTTTTTTTGCATGAGCAGGCGGTATTCTCGCGAGTTTTCCTGCGGCAGAGCCCCAATGATGTACAATCTGAGATCCCTCAAGCTCGACTGTATTTGCGGCCAAATTTCCTCGAGCGCGTAGATTGCAGCCGCAAAATTCTGGTACGAGTTGAGCGAACCGACTAGGCAGATATAGGGGTGGTCAGTTGCGTAGGGCTGGACCCCGTGCAGGTGCCGGCAATCGAAAAAAAACGGCAGCAGCCTCAATTTATCACGGGGTATGAAGCGCCCGTAATATTCCATGTCGCTCGTGCTGATGCAGAAAAAAAGGTCGGCAAGCCTCATGAAGAATCGTTCCTGCAACCAGTAGAGCGCGATGAACGGGGCCATCTTCAACCAGGCGATCGGACTGGCGTTAGCTCGCCAAATCTCATAATCCAACTTCCACTGGCTATTGTGGGAACCATAATAAACCGGGATGCCGAACTGATGCAAAAAGGGTATCAGGTGGCAGACATAGCCGAATTCGAGCCAGATGAGGTCGGGAGTCATCCTACCGATAGCTTCGCTCAACCTCCTTTTTTGAGATTTCGGCGCGATCAGTACCTCCTGTAAATGGCCGGTATATCGAGTCACCTGTTTGTTAACCCGGCTCAATACGCCTGCCTTGTGCAGAATTGTTTCGCATCCATGGCGAGGGCCGGTGGAAGCTTCCTCCAGGAATATGCAGGTCACCTCTGCGATACCCGCCAGGCAGCGTAGCAGATTGGCGATTTTGACTTCCACGCCGCTTGATTCGGCATATGGCGAATTTTTGCAGACAAACAGGATTTTCATGTCAATCCCACTCTGCCCCATCGGCTAATTTGAGGCTGCGCTCAGATACACCTGCTCAGTTTTGCTCATCATGCCGGAAAGGGAAAAGTACCTGGCGACAAACTCCCTGCCAGAGTTCCCAAGACTCTTCCTTTTGCTCTCATCTTCCACAAGCGACATGATTGCTTCGACCATCTTACCCTGGTCACCCGGGTGAACGAGAATTCCATGATCATGCTGTATCACTTCTTTGTTACCATCGACAGCGCTCGCTATGACAGGCAAGCCGGAAGCCATCGCCTCCAATATGCTGAAAGGAAGGCCTTCATACCGCGATGAATTGATATAGATATCGCAGGCTGCTAGTATTTCCGGTATGTTGCTCCTCTGACCGACAAGATGCGTGACGCGCTCCAGGCCGAGATCCACCGCCAATTGCTCAAGTTCCTGCCGTAGCTCCCCTTCGCCGACTATGATCAGGTTGAGCCTGGGATGCCGTTTATGCGCGCAACTGAATGCCTTGAGAAGCGAAGCGTAGTCCTTTTGCTCGTGCAGCCTCCCAACTGACGCGAGCAGCAGAACGTCCTCCGGAATGTTCAGGCTGGCGCGGACCGTGCTCGAGGCGGACGGGCCGCACCGGCGGTATTTTTCGCAATCGACGCCATTGTGAACGCAGACACTTTTCCCGCTTGAGATGGGGTAGTTTTTGTTGAGGCCCTCAATTCCCGACTCAGAGACCACGATGATTTTGTCCAGGCAATTGAAAACGACAGTGTTAACGGCATGGTCATACAGGCTCTTACCGGCGGCCATTCCGAGGAAAGAGCGCCTGAATACGGCGCCGGGTAGATGGCAAGTTGACATGACGAGCCTGACTGAGGCAAGCCTGCCCGCGACAATGGCATGAAAACATCGATCGGGCGCAGGTTGGTTTACGTGAAGCACGTCGGGAGCCAATTGTCTCAGGATGCTGTAATATCGGGACATTGTAACCAGACCCGAACGGTTTGCAGCCAAGCACGGAATATGTGTCACACGAGGAGCATCATAATAGTTGCGATGCATTTCGTCGCCGAGATGGATAATGTTGACGTCGTAATGCGGGGCGAAGTGCTCCGATAGCATCTTCAGGTAAGCCTCGGCGCCTCCTATGGCGGAAGATTCGTCAACATAGCAGATTTTCAATTGCCTGCGGTCGTCCATGCGGCCCCCTTTTTTACCAGACGGAGACTAAACGTTACCTACTTTGCTGGTCTTTCCCATCCCGTTTTTTATGAAATCGATATCCTCGGCCTTTACCACGGACAACATTATATTCATGACGACAAAAATCACTATGTATGACAGTTTCATGTACAGTGCATCTGGTTTTACGATGAGCGTCAGGGCGCCGCATATCGCGAATGCAAAGAGTGGTTTCAGGTATTGATATACATCGACATGTATACCTTGCTTGTTCAGGTACCACACGTTGATCGGATTTGTTACTACCCTTGACAGGATGCACGTGTAAGCAGCGCCGATAAAGCCGAAGTAGGGAATCATCACCAGATTCGAGATAACTGTCGTCAGGGCTGCAAAAATATTGATTTTCACTGGCTTGTCCGATTGGCCGTATGCCACTAGGGTGGTGCCCAGCATATTCCCGGTCAGATCCAGGCACAAAACCATCATCAACAAAGGCACCGCCGGTGAACTCGGCAGATAACGCCTGGAAAATAATGCACCGACAAGTTCATATTGGAATAAGTAGAGAACAAAGGTAGCGAACAAGGAGGCAAAGGATAGTATCCGAATCGAGTTATTGAGTATCATCCCGGCATCGCCGTGATTATTGTGCGCGCAGAGTTCCGACATGCTCGGGAAGAACACCGTCTGATACGCGTCATACAGGGTTCTTCCGCACTCTGGTATTTTGGAGGCTATTTCGTAATAGGCGACGTAGATCGGGCTCAACATGGCACCGAGCATGAACCTGTCCACTTTGGTAAAGACAAAAGACATGACGTTGTTCAGTCCCAGAGGGAAACCGAACCTGAACATCTGCCGGAATAAATCCCGGTCGTAATTTATTTTCTTTTGGAACGGAATGGCGCCATACTGGTAAATTGAGGTGATCAGATAGGACCAAAAGGTGGCGTATATCACTCCTTTGATGTCCATCCTGAAATAGATCAGGAAAAGCAGAATCGCAGCTATTTTTATTGCACCATTGACTGCCTGAGACAGCGCTATTTCCTTATAGCGGTGAAGACCCTGCAATATGCGCACGAAAAGGGAGTTAATATTCCCGAGAATAAACAGCACCGAAACATAACTCGGCCACCATGCCAACCCCTTGAAACTGATAAAATGCTCCAGTACCGGCTTCCCTATCAGTATCAACACACATATCGACAAATCGATGGTAATTTTGTAGGTGATGGCCGCATTCACGAATCCGGACTTGTCCACTTCATCCGCACTTGAAATCAATTTCGTTATCGCTCCGAAATCGAGGAACAGGCTGCTCAGCATTGCGAAGAGAGAAACTATGACAAGAATTATTACATAGTAGCCGAACTGTTCATTGGATATCAGTCGCGCGGTTATCATAAGACATAAAAATCCGCTAAGGACCTGACAGATGGTCCCGATGCTGGTGGATGACACCCCGACAATGAACCTGCGCGTAAACTTATCGTCCATCGGCCGCTCCGACCTCTGAGTCATTAATGCGAATGATTGCTTCGGTCAGGCCCGAAAGAATCGCTATCACGACAATGGAAAACCACTGTATGAATATTGGGTTCGCGGGTGCCATGACCAACAGCCCAAAACAGCTGAATACATTCCCCGTCAATACAGCCCTAAAGAACGGGTCGCGGATGCGCCTTAGATGAGTCGCCCCCCTGATCAGGAACATGGAATAAAACCACAGGAAAAAAAGCGTTCCAATGCAACCGGTATTCAGGAGCAAGAAAAAATATCCGTTGTGAATGTAATTATGCAGGTCGTCATCAGCGCCATAAATGCTTGGCCGGTAGTCGTTACCCAGACCGTTGCCCAGCAGGGGGTTCTCGGCGATTTTGATCATGGCATATTCGTTTTCGGTCATCCTGTCGTCAATAGCTCCGCTGTCCTTAAGTTCCTTCCCGGCGAACAGCGAGGTAAACCGGGATGTTACGGCCTGACGAGCCTCAGCCATGGCCCCCGTAGACAGGGAATAGAGCGACAGGAGCACCCCCGATATCACGAGAATGGCAAGCAAGCTCGCGATTCGCTTTCGTTCGGGTTTCAGGCTGATCGGCAACAATAAAACAGTGGAAATGATGATAGCAACCCAGTAGGTCCTGTTGTAGGTTAGGATGACCCCGACGCCAAGTATGATTATCATGTAGAAAGCTGGATTTAAGAGAATATATTTTTTTTGAGATACTGCTGCTAAACATATGGATACTGTCATCAGGCAGTATATCAGCGTCTGTCCTGGGGGCAAAATCCTTAAGGTGTCAAACGTCTCAAAGGTGCCTGCCTTTTCTACCCTGCCCGGCAATAATTGCAGAGAATCACCCACTATTGATTGCAACACCATGGTTACGGCCACCACTAGAGCTATGGCATAGAGCCCTTTTATGAGAAACTCTATTCGGCGCTTGTCATTGATCATGTAGGTAATAAGGAAGAATATGAGATAATAGAACAAACCGCGGAGGATTCTGATTACCACCGTAAAATCAACTGCGTGATGGGCTATTCCATTGTAAGCCGAGTAAATGACGACGGTGATGAAAGCGACGAGCGGCAAATCCAAGGGCGTTCGCGCTCCTTTCGTGGTGCCGGCAAGAATCCCGAACAGCACCCTGGCAAGGAAAACGAGCAGTATCACGTCGGAAATTTGCAGACTCCCAATGCCTATCGATATTAATGGCAGGCTGTCTTCAAAGACTATGCTTGAGGTCAGCACGACTATGGTCAAGATCCCAAGTTCCGGTAATTTCAGCATGATCCAGAGCGCGATCAGGCCGATAATCAGCGTCAGGCACATTGGTACCGGCAGAAGTACCAAGGCCAGTCCGATAGCAAGGCCTGCCACCAGGCAGGATAGCGTGGAAATCTGCAACAAACTGGTCATGGCGAGGACATTTCTCATAATTTAGTGGCAGTTGGCCCAATGTTAAGGCTGATGTTGATTCAGTTTGATTTTCTGCCTTGCCGCCCTTAGCTCTTTAGGCAGACTCAGCAGGTAGTCTATCTTACTGCTCAAAATTTGCCGTTCATGCACTACCTTGACACAGTTGGCCGGATTTTTAAAAAATGCTTCCGTTATGCGGAAAAGCCATTGCAGGCCCATTTTTTGGAATATCGCCGGAGGAGTTACTATGTCGCCGATAAAAAATCTGAATGCCGCACCGACTCCGATCATTACCCCGCTGTCGAGGACCGCCAGATGCTGTCTCATCCACCTTTCCTGCTTCACTCCTCCGAAACTGACCCAGATCACGTCAGGTTTGGCTTCTTTGATTTTTTCCAGCATGCGCTTGTTATCCTCGTCATCAAACTCTTTAAAAGGAGGACTGTAGCCACAAATCTCAATCGTGCCGTTCAACTTCTTCGCGTCCGCGATTACCCTTGCTATGGTATGCTCGGTATCGCCCAGCAGATAGTGCCGGCAGCCATTCATGTCCGCGAGTAACCGTTGAAGCAGGCTCGCCCCCGATATCCTCTCTATTTCTTTGCAACCTGCCATCCATGCAAACCAGACCAGCGGGGTGCCATCGGCCAATGATAGGAGCGACTCGTTGATTGCTGTGCGCAGTTCCTCATTCTTACTCGCTACGATCAGGTTTGAGACGTCAGTCAGGCAGATATACCCGCGTCCTTTTTCCCGTATCACTCCCTTTACCGTTTCCAGCACGGTCCGGTAGCAGATATTGCTAACCTTGACTCCTTTAAAGTGCACATAAGGCACGTCTTGGTATCTCATGTCCCTTCCCTCGCCTCTGAATCTAATTGAGTCTAGTGCCAAATTCCAGACCAAGAATTTTTCGTGAATTAATTACGCCCGGGGGCAAACCTATATTTAGAGTTCATGTGTTTTGAATAGGAGGGAGAAAAGATATTCTTGACCGGCGGGCATTACTACCTGTCACTAAGGCCATATCATTTCACAACTTAATACATCATTTTGTCTAACAGCTTATTTGAGAAGTTTTATTTTAATTTTGCTATTCTATAAACTTTTTATAAAAATATTCTGGTATATAGTATTTTCTTTTGTTTAAGATAACACCTATTATGTTTCCACCGTTAGCTATTACACGGTCTTTAATTTTTTTTATGGATTTCTTATTCGTTTTCTCTGCTTCAACAATAAGCACAACACCATCAACATTTCGAGATACTGTAATACTCTCGGTACTGTTGGTATCTGATGATGAATCAATAAGTATAAGATCGAATTTCTCTTTGAGTTTATCCCAAACATTAGATTCCAGGTTTAGATCTTTAACCGGGGGGAGCATTGACGCCTGAACCGAAATTGGAGCAAAGTACAGAGTGGAGTCGCCCACCCGGTAAAAAGCCTTGTCAATCAATTCTCCTTCCTTCAGAAGATCCAGCCAACCGTATTCGCAGGTCACATTAATATTTATCCTCCTAGTGGGATCCTGGTAAGCCGAATCCAAAATAAGAACTGATTTACCGTGCCTTTCCACCGCCACCTTGGCAAATTCACGTACGATAGTCGACACCCCTTCTCCTCGCTTGGACCCCATGAATTGAATCATTTTATTGGCAGAATTCGCCAACAGGGCCTCCACCCGATGGTGCAACCACGACATCTCAGTGCTGAGTGACACCCCGCGGGTTACCTCCGTTTGCAAGGCAAGTTCAGGAGTTATTCCGCCACCTGTTTTTTTGCCACTCGCCAGTTCTAGCGCTTCATATATATTACTCATGGTTGTCACCTGATAGTTCGCGGTATGGGGGTTGTAAAGTTGCGGGCTCCTTAGTTGTTTTTCCGTGTGGGAAACACAATGCGGCCTCCTTCTATAATCAAATTCTCATTATTTATGACTGGATTTGCTTTTTTGACGAGCAGTATCAGCCTTGAGTCTACGTGGCCGTACACCTCCTTGATGAGGCGTGCCAGGGTATCCCCCCGTGCGACGACCCTGCTGGCTAAAGCAGTTTCGTTGCCGTCAACCTCCACAGCCTTGTCAGTAACCTCCACGACCTTGTTGGCGATCGCTACCTTGCCAGGGACAGGTGCAGCCTCCACTTTGCCGGACGGGCTTTTTACCGACCGCGATTCGAGATGGGAATTTTTCACCGGCAAAGCCACTTTTTCGTAAACACCAATTGAGGTTCCGACTGCAAGGAGAATCGCGCAGAAAATGTTCAGGTGCCAGCGCACGTAAAAGGGCCTTTCCACGCCGAAATCATGGAGTATCTCCTTAACTACCCCAAGGCTGACCTTTTTCTTGCCGTAGCCAAAGGCCGAAATGAGGCAGTTGTCGCAAAGCACGTTGATAACGCGCGGAATCCCCTTCGCACTTCGGACGATTTCCTTTAAGGCACTCGGAGTAAAAATAATCGATTCTTTTACGGATGCTTTTTTTAGCCGGTGATGGATGTACAATAAGGCCTCATCACAATTCAACGGGGCGATTACGGCTTTTACTGCAACGCGCTGCTTAAGCTGCTTCAATTCTTCCAGGTTCAGCGTTTTTTCAAATTCTGGCTGGGCACTGAATACGATCTGGATCAATTTCTCCGTAGCAGTCTCTAGATTTGAGAGCATGCGCAGGTTCTCCAGGGTATCAGCCGGCATATTTTGCGCCTCATCTATCAGAAGAAGGACATTGCGTCCTTCTTTATATTCATTTATCAAAACCCGGTGCAGTTGGTTGACCATTTCACTTACATCATCAGATTCAGGTTTTATACTGAGTTCACGGAAAATGAACCTCAATAGATTATGATAAGACACATTTGAATTGAACAGATATATAATCTTCAAGCTTGTTTTCTCGGCATTTTCAAGATACGCTCTCAGAATAGTGGTTTTCCCAACTCCAACTGCGCCCACGATCAGAACGAAACCTTTCTTTTTCTCCACGCCATAAATAATGGAAGCAAGTGCTTCCCTGTGTCCTGGGCTCAAAAACAGAAATGAGGGGTCAGGAGTTATTTGGAAGGGTTCTTTTTTTAGATTGAAAAAGTTTAGATACATGTACCTAATCCTCTTTTCTGGAAATCGTGAGCAGAACCGGCAGTTCGAGATACCTTTCGACGCTTTCAGGATCCGAAAAGGTTCGGGACAACGTTTCCGACATATAGGCAAAGGCCAAGCCTGAAAAGAGTCCGACCAAAAGTCCCATCACGAGTTTAAACATCCTATACATGCTGATCGGCTGGGCCGGGACCTCCGCAGCCTGGACCACGCTTATGTTGGACATCTTCAGCCGGTTCATGGCTTCGGAAAGGCGAGCTTCTTCCTGCCTGTCCGCATAGGTCTTGTAATTTTTTTCGTTGATGGCAACGTCTCGCTTCAAATTTTGAACCTTGTTTTCACTCAAGTCCAGCACACCTATTTCCTTATCTAACTGTTTCAACTGATTACTCAATGCATCGGACCTGGCAATTTGAGAATTGAGTTCGCCTTCGGCCCGGAACAAATCTATTTCCATATTCTGATAAACCGGGTTACTTGTCTTGACCTTATTGCTTGTGCCCTCTTCCTGCTCTTTTACATACTTGGTGACGAGATCCACCTCTTTGCGAGCTTCAACGACCAGCCTGCTGTTGTCCGAATATTTTCTGCGTAATTCCTGTTCCTTCAGTTGCAGTTCCAGTTGTTTTGTTTTAGCTTCTGTTACAATTTTATCCCTCTCAGTTGGAGTATAGCGGGCATTGCTCTTTGAAATGTATGCCAATTGCCCCTTTATTGCGGATATTTTATTTCTGAGTTCGCTCACGTTATTCCGGGCGATTTTGTATGATGTATCCAAATCACTTCGCTGTCTTAACATTAGGCTTCTCTGTTCCTCGAGAGAATATACCTTGTTAGCCTGCTGAAACGCCTGCAGATCTCTTTCTGACGCCTTGAGTTTATTCTCGAAAGTGATCAGTTGGGTACCAATAAACGAAGATTGCGGATTGCTATGCAGTGCAAGATGCTTTTCCTTAAAGGCCTCCACCAGCAGGTTCAGGGCACTGGCCGCTATCTTTGGATCACTGTGCTGGAAAGTGACCGTAACGACATTTGATTTTCTTACCGCGACGGTTTTCAGGCTTCTCCCAAAGGTGTCTACCGCAGCATCCATGGCACCTGCTTTATTTGCCTCCTTCCCGGAAAACTGCGGATAGATCGTGTCCAGTTTCAGCGCACCGATAACCTTTTCCGCCAGTTCCCGGCCTGTCAGTATCTGCATCTCCGTATTCACCAACTCCTCCTGGCTAAGCGTCAGGTATGCATTGCTGCTAGTGCTCTCACCTATTCCGGGACGCGACGCGTCATCTTTCCACGGCTTGATGAGAAGAGTCGATTTGGCCACGTAAACGGGCCGGCTACTCAAAACTCCCACTGTCACAGTGGCAACTATCGTGATAAAGATGACGATTATTTTCACTTTATATTTAAAGATCATGGTTAATAATTCGTGCATGCTCATAATTTGCCTCATTTGTCTAACAGTCTGTCGCCTTCCTACTATTTTTCTTCACTATAAGGTGCTGCCCACACTCAAACCGAGTGGAATGGGAATATTTCTCCTTATGTACTGATCCACCCAAGTATTCACGTCCGCGATGGTAGATTTCGGTACATATACAATATCATTAGGCTTGAGATAAATATCATTACTTTCCCCAGCCGCCTTAAAAGCATCATCAAGGCTGATCCGAAATGGGGTCATCTTGTTATCTTCCATCTTGCGCAGCAGGATCACTTCTCCGGTCTTTGCCGTCTCCTTGATGCCGCCAGCCTGAGAAATAGATTGCAGAATCGTCGTGGGACCGATCAAAGGAACCAGCCCTGCTCTGTTGACTTCGCCGTCCACGTAAACCCGGTCGGCCACCGAGGTACGCACGATGACGGCGACTTTCGGGTTGCGCAGCTCTCCGGCATAGGCCTTGGTTAATACCGCCGTCAGCTGCGCCGGAGTCAGCCCGGCAGCGACGACGTCATTGACAAGTTGCAGCGTGATTCGGCCGTCCGGCCTCACCGTCAGCTGCTCGTTCAACTCCGGATTATAGAAGAGCTTGACGTCCAGTTGGTCACCGGGCTGAATCCGGTACTCCTTGGCAGGAGAAGTGAAGTTCAGCGGCAGGCTCGCCCTTGGCGTCTCCGAGGAGGCACATCCAAACATGAAAATCAAGACAAGGAGCCAGATGCTTTTAGCGGCTTTCACGGTCGTCTCCTTTTTTGTTCCGCTCATGACTTCCCCCTTAGACTCGTCACGGAAAAGACTTGGCACAATTAGGCAAAATGCATTTTCTCTAATTTTATCCGTTTTGACATTATTGTCCACCAGCTGGGGAATGCCCCCTTTGTTGCGGCTGCCTGCTGGAACCTTCCCTGCTCCGGGCACGCGGATGGTCACCCCATGTGCCGATATGCCAGGCGGCCGATCAGCTTGAGGACGTCCAGCGGCAGTGTCCTCAGCACGTCCCTGAATAGCCCTAGGTCACGCTCCCGGTCGCAGACAAAACCGTTACTGGCAAAGTCGTAGCGATAATAGTTGAGGACCGTTCGCTGGGCACCCCAGCCGTTTTTGAAGTTGAGCAGACCTTCGTTGTCCAGGTCTGTCCTGCCAAGGCTCAGAGTGCGCATCCCCTGCCGCGCGCACTGCTTGATGGTCTCCCACAGCACCAGGTTGGTGCCGCTTAGCTGCTTGAAAGCCTCATCAGACGCGCCAAACTTATAAACGGCGTTAGTTCCGAAATGTAGGCAGATGAGGCCTGCCACCGCGGTCTCACCATGACGCGCCAGTGCGGTAAAACCAAACCCCTGTGAGACGACGTGTTCGTGCAGCTTGTCAAAAAAACTGACGGGCTGCGGCGGTAGGCCGTGGCGTTTGCGCGTCAGGCAGTGCAGCCGGTAAAAATCCCGCACCCCTTCAAGGGAGCTGCAGATCTCCACGCGGACTCCCTCTTTTTCCGACTTCTTTATGCTACTCGCAGTCCCCTTCCTAAGGCGGGAGTGCATCAAATGCTCGTCGCCTGAGAGTTCAATGCAGTGGTGGGCGTAGGCCTTGGCCGGCAGCGCCTGGGAAAGGAACTGTTCACCCCTAAACTCCACGTAGCGCCAACCGCTCATTCTGCCGAGTTCTAAAACGCTGTCGAACAGCAGCTGAAATTCCGCGGGCCCTTCGGCCACTGCACCGCAACAATCGGAAAAACTCAGGCAGACCCCGCGCCGTCCAGTCAGCCCGCTCTTCACCTCCATGAGCGGCAGGCAGCCCCGAAAGGTGCCTTGCTCTGAGAGGGTGAAATACGCGGGGTGGTAGCCGTAACTCTCGGCGAGCAGCCGTGCCCAGTTTGCCGAGTGGAAAATGGTGCTCTGGCTGCAGCCCAGGAGCGTCTCATTCCAGTCCGTACTCCTGAGCGGATTAACCACTGCTACCGTGGTTGACGGCCCGATCACCTGGCACCGCTCGGCACTTTGGCGTGCCGCCCCAGTTCATTGCCAACGAAGGCAATCTGCTCTTCGGTCAGTTCGGGAAACATTGGGAGTGAGACGAACTCCCGCGCACAGCGTTCAGCGACAGGGAAACACCCTGCCCCTTGGCACCGACCGGCGTAGGCATGCTGCATGTGGATCGGTACCGGGTAATGTACGCCGCAGGCGATACCGCTATCGGCAAGCTTATCCATCAGCTGCTCACGGCCGTCGGTTCTGACCGCGTAGACATGGTAGACATGCCTGGCGTACTGCATCTCTCTAGGCGCCAAGACCGAGGCAACCCCCTCCAGAGCCTTTTGGTACGAAACGGCGTGCAACCTGCGCGCTGCGTTCCAGGCATCTAGATACCTGAGCTTTATACTCAGGACTGCCCCCTGAATCCCGTCCATCCGCCCGTTGGTGCCTATCATCTCATGATAGTACTTGCGCGACTGACCATGATCACGCAGCATCCTGATCCGGTCGGCCAGCTGCTTGTCATTTGTGGTCACGCCACCTGCCTCGCCATAGGCCCCGAGGTTTTTCCCCGGATAAAAGCTGAAGCAGCCGGCGTCTCCGAGAGAACCTGCCCGCCTTCCCTTGTACTCGGCGCCGTGGGCCTGGCAGGCATCCTCGAGAACGAAGAGCCCGTGTCTGCGCGCTATGGCAATGAGAGGATCCATGTCCGCGGTCTGTCCGAACAGGTGCACCGGTATGATGGCCTTGGTGCGCGGGGTGATGGCGGCCTCCAACAGCGCCGGATCCATGGTAAAGCTTCCCTCCTCCACGTCCACGAAGACCGGTTCGGCCCCCGCCAGTGAAATAGCCTCCGCCGTGGCGATGAAGCTATTGGGCGCGGTGATGACCTCGTCACCCGGCTTCACACCGAGGGCGACCAGCGCGAGCCAGAGCGCCTCGGTGCCGCTTCCGACCCCCACTGCATGGCCTGCCCCGCAAAAGGCGGCAAACTCACCCTCGAAACGCTCGACATAGGGGCCCCCGGAAAAGGCGCAACTCCCGAGGACCTCTTTGATGGAGTGCTCCACCTCCTGAGCTATGGCGTCATACTGGGCTTTGAGATTGAGAAACGGCACTTTCATCTGCTACCTCCTTGTCAATGGTGCGCAGGACCCGGGCCGGGTTGCCCGCTACGATGCAGTAGGCCGGCACGTCTTTGGTCACCACACTCCCCGCGCCGACGATGGCGTGTTCCCCTACGGTAACCCCGCACAGGAGTGTGGAACTCGACCCTATCGAGGCCCCTTTTTTTACCAGAGTGGTGCCGACAGCCCAGTCCGCTTCCGTCTGCAGGCCGCCACCGGCCGTCGTCGCCCTGGGGTAAAGGTCGTTAATAAAGGTCACGTTGTGACCGATGAAAACATTATCCTCCACCACGACCCCCTCGCAGATGAAGGTGTGGCTGGAGATCTTGCAGTTCTTCCCGATATGGGCGTTTTTCTGTACCTCCACAAAGGCGCCCACCTTGGTGTTTGCACCGATGCTGCAGCCGTAGAGGTTGATGAACTTCGCCAACCGCACGTTCTCCCCGAGTAGCACATCGGCTGAAATTGCCACATATGGATCCATTTCCGTCCTCCCTGCCCGGCAGGTCCAGGCCCGCCATGTGAGCCGCCCTCCTAGAGACGTACCAGCGTCCCCCCCAGTTTCAGGGACTTTATGATTGCTTCAAGCATGCGGACCACCCGCAGCCCGGCCTTGCCGTCGTTTTTGGGGCTAAGGTCGTTATTAATGCAGTCAACGAAATAGGCAGCCTCCCCCTTAAGCGCCTCGACCTGATTCACCCTCGGCGCCCACATGTCGCCGCTTCGGTAACTGACCCTGAGCCCGTAGGAGTGCTCCTTGGAGCCCTCCATCCCCTCCACACCCTTGTCGTACACCCTAATTTTCTCGTCGCTCACCAAGTCGTTCCAGACCAGCATCTTCTTCTGGCCGCCGATCAGTGTGGTGCGGATCTTCACCGGGGAGAGCCAGTTCACGTTGAGGTGGGCGATCACATTGTCAGGAAAGTAGACAGTGATATATGCCACGTCCTCCAGCTGGTTGTTGAAATGGGCAACACCGGTTGCCATGACTGCGATCGGTTCCTTGTCGATCAGATGGTCCATGATTGAGAGATCGTGCGGGGCAAGGTCCCAAACCACGTTAACGTCCTTCTGGAACAGCCCGAGGTTCACCCTGATGGAGTCAAAGTAGTAGAGATCCCCCAGCACTCCGTCGTCTATCAGCTCCTTGATCTTCTTGACCGCGCCGGTGAAGAGGAAGGTGTGATCCACCATGATTTTAAGCTTTTTCTTGTCTGCCAACTCGATCAGCTGCTCCGCCTCAGCCACGGAGGCGGTGAAGGGCTTTTCGATGAAGATGTGCTTGCCGTTAGACAGTGCAGCCTTTGCAATCTCGAAATGAGAGGAGACCGGCGTGACGATGGCGATGACGTCTATGTCGGAAGCCGTCAGCAGGTCCTGGCAGTCCTTTGCCATTCGGATCTCGGGGTAGCTTTGCGCCGCGCGCTTCAGCGAACCGTCATCCGCGTCGCTAATGGCCACCACTCGGGCGCCCGGGGTTTCGTTAAAATTTCTTGCCACATTCGGGCCCCAATAACCGTATCCGACTACTCCGACGTTGATCATGTCCGTGCCCCTTATCATGGAGTGTGAAGGCTAATAAGCCCCCTTGGTCTTAAAAACGGCCAGGGGAGTACGCAGCAGGATTTTCAGGTCCAGCACGATCGACCACCCTTTCAGGTACCTCAGATCAAGCCGCACCATTTCGTCAAAACTGGTGCTGCTCCGGCCGGTGACCTGCCAGAGCCCGGTGATGCCCGGCTTTTTCCCCATGAGCCGGTTTCTCTGCCAACCGCAGTAATTTTCCACTTCATAGCGAATCGGAGGACGCGGGCCCACCAGAGACATGTCCCCCTTAAGCACGTTGAGAAATTGAGGCAACTCGTCCAGGCTGTACTTTCTGATATACCTTCCAACCGGCGTCACCCTCGGGTCACCCTGGATTTTGAAGACCCCCTGGGAGGCGGCCCCGTCTACCTGCCCCTTAATCAGCTTCGTCACGTACTCACGGTGGATGATGTCGTCGTTGTCTAGGTACATGGAACGGAACTTTATCAGCTTGAACTTCTCTCCGTTGCGGCCGATCCTGTCTTGGGTAAAGAACACCGGCCCCTTTGAATAGAGCTTAATCAATAGCGGCAACAGTGCAAAGAAAGGAGAAAACAGTATAAGCCCGGCGATGCCGCCGACAATATCAAGGGAGCGCTTGGCGATCTCGCCTCCTTTGGTGCGGTAGCTTGGGGCAGTAAGATCCGGATAGAAGGTCATGTCGAAGAGCCCGTTGCCACCTGCCACCGGAAATATGCGAAAAGTGATCGTTATCTGTTTCACCATGTCATCACTCAGCAGTGCGGCAAATTTTTCTTGGATCTTATGGGTCACGATAGACTGAGCTGTCTCAAGCTTGTCCAGTTCCACCTCAGTCAAGATGACACCTATCAGTGCGTCTGCCTTAAGCAGACCACAGATATCAGTTCCCCTGACACAGGTGTTCAAACCTTCACCCAGCGAGTCGGTAATTTCAATGGATGCGTCCAGACTCCGGATATTTTCCGTATTGATGACCATCACCATGAGCGGCTTGTTTGATCGTTCCGCCCTTTTTCTTTCCTGCACCAGTTTCTCTCGGAAATAGGCCTCGGGGTAGAGCCCGTGATCCGGAGTGACACTATCGGCGCCGGCACGACGGTGCCAGGCAAATTTGCGCACCCAAGACCTGTTGTTCCAGATTGTTCGAGCCATTTTATGCCTCACTCAGGATGATTCACCCAGCAGACAGACGATCTGCAAAATCCGGGCAACTCCTGACACGACGCTCCCTTTACAACTATCTGCAATCCCCACTGACAGAAGCCTTATCAATCAGGCTAGGCAGAGGTGATAGGGACTGTGTAAACCAGAAATCCCGAACAGGATGAACCAGGTGGCAACCAAACAGAAACATTAATTAAACCTAATTCTTATACTCCAGTATAACTTTTGAGTTTCGCATGTCAAGCCAGCCAGTGTATCAGCCTTAGCTGCTCCGACAGCAACGGTACAGCGCCGCTTCCGATCTCGCCGAACGCTCACCATGTTGTGTTTAAACGGCTGTCGGCACCCGGGGCGATCAGGGATAAAACCAGAGTGCTCCGCACAATCGAGCCCGAAAAGAAACGCCGGAACCTATGGGGGTTGGCAAAAAGGTGACATGCTAATAGAAAAACAAAAGAACGAGTCTCGCGCAGAGTTTCAAAGGAGTCGCTGCTTCTCAAGGAAGCCGCGTTTGAGCAGGATAGTGCGATTTTCCAGCATCTCCAGGTCACCCTCCTCAGTCAAGCGGTGCAGCAGCCTGGTAACCGTTTCCCGAGAAACGGAGGTGTAGCCGGCAAGCTCCTTATGGGTAAGCCTCAGGGTGATCACCACTCCACGGTCATCTCGTACGCCGTGTAAAAGGCTCAGGTGGTTCAGGATCGAGCGCAGCCTCAACTCAGCGTCAGGAAGGGCGATCGCCTTTAATACCAGTTGAGCCTCCCGCAGACGGCGACAGAGGATTGCAACGAGTTGGAGCAGCACTTTTTCATTTTTAAGAAACAATTTCTGAAAAGTTTCCTTGGAAAGGAGACCTATCTCCGCATCCTCCATGGCGATCACAGTCGCCGGTGCGGTTTTTTGGTCTAACAGGGCCATTTCGCCGAAGATATCGCCGCGTTTGTGAACCGCTAGAATCCGTTCACTTCCGTCACTGCCAAGATGAACCACGCGTACCTTTCCACTATAAACGATGTACATGAAGCTTGCGGTGTCCTCCTCGAGAAGAACTACTTGGTTCTTGTGGAAGCGCTTCTCGGCGATTCGGCGTATCACCTCATTGAACACCGCAGGGTCAAGAGAGGAGAAAAGCGGGATGGCCCGCAGGAGTTTGCTGTGAACCGGCTCTCCCGTCATGCTGTCAATTCTGGCTGATGTGGACACGGTCACCCCTTTGGCAAGTCAGGCGTTCTCCGCCTGGCATAACTGATTAAATTTTTCTTATAATTATACCTCACGTGCTCATATCACATGCGGGCTGCCACAAAAAAAATGGTTCGCTCCGAGTGGAGTGGGCTGATGCCAAGCAAGAAACCTTCTTGGGAAGGTGTTGTATGCGGGCTCCCGCCAGTGGGTCCAACCGAAAAGCCAGACGAAATCTTGGCATCCGAGTTCGCAAAGCCTGTTATAATGAGATTTGCTCGGCGGTGAGCAACCACCTGTGCCTTTTGCCCGAATCGGGGGAAAACCTATGGAAAATAACCATGAGAACCAGTATCTAGAACTCCCCGGCACGGAGGAGCTACCAGCTCCCCCGCGTGAGCTTTTCGATCAGCTGCTCCGTAAGCGGGGCGAGGCCTACCGCCCGCGCACACGGCACCTACACTCCGACGGATCGGCCAGCTACACCAACCGGCTGTTCCTTGAGTCGAGCCCCTACTTGCTGCAGCACGCTCATAACCCGGTGAACTGGTTTCCTTGGGGCGAGGAGGCTTTCGAACTGGCGCGCCGGCTCGATAGGCCTGTACTGGTCAGCATCGGCTATGCGACCTGTCACTGGTGCCATGTAATGGAGGAGGAATCGTTCGAAGACCTGGAGATCGCAGGTTTTTTGAACGGGAATTTCATTGCGGTGAAGGTTGACCGCGAGGAGCGCCCCGACGTCGACTCCGTCTACATGAGCGCGCTGCACGCCATGGGAACCCAGGGGGGCTGGCCACTCAACATGTTCCTTACCCCGGACCGCAGGCCGTTCTACGGTGGGACCTACTTCCCCCTCCGCGACCACACCCGCGTCATTGGTTTCCTCTCGCTACTCAAGCGGCTCAAGGAGGCCTACCAGCGCGACCCCGAACGGGTGACGCTGGCAGGGGGGCAACTGACCGAAGCGGTCCGCGGCATGCTCGCCCCGCGCGGAGGAGGTACGCCCCCCCGGGAAGCCTCTCTAGAGCTGGCGGTGCAGGCCTACCGGGAACGCTTCGACGAGAGAAACGGCGGACTTGCAGGAGCGCCCAAATTTCCGAGTTCCCTGCCGGTACGGCTGCTGCTGCGCCGCCACCGGGTGACTGGTGACCGGCAACTCCTCGACATGGCTGAGCTTACCCTGCTCCGCATGGCTGCAGGCGGTATCTACGACCAGGTGGCCGGCGGTTTCCACCGCTATGCTACCGACGATGGATGGCAGGTACCGCACTTTGAGAAGATGCTCTACGACAACGCACTGCTTGCGGTCAGCTATCTGGAGGGGTACCAGGCGACAGGGAATCGGGAACTTGCCAAAGTGGTCAGGGAGATTCTGCACTACCTGCAGCGGGATATGGCGGCGCCGGAAGGCGGATTTTACGCTGCCACGGATGCGGACAGCCTTACGAATGACGGGGAGAGGGAGGAGGGATTTTTCTTCACCTGGACGCCACAGGAACTCACGGAGGTCCTCGGCAGTGAGGGGGCGGCGATTGTCGCGGCCTATTACGGGGTGAGCGAGGCCGGCGACTTTGAGGGGCGCAACATTGCCCACCGCGACATTTCCATGGCCCAGGTGGTAGCTGCAATCAAAGAAAGAGATAAAGGCAATGGGTCTCTACAGGCGCTCTCAGAGGAGAGGGGGGAGGAAATAGTGAACCATTCCCGAGAGCTTCTTTACCAGGCCCGCCGACGCCGCCCCCTGCCACTTAGGGATGAGAAGATCCTCGCCTCCTGGAATGGTCTAGCGATTTCAGCCTTCGCCAGTGCCGGACTCGTGCTAGACGATCTGGCCGCGACCGAGCAGGCGCGCGGCACCGCACGGTTCATGCTGGAGAGTATGGTAACCGACGGCAGACTCGCCCACAGTTTCCAGGAGGGAAAATCAAAGGGGGAAGGATTCCTCGACGACTACGCTTTTTTCATAGCCGGCCTTATCGACCTTTTCGAGGCAACCGGGGAGGCCTGCTGGCTGGAGCGCTGCTCCGATTTGACAGCAGTTGTGCAAAGAGAGTTCGCGGACCGGAAGTCTGGCGGGTACTTCATGACAGGGTCACGCCATGAGGAATTAATCGCCAGGGAAAAGCCAGCTCACGACGGGGCGGTCCCCTCAGGCAATTCCGTCATGATCATGAATCTGCTGAGGCTGCATGCCCTGACGGAAGAACCGGGTCACCTGCACCACGCCGAGCAGGCACTTTCCGCCTTTGCCGCCACGCTATCCTTAGCGCCCACAGCACTTTCCGAGATGCTCCTTGCGCTCGATTTTCAGCTGGATATCCCGAAACAGATTGTCATAGTCGCTCCCCGGGGTAAGCGCCTAGCAGCGCAGAAGTTCCTGGAGCAGGTCCGCTCGCTTTTTCTGCCTAACCGCGTTCTTGTCGTGGTATGCGAAGGCGAGGAACTGGAGCGGGCGAGCGCAATCGTTCCGTTACTCAGGGGGAAAAAGGCGCAGGGCGATCAGGCGGTAGCCTATCTCTGTGAGAACCGGACTTGCCGACGTCCAACCAGCGACCCTGAAGAGTTCGGTCGGCTACTGAAGGAAAGTGACGCCCGCAGCTTGTAGTTCGCTGACCTGCATTTATAGCTTCACTGCTCCAAGGCCAGGCGCTTCAGGTAGTCCGGCACGGCGCGCTTGGTCATCTTCATGAGGCGCTGCATCAACTCGAACGGTACGCTCGTTAACCTGTGATCTTTCTTCAGTTCTGCAACCATTCCGGTCCAAAGGTGAGCGGTCATCTCGGCATCGGCGAGGGCGCGATGGAAGACACCACTAGTGGCCAGTTTTTTGTAGGCCACCAGTGTTGCCAGGCTGTGGCTGGGGGCGTCGGGATTGAGCCTGCGCGAGAGTAGCAGGGAGCAGGCAAACTCTTGCTGGCGCTTGAGGGAAATACGCTGCAGTTCGGCGTCCAGAAAACGCCGGTCGAATGAGGCGTTGTGGGCGACCAGATGGTGCCGGCCCATGAAGCCGGCAAACTGCCGCATAACCTCGGCAGCAGGCGGGGCGCCGCTCAGCATCTGATTGGTGATGCCGGTATACTCTTCGATGAAGCCGCTCACCCGTATCCCCGGGTTCATCAGGCTTTGAAAGCGGTCCGTTATCCAGTTATCCTGGACCAGCACCGCCCCCACCTCTATCGCTCTGTCACCGTTATCCGGTGAAAGACCGCTGGTCTCGAAGTCCAGAATCACAACACTGAAATTACCCATTAACCCTCCCGCCCCACTGTGTCCTGCTTAGTATTACCCCTGGCAACCGTGCTTCTTGGCGGCCCAGCGCAATACTGCAGGCTTCGACGAAAGCGGTCAAGCGAAAAAGTCACCGAGATTTATGCGGAGGAAGGTAATGGGATGAGGAACTCCACCGGCAGGCGCTTTGACACGGAACTATTTGGATAGTCGCAATATTTGATTCGCGACCTGTTGAAAAGCGTAATTCAGTTGGCTTGAATCTGATGCATAAGCATACAAGCCACTATACTGCGCTTGGTTGTAGGTATCCACACCTTGAATATTAGCTACTCTGCGCAAAATATTCTGGCCGGAATCAGCGTCTCCATAACCACACCAGTTAGTGCCGTCAGCCTTTTTCACTTCCTGAGACAGCAGTGAGGCACCAAGACCGACAGCGAAGATGCGAATAGGTTCCTCGGTCCCAACCTTGGTGCGAGCTGAATTGGCCACATTTTCCAGCATGTTGCGGGCCGCCCTGTTGACGTTGCATCTATTGTTTAGTATTGCGCCTTCGCTGGACGTTTCCAAGGTGCGTGGGGAGGGAGTTAGGTCGCTGCGCAGATTGACTGTACCAGTGTAGTCAGTAGTCGGCAGGGAGTCTATGCCGGAGTAGTAACCCAAGAGCGTAAAATATTCAGTGGTAGAATATACCGCCGTCGCAGCGTTGCCGTCCATGTCATCGACTTGAGAATACAAGTTTCCCTGCACAGGGGTACCAGCGTTATCGAAAGTACCTGCAATGGTGTTGGGTGCGCCGTCGGTGAACAGTACGATAACCCGAAGGTTATTTCGAGAGAGGACAGGAATCGCATTAAGTTGCGCCTTTGCTATACGCATGGCATCCTCGGAAGCCGTGCAACCATCAAAGGAAATGGAGTTGACGGCGTCAGTGATTGACGCCACACTAAACCCCTTTGCTACTGTAATAGGGACATTTAAAACGGAACCGGATGCATACCGGACTAGGCCAAGCCGGTCATTTACATGATCGAACTTAGCAATGAACGTTAGGACCGCGCTCTTCAGCAAATCAAGAGTAGTTGAGGGCGTATTTAACGAATTGGAACTATCCAATACCAGGACCATGTCCAAGGTGCGGACATTGCTTGTGGCGCTGGCACTGACGGGGATGTTCCTCCAACCGAACACACCGGCAAAACCTGTGGGAAGTGACGCCGTTGCAGAAACCTTTATAGTCCAGGACCCGTCTGCGTTTTGTTGGGCATCGGTGACTGGATCTGCCACGGTAGACCCCAATAATCCGCGGGGAAAGTTGGCTTTAAAAACATCTGTGGCTCGAGTGCCAATAGCACTGCTTCCCTGTGAGGCCACTTTCCCCGCAGCGATGGAGGCAACATCGACTGCAGCATTCAGCTTCGCCCTTATCCCGTAAGCCCTGCCAAAGTCGAGAGCCAAAGCTGCGATCCCCAATAAGACAACCAACATCGTTGTCACCAGAATCAGCACTTGGCCTTTTTGATTGCGCTCGCCATGTGTCATTTTGTCAACCCTCTTGCAACTACAAAATAGTGATCGAATATAATGTGGGAGAGAAGGACCGGATGAACAGGCTGTTGTAGGTGTAGAAAACCTCAAAAATATAAACTGAATCGCCGTTCGGTATTGTTATGGTTCCCAGTGCTGTTGACACATTGGCTTGACTGATCCGGCTGCTCCGACCATTTGCGGTATTTCCCCAGACGCTCTGTGGCTGGACCGTTGGCAATCCGTTTACTCCAGTCACTTGCGTCAGACACATCGCCCCGTCTGTGCCCATCGCCAGAGGCTGTGCCGTTAGTGCCAGAGATTTCAAGACATCTTGGGGGGCAATGGTTGAGCGTGCAGCCAGATTGGCCCCTTCCCGGCTAAGGTTGGTGATGATATTATTGGCCTGGATGGCACGCGAAAAGTCAAATATCCCTAATGCCAGAAGTACCAGTAAAGGCAGCACCATCGCCAGCTCAACCGCGCTTTGACCCGCGACATCAGCACGTTTCAGGGCAAGCATCAGCTTCATCATGGCCCCCATTGTTCATTTTTCATGGTTGCACTGGCGGTAAAGGTATACCTCCCATTAGTAAAAAAGGGGTTAAGCATTGGAGTCAACGTGGGCCAGGCATAGGTCAGTCTCACGATGATTACTTGGTCAGGTTTTCCAGTATCGAGAACCTGGTTTCCCGTGTAGTTGGTAAAGGTCGATACATTTGCTGGAGTGAGGACACTGACGGTCGGGTTTTTCTCGGCAAGGGCGTTTTTGTTGTAGAGACCACAGGAAGTATCTTTTATTTTTTGAATCAATGCAGATCGTCGATCACTGCTGGTCCCGGTTTGACCTGTGATGATGTAACGTGCACCCTCACGGACCGCATGCTGCATGGTGAGGTTGACATAGAACATCATGGCCAGATCGATGATGGCAAACAGAACGCTAATCAGCACTAGAGCCGTCAGCGCAAATTCAACTAATGCCTGCCCTTTCTCGTCCATCGAGGTCCCCGGGTAAAGTTTTAATTATTTCTAATATCGGATTGTAGATCCTTCCGTGAGAAAGTCAACGCGAAGCTACGGTGTGAAAAATCAAGGCACGCCCCGGAAATTAAGACGACATGTCCCGTAATATGGCGGGCAAGACGCTTGCGCACGGCATCGTTGACGACGAGATGGGAAAGCGCGGCCTTGAGTTCCTCATCGCAGATCGTGACGCTCCGGACCGTCTGCAGTTGCACCATGTGCCGGTAATCCTCCAGAGAAACCGGCGCCGGACCGGCATATCTGCAAAGTTTCATGGCTTCATGCGCTCTTCTGTGCCCCGCGTCCGTTAGTCTAAAGAGATAAGACATCGTGCTGTAATTCGCGGCGCTCTTGACCTCGATCAGCTGGTCCTTCCGGTGTTTTTCCAGCGCGGTTTCTACCAGCAATGTCGGCAATTTGACCCGTTCAGCCACATCGGACAACCTGAACTCTCCCAGGTGAAGCAAATGCTTTAGGAGTAAATCCGCCACAAAAGCTTTATCCAACCCGGCCTCCTCGACACTTTTAGGAGCCTTCCGCAGATCCGTATTACGCATAAATCACCTCATTTTCCCGTGGCTGCAGAGCTCCTTCAACAGGTTAGATTAAACGGCGGGTTCCCCTTCCCTTGACGTCTTGCTGTTACCCGGCACTGCCCTGGCAAGAAAAATCTCCCCTGGTTCAAGTCTGCGGGCCGCATAAAATCCAAAAAAACTAAATCCTTCCCCCGCGGGTTGTAACGACTCCGGCCTCATCGCCTAATGAATTATACTTATTATCAGAGATTTAAACCAGCTGCAAAAAAAAACCCGCTTGAAGTTTTTAAATGACGTCGTAGTATTGCATTGAAATCTAATGATTAATACTTACTAACTATCAGACACCTCAGCGCCAGTCATCTAATTTCAGAGCCACCAACCGGTTCAAAGCATACCAGCGGCACAGCCTAGGTCGGCAGGGACAGGTGGAGGAATAGTTCGGGGCCGGCAGTGACCGAAGCAAGTCGCACCAGATAAAACCTCCGAGGGTAATTTGGCTTGTGAGTGTTCAAAATTTCGAGAAGGAGGTGGAAACGCAGGACCAGAGTCTCAACAATCAAACTAAACAAGGAGATATGATCATGATTAAAAAACTAGGCAAAACAAACAAACGTTTAATATTTAATCAAAGAGGACAGGGCTTGGTCGAGTATGCGTTGATACTTGTTTTAATCGCAGTTGCAATCATGGCTGCAGTTTCTACACTAAAAAACAATATTTCAGGTACTTATTCAAAGGTGGGCAGTTCCATTCAGTAAGGCCCTATTCTGCAAGGGAGAACAGACACTCCCTTGCAGAAGCTACAAGTCACTAAAATTGCTACCTTATTACGCCAACGGGACATATAAGCAGCATGATTTCTTCGAATACAATTTTAACGGTCCGACTAACGTACCTAGCCGTTAAATATAAATAGCCTGTAAGGTAAACCAGCATCTATCAGTCGACATGGCAGGCATTGCAATAAATTGTAGCCGTGCCAGGAGGGACTATGACACGCCCTAAAGCAGTAATTTTGGTTTCGATTTTCGCTCTTTTCTTCGCAGGAATCGCAGCCTGGCTCACCTATGATTACCTGCACAAGGCTATGGACAGCGTTCAGGCTGTTCAGCCGCAAAGGATCGTCGTTGCCGCGGCCGACATCCCGATCGGCACCACGATAACGCAGCCTCAGCTCAGGGAAACAACCTGGCCCAAAGACAGCATTCCACAGGGTAGTGCGCAACAAACCGGGGCCGTCACCGGCCGCGTCGCCATCCGCCCCATTACCAAGGGGGACGCAGTTACCGAACAGAAGCTAAAACCCAAGGCAGGGGCGCCCGGTTCCGGTTTCATGACCTACGTGGTCCCCCAGGGGCACCGCGCGGTAACTGTCGCAGTCAATGAGGTGGCGGGCGTCGCAGGCTTCCTTACCCCTAACGACCGTGTCGATGTGGTCATCACGACCGTGCGGCCCGGGAATGAAAAAGAGAATATCAGTAAAATCATTCTGGAAAACATCCCTGTTCTCGCCACCGGGCAGGTCACTGATCAAAAAGAAGGTAAGCCCGTCGTCGTGCCGACTGTCACCCTGGACCTCACCCCTTCGGATGCCGAAAAGCTGGTCCTTTCTGCGAGCAAGGGTTCCCTGCAACTCCTGCTAAGGAACATCACCGACAGCTCACCTGCCGACTCCAAAGGCGCAACCATAGCAAAAGTTTTATACGGGTTAGAGTCCGCACCCAAGGTAGTACCGGTGCGTGCGGTAAGGACTGTCCGAACGATTCCAGTGGCGAAGGCTTCTCCAGCTCCAGCTCCAGCCCCTCCGGCCCACACGCTGGTGATCATCAGGGGAATCGAGAAATCGTCCAGGCAATATAGCGAGTGAGCACGCACCTAACTTCAGGGACCGAGGTAGCCAATGAATTTTCATTTTTCCAGGATTCCGCTGCGGATCATTCAAGTTTCGATCTTGCTCTTGCTGCAGGCTGTCAGTGCGCTGGCTGGCGTCCCCACGACGGTTGTCGTCAACAAAAGCGTGCTTTTGAGCCTGAAGAACCCGGCCAGGTTGATCACCATCACCGATCCGGATATCATCGCGGTTCCCGAGCCCCTGCAGCGCAAACAGCTACTGATAAACGGCAAGAAGATAGGCTCCACCAACCTGATAATTTGGGAAGAGAACGTGGAAAAACCGACCTTTTTTGACGTCCAGGTGGTCGGCGACCATGATTTCCTCGAGGCGCAAATCAAGGAGTATGCCCCGCGCGATGCCATAACGGTTCAGTACGCCAGGGACACCGTCATCCTCTCGGGGACGGTTGCCAACGAGCAAACCGGAAAGAAGGCTGAGGAAATCGCTAAGGCCTATGCCACCAAGGTCCTGAACCACATCACCATCAACTCTCCACAACAGGTGCTGCTCCAGGTAAAGGTCGCTCAAATCGACAAGACCTCGCTCAAGAGGCTCGGCATCAGTTTCCTCGTCAAAGGAAGGACAGGTGAAGGTTTCAGCAACCTGATCGGCGCTCCGACTTCGGCGACCACGACCACCACGAGCGGTGGCGCCACCAGCACCGCAACCTTCAGCGGCACTCCGGGCGTTGCAGGAAACTCAGCGGGGTTGGGCTCTTTCAATCCGCTCGACGTCTTCCAGGCTGGGGTTTCCTACTTTCCCGGTGGAATCGGTGCGGTACTCCAGGCCCTCAGTACCAAGGGATTCGCCAAGATCCTCGCCGAACCGAACCTGATGGTCAAAAGCGGCCAGGAGGGTAACTTTTTTGCCGGCAGCGAAATCCCCTACAGCGTGCTGGTGAGCACCGGCGGGGCTTCCACCAGCTCCATCATCTTCAAGAATGTCGGTATCAAGGTCATCTTCAAGCCTGAGGTGCTGGAAAACGGCTTGATCAGCCTGAAAATCGACCCTGCTGAAGTCAGCAGCCTTTCAGGAACCCTCGCGGTAAACGGCTACCCGATCATTGACACCAGGGATGTGCGGACCTCCGTGGACCTTCGGGACGGTGAAAGCCTGGTACTTGCTGGCCTGCTCCAGGAAGAGCAGATAAAAACCATGTCGAAGATCCCTCTTTTGGGGGATATCCCGATCCTGGGCGCGCTGTTCCGCTCGACCCAGAATGACCTTACCGAGAAGGAACTGGTTTTCTTCATCACACCTAAAATCGTGCAGCCGACCGCGCCGGGCGTCAAAACCCTGCTGCCGACCGATCAGGAGCTGACACCTGACGAGGCGAGAGAACTGGACTGGATGCCGCTGGGAAAGTAAGCCTCACACCGGGCGAAGGCAGTAAGCGCGTTGGGGCAGGGATGGTGACAGCAGTGACAGCAACTGTTCGGGTACTCGGATACGATAGCTTTCGGTGAACCAACTCTTATCAGAACGGCCAAAGGGACGCGGTATGCCATCACAATTTTCCATAGTCATTATCGATCAGGATAAACCGTCCAGGGATGCCATCATTTCCTCCCTAAGACCGTTTTCCAAATCCATTACGCTCGCCGGGTCGGTCGACAACTTCACCGACGGTGCCTCCGCGATCGAGAAGAACTCACCCAACGTCGTGTTTCTGGGAGTCGATGACATCCAAAAGGGGGTTAAGGACGTCCAGGTCATTACCCTCATGTACCCCCGGGTCTCGGTCATCGCCTGCTCCTCGGAAAACAGTTCGGAGTGGATTCTCGCGCTGATGCGCGCAGGCGCCGTCGAGTACCTGCTGCGCCCCATTGCCCAGGAGGAGCTGAAAAACTCGCTGCAGAAGGTCGGGCGCTTTCTCTTTACAGCTCCGGCTGAAGAGACCGCCATCGGCAGGATTATCGCCGTGTACAACCCGAT
>JGI24143J45723_1000050_pt1 | contig 58989 bp, 59 predicted proteins | sample BarGraIncu00432A_FD_45723 | JGI IMG/M metagenome (IMG submission 45723) | reverse complement strand
TAATTGTCTGACGGCAATTTGGCTGGGGCATTTTTACAAAATGACGCAACGGGAGATACAAAAAGGCTTAAATGCTTTTGTACCAAGCGGCAACCGCATGAATATCTTTTCAATCGGGAAAATAAAGGTGATCAATGATGCCTATAATGCAAATCCTGACGCAATGAAAGCATCATTGGATGTGCTTAAAACCATTGGATGTGATTATAAGCGTAAAATTGCAATTCTTGGAGATATGCTTGAAATGGGGGACTATGGCCCGGTTGCACATTATGAAATTGGTGAGTATGCAAAAGATAAAGCAGATATTCTCATTGGCGTCGGAAATTTAGGAAAAGAAATTTGTCGGGGTTATGGTGATAAACAAGATTGTGTTTATCCTGTTTTGGATGCACAGGCGGCGGGAAAATGTCTCCGGGCGATCATGGCACCCGAAGATATTGTTTTAATTAAAGCTTCACGTGGAATGGAACTGGAAAAAGTGATTGATTATATTGAAGGAGGTAATGAATAATGGAGTTGACAGCTTTAAAAGCGGGGTTGATCGGTTTACTCATTTCCTTTGCCGTTGTTTATTTGGTGACACCTCACTTTATTCCGGTGCTCAGGCGGTTAAAATTTGGGCAGGCTATTCGGGAAGAAGGCCCGCAAAGTCATCTTGCAAAATCGGGAACACCAACCATGGGAGGCCTGGTTATTCAGTTAGGTGTTGCTGCGGCCTTTATTCTATTGTCGGCAGCGACCGGATTTTGGGATTTTTTTCCAGTGGTTGTTATGTTATATTTTGGATGTGTCGGCTTTATTGATGATTATATAAAGGTTGCAAAAAAACACAATCTTGGTTTGCGGGCATGGCAGAAACTCATCCTTCAATGTATTGGAGCCTTGGCTATAGCATTATACGCCTACAATTGTTCAACGATTGGACCGAAACTCATTGTTCCATTTATGAGTCAACCGGTAGATTTTGGAATTTGGTATATACCCTTGACGTTTGTTGCGATTGTTTCCATCGTTAATGCGGTTAACTTAACCGATGGACTGGATGGACTAGCATCTGGGGTAACCCTGATTGTATCACTTTTCTTTTTTGTTGGATCATTGGTTTTGCCGGAGTCAGGGACTGCTGTTTTTATCGGTAGTGTCATTGGCGGATGTTTAGGCTTTTTAAGACATAATTCAAATCCTGCTGCTATTTTTATGGGAGATACAGGGTCCATGGCATTAGGCGGCGCCGTGGTGGTAATGGCAATTGTTACACAGCTTCAATTGTTCTTGCTCATCGCGGGGGGATTGTTTGTGATTGAAGCTTTATCAGTGGTTATTCAGGTAGGTTATTTTAAGGCGACTAAAGGGAAACGTTTTTTTCGAATGGCTCCGATTCACCACCATTTTGAATTAGCCGGCTGGAGTGAAACACGGGTTGTGACAGTCTTTTGGGTTGTGACAGCAATTTTTGTTGCCATTGCATTTATTTGTTTAGTTTAGGAGAAGATCAATATGAGAAAAACGACGTTAGTTATTGGAGCGGCCCGAAGCGGAGTGGCTGTGACGGAATTATTACTAGATCAGGGAGAAGGCGTAGTATTAACAGATACCCGGACAGCTAGTATTGTTTTGAAAGAGTTCCCTCAAATTTCGGGTTATGAAAAAAGGCCCTTTTTTGAATCAATATTTGGTATGCAACCCAGTCTGGAGATTTTAAATATAATTGATGAAGTCGTAGTAAGCCCCGGGGTGCCACTGATTATTCCCATCATCAAAGCTGCTTATGAACAGGGTATCCCTGTGATTGGAGAGGTTGAAGCTGCCTATCGATTGACAAAAACGCCTTTTATTGCAATTACAGGAACGAACGGAAAAACAACTACAACCACTTTATTGGGAGAGATATTTAAAGCGTCAGGACGGGGAACCTATGTGGTCGGAAATATTGGCGACCCAATCACAAAGTATATTGAAAGATCAAAAGAAAAGGAAGTTTTTGTGACGGAAATCAGCAGTTTTCAATTAGAGACCATTCAAACATTTCATCCCAAAGCAGCTGCAATTTTAAACTTAACACCGGATCATCTTGATCGGCATTTGACGATGGAAAACTATGTGAAAGCCAAAGGCCGGATTTTTGAAAATCAGACCCAGGAAGATCTATTGGTTTTAAACGCAGATGATGATCTGGTGTGCCGATTAGGAGAACAGGCGATTTCAAAGAAAGCGTATTTCAGCTATTTAAAACCTTTGGATTATGGGGCTTGGTGTCTGGATGGAACACTGTATATTAATAACGGAAAAGAAACTATATCTGTATGTCGTGAAGATGAATTGGGGATTATTGGGCCGCACAATTCCATGAATGCACTGGCGGCTTTGACTTTGGCATACTTTTCAGGCGTAACAGTGGACGTGATTGTAAACGTGCTGAAGTCCTTTGAAGGTGTGGAACATCGGCTGGAATGGGTTGGCTGTTTTTCCGGAGTTACCTATATCAATGACTCAAAAGGGACCAATACTAATGCAACGATTACGGCATTAAACGCGGTGGAAACACCAATTATCCTATTGGCCGGTGGTTATGATAAAAAGGAAGATTATTCAGATTTAATGGAATTAGTCGCAAAACGCGTAAAACGACTCATCGTATTAGGTGTAACAGCCAATGATTTAATAAAAGCGGCCAATGAAAAAGGATTTACAAACATCATAAAAGTTGAAAATTATGAAGAGGCAGTTGCTGTTGCAAAAGCAGAAGCAGTAGTCGGAGATACAGTATTGTTATCTCCAGCCTGTGCAAGCTGGGATATGTTTGATAATTATGAAATCCGAGGCAAAATTTTCAAGGAACTAGTGACTAAGAATCAATAAGAAATTGAGGAGCAAACCATGAAGACAGGAAAAATAGATCGTCCCTTTTTAATTGCCTTGATGATATTGGCGGGAATTGGGGTAATAATGGTTTTTAGTGCCAGTATGTACTCATCAACGATTAGCGGTGAAAAAGGGTATACTCTTTTTCTAAAACAATTATTATTTGATGCTTTGGGTGTGATTGTCATGGTAATAATGAGTAAAATTGATTATCGAACCTATAAAAAATATTATATAATAGCCATGGTAATAGCGGCTTTTCTTTTGCTGATTGTTTTAATTCCAGGTATTGGAGTGAAAGTCAATGATGCAAGACGATGGCTTGATTTGAAATTTACAACATTTCAGCCATCAGAATTTGCAAAAGTAGCCGGAATCCTTTATTACAGTACGCTTATCGCCAAAAAGCCTAACGTCATCCGGAAACCGGGCCCCTTTTTTCGATACTGTATGCTGCCATTGCTCTTCATCTGTGGGATAACAGTCATAGAACCTTCTTTAAGTGCCACAATGGCCATCGTGATTGGTGTGTGCGGTGTTTTGTATTTTGCGGGAGTTCGTTTTAAAATATTTTTACCCTATATTGGGTTCGGCCTTTTGGCATTTATCGGTCTGATGATTGCTGAACCGTGGCGTCTTGACCGGTTTAATGTTTTCTTAGGAAAAAGCGGCTATGATTATCAGATAACCCAATCACTTTTGGCGATTGGCACCGGTGGTATTTTTGGCAAGGGATTGGGAAACGGCAAACAGAAATATTCATTTCTTCCGGAATTGCAAAATGATTTTATTTTTTCAAATATTGCCGAAGAATTTGGCTTTATTGGGTGCTTGGTGGTTTTGGGCTTATTTGCATTTGTTATTTGGCGGGGCTTCCAGATAGCTCAAAAATCCCCAGATACTTTTGGATATTTGTATACCAGTAGTGTTATGCTTTTATTGGCATTTCAGGTTTTAGTGAACATTGGCGTGGCTTCCGCAATTATTCCGGTAACGGGGATGGCGCTTCCTTTTATGAGTGCTGGGGGATCATCGGTAATTATTCTTTTTGCGATGATGGGGCCAATATTAAATATTTCCCGGAGTGTTGATCTTAGTAAAAAAAGATTGTGAGGTAGACTATGAAAGTACTCATTGCAGCGGGAGGGACTGGAGGCCATATTTATCCGGGACTTGCGATTGCTGAAAAAATAAAAAAAGAAAACCCGCATGTCGAGATCATCTTCATCGGTTCGAAAGTTGGAATGGAGAAAAATATTATTCCACAATTAGGGTATCCGATTGAGTATATAAGAGTAAGAGGGTTTGAACGGCAGCTTTCATTGGAAACGCTGGCAGCGGTTAAAGGGATTTTTGATGGAATGAGTGATGCAAAAAAAGTATTGGATCGCCATCAACCTGATTTAGTCATTGGAACAGGAGGGTTTACGGCTGGTCCGCTTCTCTTACTGGCCAGTCAGCGAAAAATCCCCACAATGATTCATGAACAAAATGCTTTTCCTGGAAAAACAAACCGTATGTTAGGGAAAAAAGTGGACCGTATTGCGATTAGTTTTAAAGAAGCGGAACAGTATTTCCCAGATGGAAAAACATTTTTAGCAGGAAATCCGGTGCGTTCCGAATACCAATCGATGGATAAACAGAAATCACGAAAAAGTCTTAATCTTCTGGATTCACAGAAAATGATATTGATTATGGGTGGGAGTCAGGGAGCAGGATCCATTAATCAAGGGGCTTTAGCTCTGATGGCGTGTTATAAGAACCGGAATGATCGGGTGATTTATCATTTAACAGGAAAAGGACAATATAACAAGATTAAGGAAGCCATGTGCCAACAAGGTTTGGAAGGATCTAAAAATATTTTTGCAGAGGCCTATAGCAATGAAGTCTATCAGCTTTTAGGCGCGGCGGATCTTGTCATCAGCCGTTCTGGAGCCATGTCTGTGGCTGAAATTGAAGCGGTGGGAGTCCCATCTATTTTAGTTCCCTATCCGATGGCGGCGGGAAATCATCAAGATTTTAATGCTCGAGTTATTACGGATCAGGGCGGTGGAATTTTAATTGAAGATAAAGCTCTGACTGGAGAATATTTAGCAGAAATTACGGAGTTGCTCTTAAATGATGAACCACGCCTGAAGATCATGTCGGAAATTACCAAAAAATTAAGCATTCTTGATGCTGGAGATCGGATTTATAGTGAAATAAAAAAGCTCATGGAGAATTTATGAAACGATCTAAAAAAGAAAAAGTCAAAGAAAAACCACAACTTTATGAGTTGTCAAAAGAAGAGTTGCGGGAACAGCGACGACAACAGCGTAAAATAAAAAAGCGAAAGAGAATCATAAAAAGCCTAATTGTGATTCTTATTATCCTTGGCATCATTGGCGGGTTAAGTTTTGCATCTTATGAAGCTGTGAAACAGGGCTTTTTTAACGTTTCGAAAATAGAAGTGGTTGGAAATGAAATCGTGGATGATCAAACGGTCATTGATGCATCGGGAATTCAAATTGGTGAAAGCATTTTTTTGGTCGATATTAATAAAGCAAATTATAGTATAAATTCCTTACTGAACTTGGATGATTTAGTTATTTCGAAAGTGATGCCAAATAAAATTTTGATTAGCCTGAAAGAATCAACACCAATTTGTGCTGTCAACGATGGCAAAAACGTTTTTTATCTTACCCAAGATAAAAAACTAATTGAAAACAGTGAATATTTAAGAAAAACAGATATTCCACTTGTCTTTGGGTGCGAGAGTGTTACTGCACCGGGAATAGGGCAAGAAGTTGTGATTGAACCCTATTGGCGTTTTGATACGGTTATGAATGTATTAATCGACTTAAAGGATAGCGGCTATTTAGAAAAAATTTCAGAAGTACGGATGACGGATAATAATACCTATGAGATTGTCACAAAAAATGGGACTATCTTCAGTTTTTGGGATTACAATAATTATTCGGAAAATGAAAACTATATTTTAAATAATCTAGCTGAAAATACAAGCAATATGCTTGTTAATTTGACTGTCGGAACGAAGCCGGTGATAAAAGCAAGGTAGAATTCTGCTTGTCATCCGGCATAATGTGACCGGACCGTTAGCGGGTAAATAAAAAATACTGAACGATATTTTGCTTAATTTATGATTCAATAGTTGAAAAATTTACGAATTCAGGTTAATATAAAGAAGTGAAGATTTTTTTACTTGAGTTTCAAGAAAAGATCGATTAGAAATTATGAAAAAAAGACCAAAGCTTTCAGAGAGTTTTGGAAAAAGAAATACAAATATTTTGAAATAAAAAGTGTTATGAGAAAGCTGTTTAGTCAGAGGAGGAAAAAAAGTGTTTGAATTAGATGGGAATTACGATAATTTCGCAAAAATCCGTGTTGTAGGTGTTGGTGGTGGTGGAAACAACGCCATTAATCGCATGATTGAAGCAGGTATGAAGGGTGTTGATTTTATTGCAATCAATACAGACAAACAGGCTCTTGCTTTAGCTTTATCTGAAAAAAAACTTCAGATAGGAGAAAAACTAACCCAGGGACTTGGTTCAGGCGGAAATCCTGAGATTGGCCAAAAAGCTGCCGAAGAAAGCAAAGATGCAATTGCAGATATGATAAAGGACACCGATCTTTTGTTTCTGACAGCAGGCATGGGCGGAGGAACAGGCTCTGGAGCAGCACCGATTATTGCAAAAATTGCCAAAGATATGGATATTTTAACGATTGGGGTTGTCACAAAACCTTTTTCTTTTGAAGGTCGTGTACGTATGCGTAATGCTCAAATTGCAAGTGAGTTTCTGCAGGAAAACGTCGATTCGTTAGTGACAATTCCGAATGATCGACTTTTAAGAATGGCAGATAAATCCACATCTCTTAAGGATGCCTTTAAATTGGCCGATGATGTGCTCCTGCAAGGGGTTAAAAGTATCTCAGACCTTATCTCAATGCCAGGTCTTATCAGTTTAGACTTTGCAGATGTAAAAACGATTATGAAGGACACCGGACTTGCGCACATGGGTGTGGGTCGTGCATCAGGAGATAATCGTGCAGAGGAAGCCGCTAAACAGGCAATTCTCAGTCCCTTACTTGAAACGCAAATTGATGGAGCAACCGGCGTGCTGCTTAATATTACGGCAGGTGAAGACTTGTCCTTGTTTGAAGTTGATCGTGCCGCAAGCATTGCCAGAGAGGCATCTGATCCAGATGCCAACGTTATTTTTGGTGCAACCATTGATGAATCATTAGGTGATGAAATTCAAATTACTGTCATTGCAACAGGCTTCCTTTCCGGAGAAGAAAAAGATAAAAAAGCTGCGATTAAAAAGGTTGTTAAGAGCGCAAATACAAGTAATGCAGGCGAATTTTCAATTCCAGATTTTTTAACACATGAAGACTAATTAAAGATGAAGTGTCCTTATTGTGCATTTGATGAAAGTCGGGTTGTCGATTCTCGTCCTTGTGAAGAAGGTACCATGATCCGGAGACGTCGGGAGTGTACCAAATGTAATAAGCGTTTTACAACCTATGAACGGGTTGAAAACATCCCGCTTATTGTAGTAAAAAAGGGCGGACAACGAACCCCATTTGACAAAAATAAAATATTCAACGGAATGATTAAAGCTTGCGAAAAACGTCCAGTTTCCATTGATACGATTAAAGAAGTTGTGGATGATCTTGAACGTAGCTTCTATCAGAGTGAAATGAAGGAAATCCCATCATCACTGATTGGGGAACAGGTAATGGCGGCATTGAAAACTCTGGATGAGGTGGCTTATGTTCGATTTGCCTCAGTTTATCGCCAATTTAAAGATGTGGCTTCGTTTCGGGATGAATTAGAGCGGTTGATTTCAGAAAAACAAACCGAGGGAAATTCATGAGACAGTATGAAAAAACGATAAAAACAGAAGAGATATACAATGGAAAAATCGTAAAACTTCGTGTTGATGATGTTGAACTTCCCGATGGCACTTTTTCAAAGCGGGAGATCGTCACCCATCAGGGTGCGGTTGCTGTTTTAGCGGTAAAAAATGGGCAGATGTTTTTTGTTAAGCAATATCGGATTGCCAGTCAACGACTGCTGACAGAAATTCCGGCCGGACTTTTAGAGCCCGGAGAAACCCCTGAAGAAGCGGCCATACGCGAATGCCGCGAGGAAATTGGATATCGACCCATTGACTTATTCAAGCTGGGAGAGTTTATTCCGACTCCGGGATACTGTTCGGAAAAGATCACTCTTTTTTGCGCGACAGATTTTTCATGGGATCCGTTGGAAGAAGATGAGGATGAATTTATCAGCGTTATCAAAATTCCTTTGCGGACAGCGAGAGCACTTTTTATTAACGGAAAATTTATTGATGGAAAAACGGTGGCAGCTTTAGGTTATTATTTTACTATCACTACCAGAGGTTTTTGTAAGAATAAATAATGTTCAATGAAAATAGATGGTTTATTTCGATGCAGGGCATTAGAATAAATCATCTATTTTATATTACAATGTGAAAGCTTAAATAAAGGAGATCGTAATGGAAAAGAATGATATGATTTTTGGGCATGAAACGGTAAAGTATGTGAATTCCATTGGAACAGAAGGTTTGCAAACAGGCGCCTATAATGATTCAATTGCCAGTAATTACAATCGTCTGCCACGACTGGCAGTGGTACTATTAAAGAGAGCGGATCCGGAAATTTCAGAGGAACGTGAAAGTTTAAATGAAACAAAGCCGAATTCCTGGGTGACTAAATAATGTTTAATTTTTCAGCTGATTATTTTTACAGCTTATTGCTGAGCCTTCCTGGAATTCTGATTGCCATCAGTTTTCATGAAATGGCACATGCTTATGCTGCGGACGCAATGGGAGATCCGACCCCCAAAGATGCCGGGCGTTTGACGATCAATCCGTTAAAACATATTGATCCGTTAGGCTTTATTTCAATGTTGTTGTTTCGGTTCGGTTGGGCAAAACCGGTTCCGGTGAATCCCAACAATTTTAAAGATCGAAAAAAGGGAATGATCGCCGTTGCATTATCCGGAGTGCTCACCAATTTACTCCTTGCTTTTTTAGGAATGGCAGCTTATTTAGCAGTCATTCCTCTGAACAATGAGATATTAATGACCATTTTGCAGTATATTTATATTTATAATATTGTTTTTGCCGTATTTAATATTATTCCTATTCCGCCACTGGATGGGTCGCAAATACTGGTATTGTTTTTGCCGCCTAAAGCATTGATGACCTATTATAAATATCAGCGTTATGGGATGATCGTGATTTTTGCTTTGGCGATAACCGGCTTGCTGGGAATCATCATCAATCCGGCTATTAATGGTATTGTGAGTCTGTTTTCAGCAATACTGCTGCCGATTTTCAATCTGTTCTGGTCTTAAACATGGGATATGCTGTTAGTTTAGAGGGCTTTGAAGGTCCTCTGGATTTATTAATCCATCTGATTCAAAAAAATAAAATTGATATCTATGATATTCCCATCGCGGCGATTACGAATCAGTATCTAGAACAAATTAAAACCTGGCAGGATATGGATATGGATGTAGCCAGTGACTTTATTGTTATGGCGGCCCGTCTTTTGGAGATCAAAGCCAGAGCACTGTTGCCTAAAAGAGCGGATCAAACAGAAGATGAAGAGGATATTCAGGCCAAGCTGGTCCGTCAGTTGATCGAATACAAAATCTTCAAAGAGATCAGTGCTTATTTTCAGACCCGTGAAAAACAAGAACTGGGTGCTATTTACCGAGATCCGGAGTACATTCCTCAGAACGAAGAAGAAGCGCCTTTAGAGATTGATCCGGTTGCTTTGGAACAATGTTTTAAACGCCTGCTATTTCAACAGGAAGAAGAACTTGAAGCCATAGCACCGCCACAAAAGATTATCAGGGAACTTTTTAGTATTGAAGAAAAAATTGCCGAAATAACGGATGCTCTCATTCGCGCCGGCGAGGCCGGGGTTAGTTTTTCTGAATTGCTGCATCCGGATATTTCAAGGGAAGAGGTTGTTGTGACTTTGCTTTCGCTATTGGAAATGGTTAAAACCAGTGGTTTACGTCTTGTTCAAAATCGGGTATTTATCGATTTTCATATTGAAAAGGAGGTGGAAAATCATGGATAGTGATATGCTTGCAGGTGTGATTGAAGGGGTCCTTTTTGGAGCAGGAGAAAAGATTTCGTTAAGTGAATTATGTCAGTCTTTGGATAAAGCCGCAGCCGAAGTCCGCTTTGCAATTGAAATTCTAAAACAGGATTATCAGTCGAAGGCAAGGGGAATAAGAATTGTTCAAGTCAAAGATACCTATCAGCTTTCCACTAAACCAGAATATTATGGCTATATCAAAGAAATCACAAAGCATCAGGAAAAAACAGGTTTATCTCGAGCGGCATTGGAAACTTTGGCCATTATTGCCTACCGGCAACCGGTTACCCGGGTTGCCATTGATGACTTGCGTGGCGTGAGTTCAAGCAGTGCAATTCAACGGTTGCTGGATCGGGGACTTATCTGTGATGGTGGACGTCTTGAAGCTCCAGGACGGCCAATTCTTTATAAAACCACGAATGAGTTTTTAAAATCCATGGGATTTACAAATCTTAAAGAAATGCCCGAGTATGAAGTGTTTTCGCAGGGGAAACAAGAATCATTTAATTTGGAAATGATAAAAAACGAGTCAGAAAAAGAAATCTCACATGAAGAAATGCTGTCAGGATTATTAGAAAAATCCATTGCAGAAGATCGGCCAGTAGAGGCGGCACAATGAGAATTCAGAAATTTATGGCACAGTGCGGCGTTGCATCCCGAAGAAAATCAGAGGAATTAATTCAGCAGGGATTGGTACAGGTCAACGGAAAAGTGATTAAAGAACCAGGATTTCCAGTTGATCCGGTGCAGGATGAAATTATTGTTAAAGGAAATAAATTAACGGTAGCTTCTAAAATATATGTTATGGTCAATAAACCAAAAGGGGTTTTATCAACATCCGAAGATACCCATGGGCGTCAGCGGGTATTGGATTTGGTGCCAATTAAAGAGCGGCTTTACACGGTGGGTAGATTGGATATGGACACGGAAGGTTTGCTATTACTGACGAATGACGGTGATTTGACATTCTATTTAACCCATCCCAAGCATGAGTTTGCTAAAACTTATGTTGGTCTGGTCAGGGGATGCCCACAAAAAACGAGGCTGGCAGAATTCAGGCAGGGAATGGACATTGAAGATTATCATACCGCGCCGGCGTCGATAAAGATTCTAAAGCAGAATAAAGATACAACATTATTGGAAATGAAGATACATGAAGGTAAAAAACGCCAGATCAGAAAAATGTGTGCAGCAATGGGGCATCCAATTATTGATCTTAAACGTGTTGCAATGGGTAAAATAACATTGGGTGATTTAAAACCCGGTGATTGGCGTTTTTTGAAAAAAGACGAAATTACATATTTAAAAGGAGATATAAAAATATGATAAAAATAGGATTCCCAAGAGATTTCAGTCAATTAAAAGTGCTTTTTCCGGAAAAAGAAAAAGAGCGAGATTTGTATATTGCTGCTGAGGATACGGAAACAGCTAAAATACTTGGAGCTATTCGCTTTTTCTACAAAGGAAACCAGGTGGATATTTATGAAATGAAAATGCTTTATCAAGATGAACAATACATGGCAGTATTTGATGGTATTATCAGAACACTCCTTGCTAAAATGGCTGAGGAGGGATGCACGACTGTAGTCATTCATGAGGTAATGGGAGAATTCAAAAAATATTTTATGGATCACGGATTTATTATAGAATCAGGTACCTATATTCATAAGACTTACCCAGATGAATTTTTTAAACCTTGCCCAGGCTGCAGTGGAAAATAAATTATTAAGGGTCCATCAAAAAAAACAACACTTAAAGCATTAAAACGAGGTAAGAAATGAAAGAAATTCCATGTGTAAAAGAAAGCAAAGATATATTTTCAACGATCAAACAGCTTTATCCGAATTTGAGTAAAAGTCATAAGCTGATCGCCGATTTTATGTTTAGTCATTATGAACGGGTTTCTGAAATGTCGGCCAGTAAGGTGGCAAAAGGTGTTGAGGTAAGTGAAGCAACGGTGGTTCGCTTTTCTATAGCGCTTGGATTTGAAGGATATCCGGAATTTCGAAGGGCATTAAAAAATGAATTAAACAGCAAACTTACAACCATTGAACGGATTAATATGACACTTAGAAATGAAGAGAAGGATAAGGCCCTTCAGGAAACGGTTCATAATGTATTAAAAGCAGACATTGAAAATATTAATTCGACTTTTGAAGAATTTGATTATGAAAACTTTAAGTCATGCATCGATTTAATTTTGGAAGCACGAAAAGTTATTATAATCGGTTTTAGAACGACATCGCTTTTAACTGAACATTTGGGGTATTATCTCAACCTTATTTTAGATAATGTAAAGGTAGTGAACTACGGAGTTTCCGATATATACGAAGATTTAATTCGTCTGAATGAAAAAGATGTGGTCATTGCCATTAGTTTCCCAAGGTACGCACAAAAGACCTATGAAGCGGTCGAATTCCTTAAGGACAAGGGCATTAAAATTATTGCGATTTCAGATAATGAAAAGGCACCGATTAATGAATTCACTGAGTTTCGGCTGATTGCAAAGAGCAATGTATATTCTTTTGTGGATTCTCTGGTTGCGCCGCTGTCTTTAATTAATGCATTAGTTATTTCGGTTGGTTTAAGAAATATTGGAAAGACAAAAGAGACATTTAATGCCCTTGAAGAAATATGGAGAGATCATTACATCTACACCGGAGACGAAGTGGAAAAAGAGTTCATGAAAGGACACGAAGACGACGATGAGTAAGATAGCAATAATTGGAGGCGGTCCTGGAGGGATGATGGCGGCGGTAGCAGCCGGAGACAAAGGACACCGTGTAGATTTATATGAAAGTAATGAAAAGCTTGGAAAAAAGCTCTATATTACAGGAAAAGGCCGGTGCAATCTGACCAATGCCATTGATATTGGTGATTATTTTGACAGCGTTGTTCATAATCATCGTTTTTTATACAGCGCTCTTTATTCTTTCACCAATGAAAATTTTATGGCATTCATGGAAAAAAATGGCGTTCCTTTAAAAATTGAGCGTGGAGACCGGGTTTTCCCTGCTTCGGATAAATCGAGTGATGTCATTTCTGGTTTCAAAACAGCTTTAAACAAAAATAAATGCAACATTTGTTTAAATAAAAAGGTAACCAATCTTTTAATTGAAGACTGTGCCTTAAAGGGGCTTGTTTTGGATAATGGCGAAATAGGCTATTATGACGCAGTGATATTGGCCACAGGAGGAAAAAGCTATCCTTCCACTGGATCTGATGGCAATTTTTTTAAAGTTTTAAAAGCATGCGGACATCAGATCCGTTCACTGGTGCCGGCCCTGGTTCCTGTCAATACGAAAGAAAACTGGCCTCGGGAGCTTCAAGGTCTATCACTGAAAAACGTGGTATTAACACTATTTAAAAAGACCCCTAAGGGACAAAAAAAAGTAAAATCCATCCTCGGAGAAATGCTGTTTACTCATTTTGGAATTTCCGGCCCATTGGTTCTGTCATTAAGCTCGTATATGTCGGGAGATCCAAAAGACTATGTCCTGGGCCTGGATTTAAAACCAGGGCTTAGTATGGAACAGATGGAAAATCGTATTCAGAGAGATTTTATAAAGTATCAAAATAAAGACTTTGGGAATGCTATAGGAGATTTGCTTCCTTCAAAAATGATTCCTGTTATGGTTGACCTTTCTGGAATCGACCCCAGTCTTAAAGTTAATCAGATTACAAAAGAGCAGCGAAAAAAACTGGTTCAGTGTTTTAAACAGCTTAATATTTCGATTGCCGATCTTCGCGATTTCACGGAAGCGATTATTACTTCTGGTGGGGTCGACGTGAAAGAAGTGGATCCGGGAACCATGGAATCAAAAATAATTAAGAATCTGTATTTTGCCGGAGAAATGTTGGATGTAGATGCCTTAACCGGCGGATATAACATACAGATTGCTGTTTCCACAGGGTGGCTGGCCGGAAACTCGGTTGTCTAAAGAATGGATTGAATGAGGGAGAATAAAATGCAAATAGCTATTGATGGTCCCGCAGGAGCAGGAAAAAGCACGATTGCTAAAAAATTGGCTGCGGTTTATGGAATGACTTATCTCGATACCGGGGCGATGTATCGCTGTATTGCTCATTGTATTTTAAATCAAGGTGATAATTTTGATAATACAGATGATATTATTCGGATTGCAAAAGAGGCTGAGATCAGGTTCGATGGCGATCGGGTTTTCTGCAACAATAAAGAAGTAACAAAAGAAATTCGGACACCATTGGTTTCCCGACATACTTCTGATGTTGCCCGCATTAAGGAAGTGCGGGAATTGTTGGTAATCCAACAGAAAAAATTTGCCAAAGACCATGCAGTCGTCATGGATGGCAGGGATATTGGATCGGTCGTATTACCGGAAGCTGATTTCAAATTTTTTTTGGATGCTGATGTTTTGGAGCGTGCCAGACGAAGAAAAAAAGAGTTGGATGAAAGAGGTATCATCAAGAATCTGGAAAAATTAAAAAATGAAATTCAGCAACGGGATGATAATGACCGAAACCGAACAGAGGGGCCTTTGGTAAAAGTGGAAGATGCCATCGTGATTGATACTACCGGCAAAAGCATCAAAGAGGTGTGTGATATTATGAGAAGTTATATTGATGGAGTCAAAGCATGATTTATAAAATTAGCCGGGGCTTTGCGTATTTTCTTAGTGTGATTTTATATAGAATCAACATTATCGGCAAAGAAAATATTCCTAAAACAGGAGGCGCATTGATTTGTCCCAATCATATCAGCAATATTGATCCGGTTGTGATTGCATTTGCTACGTCAAGGGCTGTACATTATATGGCTAAGGTGGAACTTTTCAAGAATCGTATTCTAAATTGGTTTTTTCGTAAGGTGAATGCTTTTCCTGTGAATCGAGAAAAAGTGGGGATTGACACCATTAAAACTTCTTTAAAAATATTAAAAGACCAGGAGATCCTAGGAATATTTCCGGAAGGAACACGGGTGAAAGAGGGAGCGCGGATAAAGCCTGCTGCGGGATTTGTGGTATTTGCCATTAAGACGAAAACCCCCATCATTCCAGTAAGAATCCGAGGTGAATACGGCTTTCGCAAAAAGGTTGATGTTATTATCGGAGAACCTATTTATCTTGAGGAATATTATGGAAAAAAATTATCGGAAGATGAAAATGAGAAATTGGCAGAAGCAGTTATGGATAAGATCTATAGTTTAGAATAATTCAGAGGACGATATGGAAATTATTGTTGCAGAAAAAGCAGGTTATTGTTTTGGAATAGAAAATGCCATGAAAATGGTAAAAGATACAATGCGTTCAGGTCAGGAAAAGATTTATTCATTGGGGCCGATCAGCCATAATCCCCAGGAAACACAGAGACTGACAGATCAGGGGATTATTGTAATAAATGACAAAGATGTTGAAAAAATTAATTCAGGTTGTGTTATTTTACGATCTCATGGGGTAGGAAAGAAAATAATAAAAGCTCTTGAAGAAAAAGAAATCTCCATTATCAATGCAACCTGCCCTTATGTCAGAGCCGTACAAAAAAAAGTTGAAACCTATTTTGAAGCTGGCTATAAAATTGTGATTGTTGGAAATAAAGATCATCCCGAGGTGATCGGGGCAAATGGTTGGTGCAACGATGAAGCTTTAATAATTAATGATATAAAACATTTGGAAAATATTGAAGTTTATGATAGAATATGTATCGTGGCTCAGACCACCATTATTGAATCCAGATTTAATAAAATTTGTGATGAAATTAGGTCAAGAGTCAATGAAGTCGTTATATTTAATACTATTTGCAGTGCCACAACTGAAAGACAAGCGGCAGCGGCAAAAACTGCAAAAGAAGTAGAATATATGGTCGTAGTTGGAGGATATCACAGTTCTAATACGCAGAAACTTGCTGATATTTGTAAATCCTGTTGCGAAAACACTTGTCACATAGAAACCATCCGGGACTTAGATTTCGCTGAAGTAATGAAATACCAGAAAATTGGTATTACGGCAGGAGCATCTACACCGGATTGGATCGTTAAGGAGGTACTGGAAGGTATGGAAGAGCAAAACAAAATTGCTGAGGAAAACGTGGTCGAAGTAGTGACGACCGAAGAACAGCCAACTGTTGCTGTTGAGGAAGTGGTTGAAGAAAAGGCCGCAGAAACCATTGAAAAGGACGAATATGATGATGCTAATTTTGATTTCGCAGCTGAAATTGAAGAATCATTAAAAACAATTCGTCGAGGCGCTGAAATTGAAGGCGAAGTTATTCACGTCGACGATGATGAGGTGATCTTAAATATTGGTTACAAAGCAGATGGCATTATCAAAAAGAATGATTTCACATGGAAAAGCGATGAGGTATTATCTGATCTTGCACAAATGGGAGATAAGATTTGGTGTATCGTTACTGATTTAAATGAAGGTTCAGGAAATGTGAAACTTTCAAAAATCAAATATGATAATCGACTGGTGCAAAAACAGTTAAGTGATGCCTTTGATAATAAAACAATTTTAGAAGGAACTGTAAAAGATATTTCTGGAAATGGATTAATTATCGATATTGGATTTACTGATATTTATATGCCGGCTTCTCAGTATCATGTTCGTTATGTTAAGGATTTAAATACTCTTATTGGAGAAAAAGTAAAGGGTATTATTATTGACTATAACCCAAAACGTCGTCGTGCTATTCTTTCACAAAAAATTATTCTTGAAAAAGATATGAAAGAACGAAGAGAACAACTTAAAGAAACGAAGGAAAAACGTTTTGCAGAATTAAACGTTGATGATATTGTAAAAGGGGTGGTTAAAACCATCACTAATTTTGGAATTTTTGTTGATCTTGAAGGTATAGATGGTTTTGTACATCGTTCTGACTTGACTTGGGAAAAAATAAATGAACCTAAAGATATTGTTGAAAAAGGTCAGGAAATTGAAGCTAAAGTCATTGCTAAGAATGAAGAAGACAAAAAAATAAAATTGAGTGTAAAAGCTTTATTGGATCGTCCTTGGGATGATTTTATTGCTAAATATCATGTTGATGATGAAGTCGAAGTTACGATTACCAATATTTTAGATTTTGGTGCATTTGCTGAAGTTATTCCTGGCGTTGAAGGATTAATTCACGTTTCGGAAATCAGCTATAACCGAGTAGAATCCGTTGCTTCAGTCTTAACAACAGGAGATGTTTTAACGGTTAAAATCATCGGAATAAATGCAGAAAAAGAAAAAATCAGCTTAAGTAAAAAAGCAATGGAAGAAGCACCTGCTCGGCCAGCGCCTTCACAAAGAAGCAGCAATAGCAGCGGCAATAGCAGTAGCACCAGCAGCACTGGCAGCAGAGAAAGAAGCAACAGCAGTTATAACAGCGGTGGCGGAAATCGCCGACCACAAAGTCATAACAGCAATAATAATCGAAATAAAACTGTTTATGAAGAAACTGCAAATGTTACCCTTGGGGATGCTTTTGGAGATATGTTCAGCGGCCTTTTTGACGATGACGATAAAACAGAAGAATAAAAAAACTGTAATTTAAAAAGATCCGTCTTTGGCGTTTGTCCAAAGACGGATCTTTTTTAGGTTCTTAAGAAAAAAAATATTTTTCAAAAAGCTATTGAAAAATATTTTTAAAGTGCTATAATAGTCATTAAATCCAGGTGGAATACTCGGAAATAATCGAGGGGGGTTCATCACTTGAGACTTTCAACAAAAGGAAGATATGGTGTGCTTGCTATGGTTGAGTTGGCACTTCAATATGGGAAAGGGCCGCTTTCAATTAAGGAAATTGCTGAAAGACAAAATTTTTCAGATTCCTATATGGAACAACTTTTTTCGGCATTGAAAATAGCTGGACTTGTTAAAAGTTTGAGAGGTGCTCACGGCGGGTATGTGCTTGCGAGAGATCCCAATGATATTACCGTAGGTGAAATCATTAGAGCACTTGAAGGTCCTATTGAATTGGCAGATTGTATTAATGGAGATGAAGGCTTTACTTGTATAAAATCACCGGAATGCGTGACTAAAAGCCTTTGGAAAGACATCAATGACAGTATTAGCAATATAATTGACAATCGATCATTACAGGATTTATTGACTAAATAAATCATATGAAAGAGGTATAGAATGAAACGAATATATTTGGATCATGCAGCAACAACACCGGTTGATCCGGAAGTAGTGGAAGTAATGATTCCATATTTAACAGAAACATTTGGAAATCCTTCTTCAATATATGCTGAAGGACGAGCAGCAAAAAAAAGCATTGAAAAAGCACGCCAGCAAATTGCGACGGCCATTAATGCCGATTCACGGGAAATTTACTTCACTGCTAGCGGTTCAGAAGCTGATAATTGGGCTATAAAAGGCATAGCGATGAAGAATAAGGCAAAAGGGAAGCATATTATCACTTCGCAGATTGAGCATCACGCTGTTCTCCATAGTTGCGAATATCTAGAAAAACAAGGATTTGAAGTGACCTACCTGCCGGTAGATGAAGCTGGTTTGATTTCCCTGGATGATTTAAGGAATGCTATTCGTGAGGATACCATTTTAGTAACCATCATGTTTGCGAACAATGAAATTGGAACCATTGAACCGATTAAAGAAATTGGAAAAATTGTTAAAGAAAAAGGAATTGTTTTTCATACCGATGCGGTTCAGGCTTTGGGAAATATTCTGGTTGATGTAAAGGATTTAAATGTTGATTTGCTCTCAGTTTCAGCTCATAAAATCTATGGACCAAAAGGGATTGGAGTCCTTTATATAAAAAAAGGACTGCCTATTGATAATTTAATCCATGGCGGTGCACAAGAACGAAAAAAACGGGCAGGAACAGAAAATACTGCGGAAATTATGGCATTTGGTAAAGCAGCAGAACTTGCAAGTGGACATCTTGAAGAAAATATGACACATATGAAAACCCTTAGAGATCAGCTGATCAAAGGTGTTTTAGGAAAAATTCCGCTGGCTCGCTTAAATGGGCATCCGGAAAAACGTCTTCCCGGAAATGCGAATTTCTGCTTTGCTTATATTGAAGGTGAATCTATTTTGTTGAGTCTTGATGTTATTGGAATTGCAGGATCCAGTGGCTCAGCTTGTACGTCAGGTTCATTAGATCCATCACATGTGCTTTTGGCGATTGGATTACCGGCAGGAGTTGCGCATGGATCACTAAGACTCACCGTTGGAAAAAGTACAACCCCTGAAGATATCGATTATGTAGTGAATAATCTCGTTGAGATTATTCAACGATTAAGGGATATGTCCCCCATTGATGCGGATCATCCCATTGATGCCGCTGTTTTTGATAAAGCAGATCACCACCATCATTAATTCTAAAGGAGAATAAAAAATGGAATATACAGATGTAGTAATGGAAAACTTCACTTGCCCCAAAAATGTAGGTGAAATTGAAGATGCAAACGGCGTTGGCCAGGTTGGCAGCCCTGCCTGTGGGGACATTATGAAGATATTTCTTAAAATCAATGATGATGATATCATTGAAAATGCTTCATTTAAAACATTTGGCTGCGGCGCAGCGGTTGCCAGCAGCAGTATGGCAACCGAAATGATTATTGGGAAAAGCATTGAGGAAGCTGGTAAGTTAAAAAATTCAGATGTTGTTGATGCATTAGGCGGACTACCTGATGTGAAAATTCATTGTTCAGTGTTGGCAGCTGAAGCAATACAGGCAGCGATTCAGGATTATAAAAACAAAAAAGCTTAAGGGTGAGCAAATAAGACGTCGTTTCTATATAGTGGAAACTGCGTCTTTGTTTTTTTAGAAAAAAGCGCATTGCCATTAAAAAAATAATAGTGTAAGATAAGAGATATGATAGAAAATGAAAGGAGCAAGGTATGAAGGCAAACATCTTGCTGAATGTTGAGGTAGTTTCAAAAAAAAATGGGCGACGCCATGGTTTGGTAAAAAGCTTGGTGGTGGTGAACCACGTGGTAAAATACTTGGTGATTAATCCTGGAGGAATTTTAACAAAAGCTCAATTTTTCAAGCCGGAGAGTATCGTGGATGTTAATTATAAAAGATTAATTGTAGAAAGCGATAAAGATATTATAAAAGTTAAAGGACAAAAGGTGAAAAACTATTTAGAAGAGGCGTTCCCCCTTATGGATTACCCGGTGGTCGATAAAAACGGAGAAGTTTTTGGGCGAATAGCAAATGCAACAATTGAAAAAGATTCATATAAAATTACAGAATATGAAATTTCCCGAAGCTTTTTTGACGATTTGGATCATGGGTTTGGAATAATCAACGCATCTGAACTTACATATAAAGATCAAGTGCTCTTTTATGAAAAGGAAATGTTTGATCTGGGATTTAAAAAACAGGGAACTGGGATTGCAAATAAACTGTTGGGGGTAGAATAGATGCAGGATTTATCAGGTAGAAAGCGGTTATTAATTCTTAACTTAATCGTGCTGTTTATAATCGGCGCTATTATTTATTTTGTATGGCCTACTTTGGCAGGAATGTTTATGCCATTTCTGATTGCTATTATTCTCGCCTACTTATTAAATCCTTTGGTTGGGTTCTTTGAACGAAAAGGGTTCAATCGAATTGTATCAGTTATCGTTGTTTTCTTGCTGGTATTGGCCATTGTGGTTGGAACATTATTGAGTTTTGTACCAACTCTTATTACCAGTATTACTGGAATGATCAGCAATATTCCAGATTTCATCAGTCAGATACAACAATATAACTCAGACATTTCAAATTATATTACGAAAATAAGCAACTCTGATATAGCAAAATATATAAATATTCAAGATGCATTGGGAAATGTAGTACAAGGATTTGGAACCGCACTTCAGCAGATCAGTAATGCACTTATTCAAAACAGCGGTCAGTTAATGAATATTATTATTGTGCCTCTGGTTACCATTTTTTTGCTGGTGGATAAAGAATTCTTTATTAAGGGTGTTATGTATTTGGTTCCACTGCAATTCAGAAATAGTATTCTGAAAATGTGCTGTGATATTGATCTTGTCATTGGTGGTTTTGTTAAAGGCCAGGGGCTCATATCTCTCTTAGTTGGCATTGTGACTGGAATTTGTGCGTTTGCATTAAACGTTCCCTATGCCAGCATTATTGGCGTGGTCGCCGGCGTCACAACCATGGTTCCGTATTTTGGACCGGTTGTGGGAACCATTGTAATTATGTTAATGGTGCTGTTTACCGAACCATCGATGATTATTCCCATGCTGATTGCCATTGGGGCTGTTCAAGTGGTGTGTGGTAATTTGCTGGCTCCGGCGATTATGTCAGGAAATGTGGGCTTGCATCCCGTATTTATTATGTTTTCGATCTTCTTCTTTGGAGCCATGTTTGGAGGATTGGGAATGATTATGGCGGTTCCTATAGCGGGAACAATTAAGGTAATCAGCGGGTATATTATTTCGGTATTTGCATCCAGAGACGAAGCAGAATTAAAAAAGGATTGACTTTTTTATATGAAATCAATATAATCAAATTCGTAGGTTAATATTAAAATGCATTGAAAACGAAGACTCTAAAAAATTTATTTCAGAGAGAAGGACAGGGCTGCAAGTCTTTTATAATGGATTTAGGGGTGCCGCGTTCGAGCAGCTGTTAAGAAATTTGAGATCATACGTCATTGAGTATTTTCAGTCGGGAAACCGTTATTCAGTAAAGTGAGTTATGAGATGATCATAGCTAATTTGGGTGGTACCGCAGATTATAACCGTCCCTTGCATGATTGCAGGGGATTTTTTGTTTATCGATAAAATCGTCAGAGTAATTGGTGAGATACTAGAAAAAGGAGAAAGAATGAAACCATTGGGATTAAATGAAATTAGAGAGAAATATTTGAAATATTTTGAGGGAAAAGACCATTTGCGTTTGAAGAGTTTCCCATTAGTACCGATTAATGATAATAGTTTGCTGTTGATCAATTCTGGGATGGCTCCCATGAAACCTTATTTCACCGGGGATGAAGTTCCACCAAAAAAAAGAGTGACAACTTGTCAGAAGTGCATTCGGACGCCGGATATTGAGAATGTTGGAAAAACAGCACGACATGGTACATTTTTTGAAATGCTTGGAAATTTTTCATTTGGCGATTATTTTAAGAAAGAAGCGATTCCATGGGCTTGGGAATTCTGCACCAAAGTGATGGAAATTCCCGAAGATAAGATTTGGGTATCGATTTTTTTGGATGATGATGAAACTTATAATATTTGGACCCAGGTGGTAGGTGTTTCCAAAGATAGAATTGTAAGATTAGGAAAAGAAGATAATTTTTGGGAACATGGTTTAGGACCATGCGGTCCCTGTTCGGAGCTTTACTTTGACCGAGGAGAAGAATACGGTTGTGACAGTCCAACTTGCGGTGTCGGTTGTGACTGCGATCGTTATGTTGAGTTCTGGAATTTAGTGTTTACTCAATTTGACAAAGATGAAACTGGAAATTATAATTCTTTGGCAAAGCCCAATATTGATACCGGAATGGGCTTGGAGCGATTGGCTGTTATTATGCAGGGAGTCGATAATATTTTTGAAGTTGACACGGTCGGTCATATTTTAAATTATATTTGTAAAATCGCCGGGGTGAAATATGGCGAAAATCCGGATGATGATGTATCAATTCGAGTCATCACTGACCATGTCAGAAGTGTCACCTTTATGATTGCCGATGGCGTGATGCCGGGTAATGAGGGCCGCGGTTATGTACTCAGACGATTACTGCGACGAGCGATTCGTCATGGCAAGCTTTTGGGAATTAAAGATTTGTTTTTATTCGATGTAGCTAAAGAAGCGATACGAGTTTCTGAAGGGGCTTATCCTGAACTTAAAGAAAAACAGGATTTTATTCAAAAATTGATAAAAATTGAAGAAGAACGATTCAAGGAAACGATTGATCAGGGATTGTCACTTTTAAATAAAGAAATTGACAAAGTCATTGAAATGGAAGAAAGTGTTTTCCCGGGTTTCGGCGCATTCAAACTCTATGACACCTATGGTTTTCCGTATGAGTTAACAAAGGAAATTGTTGAAGAACGTGGGCTTACGATTGCGATAGAAGATTTTGAAAAAGAAATGCAGGGTCAAAGGGAACGGGCGCGTCAGGATCGAAAAAACAGTGACTTAGCCGTTTGGGCGGATGATCCGTTTAACGAATTGGGATCCGAAGCCGTTGATACGTTTGTTGGATATGATAATTTGGTAACAGAAGGGACCATTCTTGGTTTATATGTAAATGGCGTATTGGTGGAAGAAGCAAATGAAGGAGATGAAGCTTTAATTCTTTTGGATCAAACCTCTTTCTATAGTGAAAGCGGTGGACAGACTGGGGATCGGGGAACCATCCAAAATGGAGATGGAATCATTGACGTGATTGATTGTAAAAAGGGAAGTCTAAGCCGACATATTCACTCGGGAATTGTAAAGTCTGGAAGTTTCAAAATTGGGGAAACAGTTATCATGGAAGTTGATAAAAAATCAAGAGATGCTGTTCAGAGAAACCATACATCAACGCATTTGTTGCAAAAGGCATTAAGAATGGTTTTGGGAGATCACGTCGAGCAGGCTGGTTCTTTTGTATCTCCGGATCGGTTGAGATTTGACTTTAATCATTTTCAGGCAATGACGAGGGAAGAAAAACGACAAGTTGAAGAAATTGTCAATACAGCAATACTAGAAGCCTACGATGTTACAATTTTCGAAACGAACATTGATAAAGCCAAAGATTTTGGGGCAACGGCACTTTTTGGAGAAAAATACGGAGAAATTGTTCGTGTCGTTAAGGTTGGCGACTTCAGTACGGAACTTTGCGGAGGGTGCCACATTACCAATTCTGCAAAGATTGGCTCATTCAAGCTTCTCAGTGAGAGCGGAGTTGCTGCCGGTGTCCGTCGTATTGAGGGAGCAACCGGTTTTAACGCCATGAAAGTGGTCGAGAAAATGGACGATACATTAACGGATGTTTCAAATCTCATGAAAACAAATCCCGATCAGCTGCTTGAAAAGGTGAGTGAACTAACTGAAATAAACAAACAAAAAGAACGAACCATTAATGAGTTAAAACAAAAATTTGCCGGTAATATGATTATGGATATTCATCAAAAAATGATCGTCATCAACGGTGTTCAGGTAACCATTGCAGAAGTTGAACAAATGCCAATGGAAGAGCTTCGAACCATTGGTGATTTGCTCAAAGATCGCATGGGTTCAGGTGTTGTACTCCTTGGAAGTGTACTGGATGGAAAAGTTAACTTTATTGCAACTGCAACAAACGATATTGTTAAACGAGGCTTCCATGCAGGTAAAGTCATCAAAGAGGTGGCGACAGTTGCAGGCGGTGGTGGTGGCGGGAGGCCTGATATGGCGCAAGCTGGGGGAAAACTTCCAGAAAAGCTGACAGAATCTCTCTCAAAGGGAGAGGCGTGTATTCAGGACCAGTTGAATTAATTTGTTAAGAATATCAAAAATTATGTCATTTAACTTGTAATTTATTTAGCTTTGGGTTAAAATGATAGCAAGTTGATTGTGAAGGAGGTCAGATGACAATGGGAGAAAATACGGTGATTGATCGGGGAACCATTATGTTTGAGGTCGATAACGAAAAGTCTCAAACGATCGATGATGTGATGAGAAATGTACATAAAGCTTTAGTTGAAAAGGGGTATAACCCTGTCAATCAAATTGTAGGCTATGTCATGTCAGGAGATCCGACCTATATCACAAGTCATAGAGAAGCACGTAATGCCATACAGAAAATTGAACGGGACGAGCTGCTTGAAGAGCTTGTGCGTCGTTATTTAAACAGTATTTAGTAGGCTAGTAAACAGGGCTGTCTCAATAAGTGAGGCAGTCCTGTTTTGATTTTGGTAAAGTCAGTCGCCAAACAACGCCTGCTTGCGAAGCACCGAGAAACTTGGAAAATGAGTTTTTCGGAATTATGAAACAAGGTAAGAAATGAAAATAAATACATTGGGCAATACCGGAATCAGGGTATCTCGAATGTGCTTTGGTAGTTTGACCATTGGACCCACTCAAAAGAACAAATCATTGGCTGAAAGTAAAGAAATTATTGCGGCTGCTTTGGATCATGGCGTTAATTTTTTTGATACAGCAGATTTATATAATAATTATGATCATCTGAGACAGGCAATTGATATAAAAAGAGATGTCGTCATCAGTACAAAATCTTATGATTATACCGCTGAAGGCGTAAAAAAAAGTCTGCATCGGGCATTGACAGAATTAGGCCGTGACTATGTGGATCTTTATTTGCTTCATGAGCAGGAAAGTCGCCTAACCATTGAAGGTCATTGGGAAGCGATTGAACAGTTAATTAAGTTTAAAGAGGCTGGAGTTGTCAGAGCGATTGGTATTTCCACTCATCGAATTGAAGGGGTTACCGGTGCCACGCTTTTTCCGGAATTGGATGTAATTCATCCCCTGATTAATTTAACTGGGATTGGAATTGAAGACGGAACCGCCCAGGAGATGGCAGCAGCTATTCATAAAGCCAAAATGAAGGGCAAAGGCATTTATGCCATGAAGCCCTTGGGTGGCGGTAATTTGCTTTCTCAAAAAGAGGCTTGTTTTGATTTTATTTTAGCTTTGGATGATTTGGATGCGATTGCCATTGGGGTCCAGTCAGTGAATGAAGTTTTATATGATGTAAAGAAGTTTAACGGAGAAACAATTTCTAAAGAATTGGAATTGGCAGTTGCCGGATCTTCAAAGGTCATTCATATCAGTGATTGGTGTGAGGGCTGTGGAGAATGCGCCAGACATTGCGGTCCCAAGGCGATAACAATGGTTAATGGCAAAGCTGCGATTGATAATGAAAAGTGTATTCTTTGCTGTTATTGCGGTGCATACTGCAAGCTTTTTTGCATAAAGGTGATTTAACAATCATACATAAATAGATAGGATAATATATGGAGCGAATTTTAGGATTAGATGTTGGGGATAAGCGTATCGGAGTTGCGGTGACGGATCCTTTGCAAATTACGGCACAAGGTGTTACTACGGTAAAGCGAAAGACACGAGATGACGATTTAGAAAGCTTTCGTCAGCTTATTGAAAAATATGAAATAAAAAAAGTAGTCGCTGGTTTGCCACTGAATATGGATGGGTCAGAATCTGCTCAGACAAGAAAAACAGTGAATTTTTGTCAGTTTATTAAAAAAAGGCTGGATATCGAAATTATTTATATCGATGAAAGATTGACATCTTCATGGTCAGAAAAAATATTGATTGAAGGAAATGTATCAAGGGAAAACCGAAAAGAGTATATTGATATGCTGGCAGCCCAAATGATTTTACAATCCTATATGGATCGGGCCGTCAAATAAAAAATAATTATAAATAATGGATTTTTTAAGGCTAAAAAGGTATAATCATAAGATTATGAGCGAAAAAGAGTTGAAAGAGAAACGAATATGGAAGAAAAAGTACTAATAGTAGATGAAACGGGTGTTGAAAAAGAATTTGAGTTAGTTGTCAGTTTTGACATTGAGGATAAAACTTATGTATTGGTATCTGAAAATGAAGAAAGCGATGACGTGTACGCTTTTTTTAAAGCAGATCGTTTAATGCCGGTGGAAGACGAGGCAGAATTAGCGTTAATTGAAGCAAAATATGATGAGATAATGGGAATAGATGACCATGATCATGACGATGAGGCAAATGTTATATCATTGGTGGATGACACTGGCGTCGTAAAGGATTTTGAGATTATTGCAAGTCTTGATATTCAGGAAAAAAAATATATGCTGCTTGCAGAAAGTGAAGATGTGTGTCCGTTTTTTGTAACTGAAGATGGAGAAGGGTTAATGCCGGTGGAAGATGAGGCGGAATTTGCCTTGGTTCTAGAAGCTTATGAAGAATTAATAGAAAAAAATAAATTAAAAGAGGTGTAGAGATGAAAGAAAAAGTAACATTAGTAGACATGGAAGAAGAAACAATCAGTTTAATTGATGATGAGGGTAATGAAAAAGATTACGAGGTCGTAATACGGTTTGACATTGATAATAAAGAATATGTATTATTATCTGAAGATGAAGAAAGCGACGATGTTTATGCGTTTTTAATTACTGAAGATGAAGAAGGCCAAGTATTGATGCAAGTGGAAGATGAAGCGGAATTTGCTTTAGTTGCAGAAGCTTATGATGAACTGATGGATGAGATGGAAGAAGATGATGAAGACGAAGGTAAAACTGAGTAAATTTCCATTAGTTAATGGAGTATTCCTCAGTCGTCCCAATCGTTTTATTGCTGAAATAATGATTCATCAGGAAGAGATCATCGCTCATGTGCCAAATACTGGTCGCATGAGTGAGCTTCTCATCCCAGGAGTTCGGGTGGTGTTGGCATGGAATCCGGCACCTCATCGAAAGACGGACGATACCCTTATTCTTGTCGAAAAGAATGGACGATGGGTAAGTATTCATTCAATCCTGGCTAATCAAGTCGCCTATGAATCCTTAATATAATAATGGATCCGAAATTTGCGAGTTTATTGGGTCAATGTCATAGTCTGGGAATGGACATCCGTGCGCTTTCCTGTGATATTGATGGAGTAAACATAGAAATAATCGGAGAATTGCCTGTAAATATTTTATCAGAAGAAAAGGTAAAAGAGGTGTGAATGCCATGAATGATTTAACTCAAATTGTGGATGCACTCAGAAAAAGAGGAAATAAAGTAACCCCTCAACGTCTTACGACTATTGAGGTTCTTCTGTCCATGGGACAACAGCACTTTAGTGTTGAAGAATTATTCCAAGGTGTTAAACAGCGCAATCAGGATGTAGGAATGTCGACCATTTATCGAACGGTGCAAATATTAGAAGAAATGGGATTCATTACTAAAAGAAATTTTGATGATGGCTTTGCTCGGTATGAATTATGCGAGTTGGATGAAAAACACTGGCATCATCACATAATTTGTTTGAAATGTGGAAAGGTTATCGAAATGCAAGACGATTTCCTGGAAACTCTCGAAAAAGAAATAGAAGAAAAGAAAGAATTTATTATAATTAATCATGAACTTAAGGTGTACGGATACTGTTCAGATTGTTATAAAATTATGAAAGGAGAAAAATTTGACTGAAAACAACAACATAATAACAACGGAGACCCAACAAGTTGAAAGTCGTTCGAAACAGAAAAGAAGGCCTCAGGCTAAAAAGAACAAAGATAAGCTGAGGTTGATACCATTAGGAGGTTTAGGCGAAATCGGGAAAAACCTTACGGTATTCGAATATAAGGATGACATCATTCTTGTAGATTGTGGCTTGAAGTTCCCCGATGATTCAATGTTTGGTATCGATATTGTCTTACCAGATTTCACTTATATTCTGGAGAATAAAGATAAAGTAAGAGGGGTCTTCATCACGCATGGTCATGAAGATCATATTGGGGGACTTGTTTATCTTTTGAAAAAGATAAACATTCCAATTTACGCAACCAAATTCACTATGGGTCTGATTGATAAAAAACTCAAGGAACATGGATTGTTAACGAAAACAGAAAGAATTATTGTAAAACCAAAAGAACGGATTGACGTCGGAGAATTTAATGTTGAGTTTATTCGGGTTAATCACAGTATTGCAGATGCAGTTGGACTTTGTATAAAATGTCCTGCAGCAACGGTTGTTCATACGGGGGACTTTAAAATTGACTATCATCCAATTGGAGGAGAAGTAATCGACTTGCAGCGATTTGCTAAAATTGGGTCTCAAGGAGTCGATCTACTCATGTCGGATAGTACAAACGTTGAAGGTGCAGGATTTACCCCGTCAGAAAGTACCGTTGGACCAACGCTATACAACCTTTTTAGAGGAGCAACCGGAAGAATCATTGTCACTTCATTTGCTTCAAATGTTCATCGAATCCAGCAAATCATCGATGCAGCAGTGGAATATAACCGTAAGGTTATCATTTGCGGACGAAGTATGGAAAATGTGACTGAAGTAGCGATGGATCTTGGCTATTTAAATGTTCCACCAAATGTATTGATTGAACTTAAAGATATCAAAAAATATAAAGAAAAAGAATTGGCTATCATCACAACGGGAAGCCAGGGAGAACCCATGGCGGCGCTTGGTCGAATGGCATTAGGTGAACATCGTCACTTAAAGATCCAAAAAGGAGATATGGTTATTATTTCCGCATCTCCCGTACCGGGAAATGAAAAAATGGTTTCAGAAGTTATCAATAAATTAGTCGAGTTGGGATCAGATGTTGTTTATGGACGCTTTGCTGAAATTCATGTTTCCGGACATGCAAAACAGGAAGAATTAAAACTGATGATTACATTGGTTAAACCAAAGCATTTTCTGCCTATTCATGGGGAAAGTCGTATGCTGATGAAACATGCGGAATTAGCTCATAATGTGGGAATGAAAAAAGACAATACGTTTATCGGAGAAAATGGCAATATTTTTGAAATTGACAAACGAAGTGTTCAATTAGTTGGGAAAACTCAGGCAGAAGCTATTTTAGTTGATGGCCTTGGAGTGGGAGATATCGGTAATATTGTCCTTAACGACCGAAAGCGTTTATCTGAAGATGGTCTCTTTATTGTGGTTTGCACCATGCACAAGGGAAAAGCTATTTCAGGACCGGATATTATTTCCCGAGGGTTTGTTTATGTAAGAGAATCAGAAGACCTCATTAATGATGCACGAGAAGAAGTTAAAAAAGCCTTGTTATCTTGTGAAAATAAGGGGATTGTCGATTGGAATTCAATAAAAAATGTAATAAGAGAAGCGCTGTTTAAATTTCTTTATGAAAAGACACAAAGAAAGCCAATGATACTCCCCATTCTAATGGAAGTATAGATTTTGAAAAATTAGGAGAAAAGCATGAACGTATATGATGAGGCTAATAATTTAGCAAAAGCACTTAAAGAATCGACGGAGTACAAGAACTTTTTAGCTGCTAAAGAGAAATTGGAAAAAGAACCTGAAAAATTTGAAATGACCAAAGATTACATTCGCAAGCAAATGGAAGTTCAGTCCATGCAAATGATGGGTCAGGAAATTTCAGAGGAGCAAATTAGCTCCTACAATACACTGGCAAACACGATTATGGGAACGCCTGAAATCGCAGAATTTTTCCAAACGCAAATGTATTTTTCTGTTATTTTCCAAGATATCACGGACATTATTGCCAAAGCCGTTGACTTGGACATGGGACTTTTCGATTCTGAAGAGGGTTGCTAAGCATAGACATTTATTTAAATAGAAGTATTTCAAGAGAATATAGGTACCCACTTTCATCAGAGGTCCTATATTCTTTTTTATAGTTTTTCAAATTAAATGAAAAGATGGTGAATTATGCGAAAGAAAGAAAAAGTTGAATCAAACTTGCCAGGCCAGCCGCCCTCCCAAAAACGAGGAAAATTTATTGTTATTATTCTTTTATTATTGGTTGTTTTTGGCTCAACTGCAGTATTTAGCTTCAATTATTTTATGAATGAAATATTAAAACCGGTTGGAGATGGGGATTTAGTCTATGTTCAAATTGAAGAAGGTGCCGTGGTTAGTGCGGTTGCTGATCTTTTAAAAAAAGACCATTTAATTAAGGATGCCCTGGCATTTGAGGTTTTAGCCAAAAACAAAAATCTGACGGACCAAATTCAATCAGGTTATTATGCATTCAGTCCCAGTGAATCCACTGAGCAAATTCTCGAAAGGTTAGTCGCGGGAGACGTTTATGATTCTGCAGTGACGATTCCCGAAGGGAAAAACATTGAAGAAATCGCTGCGATTCTAGAAGAGAACCATGTTTGTGATGGGGATGAATTTATAGCGGAAACGAAAAAAGTAGCGGAGTATCAAAAAAAATACCCGATTTTAAGTAGTATTTCTTTAGGGACTAAGGATGGCGTAAGCCGAACACTGGAAGGCTATCTTTTCCCTGATACCTATAACTTTACACCGGAATCCGACCCCTCGGAAGTCGTTTCTGGAATGCTGGACCGTTTCGTAGAAGTTTACGATCAAGATTGTTTAAACCGAACGATAGAAATGGGGAAAACCGTTGACCAGATCGTCATCATGTCATCGATTGTTGAATTGGAAACAAAATATGATGAAGATAAAGCTAATGCAGCCAGTGTCTTTTATAATCGCATCGCGGCAAATATGCCACTGCAATCAGATATTACCGTCGATTACGCCCGCGGCGAAAAAACAGCGGTATTGACGACGGAGGAAACCCAGTTTGCATCTCCATACAATACTTACATTAATTTGGGTTTGCCTTTTGGACCTATCTGTTCTTTCGGAAAAACCTCTTTGGAAGCGGCATTGTATCCAGCGACGACAAAATATTTATATTTTGTAGCAGATATGAAATCTGGCAAAATTTATTTTAACGAAACCTATGAAGAACATTTGGCCGATGTGGAAACATATCTAGGCGGAACAAACTAAAAAAAGAATGAAGGCATTAAATTGAGTGAAATTGTTCAAGATTACATTGAAGACTATATCAGAGGTTTGATTCCTCCCGGCAGTCCTGAAATAGAAGATTTTAGAATACGGGCCGAAAATGAAGAAGTCCCCATTATTCATAAAGAAGTGCAAAAACATATTGAAATGTTGATTCATGCTAATAAGATACAATCAGTTTTGGAAGTAGGCACAGCGGTCGGTTATTCATCCTCCGTTTTTGCTCTGGCGATGGGGCCCCAGGGGCATGTAGATACCATTGAACGCAGTCTGAAAATGATCGTTCAGGCGAATGAAAACATCAGTGCATTGGGGCTGAAAAATCAGATTAATATCATGATTGGCGATGCCCAGGAAAAAGTGGAAGAATTAACAAAAACCTATGATATGATTTTTTTAGATGGTGCAAAAGGTCATTATATTCATCTCATGGATCACTGCCTTCGATGCTTAAAACCAGGAGGAATGCTGGTTTCAGATAATGTGTTGTTTAAGGGAATGATTGCTTCTGATGATCTGGTGGTGCGTCGAAAAATAACCATCGTCAAACGGATGCGAAAATACTTAGAAGTCATATCCAATCATCCGCGGCTGATCACCAGTGTTTTACCTCTTGGGGATGGACTGGCTGTTAGTTGGAAGAAAGATGAGATTGAATAGAACGGAGAAAACCCATGAAAAAACCGGAACTTTTAGCACCAGCAGGAAATTTTGAAAAGATGAAATATGCTCTTCATTATGGTGCGGATGCGGTGTATTGTGCAGGAAAAAAATTTGGCTTGCGGGCTAAGGCGGATAATTTCGATGATCTTTCCCTAAAGGAAGCAGCTGAATACATCCATAGCCGTGGAAAAAAAATATTTGTAACCCTCAACATCATTCCTCAGAATGAAGATCTTGAGGGGCTGCCGGAATATGCCAGAAAACTTTCAGCGTTATCAATAGATGAAGTGATTGTCGCCGATCCGGGCGTATTTTCAATTATTCAAGAGGTTGCGCCGGAGCTGAAAATATCAATGAGCACCCAGGCGAACAACACAAACTGGCGCAGTGTGGCGTTCTGGCATGCCCAGGGTGCAAAGCGTGTTGTTTTAGCCAGGGAGCTGGGAATAAATGAAATAAAGGAAATTCGAGAAAAAGTTGATCCGGATATGGAAATAGAAACATTTGTCCATGGCGCCATGTGTATTTCGTACTCCGGACGCTGCCTGCTCAGCCATTACATGACAGGCCGGAACTCAAACAAAGGGGATTGTGCACAACCTTGCCGATGGAAATATAAATTGATTGAAGAAACAAGGCCTAATGAAGAATTCGGCATTGAAGAAGACGAAAATGGATCTTTTATTTTCAATTCAAAAGATTTGTGCCTAATCAATGAGATTCCCCAATTAATGGAAGCTGGAGTGGATTGCTTTAAAATAGAGGGACGAATGAAAAGTCTTTATTATGTTGCGACTGTGGTATCCGCCTATCGCAGTGCGATTGATTTTTATTATGATCACCCAGAAGCAATGAAACCCGATAAAGACTATTATGAAGAGCTGACGAAAGTGAGCCATCGCAATTATACAACCGGATTTTTTTACGGAAAAACAACTGCTGAAGATCAGAACTACGGTACCAGCAGTTATACCAGAAATTACGATTTTATCGGCCTGGTATTGGAATATGATGAAAAAACAGGAATGGCTCTTATTGAACAGCGTAACAAGATTTCTCTGGGAGATGAGATTGAAGTCATGATTCCGGGAAAAGGATATTTTAAACAAAAAGCAGACCTGCTGGTGGATCAGTCTGGTGAAGCCATTGATTCTACGCCACATCCTAAAATGGTTTACCGCATGAAAATGGATAAACCGGTAAGTCCGATGGATATACTAAGAAAAAAAGAACTATAATTCTGACAAATTTTAAACCGCTGCATTTTCTTCTTGAAGATATGGGCGGTTTTTAACTTTTAAATGTTTTAATATGACTGGGATTGACCATAGGCAAAGCATGCTTTATACTGAATACAATTAAGAAAAGTTATCGGAGGAGAATCATGTCAACAACTCATAATGAAGCAAAAATTGGCGAAATTGCAAAAACGGTTTTAATGCCTGGGGATCCCTTAAGGGCAAAACATATTGCAGCTACGTTTTTAGATCATTCGTTTCAGTTTAACACGGTGCGAAATATGTTTGGGTATACCGGATTTTATCAGGGCCAGAAGATCAGTGTGATGGGCTCCGGGATGGGGATGCCATCCATCGGTATTTATTCCTATGAGCTTTTTCACTGCTATGATGTTGACCGGATTATTCGCATTGGAAGCGCCGGTTCCTATATTAGTGATTTAAACGTCTATGATTTGGTGCTGGCAGAAAGTGCTTGGAGTGAATCCACCTATGCGAAGGTACAAAACGGGTGTGAGGAATCTATTTTATATTCAGATAAAGAGCTGAACGCAGTGGTTGAAGAGGCGGCTGAAAAACGGGGATATTCTCTGAATAAAGGTCGAATTCATTCTTCAGATGTTTTTTATTGTGCACCGGAAATGGAGGTTCCCCAAACACTTTATGCTGAACAGGCTTGTATTTGTGTGGAAATGGAAAGCTTTGCTCTTTTCCATAATGCCAATTTCACAGGGAAAAAGGCAACGAGTCTGTTAACCATCAGTGACAATCTTATTACCCATGAAGACACCAGCCCAAAGGAACGTGAAAAATCTTTTACACGAATGATGGAGATTGGTTTAGAAGCCGCAAGTGCTTGTGAAGTTGGAAACTGAAGTGTATAATTAAACTATTATTAAAAGAATTTATTAATTGGAGGAATGATGAGAATTTATATAGCCGCTTCATGGAAGCATCAGCATGCTGTTGAAATGTTAACTGACCTTTTAGAAAGTCGGGGACACACTATTTTATCCTGGATCCGGGAAGGACGGCCGGAAGAAGCTTTTTTATCCCAAAAGGAGCTTGCTCACTTTATTGAGTCTGCAGAGGGAGAACGCGTTTTTGAATTCTGCATTTCTTCAGTGACCAGTGCGGACTTAATAATTTATCTGGGAGCATCAGGATGCGATGCCTGGGCCGAAGTCGGAACAGCTTACGGAAGCAAAATTCCGATTCTGGGACTCATGGCAAAATCAGAACAGGTTGGTATTATGCGTCACATGATTAAAAATTGGTACGGTTCGATTTCTGACTTATTAGAAGCTGTTGATGCCATCAAATAAAAAATCGATAATATAGCGTTATCAATAGTAAAAGATATTCTAAAGCTTCGGCATTTGCCGGAGCTTTTTCTGATCTATACAAGCTAATTATTCTGTGGGATAATAATAAAAAACGCGAACAATAATTAGGAGCAGCTTATGAAAATATTACATACCGCCGATTGGCATTTGGGAAAAAATATAGAAGGGCATAGTCGAATGGATGAGCAGCAATGCTTTCTCAATGACTTCGTAGAAATTGTCGAAAAAGAAAATATTGATTTGATCATCCTGGCAGGAGATGTATATGACAGCTATAATCCTCCTGCTCGGGCTGAGCAGATGTTTTACGAGACCCTTAAGCGCCTGTCAAAAAATGGCGAAAGAATGACGGTTGTCATTGCCGGGAATCATGATAATCCCCAACGGCTTGAAGCGCCTGGCCCTCTGGCCAGAGATCACGGGATCCTCATGGCAGGGCTCCCCAAAACCATCATTGAAAAAGGTGCCTATGGAAAACACCAGGTGGTGGATTCAGGAGAAGGCTTTGTTGAAATTGAAATAAACGGAGAAAGAGCAGTTGTTTTGTTATTACCCTATCCCAGTGAAAAACGGCTTAACGAAGTTCTTTATGATGTGACTTCCGATGATGAAGAGAATAAAAAGTCATATGGCGATCGAATTTTTACATATTTTAATCAGCTTCAAACCCATTTTAGAGAAGACACAATTAATTTGGTTGCTTCTCATATTTTTGCGATGAACAGCGTGGAAAGTGGCTCGGAACGAAGTATTCAGCTGGGGGGGACTTATATTGTAGATGGGAATTGCTTCCCTGAAAATGCCCATTATGTTGCATTGGGACATATCCATAAGCCCCAGGTTGTTCCGGGTACGGGGAAACGCGGGTATTATGCCGGCTCCCCGATCCACTTTAACCGTCAGGAGATTGCTTATGGAAAAAAATGCATAGTGGTAGAGATAGAAGTTGGAAATGAAATCACCACGAAGAATGAGATCAGGGAAATCGATTTAAAAGTCTATAAACCCATTGAAGTATGGCAATGCAAAAGCATCGAAGAAGCGATAAAAAAATGCCGAGAAAATGGAGATCGATCCTGTTGGGTCTATTTGGAAATTGAAACCGATCGATACATTCGCGAGGATGAGATAAAAAAGATGAAAGAATATAAGGATGATATTCTGGAAGTCATTCCAAAACTCACCACCATTTTTACCGAAGAGCGATTGGAAAAATTAACGGATCAGTCCTTCGGAGATGTATTTAAAGAATTCTACCGCAAGGAACGGGGAGTCGAAGCAGATGCAGAGGTCTTGGACCTGGTTCTTTCACTCTTTGAAGAGGAGGAAAACAGATGAGACCGGTTTCGCTGAAAATAAAAGGTATCAACAGCTTTCTGGAAGAACAGACCATTGACTTTGAAACCCTAACCCAGGGCGGTTTGTTTGGTATTTTTGGACCGACCGGCAGTGGTAAATCAACGATTCTGGATGGAATTACCCTGGCACTTTATGGAAAAATATCTCGAAACAGCAGCAATTACATTAATGTGAATGAAGAAAAAGGAAGTGTCGTTTTTGAGTTTACTATCTCGGGACAGAAACACAAAAACTACCGCGTCAGCCGGGAATTTGTACGAAGTAAAGAAGGGGGTATTAATCAGGGAAAATGTCAGCTGGTGGATCTAATTCTGGAATCGCCGGAAATTCTGGCAGACAAGCCCACAGAGGTGACAAAAAAATGTGAAGAGATCATCGGCCTGAATCTCACAGATTTCACGAGAACCGTGGTATTGCCTCAGGGAAAATTCAGTGATTTTCTGAAACTGGAAGGAAGACCGCGACGGGAAATGCTGGAACGGCTATTTAATTTGTCGAAATACGGAGATAATCTGACCGACCGGTTAAAGGTAGAAAAGAGTAAAGAAACTGAGATTCTCTATCAAGTGAAAGGCCGTATCAGTGTATATGAAGGGATTTCTTCGGAAGTGCTGAATGAAAAAAAGGCAGAGTATGATACAAACCACCAGGCTTTGGGTAAAGAACTTGAGGCCTTTAAAAAAATAGAGAAAGAACGGGATGAAACGGAAAGACTGTGGGTATTGCAACAGGAATTGAATGCTGCTTTGGCAGCAGAAAAGGTATTGCAGGAAAAGAAGACAGAAATAGAAGAAAAAGAAAGAAGACTGGATCAGGGGAAAAAAGCGGAGTCCATCCGCATGACAATCAAGGATATGGAAAGCCTGGGGAAACAAATAACTGAATTAGATTCACAGTTGAAAATCAGCGAAGAAGAACGGATGAAACTCTATTGTGAAAAAGAGACCGTTGAAAAAGACTGGGAAGCCATCGATGAAGAAAAAAGCAACAAACTTTCCCAATACCAGAACCAGCTTTCAAAAGTGGAAGATGCCATTCTTTTAGAAGAACAGCAAAAATTATTGGATGATCAAATAAAAATAATTAAGAAGACCAATAGCCAATGCTACTTCCAATATGAAGATTACAAAAAAAAGATTAGCGAGATACAGGAAAGCTTAGTTGAAAAGAAAAAAATGCTTTTGGTGAATGAAACTGAAGAGGTATCGCTTCGGATAGATGCATCGTATCGAGATGCTATTAACAAAGGGGCAAAAGACGCCGAAAGAGCAGAAAAACTAAAAGACGAATTTAATCAAAAGGAGGAACGGATAAACAACAACAGAAGCTTGATCCAAAAACTTGGCAACGAGAGCGACGTGCTGAAAAGAAAACATGATGCACTTGAAATGACCATAAAAGAACATGCGAATAAGCTTGAAAATCTTATCGAAGCTCAACCCTCCACCAGGGGCGAACTGCAGAAATTGGGAGAAGAAACCCGGGAAATTGAAAGCCTGTGGATAAAGGATCAAACATTGTCTGAAAATATCCAGATGCTGGTGTCTGAAACAAAACGGCTGGAAGTTGAAATTGAAAGCAATAACAAAGTGAAGGATGAGTTGTCAAAAACCTGCGAGTCGGTAAAAAAAAGTATAAAGCAGCTTGAAAATGAAAACATCGGTCTGCAGCTTCGTAATCAATTGATTTCAGGCGAATCCTGTCCGGTATGTGGTTCTAAAAACCATCCCTTGGAGTTTTCGGATGAGCAGGGAAAAGGTTTAAGGGAGAAAATCCAAAAGCTGGAAGAAGAACTGGGTCTAAAGGAAAAAGAATTGAGCCAATTCACAGAAGAAATATCCCAGGCCAGAGGAAGATTTTCTGCAGAAACCAACAACCTTCACACAAAAGAAACCCAGAAAGAAGAACTCAATACCATTGTAAAAGAAAAGAAGATAATGTTTCAGAATCCGGAAGAATTAAAAGAGCGACTAAATAAAGCGAGGATGGAGCTGGAAGCCTGGGAATTATTAAAAACGGAAGCTGAAGTTCAGAAGAATCAACAGGAACAGGAATTACTGATAATTATCGGGGATCTGAAAGAGAAAACAGCGGAAATAAAATCGTTGGAGAGTCAGACCGAAGAATATGCAGCAGAGAGCAGACAGAAAAAAGAGGAATGGAAAACGCTAAATGCTGATTTGGAAAAACTAAGTACCAAAATAGTGGTCACCGATTTTTGCAGTGAAAATATGAGACTGACGAAGATGACGATGCGTCAGAATGAAATTCTTAATGAATTGAAGAATCAACGGAAAGAGCTGGAGACGGATCAGAACAAAAAAGATGGCCTGAATGAGAAATGCAACGCCTTGGAAATTCAAATGCGGGAATCGATGGCCGCTGGTGATGAAAAGAAAAAACAGCGGGATGAAAAAAAAACGTCGATCATCGATAAAGTCGGCGAGGATGTAGCCCAGGAACTTCTCGGCAGTCAGAAAAAGTATCAAGGTGAAATCAACCGTATCAATGCGGTCTGGAGCGAACTGAAGGAGAAATCCGGAAAAATTAAAAAGTCTTATAAAATGGTTAAGGAAAGCGTTAGTGCCCTGACCGTTAAATTGGAAACCCTGGAAAAACAAAATGAAACCGGGAAAAAATCTCTGGATACGCAATTGATGGTTTTAGGGTTTAAGGATGTTGCAGAGGTAATCAATGCCTATCTGATGCCGGAAACCATGAAAAGCGAACAGGAGATTATCAAAAAATATCGTGAAGATTGTGTAAAAGTAAATGGGACCATTGAGGGGTTAAACGAAAAAATCAATGGAAACATCATTGCCGCCGAGGCATACGAGTCGGTTAAGAATAATTATAAACGGATTAAAACCGAATTGGAGATCCTGAAAAGAAAGGAAACCCAACTTGAGGCAGAACTCAAAAGCCTGGACAGCCGTTTAAAGGAACTTCAAGGATTTCTGGAAAGTAAGAAAAAAATTGATCATCAGCTGGCTCTGATCTCTGATTTGGAGAAGCTTTTTTCCGGCAAGAAATTTGTTGAATTTGTGGCGGTGGCACGGCTTCAGTATATATCCATTGAAGCATCCAAACGGCTTTTGGAAATCAGCAATGGAAATTATGGGCTGGAAGCAGATGATAACGGACGATTCATTATCAGAGATTATAAAAACGGTGGGGCATCAAGAGATCCATCAACGCTCTCAGGGGGAGAAACATTTTTGGCATCCCTGGCCCTGGCCCTGGCATTGTCTGCAGAAATTCAGTTAAAAGGACGGGCGCCCCTCGAATTTTTCTTTCTGGATGAAGGATTTGGTTCGCTGCATGAAGATGCCCTTGAGGTGGTTATGAATTCCATTGAAATGCTGCATAATGAAAATTTGAAGGTGGGAATCATCAGCCATGTGGAATCCATCAAGAATCGGATGCCGGTGAAGCTTCTGGTTACTCCGGGAGAAGCAGGCGTTGGCGGAAGCCACGTCCGAATTGAACGATAAAAAATCGCAAGAAAGGTTATGGCATGATAACAGACTACACCATTAAATATTCCCGGCGAAAAACATTGGGATTGATGATTACAAAAACAGCTGCCATCGAAGTACGGGCGCCCATTGGAACCTCGAAAAAAATCATTGAAAGTTTTGTGAAAGAAAATCAAGACTGGGTTGATGAGCATTACGGTACAGTACGGGAAAAGGTTGAAAAGCGGGAAGCTTTTCAATTGAATTTTGAAAATGACCTTTTATTCCTGGGAAAATCATATCCCCTCATGCCGATTGAAGAGGCAAGATCAGGCTTTGATGGACAACGCTTTTATGCATATGCGCATTTAATCCCAGCAGAATTAAAAAGCAATATGGTTGAAATTTATCGTAACCTTGCAAAAAAAGTGCTTGATCATCAGGTGAAAAAACTCAGCACACATATGAGATTAAAACCGCAGGCGGTTAAAATTAACGGGGCGAAAACGCGGTGGGGTTCCTGCTCAAGTAAAGGGAGTTTGAATTTTTCCTGGTATTTGGTCATGGCAGAGGAAGACACGGTTCGTTATGTAGTGGTTCATGAGCTGGCTCACCTCATTGAAATGAATCACTCTCGAAATTTTTGGAAGATTGTGGAACAAGTCCTGCCGGATTACCAGCAGGAAAAAGAAAAATTGAAAAAGCTGCAGAAAACGTTAAGTGTACAGAATTGGGAATAAAAATTAAACAAGAGGCTTTGTATGGTTAGACTTTTTTATATTGCTGCATACTGTAAAACAAGTTCTTGAACCGGTACATGGTTGGCTAGCGCGTTTAAATAATTGATCGCGGGATTGCTTTTTCGTCGGGTGCAGCTATTATATCAGAGTTTGAAATTCCATAAACATGCGATCATAGCTGAATGTCGTAACGGATACGCTGCTGATAATGATGGTTATTTCCTCCCGAGCTTGAAAAATGTTTTTGAAAACGCCTTGTGTATCAGGATACGTCGCTACTAATTGCTGAAAACAAAGATAATCTCCTTCCGGTATGATACGGATAAGATCTGTTTCAAATTCAGGCTTTACGGTCTCAAGAAAAGTATAGTTTGTGATTGGGCCATTTTTATAATCTTCAATGGTACCGTGAGGAAAAGTGGCATAAACGTCGTTTTCCTGAGCTAAAGAAAAGAGCTCAGACAATTTTGATTGGTATTCGATTGGAGATAGTTTTTGTTTGGTAGGCGTTCGAATAACGTATCGTTGCTGGATGTGCTTGGTATAAAGTCCCTTTTTATCTTGATAGGCGGCACTTTCATTGATGTGACTCAAGGTTAATTTGATTTTTGAAAGTCCCTGCTCAAGGCTCTTGATTTTTTTGGAAGCGACTTTTTTACCATCCTCGAGGAGCAGTTTGATTTGAAACTGGTCATCAGCATTGGTATAGTTATTCATATTTTTAAGGGGGATTTCCAGCTCAATACAGAGAAGAATCGTGTCAAGAACTATTAGCTGATCAAGGGAGTAATAACGATAGTTTGTTTCCGGGTTTGTATACACCGGAATTAAAACACCGATTTTTTCATAGTATCGCAAAGACTTTATACCAACTTTTTTTATCTTGGCCACCTGACCGATGGTTAAATATTTTTTCATTTTCATCACCTTTTCTATTGACTCTCCCATAATGGGATAGTTTATAGTATATCAAAGCAGGTATTAAACATCCAGCGAAAATTTGGTATCGATAAAGCGGTACCAAATGATACAAATAACATTAGAAAATATTTAGGAGAGAATATGAACGAAACATTAACGATTAAAAACAAAGAAAATCCACTTGGCTATGAGCCAATTGGAAAATTGCTGATCAAGTTTTCAATACCGAGTATCATTGCTCTTGTAGTGAATGCCCTTTATAATATCGTTGACCAGATATTTATAGGAAGAGGCGTCGGTTTTCTAGGAAATGGCGCAACAAATGTCATTTTACCCCTTACACTGGTGGTTATTGCATTGGGACTTCTTGTTGGTGATGGGTGTGCGGCATACTTGAGCCTTCACCTTGGAAAAGGAGAAAAAGAAGCGGCAGCAAAAGGGGTTGGTAATGCCATTACACTTTCGATAATTTTAGGAATCGTTCTGGCAGTCTTTTCAATCGTTTTTCTTGAACCACTCTGTCACTTGTTTGGCGCAACGGAAAACATCCTGCCTTATGCACTGGATTATGGGAAGATCATTATCATCGGCTTTCCATTTTCAGTTATTAACTGTGCATTAAGCGGTATTATCCGTGCAGATGGAAGCCCCAGGTATTCCATGATGGGAATGATCATGGGGTGCATCGTCAATATCATTCTTAATCCTATTTTCATTTTTGGATTGCACTGGGGAGTGGCTGGTTCAGCGCTGGCAACGATTATTGGACAGATTTTAAACAGTGGATATTATTTGCTGTATTTAAAAAAATTTAAAAGTGTCAATGTTCAAAAAGCATATTTCAAGTTAAAAAGCGGGATTATCACAAAAGTATGCAGTCTTGGCATTTCCAGTTTTATTACACAGATTGCTGTCGTAGCGATGATTGCAGTCAGTAATAATGTTATGGTTAAGTACGGTGCCATGTCAGTATATGGTGCGGATATTCCGATCACCACTATGGGAATTACGATGAAGGTCAATCAGATGATTATGGCAATTATTCTTGGTATTGCCACCGGGGCGCAACCGATTCTTGGTTATAATTACGGTGCTGGAAACATGGAACGAACGAAGAAAACATTTAAGATTATTGTGGTTGCGGCTACAATCTGTATGGGGATAGCATTTATTGGTTTCCAGTGTTTTCCAAATGCAATTCTCAGCATATTTGGTACAGAATCTGAACTGTATACCGAATTTGCTGTTAAGTGTTTGCGTATTTTCCTGCTGTTTTGTATTTTAAATGGATTCCAGATGTGTACAGGAATATTCTTCCAGGCAATTGGAAAACCGGTGCAGGCAACCCTAGTGTCGGTATCCCGACAAATGGTATTTATTATTCCAGCAACCCTGATTCTGCCTGTTTTCATAGGAGTAGATGGGGCGTTATGGGCAGGACCAGTTGCTGACGGATTGGCGTTTGTCCTCGCCGCTGTTATTCTTAAGATGCAGTGGAAAAAAATATTTGCTGTAGCTCCCAAAGCAGAAACACAGGAAATTTTCAATAGGAAAGAACAGATTTTAACTCAAGAATAATGCTATCAATAACTTCTCATCACGCTTTAACAGCGTGATGAGGTTGTTGACAAAAAGAAGTCCTGGAGACAATGATATTACTGTTGTCTCCAGGACTTCTTTTTTGAGCTGTTTACAGTTTAGATCACAGAGATAATCTGTGATCATTTTTTTGTGAAAGCAGCAAAGCTGAACGAATGTCAGGAATTGCTTAGTGGATGGAATATGAAAAAAAACTTGACATTTATAATTAAATAGGTCATAGTGTATATATAGTATATATATAGTATATATACACTATGACGAAGAATAAAGAGGTGATCCTTTGAATATTATCATCAGCAATTCAAGTGACAAACCCATCTATGAACAAATTGCCACTCAGATAAAAAAAATAATCATCAGCGGAGAGCTGTCCCCGGGCGAAGCTTTGCCAAGCATGCGTTTTTTAGCAAAGGAACTTAGAATCAGCGTCATTACCACTAAACGGGCTTACTCCGATTTGGAACGGGATGGTTTTATTGAAACCGTCGCCGGAAAAGGCAGTTTTGTGGCCAATCAGAATTTATCGTTTATTCGGGAAGAGCAGTTGCGATTGGCCGAAGAATTTTTGCAGAAAGCAGTGGATATAGCAAAGAGCAGTGATATTTCCTGCGAAGAGCTTAAAGACATGCTGGAAATATTATATGGAGGAGAAGAAGCATGATGAATGCAGTAGAAATTAAAAATTTAAATAAAAGCTATAATGATTTTCAATTAAAAAATGTCAGCTTTAATGTACCAAAGGGAAGCATTGTGGGTTTCATCGGAGAAAATGGAGCAGGAAAAACGACAACCATAAAGGCCGTTCTTAATTTAATAAATCGGGATAGTGGAACCATTGAAATATGGGGAATGAATAATGCAAAAGAAGATAAAGAAATAAAAGAAGATATTGGTGTTGTATTGGATGGCTGCAACTTTCATGATAGTTTAAGAACCGGGGATATTTCAAGGATGATGGCGAGTATTTACAAAAATTGGAATTTATCTGTTTTTCAGCGATATTTGAAAAAGTTCGAACTTCCAGAAAATAAAACGGTAAAAGAATATTCTCAGGGGATGAAAATGAAACTACAGATTGCGGTTGCCTTATCCCATGACCCTAAAGTTTTGATCTTAGATGAAGCCACCAGCGGTTTGGACCCTATTGTCAGGGAAGAAATGCTGGATGTATTTATGGAGTTTATTCAGGATGAAGAACATGCGATACTCATTTCTTCTCATATTACCAGTGATCTTGATAAGATTGCAGACTATATCGTTTTTATTCATCAGGGGGAGATCCTACTAAATGAAGAAAAAGAGACCTTGCTGGAAGGCATGGGGATCTTAAAATGCAGTGAGGATAATTTTAGAAAACTCGATAAAGAAGAATATATTCGCTATCGAAAAAACCAGTTTGGATTTGAAGTTCTTATAGAAGACAAGCAGGCCTTTAAAAAGAAATACAAAGAGGCTATTGTAGATGGGGTCACCATTGAAGAAATCATGCTGTTTTATGTGAGAGGAGAAAGATAATGAAGGGACTAATTCTGAAGGATTTAATCAATTTAAAAAGGAGCATGAAATCGATGGGAGTCATGTTAATTGCATTCGCAGTTTTATTTATTCCCATGGGAAACGAAAGTTTTATCAGTGGTATGATTGTGCTTGTGTTTGCGATGATGGTTATTACAACGATGTCCTATGACGATCTGGCGAGATGGGATACCTATGCTTTAACCATGCCCATCTCCCGAAAAGAAGTTGTTCTCAGCAAATACCTGCTGTTGTTGATGCTGGATCTCACAGGTGTCGTACTGGCACTGGCTTTGGCTTTCGTTGGTTCGTTTTTCAGAGGCACAGGCATTACAGTGGAAACACTATTGGGCATCCTGATCGTTCTGATGATTGCTGTCATTTTTGGAAGTGTTTTAATCCCCATGATTTACAAATTCGGAACCGAAAAAGCCCGGCTGATGATTATTCTCTGTGCCGCGATTCCAACAGCTGTTGTACTGGTATTAGGTCAACTTAATATTCCTTTTCCAGCCATTGGAAATGAAGAGACAGTCTTTTGGACAATCATGATTGCAATGGCGTTCATTTCATTGGTTGTTTTTTTTGCTTCTTATTTTATTTCAGTGAAGATCTACCAGAAAAAAGAGTTCTAGAAATTTGTACATAGATTAGCTGGGTGTAGCAAAGTGATAAGCATTTTGCTGCACCTTTTTTTTAGAAACAGTTAACATAGCGGTTGTTTTGTTGATGAAAATTTATTCTGGCCATTGTTCATCCTATAGTGTAAGGCGGAGATGAATAAAAAAAGTTTAAATTTAATAAAAAGGGGTTGACAAAGTAATCTTTATATCGTAATATACAAATATAAAGATTAATAAGATTCGTAAAAAAAGGAAGGTGAAATACATGGATAAAGATTTTGACAAATATATTGAAATAGCTGAAATTTTAAAAGTATTGGCTCATCCTGTAAGACTTTGCATTGTGAAAGGCTTGATCGAAAATGGAGAATGTAATGTTACCCATATGCAATCCTGCCTGGATACGCCGCAATCAACAACTTCTCAGCATTTGCAAAAATTGAGAGCGGCTGGTATTGTAGAAGGCAAAAGAAATGGTCTTGAGATAAATTATCGAGTTTGTAATGATAGAGTAATTGACATAATTAAAACAATATTTAAAGATAATTAATAAGATGGTCTCAGTGTCATACTAAAAGGTGATACTGTAGTAAATACATCGTATCATCTTAATATACAGAATAAACAATTAAAATTTTATAGGAGGTATTGTTATGGGTAAAAAAGTATTAATCGTTGGTGGCGTTGCAGGAGGTGCATCTGCAGCAGCAAGACTCAGAAGATTGGATGAAACGGCTGAGATTATTTTGTTTGAAAGAGATGAATACATCTCTTTTGCAAACTGCGGCCTGCCGTATTATATCGGAGAAACCATTAAAGATCGGAACAAATTACTTGTTCAGACACCCGAGGCAATGAAAGCCAGATTCAACATAGATGTTCGCAACAACAGTGAAGTAATAAGCGTTGATGCGAAAAACAAGAAAGTTGCGGTCAAGAGCAAAACGAAAGGAACCTATGAAGAAAACTATGACTATTTAATTCTATCCCCAGGGGGAAAGGCCATCCGGCCGAATATTCCCGGCATCAACAGTGAAAAGATTTTTACCTTGCGAAATATTCCGGACACGGATATCATAAAAGCCTATGTGGACAAAAAAGGCATCAATCATGCCGTTGTCATCGGCGGCGGTTTCATTGGCGTCGAAATGGCCGAGAATCTCAGAGACCGAGGACTGAACGTGACACTTGTGGAGGCGGCTCCCCATATACTTGCACCTTTTGATCCCGATATGGTGGTGATAGCTGAAAAAGAACTGGCTGAAAACGGCGTTGGACTGATTCTGGGTGACGGCGTTAAATCCTTTGAAGAAATTGGAAATCAAGTTCAGATTACCTTGGGTAGCGATACTAAAATCAATGCGGATATCATCATCCTGGCCATTGGTGTTTCACCGGATACCGCCTTCCTGAAAGAAAGCGGACTGGCATTCGGGCCCAAAGGACACATCATCGTCAATGAGAAAATGGAAACCAATCTGGAAGACGTTTATGCAGTTGGGGATGCCATTGAAGTGGTTGATTTTATTACCAAACAGAAGACCGCCATTGCCCTTGCCGGCCCAGCCAACAAACAGGGAAGAATCGCCGCAGACAATGTGGCAGGATTGAGTGCCACCTACAAAGGGACCCAGGGATCCTCGATCCTTAAAATATTCGGATTAACCGCGGCCAGCACAGGGGCCAACGAAAGAACTCTGCAACGGGCCAACATGCCGTACCAGGTGATTTATGTTCATCCGGTGTCGCATGCTTCCTATTATCCTGGTGCCATTCCGATGTCGCTTAAACTGATCTTCAATGAAGAAGGAAGGGTATTGGGAGCCCAGGGAATCGGTTACGACGGCGTGGATAAACGCATCGATGTCATCGCCACAGCCATCCGTTTTAACGGCACCGTGGATGATCTGGCAGAGCTGGAGCTTTCCTATGCACCGCCATTTTCATCCGCAAAGGATCCGGTTAACATGGCTGGCTTCGTGGCACAGAATGTACTGGCAGGAAGAATGAATGCGGTTGCCTGGAAGGATATTGAAAATGACAGCAGTGCAGACACGATGCTTTTGGATGTCCGTACGGAACTGGAATTCAGTAATGGCCATCTGGACGGAGCAATAAACATTCCGGTGGATAGCTTAAGAGATCGCATGAGCGAACTGGACAAGAACAAAACCATTGTGGAATACTGCCAGGTAGGTCTCCGAGGCTATATTGCCGCCAGAATATTAAGCCAGAACAGCTTCAAGGTTGTCAATGTAACAGGTGGCTACAAGACATCATCCATGCTTGGTTATGCACCTGAAAAACCCGAAACTAATGATTCAAACGCAAACAGCGGCGGTTCTTCAAATATGAGTATCGATCCGGATACACAGGCCATCCGAATCGACGAAAATAAAACGGAAAATTATGACAAACAACTGGATACCTGTGGACTATGCTGCCCAGGGCCGTTGATGCAGGTCAAGGCATCCATGGATGAACTGAAAGACGGTCAGATCCTGAAAGTGACAGCGTCCGATCCCGGTTTTTATGAAGACATCAAAGCCTGGTGCAAGCGAACCAACAATGAACTGTTGAATCTGAAAAAAACACCGGGGAATATTACCGCCTTTATAAAAAAAAATGCCAGTAGTGCAGTAGTCAATCAGAATTCATTTGATGTCCCGGCAAAAGACAACAAGACCATTGTCGTCTTCAGCGGCGATCTGGACAAGGCCCTGGCAGCTTTTATCATTGCCAATGGAGCTGCATCCATGGGGAAAAAAGTCACCATGTTTTTCACCTTCTGGGGACTTAACATTCTGAGAAAACCAGAAAAAATTGAGGTGAAAAAAGGTCTGATTGATTCCATGTTCGGAGCAATGATGCCCCGTGGAACCAATAAACTCAAGATTTCAAAAATGAACATGGGGGGCATGGGAACAGCAATGATGCGAAAAGTCATGAACGATAAAAACATCACTTCTCTGGATGAACTGGTCAAAGCAGCAATTGACAGCGGAATTGAACTGGTTGCCTGCCAGATGTCCATGGACGTTATGGGTATTCACCATGAGGAACTGATTGACGGCGTGAAATTAGGGGGAGTCGGATATATGCTGGGAGAAGCAGAAGACTCCAACGTTAACTTCTTTATTTAAATATACAGCATGGAGGGAAAGACTATGTTTTCACTTTTTAGTAAAAAGAAATTTGAATCAATCAATGTTCGCGATTTAAGCGAAAAGCTGGAAAAGATAAATTTGATCGATGTGAGAGAAAGTGGCGAATTTAAAGCGGGGCACGTTCCAAAAGCTAAAAACATCCCCATGAATGTTTTATTAAAGGATCCTGAGAAATATCTTAATGAAAAAGAAGCGTATTATATCATCTGTCAGTCCGGTTCAAGAAGTTCAAAAACTTGCGCCAATTTAGCATCTCAGGGTTATCAGGTTGTCAATGTTTCAGGCGGTACCGGAGGCTATCCGTTACCTTTGAAATAATAACAAACAGCAAACAAGTGACAGAGAAAGGTGAAATGGATGATGACTCATAAATTTGCGGTTAAAAATAAACATAAGCTGGATAATGAAACGAGAAGAGCGATGCTGCCGCCAGAAAAAACACTGGCAAGACTTGGTCTGAAGAGTGGCGATATTATGGCTGATATCGGCTGTGGAATTGGGTATTTTAGTATTCCGGCAGCTAAAATCGTTGGGAATACCGGACAGGTATATGCCCTGGATATTTCAGATGAAATGCTTGGAGATGTAGACAAGAAGATTCGAGACAACCATATTGGCAATATCAAAACGATCATTGCAGATGAAAATAAATTGAATCTTGAAAATTCAAACATCACTTTCGCTTTTATCAGCACAGTGTTGCATGAACTTGATGACAAGGATAGAATGCTTGACGAAACAAAAGGCCTTCTAGCTGACAATGGGAGAATCGCTATCGTGGAATGGCAAAAAATAAATAGTGAATTCGGTCCGCCGATTGGACATCGACTGGATAAAGCTGATTTGATGCAACTATTGGCAATACATGGATTTCAGAAGATATCGGCCGTGGATATCAGTGAACATTTTTACGGGATAACCGCATATAAAAATTAGGAATAAAAAACAGCGGCTGGCAAATTTTTGTCGGTCGCTGCTTTTTTTTCGCAGAAACAGGAAAGGTATGATGATCTATTTGAAATACTAACCTTTTAACAGCTTAAATAATTTTTGATAATGATCTGAAAAAAGGCTGCCATGATTCCAGATAAATGCAAAATCATGGGTCACTTCAAAATCTTCCAATTTTAACTCTCTTAAAGTACCACTTTTTAATTCCTTTTTCACGACTGCTTCATATAAAAAGGTGATGCCGCAGTTATATTCCACCAGGCTTTTAATGGCATTCATGCCTCCGACTTCTACCACATATTTAAAGTCTTCAATAACAAGATTTCGATATTTAAGGTTCTTCTCCAATATTTCCCGAGTTCCAGAACCAGTTTCTCTAACAATAATTCGATGTGTCAGTAGATCCTTTAATTTATTTGGCTCACTCTGAAAGCTATAATCTTTGCCACAAACAGGGATATATCGTTCTTTTGAATAGATGAGGTGATCATATTCATTTTTGCTGAAATTTCCTTCCACCAGTGCGAAATCAATCTCTCCAAGACGAAGACTTGCTAACAACTCGCTGGTATTACCAATGAGCATTTTGACCTGTGCATCGGGATACGCAGCTAAATAATCTTTTAAATGCTCACCTATTACAAATTCCCCAATGGTTAGGGTTGCTCCAAAAACCAATCGCTTTTTTCGGGTATCAAAATCAGTTATACTTTCTTTCAAATAAAGTTCATCATGTTTCATTCTAACCGCGGTTTTATATAAAATATCTCCAGCATCCGTTAAACGCATCTTTTTCTTGTCATACTTGAATAGTTTGGCACCATAATAAGTTTCGAGGTAATGGATATGCTGTGATACCCCAGGTTGGGTAATACTGAGAATTTCAGCCGCCTTCGTAAAATTCATATACCGGCAAACCGTTAAAAAAGTATCCATTCTAAAATCCAACATAATTAAGAACGTCCTTTCTTGAAAAATTATTCAACCATTTTCCATAATTACTATAACATATATTTATCGTAATATAAATATACATAATTTTATTTTATTGTAATAATGTGGTATTTTTATTGTTGTTAACAAGCGCTTGCAAAAAAAACAGAAATAATGGAGAAAAGAATATGAATTTCATCAATAAAAATTGGCAGGGTATGTTGCTCTGTTTAGTTATTGCTATACCGTCTTCGATGATCGGAAAATGTTTTCCGATCATCGGCGGTCCCGTCATTGCAATTATCGGCGGGATGGTTATCGATTTATTTCTCAAAGATCGAAGCAGATTTGAGTCAGGCATCAAATTTACTTCAAAAAAAATTCTTCAATATGCAGTCATCCTTTTAGGTTTTGGTTTGAATTTTTCCGTTATATTGGAAACGGGAAAACAGTCATTTCCAATTATCATTGCTACCATCACAACTTCTCTGGTGATCGCTTTTATACTGCATAAAACAATGCACATTCCATCAAATATTTCCACTTTGATTGGGGTCGGTTCTTCCATTTGCGGCGGTTCCGCTATCGCGGCAACTGCTCCAGTTATTAATGCAGATGATGGAGAAGTAGCTCAGGCCATTTCGGTCATCTTCTTCTTTAATGTATTGGCTGCTATTCTTTTTCCAGTTTTGGGTACGTGGCTGGGCTTTTCAACGACATCTGGTGGAGCCTTTGGTATATTTGCAGGAACTGCAATCAATGATACTTCATCTGTAACCGCCGCAGCTTCAACCTGGGACAGTATGTATAATTTAGGTTCAGCCACGCTGGATAAGGCTGTGACGGTTAAACTAACCAGAACTCTGGCCATCATTCCCATTGTGTTTTCACTTGCATTTATCCGTGCAAAAAAAGAAAAAACCACAAACGAAAATAAATTCAGTTTGAAGAAAATATTTCCTTTCTTCATTATTTATTTTGTCATCGCTTCTATAATCACCACCATTGCTGCCAATTTTGGTGTTCCTGCTGTTATTTTTACCCCATTCAAGGAATTGAGTAAATTCTTCATCGTTTTGGCGATGGTGGCCATTGGCTTAAATACAGATGTTCTAAAGCTAATTAAAAGTGGTGGAAAACCTATCATTATGGGATTTTGTTGTTGGGTGGGTATTACTGCGATAAGCCTTGTAATGCAACATATGCTTGAAATTTGGTAAGATATAATGATTTTAGAAGAATGTAAAAAACAGCTTTCTATTATTTTTGTTTCATAGAAAGCTGTTTTTGTTTTTATCATTTGTTCAAGACAAGATTATGGGAAACTATTTATTTCTTCCGTGCTGCATTCCGCTGCCATCCTGTGGGTGAGTTCCACTGTTAAGATCACAAACACCATCACCGTTAGAATCGACAAAGGATCCATTGCCATACTTCATGCCGGCACCGGCGCCTGTACCATCGCAGATGCCGTCGCCATTGGTATCACAAAGTCCCTGCTGGATACAGGTTCCGTTTCCGGTACCTTGACCCTGTCCGTTTGCTGGAGCTGCCAGTGCGCTTCCTGCGGTTACCAGCATCAATGCCAGTGATGCGACTAAAATTACTTTTGTTTTCATTTTTTTTTCCTCCGTGTTAAATTATTTTATAGCTGTATTGTACGACGGTCATGTGTCATTATTGTGTCAAAATGGGTAGAAAAATAAAAAAAGAAGTTTGAAGACATTTTGATTTGACACAAAATTGACATGATGATGTGATACACTATTATTACTACGGAGGTATTTACAATGAAAGGAATTCGTATTCTTGTAGCAGAAGATGAAGATAAATTGCGGGAAGTCATTTTAAAATATTTTAAAAAAGAAGGCTATGAAGGATTTGGTGCCTCTGACGGAGAAGAAGCGCTGGAACTGTGGGTGGAAAAAAAACCAGATTGTGTCATACTGGATGTGATGATGCCGAAAATGGATGGATTTGAAGTACTGCAAGAAATCAGACAGACGGACAACGTCCCGGTGATCATGCTGACGGCCAGGAGAGAGGAAGACGACAAAATACAGGGGTTTGAAGTCGGCGCGGATGACTACGTCACGAAACCCTTTAGTCCAAGAGAACTGATGGTGCGGATCAAAGCGCTGCTAAAACGCAGCGGCGTCGTGACCGTTGAGAACAATCTGGAAGTCTGTGGAATTCATTTTAATCCTGAAGAACGCGTGATGACGATTAATGATGAAACGATTCAGCTGAGCCAGAAAGAATATGACATGCTGATTTATTTTATCAATAATCAGAAACTGGTATTATCGCGTGAGCAGATTCTCGATCGGATTTGGGGATTTGATTATGAAGGGGATAGTCGGGTTGTGGACACGTCCATCAAACGTCTCAGAAAAAAATTGGGAGAAAAAGGAGAATGTATTCAGACAATTCGCGGTCTCGGATACAAATTTCAAAAATGAGAAGTTCGATTTTTACAAGGCTCATGCTTTATCTGAGTATTTTTTTTCTGATCCTGTGTAGTTTGACTTATTTTGCACTCACTTCCTACTTTGAAGTTTATTATACTCAAAGCCGAACCGACGCTTTAATTGAAAAAACAAAGGAAGTGCTGTCGATTTACAATCAGGATGGTTTAACACCGGAACTTCAATCCTTCGTTGATCATGCCGAAGAAGAGGGCACGGTGATTCAGATTATTCAGAAACAGGTGAATTCAGAAGAATCTTCATTGGTTAAGAATACCGCGGCTGAATCGGTACAAGTTGATCAGCTGCAATGGACAAAAACGACTCAAACTGAGAAACTGGGAAGCTGGGTAAACAGTCAAAAACTGGCGGCATCTGAAAATAGCCAGAATGGATCAGGAAACACTTCCGGAAGCGGTGCCGGGCATGGTGAAGGCATGAATGCCGGAGAGGGTTCTGGCAATGGAACAGGAAACGGTTCAGGAAATGCCGGAAGTTCTGGTTCAGGAATGGAAAACAGCCTTGAAAATCAGGTGGATGCCCATCAGAATGGTGAAAGTTTTGTGATGATTCTGGGGAACAGCGATCATCAGGTCGAATGGCTGTCCTATAAAGAAGTGGCCGCCGATGGGTCTCAAATTGTTGGACGTATTCCATTGTATTCGGTTAATGAAGTGATCGCAATTGTACAGAAATTTTTATTGATATTTTTGATTGTTATTTTTAGCTGCTCACTGATATTTGCCTATTTTTTTACCAGAGGAATTTCAAAACCGATTATCAGGCTGAACCGGATCGCAAAAGAAATGGGAAACCTTAACTTTACCGAAAAATATAAAGGACACCGTAAGGACGAAATCGGACAGCTGGGAGAAACGCTGAATCATATTTCCGATGAACTGGAAACGACTATCGAAAAACTTCAAGGAGAACTGAATAAGGAACGGACCCTGGATAAAATGCGCCAACGTTTCACGGCGCAGGTCTCACATGAAATTCAGACGCCTCTGGCAGTTATCAAAAGCTATGCGGAAGCACTGGAGGATGGTGTTTTAGAAAATCAGGATGAGGAGTCGGAATACTACATCACCATCCAAAAGGAAACAGATAAAATCAGCGGAATTGCTAACGATTTGCTGGATCTGTCCCAGATTGAGTCCGGTGCTTATCGGCTTAAAAAAGAGAAAGTTCCGGGGTTTGAGGTGATTTCCTCGGTGATCGACCGATTCAGAAACACCTATCCAGAAAAAAATATCATTTTGAAGGACCGCTGTGAGCCGGAGCTTATTATTGAGATGGACCGAAAACGGATCGAACAGGTTTTTTACAATCTGATGAGCAATGCGATTAAACATGTGAGTCCGGAAGATGGCATCATTGAGGTTGAATGTGAGCTGTGTTCAGGCCAGTGGGTCGTATCGGTTTACAATACAGGGAATGTCATTCCGGAAAGCGAACTGGATCAGATCTGGAAGTACTTTTACAAGGGCGAATCCGACAAAAAAGGGACCGGCCTGGGTTTGGCGATTGTGAAGGGAATCATTGAATGTCATGGCGGAAAAGTTGAAGTAGTCAACAGGGAAAACGGGGTGCAGTTTGAAATATCGCTGCCTCTGTAAAAATACGTAATACAGGAAATTATCAATTCTTTAAGAATTAATGATTTCCTGTATTACCATTATCGAAGCGCCAACCGAAATTGAATAATTTTCAAAGTAACCGCCTTTATTAAATTTAATCTGATTATTTATGACATGGCACTGTTCTAGTGCAACTTTTTTACATTCATCATAAAATAACTGCGAATGTTGGATAAGCGGACCGCTCAGTATAATTAACTGGGGATCCAGCAACCGAATAAAATTGGCGAGCCCAATTCCAAAATGCAGGGCGGAATTCGATATAATTTTTTTTGCAATTATATTGTTGTTTTCCGCCAAATGACAAACATCGATATAGCTGATTTCGTTTAGGTTTTTGTTCAGAATTCTCTTTACGATTTTTCCTTCCTGGCAAATAAATTTTTGCGTGATGTTGATGATGGATGCATAGGTTTCTACACATCCATCATTTCCATCAGGGCAGAGATCGCCATGGTTACCCACAATCATATGACCAAGGGCATCTTCAGAAGAGTTTATCGCGCGAATTAAAATATCTGAAGAAATTACCCCGGTTCTGATACCAACGCCACAGTGGATGTAGGCAATATTTTTTTTATCTTTACCAAAACCAAGAAAATGCTCACCAATAACGGCAGCATTAGCGCCGTTATCAATAGATACCGGTACTTGATATGCTGCAGTTAACTTAGTATATAAAACTTTCGTATTAAGCTCCATAACAATGCCGATGCCGATCCCAACAATCATCGATTTATCAATATTCGATGCCTTTATCAAGTCACTAACGTTAACTGATATAGTTTTGATGACTTCATTAACTTCGTAAGCGTCATCAATCCTTTTTTCAGCCATTATTCTATATTTCAAATTTGTTATAATTATTTGGGTATAGGTTCTTGATATGTCAATTCCGATCATATAAAAGTCACCGGGATTGACATCATATAAGGTCGGCTTTCTGCCCCCGGTTGATTCGGCAGTTGCCGTTTCAATAACCATTTTTCTAGCAATCAGGTTTTTTATATCGCGATTTAAAGTGGTTAATTTTAGTTGCGTTTTAATTAATAATTGATTCTTGGTTATCGGACCGTATTTTTGAATAATATTAAAGATATATTTGCACCGATCGCTCAGTGTTTCAAAATATTTATATGCGTTCATTTAGAGGACACTCCCTTTTTGCGATAAGCATTATCGTTATATTTTAAATTGTCTAAACAGAGCGTATTTAGCGAAATCAATAAACGGCGTAAATAACAAAGCAATCCCTAAGATGATAAAGACCTGATTGGCTGAAAGGCTGGGAATAAATAGCCCGAAAATACCTAATAATACAAATCCGAAGATCGTTAAGGTGTTTACTATCAGTAAATTTTTACTTGGAATAGACGACCAGAAATGGCTTCTTTCCCTTACCATCAGGATTCTGAATTGCGTATTGAAAACAAGGCTCAGCATCACTAGGGTCTGCAATTGATTAAATTCCAGCTGAAAAAAGTTTAGGCCAATAAAAATTACAAATAAATCTTCGCAGGCAAAGAATAGACCAAGAATTAATGATGCGGATATAATATTCTTAATTTCCCACTTATTGGGTGAGTCGGTGGATTTTACATTATCAGTAGCAATGGACATGGTGACAAAATCATTGGCAAAGACTAATAATGACATGCCTAAAAGCGAAATGACGAGATCATGCAGCCAAAAAAATCCAACCGAAAATAATATGACGACTTCAACGACTTTTGTTATTTTGTTGATAACCCAGGTCAACATGCGTTGATAGGTTTTCCTGCTCACCTTCACGGCATCAATTATTTCACTTAAACCCGGTTGTGTTAAAACAATACTTGCAGAGGCTTTTGCCACATCGGTTGCTTCACTGACAGCCGTCCCCAGCTCTGCTTGTTTCAAAGCGGGAGAATCATTTACCCCATCACCGGTCATTCCAACCATATGGCCATTATCTTGCAGCAATTTTACTATTTTATATTTATCCTCGGGGTATACTTCGGCAAAACCATCACTTTCTTCAATGAGCCGAAGTTGTTCGCTGTGCGCCAATCCCTCCAGATCGCCAATGCGATAGATCGTGTCGCCGATCCCAACTTGTCTGGATATCTCTTGGGCAATGGCAATACTATCCCCAGTAAGCATCAGGCACTTAATACCAAGATTTTTTATCTCAGATATCATGCTTGCTGAATCCATCCGTGGCGGATCGGCGATAGCCAACAGTCCTACAAGGGTAAAATGATTGCTGGTTTCATCTTCTGATACGGCAATGGCGATTGTTCGAGATCCTTTTTCAGAAAACAGTTCAATTGCCTGGTTTGCCGTCGCTAAAGTTTTTATTTCGAGTTCTTCGCACAATGCCATGATTGTTTGCGCAGCACCTTTAATTATTTTGAACTTAATGCCATTAGCGGTAGCAACGGCTTCGGTTTTTTTATTTTCGGGATTGAATGGGGTATAGGAAATCTGCTGATATCCATCAAAAATGGTATTAATTGATTTTGAATAATTGATAATTGAAAGATCGATGGCATCCAGTCCCTCCTCTTGGGAAGCTAATACCGCCATTTTGACAACATCATCCTTACTGTAGTTTGCAAAAGCGATGCAATCGACGACTGATAATTTGTTTTGCGTAATTGTACCGGTTTTATCAAAGCAGAAAATATCGATGGAGGCAGCATCTTCGATTGAATCAAGTCTGGTTACCAGTACCCCGCTTTTAGAAAGTTCCATTGCCCCGACAGCTTGAACGATTGTCAGCACCGCCGGCAGCGCCACCGGGATAGCACCAATTAGAAAGACCACAATAAAAGATAAGATGAACAAAAAATCTTTGTGAAGAAATAACGCATATAATGAAACGATGATCGATGCTGCAATTCCCAAATACATCATATATTTGACGATGTTCATCATCAATTCTTCCTGTTTTGACTTTGGTTTGGCTATTTTTACCAATTCAACCGTTTTACCAAAGAACGTATTTGCACCAGTATTGAGAACCAACGCTTTGGCATCGCCACGTTTGACAATCGAACTGGAATGAACGATGTCTGAAGAATGCAGGTCTTTTGGCAGCGATTCGCCGGTTATCGCCGATTCATCAGCTGATATGTTACCGATTATGATTTTTACATCAGCCGGAACTAAATCTCCAAGTTTGATATGGATGATATCTCCCGGCACTAAATCTTTGGCATCTTTTACGATCCAGGTATGATTACGTAAAATTTTCGTCTTAATTTCCAACTTCTTTTTAAGCAGCTCAACTGCTTTTTGAGAGTTCTGCGCCTGCAGATATCCAATAATGGCATTTACCGTCAGTAAAATAAAAATGATTAAGCTTTCAGTGTAATGCCCCAATATTATAGTGAGTACAATAGCAAATTCCAATAGCCAGGGCATCGGTCCCCAATAGCGTTTGAAAAAATCAAGAAGGGGCTTCTTGTTTTCTTCCACAATTTTATTAAAACCAAATTTTTTGATGCGACTTTCTGCTTCATCGGTAGAAAGACCGTCTGTAGTTGTTTCAAGAAACTCAATTGTTTCTTCGGTGGACATGTTTCCATATTCAGAGGTACTTTTGATCTGTGCATCCATAAAAAAAGCTCCTTTAAATGAATTTTAAAATACTGAGTTATTTATAAAAGATGATCATCCGTTTTTTTATGTTTTAAGAAAATTAGAAAGGCTACCCAGATCATTATGCCGGTTAAACTCACTAATTGAGCAATTCTAATTGAACCAAGCATTAAACTGTCAGTTCGCAGTCCTTCAATAAAGAATCTTCCTAGGGAATATAAGCCGATATAAGTAAAGAATACAATTCCGTTGCTCTTATATTTTCTTATAATAAGCATTAATATTAGAAATATTGACAAGTCCCATATTGATTCATACAAGAAAGTTGGCTGATAAAACAGACCATCAATATACATACCGTTTTGGATAAAAAGCGGAAAATATTTAATAAATTCGTAAGATACTGCCCCGCCATGGGCTTCACCATTAAAAAAATTTCCCCATCGGCCAAGTGCTTGAGCAATGATAATTGACGGAGCTGCGACATCAGCTATTTTTAAAAAATCGATTTTTTTATAATTTGTTACAATATATGCAGCTATAAACGCGAATAGAATCCCTCCGTGAATGGCAAGACCGCCTTGCCTAATATTGAATATATCAATCAAGTTATCTTTATAATCATTGAATTGAAAAATCACGTAATATAATCTGGCTCCGATAATACCAATAGGTAAAGAAATAAGGACCACATCTAAAAAGGAATCAAAATTTAGATCTCTATATTTGCAGTTGTATTTTGCAAAAATTAAACCTAAAATCATTCCAGAAGCTATAAATAATCCATACCATCTGATACTGACACCAAAAATGTAAAATGCAACTGGATTCATGTTCTTTTCCCCCAAATTTAATCGATTCTATTTATATTATAGTCACTTTTGACCATTATGGCAATAAGATGTTCTGATATTTTGATCAGGTCTCAATAGTTCGGTTTAAAGAATGATCCTATAAACATGAACAAAGGGTATTGTCGTTAATTTGAGAATTAGAAATAGACGGTTGCAAAAGATGAGAGAACTTGTGCCTGGTGTTATCATAAATAAAAAAAGCTTTCAGATTATATTAAAACAAATTAAATCTGGAAGCTTTTTTAAGTTAATACAAAATTATTTACAGTCTTACAAAAGTGGCAACACTACATTAATTCAAGAATCCGTCGATGATTTTTGCTTCCGCTTCACTTTCGGTCAGACCTAATGTCATCAACTTGATCATCTGGTCACCGGCAATTTTACCGATGGCTGCCTCATGGATGAGCATGGCATCCAGACTATTGGCGGTAATTTCAGGAATGGCTTTTACCACACCATGATCCATAATAATCGCATCGCACTCAGAA